>Ga0315338_1001818_pt1 | contig 23989 bp, 25 predicted proteins | sample ASW8metaG_FD_204518 | JGI IMG/M metagenome (GOLD analysis project Ga0315338, IMG submission 204518) | Ammonia-oxidizing marine archaeal communities from Monterey Bay, California, United States - ASW #8 | ecosystem: Environmental > Aquatic > Marine > Coastal | place: USA: California | collected... | reverse complement strand
GCTGAGCGCGGCACCTCTCTTCGTTGTGATCGGGCTGATCGCTATGCCAGGGTTTTGGCAGCTTCGGGACGGTCGGTGTGAGATGCAACTTCGGCACTCACGTTCAACGGGTCGCGGGTGTAGAGGACGATCCTGATGGTGGACTCGTCGCCCACGTTTCGGTGGGAGACGCCCGGGGGAACGAGGAGGAAGTCGCCGGGGGCCAGCGGGAATTCACCCTGGGTGGTTCGCGTTGCGCGGCTTCCCTTGAGTTGGAAGTGGACTTCGTCCTGGCCGAAGCCACGGTGGTAGATGCCCTGGTCGGTTGAACGGAAGGTGGTCTCGATGTTGATGTCCTGGCTCTCGACAAGCTCGAAGTGGGCTCCGCCCGCGGGGCCTTCGGGTATCTTGTCGACGACAGCGCTGGGCTCGAGGAACAGATCGCCTTCAATCTCCTGGTCCGGGTAGGTCTTGGAGAGCTGGAAGGGCTTGGCGCCGTAGACCACGAGCTGGGTGGCAGGGGCGTCGCCAGAGACCTCGTAGGGCTGGCCAGCGGGAAGCACCAGCAGGTTGGATTGCTTCAAGGTGAAGTTCTTGCCGTTGGTCGTGATGGTGCGCTCGCCGTCAACGATGACGCGGACCTCATGCCAGCCTTCCGGGCACTGGGATGTCTCGGCCGCGCCAGAGGCGCTGGACATGAGTTCCATGCGGATGGCGCCATTGGTCAGTGCCGGGACCTGCTTGGCCTCACCCGCCGTGAGTACCTCGCCAGGCTTGGTGTGGGCGCACCAGCGGTCGAACGACTCGTTGGAATTGATGATGTCGTCCTCTTCGTCGATCTCCTTCCAGACGGTGCGTTCCGCGCCCTCGGGGGGCTGCTCGCCGACGCTGCCGTTGAAGAAGTAGGTGTTCAGCTCTTTGATCTTGGTTCCCATCGTCCGCCGCCTTTCTGTTTGCTACCCAAACCGAGTAGATAATCCTGATTTACTGAACTGCCAATGCCGCCGCGGCAGCAGGCTCGAGCCGCGCGCCCAGTGGGCGCGGAGTGAGCCGTGGCAACACCTCGCCGAGGAGGAGCTTGGCCTGGCCCTCAAGGTCGTTAGATATGATACGCGCAACGACGGAGGTGAGGCCACCGTCCACCATGGTCTGGAGGCGTCCGGCGATCTCCGACGGCGAGCCGAAAAAGCCCGCGCTAGCTCCTGTCTGGTGATGACCACCGAAGTAGGCTGTCAAGTGGCGGTCGGCGTCCTCCCGGGCCTTGTTGCTGTCCGGATCGAGGTGGAAGGCGGCGAAGAGCGACGTCCTGTCCACAGCACCTTCCCGTCCGGCCTCGCGGGCGTAGTCGTCCACCTTACTCCGGTATGCCGCGAACACGGCGGGGTCTTTGGCGGTGGTGAACCAGCCGTCGCCATAGCGGCCTGCCCGCTTGAATCCGGCCTCAGCACCGTTGGCACAGACGTAGAGGGGGAGCGGTTGCTGGATCGGCATGGGCCTGATGCCCGTCTCACCCAGCAGGCTGTAGAACTTGCCGCTGAACTCCACCGCCTCTTCGGACAACAGCCGCCGTATGAGCTGGAGCGCCTCGGTGAGACGAGGGCCTCGCTCGCTCTGCGGGACGCCGCAGGCGACGTATTCCTGCTCGCCCATGGCGCCGGACTTGCCGATTGACGCGCCGATCTCAAGCCTTCCGTTGGTGATGACGTCCACCGTGGCCAGCGCGTGAGCGAGGAGGACAGGATTGCGCAGGGGAACACTGAGGGGCACGGTGCCGATCTTGAGCGTCGACGTCTTCATGGCCATGGCGGTCATGATGGATATGCAGTCGGCGCGCGGCCAAGCTGTCTCGGTGCGGGAGCTGTCGCCTACCCACGCCGAGGCGTAGCCGCAATCTTCGACGAGCGTGGTCTGCTCCCACAGAGGAGCGAGGTCCGGCTTGGCCACGCCGTCGCCAGTCAGGCCGGCGGTGTGCAGCAACACGCCGATCTCCAGCGCTTGGTCTTTGTTCGCCATGCGTGGGCCCCTAGCCCCGAAAGTAGTCGGTCTTGCGCCACTCTTCGGCTTCCACCGTTTCGGTGGCGACCTCGAAGCTGCTGCTATAGACGTTCTGGGTGACGTCGGCGACCACCCTCCATGGCAGGCTGCTGTAAAAGTTGAGCCGAAGGAATTCGTCCCTGGCTTCGGGGGGGATGGTGACCACGCTGTGGGAGATTCCACGGGGGATAATCGTCACGGTGCCGGGCTCCATGACGTGCTTTCCAAACTCGTTGATGTCGAGAGCGGCACCGCGGAACTGGATGTGGAACTCTTCGCTGCGCAGGCCACGGTGGAACGCGAACTGCTCATCCTCCATGTTGTAGGTGCGGATACGCAGATTGGGGGAGTCAAGCAAGTACTGGGTCGCAAGCTCCGTGCCCTTGGCGCCCTTGCCAACCACTCCACGGTAGTGATCGAACGCTCGCAGTTTGCGCACGCCGCTCACTTGTTGGCCCCGCTGCAAGGTGGAGGCATCTACCCAGAACTCGGGCGCGCGTTCCACGATGGTCATATCCTGCGGGTCGTCGTCCCAGCGATGCATGTATTCGATGACGGATCCGCCGCCGCCGTTGGCGTCCCTCACGGTGTGGTCGGGGCCGCCGGTGCGCGTCATGGTAAAGCGCTTGTGGCCGGTGTATTGGTCATCGTCCATGACGTAGTCGATGGGCTCGTAGGTCTCGCAGAAGTAGCGCAGGCTCGGGCCCGTGGAGGTGGAGCGGTGCGATGTGCCGTTGGGCATAAGCAACACCTCACCGGGCTCCATCTGGTAGACGCCGAACTCGGACTCGATGGTGGTGTTCCCGGCGAACTGGAAGTAGATCATGTCCATGTCAACGTAGCGATGGAAGGCGTCCTGCACGCCGTCGACGCTCTCGACGCCGATGCGGTGGTGGTCGTTCTCGACGATGGCCATACGCTGGTTTGGCAGGGAGAGAAGGTCGAAGGGTCGGAAGATGGGACGATGGTACGTGCTCTTGGCGGTTCCAATCAGGCCGGCCTTGGCCCGCGTGTTCCATGCAGCTAGGCCGGGACGGGGGAAGTCCTTGTCAGTGGTCATGAACTCCCCGATTTGGGGCTGACTCAACGCCTTCTCATAGGTTCGGTCGATGTCCTCTTGGCTGACCATGGTGCGCCTCCTGTGCTGGGAATAGCTCGTGTGCCGTGCGCCGCGGATCGCTATCCGTCACGGTCCTGGCGTCAAACTTACATAGAGCCAGGATCGCTGGCAAAACAAGCCCGTTCGGGGATGTGGCGCAAAGCGTAGCACTGTGGATTGAGGGCAGGTACAGAGGGGGATCCTCCAGCCAGTGCCTCGGCGCGACGTGTGCATCGATGGGCCACTCCTGGCTGTCGATCAGAGCCCGTAGAACACTCTAGGATTCACCTCTAGTATCTTTGTAGCAACGCCCTTGCTGATTCGGCCCTTCTCTTCCCATCTCCCCACTTCTCCGAGTGCGCTGACGTTGGCTGATTGATCAGAGTGGCCGTAGTCAGTGCCGATCATCAGGTTGTCCTCGGTTCCTAACTTCAACAAGTGCTCGATATCGTCCACCGGGTCGATAGTGACGAAGAGACGGTTGTGTTGGAATAAATCCCGGGTTACCTCAAACGTAACCGCTTCTTCGTGGTGTCGCTCAGTTCGTTCCCGCATTGCTAGCTGCGAGAGCGCATAGGGAATCCATGAAGCTCCGGCTTCAATGAAGCCGAACCTGAGCGCAGGGAATTTGTCCGCAAGTTTTGAACTCACGACCGAAGAGAATGCTGAGATGATCGGAAATCCGCGATCCCACTCGCTCCCTGGATGTCCGGTGTGAATGCAGAGAGGCAAATCCAGATCGTTAGCTTCCTCGTAGATCGGGAAAAAATGCGAGGCGCCCACCGGTTGATTGAGATCGAATCCTCGCTTGAAGATTCCGCAAGCCCCGTTGGCCTTGGCCCAGCGAATTTCCTCCACGGCTGCGTCGGTATCAAGCCACGGCAACATCGCTGTCCAGCGCAGTCTCCCACCAGTTTGGGCGCATTTCTCTGCTATCCACCTATTGTAGGATCTCGCCAGCGCTGCCTCTGGCTCAGCATGGAGAGAGATGTAACGGATGAAGAATGTGGGGAAGAGAATCTGGATGTCTACGCCCATCTGATCCATATCCAGCAGCCGGCCTTCGATGTCTTCTAGTTCCCTCCGCGGCCGCGGAGGGTGATGGACGTCGTCGCGCACAGCACGGACCTGGATACGGCCTTCGACCAACCAATAGCGACTCCGCGATGGGTTGAGCAGTGAGCGAGAAATCTCATCGCCCGATGGCCCCATCGTAACGGGCGCATACCTGGCCTCGGTCCCTTCTAAAGACATCCATGTAGCTTCGGTCTCGTCAACATGAGTATCGGCGTCGATGACGGCCACTGCACGTCCTCCTCTTGCTTTGAAGCGTTAGGCCACTACATCCACCGGGGTTCACCTAGCCGCGGGGCTTGGGGGGGAGAAGGGCATCCCGCCAGCGAGCGACCCACCATCAACCAACAAGTCAGCAGCGGCGATGAAATCAGCCTCGTCTGAGGCAAGGAATACAGCTGCCGCGGCGATATCGGGTGGCATCCCCTGGCGGCCTACCAAGTTGCTGACTTCGCGTCCTGTCTGTGGGATGGTTTCCTGACCAACCGGTGATCCCACTCGGTTTGGAGTTATCGAATTGACGCGGACGCCGTAGGGGGACATCTGGATGGCGAGCGATCGGGTGAGATTGAGGACTCCCCCTTTCGCAGCAGAATAGGCAGTTGCATCTGCGCGCCCACGGTGGCCGGAGGTGGAAGCGATATTGATGATCCGGCCCCCTCGCCCTTGATCACGCATCTGTCGTCCCGCGTATTTCACGCAGAGAAACACGCCCTTCAAAGTCACGTCGATCACAAGATCCCACTCCTCTTCCTCAAGTTCTAGGCAAGGGGTGTGATCAGTGACGGCTGCATTGTTCACAAGTATGTCGACGCCGCCGAAAGCCGCGACTGTGCTGGATACCATCTCTTGGACGGCTGGTCCGGACGAGACGTCAGCCGCTATCGCAATCGCTCGTCCGGGGTTAGTAGCATTTATCGCATCCGCAACTGCTTGGGCTGCGTCGAGCCGCACGTCGACCAATGCAACGCTCGCACCCTCTGCAACGAAAGCGTGGCCTATAGCCTCTCCAATGTTGCGACCGGCGCCGGTCACAATCGCGACTTTTTTATCAAGCTTCATCTGTCTCTCCTTCACTCGGGCAGCCTTATGCAGCCGAAATCTAGTATCCAGGGTTCTGTGCCAATTGTGCGGACAGCAACGACCGGGAGCGACGCTGATCGCGCGCCCTCGATTGCTGTCAGGTTACCGTCACTCGCCAGTACGGGCACCAACAGCTGCGATTGGATTTGGGACGACACGCGCGGCTGATACCCTAAATGTGACAAACACATCATCATTCGGACTCAACTCTTGGCTAGGATGCAGGTCAGCACGCAGCCGAGCGTTGCCTACCTCTACGTAACAATCTAGTGCATCACCCAGGAAAACCACGCTTTCGACGCGGCCTTCTAAGACGTTGGTAGACGAGTCACCTGCAGGAGCATCTCGACTCACCATCACGTTCTCGGGGCGAATGGCAATTGCCACTGACTCACCCTTGGCCAAGCCCTGCGCTGTCGTGCAGTGGAGCAGGCCTTCGTGCGTTTCCACCGGAACCGTTGTTCCGATTTCCGCTGCCTCAACCACCGTCCCATCAAGGAAGTTCGCAAGCCCAATGAACTCTGCGGCAAACCGATTTCGGGGCGAATCGTAGATTTCTCTAGGAGATCCTTCTTGAACTATCTCGCCGTTTTCCATGACCGCTATCTGGTCAGAGAGGGTCAATGCTTCCAGTTGGTCATGTGTCACAAATACAGTGGTGATATTTAATCGTGTCGTGAGTTGCTTGAGCTCAATGCGCATTTGCTCGCGAAGCTTGGCATCGAGGTTGCTGAGTGGCTCATCCAACAACAACGCCTGCGGCTCATGAACAAGTGCCCTAGCAAGTGCTAATCGTTGCTGCTGGCCACCGCTGAGCTGGGGGGCCGGTCTCTTCTCTAGGCCATCAAGCTGGACTAGCTCTAGTGAGGCCATCACGCGGTCTCGGATTTCTTGGCTAGAGAAACTGGCAGGTCCACGCTTGAGCGGGTAAGCAACATTGTCGAACACATCCATGTGCGGCCAGATGGCGTAGGACTGGAAAACCATCCCCATTGGGCGCTTGTGCGGTGGAACCCAGATCCCTTCCTCACTGGAGACAAATACCGCACCTTCCAGCTTGATCACGCCGGCGTCAGGTTTCTCCAGACCTGCGATGCATCGGAGGGTCGTCGATTTCCCGCACCCGCTAGGGCCCAGCAATGTGAAAAAGGAGCCGCGCATGACTTCGAAGCTCACATCTTCCACCGCGTGGACCTCGCCCTGATCCGTCTGGAACTGCTTATAGAGGTGACTAACTTCGAGGCTTACTGCAGGCATTAGAACCTCCGGGATTAGCGATCGACGAGTTTCTGGCCCGCATATCGTGCAACAACCACCAAAATGATGATGATCCCAACCAACAAAACGCCTGCGGAAGCAGCGAGATCCAAGCGTCCGTTGAAGAATTGTTGCCACACGTATGCTGAGATGATCCGATTGTCACTGGACTGAAGGAGTAAGGCGACTGTTAGTTCTCGGCCGCTGTGGATCGCGATCCATAGCCAACCAGCCACTAACGATGGCAGCAACAATGGAATCACTACGTGACGGAAGGTAGTTATCCAACCTACACCGCTCATCGCGCTCGCTTCCTCAAGCTCACGATGCAATTGAAACATCGCCCCATTGGTAGTACGCGTTCCATAAGCTATGAACAGCGAAACATGCGCGAGTGCTATAAGCCAGATCGTTCCATAGGCAGGTGCCAGTACAAACAAACCAAGAATCAACCAGGCGAGGCCCATAACAATCCCTGGGACCGAATGGGGAAGAAACGCCATGGCATCTAGTATCGATTTGCCTTGGACTCGGCCTCTCACAACGAACCATGAGACGACTGCCGACAACAGCATCGTCACGAGAGGAACGACCATGATCAAGATCAATGAATTTTTCAGACCCTGCAAGAATTGGTATTGCCCCGGTCCGATGAGAATGAAGCGGTAGGCATCGAGGCTGGCAAATTTGAAGGCTTCTGGGGTCGGAGCTTGGTAGAACGGGATCAGGCTTGCCCAGATGAGGATCGCCATCGGAAGGCCAAAGCCAGCGATGAAAAAGAGGATTATCGAGCCTGCGCCGATCGCCTTACCCCGGCGCCCTAGCTCGATCCTCCTCGGCCGGAACCCTTTCCCTGTCACCGTAGCAAATTTTTGCTGAACCTTAGTGACTTTGTGGTAAAGAATGATGCCGACGACTCCCAAGAGACCGGCTATCGTTGCCAGGCTTGTGGCGAAGCCGTAGTCCGGAGGCGACTGACTGGTCGCAACGAAAATCCGTGTTGCGAGCACGTGGATATCGGCTGGCATCCCCATGATGCCCGGTATCTCAAACACGCCAATCGTTGAAGTCGCGATGTAGATCACGACACCAAGAAGCCCCGGCGTCAAGATAGGTAACGTGACGTGCCTAGCGGTCTTGATCAGCCCCACTTGGGACATTGACGAAGCCTCTTCTAGAGCTGGATCCATGCTCCTAAAGAGACCAACAACCATCAGGAAGATGGTCGCGGAAAGACGGATTCCTTCCACGAAAATCAAAGAAACCATCGTGCCCGGGTTGAATATGCCTTTATCCCAATCCAATAACTGAGTGAATGGCATATTCAACAACCCAGTTCTCGGGTTAAGTACTAGAACCCAAGCGATTGCGAACATGCTTGCCGGCATGGCGCCGTTTATTACGACCGACACGAACCCGAAATTCCTAAGAGGGGAATTGGTCCGCTCGATGAGCCATGCGAACCCGATCCCGATGATGAGCCCGATGGCGATGGAGCCCAGCGAAAACCAGAAGGTATTTACCAGGAGCTCGTAGGTGAGCGGGTTTAGGAAGGTTTCTCTGTAGTTGTTTAGGGTGAACGCACCGCCAGGTTGTCCCGGGCCGACCGTGCGCAGGCTGAACCACAAGACGAGTACGAGAGGAACTACTACCAAGAACCCAAGCAAGGCCATGAGCCAGCCCACGACAATCAGTACCTGCGGGTCGTTTATGCCCAAACGAAGCCGCAAGCGCATCAAGGTTGATTGCTGGGAAGACTGCTGCACTTAATACTCGCCTGAATACCGTAAGCCTGGGGGCATGGGATACCCATCACCCCCAGGCTGCTGCTAGCTACAAACCGACCATCACTACTAGCCCGTCGGGATACCGATGGCTGTACGGTATACCTTGGTGAGCCTCTTGAAATGATCGTTCATCTCCGTTCCAGGAGCGACGATCTTCGAGCCTTTAGACTTCACCAGTTTCGCGTAATCGGTGTCCTGAACCAGACCGAGGTCTGAAGTCACCCGAACCTTGGTCCACAAAGCCTTCCCCTCCGGCCCCATGAGGAAAGCAGCAAACAGCTTGGCGGCATTCGGGTTAGGGGAATTCTTCGGAACGAAATGGTGCACCGGTTCTACTGAATGTACTTTGACCGGGACGATATCAATAGGAGCTCCAGCAGAACGCAAAGTCTCAAAGGAGCTGAGGTTGATTTCGAGGGCGCAAGAGACCTCTCCCGAAGCAACCAAATCACCGACGGTCCCGTTGCCCTTCTGTGCCTGCAGATCGTTGGCCTTGACCTTCGACAGGAAATCGACCACGCGATCCTCAGCCCAGAGGTCTGGGCGGGTGTCGCCATACTCCGGAAGGTTGGTCAAGTAGATAAACCCTTTGAGTCTATTCTCAACCACGATCTCACCCTTGAACCTGGGATCCGCCAAATCTTCGTAAGATTTCGGGAACTCGCTGGGGCTGAGTCTCTTGGTATTGCATATCGGCGCGTGCGGTACCCCAACTTTGAGCCAGATTCGGTTGTCCGAATAAACTGTTGTGGGATCGACTCCCAATTCTTCGACGATATCGGTGAGATCTTCCGCGAGGCCCTGATCAACAACGCGGTTGTCGCGCCCCGGATCAGTGACGTCAACCGACACTTTGTTAGCCTGGGCTTCGAGGAATAGCCTCTCCGTGAGGTCGGCTGAGGTGCCGGTGATCAACTTGACCTTGACCCCTGGATACGCCTGTTCGAACCCCGCAATCATTTGGGTCGTTCGCTTTTCAGTGTCTGTCGTGGCCCAGATAACCTCTCCCTCGGCCTTAGCTCCGGCATAGAGGGACTCGAGCAACGATGGCACTGGCGTGGCAGTTGCTGCCGGCGCCGCCGGCGCTGCAGCCTTGGGTTTGGGCGTAGGCGTAGGGTCGTCTCCCCCACATGCACCTAGGGAGGCTGTTAGCAGCACCCCCAAAGCTCCAAGTACTAATCCTCTCGCCAAATTCCTATACGCTCGTAAATTTCGCAGCATAACGTCCTCCTTCGGGTGCTCTACACAATGCTGACGCGCGACAAGAGCACAGAAGGGCCTACGGATTGCCCCAGCGCCCGGTGCGTTTCGCGCACATCTTAATGCAGAAGCGCTTGTTGTGCGTAAATTACCCTAGCATTGCGAACGGAACTACCAGGGCGGGAGTCAAATCCAGCGAATCCGTTCGCGAATGAGCTTCCCGGAGCAGGTCGCACCGGTCTGAATGGGGAGGCTGAGGCATTGTCAGTCTCAAGAAAATCGCATAGCTGTCGTTGGGCCTCATTTACTGCCTGCGCCTTGACATGTACTCACGATTGAGCGCGTCGCTTCGTCCGTCCCAATCGTTGAGATCAAGCCTGCCTTTCTGCGTTCGGTTACAACCGGAAAAAAGTTTTCGCGTTCCCACCAAGGAGCGCTCCCTTTTGCTCGATGGTAAATCCTGGGGTATCGATGGTGTGCTGGATCATCTGGCGCGCACCAGGAACATCGACTTCGTGGGGATAGTCAGAGGACCAAGCGAACGGGGTAACGCCCACCTTGCCTACGATGTATTCAAGGCTCTCATCGTCGCCCTCACATCCCACTAATATCTGTCCGCTGGCCAGGTACTCCGGGAGATGCCGCTCGGTCGTCCCACTGATGCGATATTCCGCGTCACGTGTCATGCGGTCGTATAGGAGCACCACCCAGGCGGCTCCGCCCTCCATAAACCCAACGCGTAAGTCGGGGTAGCTGTCAAAGACTCCTGAATAGATTATGCCGACTAATGCATTCATCAATGAGACTGGGTGGTGCAGCACGTGCGACGCTGAGCTATTGTCAAAAGTATCGATCCCAAGCCCCTTGTTAGATCCGCCATGGACAGCAAGCACACATCCGAGGTTTGCCGCTTCTTCGTACACTGGACGGTAGTATGGGTGGCCTAGGTGTAGAGGTAGGCCTGTAGCCGGCAGCATCGCTCCGGGTAGATGGAGATCCCGTACTGCACGGCGCAGCTCTGCTGCAGCTGCCTGCGGGTCTTGCATGGGGATGAGCGCAACCGGTTGGACTCTATCGCTGATCGACCTGAACCGGTCGGCCACATAATCGTTGTATGCCCGGCACAGCTTTATTGCGTAATTGGTGACTTGAATAAAGCCGACGGAGAGGCCCTCTGAAGGAAACAGGACCGAGTTGTCGAGGTCAGCCTTCTCGAGGAATGCTTGGACATCCTCACCGGAGCCGGTTCGGTGGTCGCTGGCACGAACCGGGGCTTCTGCTGTTTTGAGCAACTGCCCCCCTGGCCCTGGAACACTGCCTGTACTTTCTAGAGCGTTCGGGTAATGAATGGCGTCCAGATTAGGGAACACTCCAGTACGCTGCCGCCCAGAGGCCACAGCTACATGTCGGATACCCGGGTCCATGTACTCTGCCATCTCAGGGATGGACTCGATGATATGCCCATCACAATCTACGACGTTGATACCATCCCAACTCATGGTGCTCCTCCTCCTATCACTCGCGCTCTTCGGAGTCACGGGTTACATCGCATAAGGCCTGGGTGCGGCCGGCAGCACTCGAACCACCACGTGCCGGGATACTCTCACACCAATGGCCATCAGTCGCCGGTGACCATCTTATACATGACATGACTACGCCTGGTCGATAAGTGCCGCTATTCTGACAACATCGTGGCAGGAGTTTGGCGAGGACCATACCCTTGCCAATAATGCCCGGTCTCTTCGTCGTAGCGTCCTTGGAGAAACCCGCCCGATTTCTCCGACCTTATGATGACGGCTACGCTCCGCTCGTCGTAGTTGCGCTCCACGTGAATCTCGTAGGGCTTCACGAGGTCGATATCACCTGGACCTGCACGGAGCTTGGTGGTCTCCCGAATCTCTGCATAGTCGGGCTTGGATCCGTCATCGACACGCTCGTAGCGCTCAATTGTCTCGTGCCCATCCAGAACCCCGTACAGCGTGTAGATATGTGCGTGATCATGGATGCCGCCACTCGTTGAGCGCGAGCTCGCAGCCTTGGTGAGCCCGTTGATGGCAAACCCATAATCAGGGTCTTCATAGAAAATCAGGTTCTCAGCCCGGTCCGTGACGACACAATCGGGCCATGATGCGGCTCCTCTGATAACCGCGGGGTCCGCGATCAGCTCAGCCAGGATAGGCTTCAGCCCCTCCCATCGCTGCTCGGGGTCTTCCTCCTTCGCAAACCATTCGCGGGCAGCCGCGACAAACCGTTCCAGAGCATTGCTAGTTTTGATGGTCACGATGGGTCCTCCTTACCAATTCATTGCCACTTGGAGAGCGGGCCTATATGGCACGCACCTGGTTCTGCACCTTGTAGAACGCGGCACAATTATCCCAGAGGATCTTGCGCTTATCGTCATCCGATAAAGGCAATTCCAGGAAGCTCTCAACCGCTATCGGATACTTCGAGTCACCATGTGGGTAATCCGTGGAAAACACCAAGTTGTCGCTCCCATAGTGCCCGATCGCATCGAGCGCGGGTAGCTCATCAGGCTCGACCGACACCCATACCTGTCTATGGAAATATTCACTCGGTGCCATCTTCAGTTCAGGGCTGTACGCGTCAGCTTCGCGCTCGTATCCCTCATCTAACCGCCAAAGCAGCCATGGGAGCCAGGAGCAGTTAGCTTCTAGGAAAGCTGCCCGCAGAGCCGGATGCCGCTCAAGGACACCACCGCCCGTAAACGAGCCCAAAGCCATCATCTGCTCGAAGGGTTGTGCATACACTCGCTGCAGCATGAAGTTAGGTGCGAATTGTTCCCCGGCCTGGCGTGCGCCAGAGGTGGTAGCCTCGTGGAACCCAACAGGGATGTCATGCTTCTCCAACGCATCCCAAAGAGGATCGTAGTAATGGTCATGCCAAGGCTTGTCATTCATCAGGTTTGAGCGAATGAAGATGGCGCGTAAACCAAGTTCGGTTACTGCACGTTCAACCTCTTGCACCGCGTCCGTCATGTCGAAGGGTGAGATCATCGCCGCGCCGATCAAGCGCTCGGGAGCGTACGAGCAGAAGTCGGCGAGCCAATCGTTGTAAGCGCGAGCGAGAGCGCGAGCGAGGGCCGGGTCCATGTCGGGCTCGGCCAACGTGTGGAGGCCCCTTGTCGGGAAGAGGATCGCTGTATCGATGCCTTCGATATCCATGGCCTCCACCTGACAGTCAGGAGACCAGCCGCGAGACGCATGATCAGCGTAGGTATCTTGGTTCCTGTCGAAGTTGCGCCCTCGGGGCCCTGATGGACCCGTTGGCGACTGCCTAACTCCTCGTGTCACTGCTCCCCACGGGGTTCCATCGGGGTGCACGGTACGCAAGTCCCTCACGTTTTGGGAAACCACACCCCTAGGAGCCCGATCACGGAACTCCCCATCTGTGAACCGTTGCCATAGATCAGGCGGCTCCATGATGTGCATGTCAGAGTCGAGGACCTTGAATCCACTTTTTGCCATGTGAAACCCCTTTAGAGAATTGTCGCCATGTTACGCGGTTCCGTGCTGCAAGCTGCGTATGGAGGACGACATTGCGGAGGCCCGTGACCCATCTCCTTTGAGACGAGGGCAGTGACACTATACGCGCATGTATATACGCGTATGCAGTCCGATAGAAGCCCCTCTAACTTATGGGAGCGATGGGCTCAACCCTGGGCGCGTTTCGGAGAGGTCTAGACAACAGCAAGCATTGATGGCGCTTATCCGTGCGGTAGCGCGGATCGCAAGCTCTCCCAGGATGCCATGGCACAGGTGCTTCCCGGCTGAGCTACAGCCTCGCGGTGTCGATGGCTCGTTTCTTGACACGCCCACGGGCCGTCGGTAGGCTCCGGCAACGGAACGTGGGGCGGATTCCGCCGCATACCAACTCACTCGAGGGGAAAAGACCAATGGCTGAAGCGCGTACGGCAACCCAGATGACCACCGAGGAGGTAGCCGCCAACTACGTGCGTTCTCGGCCGTGGCCTTACCGGCGGTGGATGGCTTCGGTGGGGGTCCCTATCTACAAGGGATACTACATCGATGACCTGCGGACGTTGGAGTTGGGCGAGTGGCCGGAACGCGAATGCAACGCGGCGTTCCTGGAACTGGATGGCTCCGAGGGACGAGCGGAGATCCGGGTCACCGAGATACCGCCCGGCAAGAGCCTGCCTCCATTGACGTTCGCACTAGATGAGGTGGTGTACGTGGTCGAGGGACGGGGACTCACCACGATCTGGGGTGGAGCCAATGGGCGCAAGAAGACCTTCGAGTGGCAGAAGAACAGCATGTTCCTCATTCCCCGGGGACATACGCATCAGTTCTCCAACGCCCAGGGTGATAAGCCGGCCCGGCTCATGCATTACAACTGCCTGCCTTTGGTGATGGCCACCTTGGCCGACCCGGACTTCTTTTTCGAGTCGCACGGTGAGCTTGACCGCGTCGATGTGGATGGGGGCGACTTCTACTCCCCGGCCTATGCGGTCCAGATCCCGGACGCGTCGTTGGCGTTCGGGGCTCGTGACCTGTGGTTCGGGAACTTCTTCCCCGACATGCGTGCGTGGGACAAGCTGGCGGCGCATACGATGCGCGGGGTCGGAGCCCGTGTCGTGTACGTCCAGTTTCCCGGCTCGGAGATGGCAGCGCACATGTCGGTCTTTCCTGCCGGAACGTACAAGAAGGCGCACCGGCACGGGCCAGCGTTCGTGATTATTATCCCCGCTGGGGAGGGTTTCTCGATCATGTGGGAGGAAGGGAAGGAGAAGGTGGTGATCCCCTGGCAAGAGGCCAGCCTGTTCGTGCCACCCAATCGCTGGTTCCATCAGCACTTCAACCTTGGAAAAGAATCGGCTCGCTATCTCGCCTTCCACCCGCCCGTTCAGTTCGAGGGGTGGGCCGAGACGATTCAGGACCGGCTCAAGGACCAGATCGAGTTCCCAGACGAGGACCCGTTCGTGAGGCAGACGTTCGAGGAGGAGCTCGGCAAGCGTGGTCTGAAGACGCTGATGCCAGAGCAAGCCTACATCGACCGCGACTACCAATCGGATTCGGTAGGCGGCAGCTAGGCCGACCATTCGCCCACTCCCTCAGCGGCCCGACGAAGGCCGGGGAGGAATTCGGGCGCTCACTTATTTCATAGGTAAAGCAAAGGGGCTGCAGACTATGTCCGCAGCCCCTTTGCTTCGTCTATACGAGATTAGCCGAGCGTTGGTTATGCGCTGGCTCGCATCTTGGAAATCCCGACGGTGAGGGCAAGGATCCCGAAACCAACTAGTCCTGCCAAGTCGAGACCGTTGTTGTCGGCGAATGGTCGAACGATGTTGATGACACCGGCGATGATGGCAATAGCGCCGACGCCGACATGGAAGTTCTTCGCGAAATAGATGCCAAGACCAAGTAACGTCATCGCGACACCCATCACTAATGGGGTCGTCGACGCCATCGCATTTTCGATATTCAACAAGAGTAATCCAGAGGTCAAATCGGGGGCTCCGGTAACCCCGAGTTCAATGCATGCTCTGGCAATCATTGATGCAACCAACGCTACGAACAGGACGAACGCGATGTTGCCGTAGGACGCTCCCGCTCCACCTTTCATGAACATGGTACGAGACACGCCCAAGAGGCCGACGATCATGGCAACCACGCCGCCATACCCTAGAACGATGCCCGCTTTCGCTAGCGTGGTATCAGTCATCAGGTTAAGCGTTTGCTCGCGGGCTAATTCGACCGGGCGGGTCGGGTAGATGAAAAAGAACGCTGCAAACATAACGACCGTACCGAGTATCAGGAGCAAACTAGTTTGCATCTTTGAGTCCATAGAACTTCCTCCTTCGTTGCATGGCTATCCGGTGACCCGACCCGCGGTAGCGGACGAGTCGTTCCGGTTAGCTAAATCGTAGTTAGTCGCTAGCTCTCAGTCTCAATACGCCAAGGGCAAGCGTGGTTAGCATAAGGACTGGCCAACCGATCCCTTGCCAGTCGGTGTTCTCGGCGATGACGCTGGCGACCAATATCACTCCGCTAATGACACCAAGGAGAGCCACGATCGGCAAATTCTTGATCTGGTAGGTCTTTTCGAGGGCGATGCCGACACCCAAAGCGATTACTGCTAAGCCCAGTACAAGAGGCATGGTGCTGTTCATCGCGTAAGCGACGCCTACTACGGGTCCGACGGCTTGAACCGATTCTGCGCCGGCGACGGTGAATTCGAAACCAGCCACCACAACCAGAAGGGTGATAGTGGCCAGGATCAGGATGGTCGATACGTTGGCGTACGAGGATCCTGCCCCGTTCCCCATAGTTATGCGCCGAGCGATGTTGAACAGTCCAATCAGCAGGGCAACGGTCCCGCCGAAGCCGAGCACCATTCCGGTCACAGCCATGTCCGGGTCAGCGATGAGCTTGGTTGCCCACACGGCAGCTGCATCTGTGGGGTCTGCGGGGTAAAAAGCGATCCACCCAACCATGGAGATAATAGTTCCAAGTACTAGAAGCAAACCGGTCTGTCGTTTCGTATCCATAGATCCTCCAATCTGCGAATTGCTAATGGCTCGGTGCGATGCGATAAGTCGCGTGTCGAACCTCTGAATGACTGTCTAGCGAACGGTGACCTCGAAGAAGCCGTTGTGGAAGCGGTCCGCTCATGACTAGTCGCTAGCCCTGAGCCGCAACACGCCGAGCACAACGCTGCTGAGCATCCAGCCCATCCACCCGATCATGCCGAATAGGTTGTCTCCATTGTCTCCAGTCTCGTTAGAGAAGCTGCCAACGAAGAAACCGACGATCATTGCCGCTCCGGCTATCGCAATCAGCACTGGCACGATCGGCAAATTCTTGATCTGATAGGTCTTTTCGAGGGCAATCGCGATGCCAACTAGAGCCAGCAGGACGCCCATTCCTAGGGGGAAAAATGCGTCACCACCTGCATACCCAACCATCAAAAGGGTTGCTCCGTCGCGAACGGAGGCTGCGTTGGCGGTGGCGAATTCGAATGCAACGCCCATGAACATGACAGCGACGCCAACCAGAGACAAGACGGTCGCTATATTGGCGTATGAAGACCCCGCGCCACCCCCCATGGTGATCCGGCGGGAGATGTTGAATAACCCAACCAATGCGGCAGCCATTCCACCGAAGCCTAAAATAATTCCTATTTGGGCCGCGTCAGGGTCAGCGATGAGTGCAGCGGCGTCCTTCGGGAAGTCGCCCGAATCCTCGCCGGGATATATCAACATCCATGCTGCGAAGGAGACGATCGGGCCGAGTATCAAGAGCAAGCTGGTCTGCAGTTTCGTATCCATAGGTCCTCTCCGATCTGCGAGTTGCTAGTTGCCCGGTGCGGTGGAAGAGACCGCACCTGCAAGGGCGTTCATACAGTGATGCGCAAGAACGCTCTTGGGATCAAGTTCAGTACATTTGTTTCGCTCCCCTTAGATGGATTGCGATTCAACGCACGATATGAACCGACTTTCCATCCATAGTGAAGGGAATCGTCGCGAATCGTAAACGTGATTACCGTGCTGATATTCGTCGTTCTTGATAATCCGCTGCCGCTGTCTTGTGTATTTCTCAGGCAATCAAGGTCGTTCGCGGCTTGTCCTTCTGGCAAATCGCCTGCGCGTCTGAGGCACATATGGAGAGGGTGGCCTGTCGCCAACCGGCTTTGCTTATGAACTCCCAGGATCGAAGCAAACTGGCGTAGAAACTGCCCAGGCGGCTGCCTAGGGGGCCTCGTGGAAGTAGCAACGGCCTGCCGGGAAGCAGGCCGTTATGTGGTAGAAGTGGTGGAGTGAGTGGGATTCGAACCATGGTAGACCGGGTATGGTGTGTGCGATGAACAGATTCATCTTGCTATTGGGGGGGTTGGTGCTTGCCGCTTGTGGGGCACCACCAACTCCAATCTCCGCGCCAACAGCTGACATCCAGACAACAATGGATGCACCGGCTGCGGAGGCATCAGCACCGGCTGCGGAAGCATCAGCACCGGCTGCACCGACCCTCACGCCTGCCGTCCGCAAAGAAAAACCTGGTACTCCTACCCTCGCCCCATCGTCTGCTCCCACGGAGGACTCGCCCGAATCTTCGGCTCAGCGGAAGGTCGGTGAGTACGCCGAGGTACGGTTCAATGTCGGAGAGGGGTCAAAGATCACATTCACGGTGACAGAGCAATTACTGAAACTTTCCTTTCCGAACGACGCGGTTCTGGAAACGGACAAGTTAGAAGGGGTGGTCGTTCTCGACGGTGGTGTATCCCGCATAAGAGTTGACCTCCACAGCTTGGAGAGCGATTCGAATGCGCGTGATCGCTATGTCCGCCGGAAGATGTTCCCCGATAATCGTTTTGCCGAATTTATCGTTGATCTCGCCATGCCATTACCGAAAGAATTCTCCCTTGGTCAAGAAGTCACGAGGCAGGTTCCCGGGACCCTCAAGATCAAAGCGGCAGACGCCTCTCTTGTTTTCGATATAACCGCACAAGACCTAGTTGAGCAAATCAGCATCTCGGGTCGAACGATAGTGACGTGGGAACAACTCAAGATGCCTAAGCCCACGGCGCGCTCGGTTCTGAGTGTCGAGGACAACATCAAAGTTCACGTCGAACTCGTCATTCGTCCTTCATAATCGGACGATGACGCTAGATGGCTGCACCACTACACACGTCTTCTTTCGGCCCAATTGCCCCCGGGACGACGCACCAAGCCCCGAAAGTGGCTAACCACGGTCTCGGCTAGTGCATGATTGCGCCGCCGTCGACAGTCACAATCTGGCCCGTCATGAAGTCGGAGTCGGCGGAGGCCAGGAAGACGGCTGCGCCCACGAGATCCGCCGGTACCTGGATGCGCTTGATGGCCCGGGGTTGTACTGCCCGCTCCCGTTGCTCGAGATCGGCGCCTGGCGGCAGGTCATCCGTGAGCGTCGATCCTGGTTGGATGGTGTTCACATTGATGCCGTACTCACCGAGCTCGCGTGCCAGGTTGCGCGTGAGGCCCATGACTCCCGCCTTCGAAGCCACGTAGTGGGGACGAGTGGGGTTGCCACCCCAGACGGTGCCGGAGGAGATGTTGATGATCTTGCCGCCGCCGCGTTCCTTCATATACGGGAAGACGGCCCGCGTGCACAGCCACGGGCCCTTGAGATTCACGGCCATCAGCCGATCCCACTCCTCGGGACTCACCTCCATGAAACTCACGCGTGACATCGGCACCTGCTCGAAAACCGCAGCATTGTTGACAAGTATGTCGACCGAGCCAAGCGCCTCAGCTGCCGCGGCCGCCATAGCGATCGTGCTCGCTTCGCTGGAGACGTCGGCGTAGATGGCAACGGCCTCACCACCCTGCTCTCCGATCGTGCGTGCCACCTCCTCAGCAGCATCGAGGTCGAGGTCGACCACTGCGATCTTTGCACTCTCCTTTGCAAGCCCAAGGCAATAGGCTCGACCGATACCATGAGCCCCACCCGTCACTATCGCCGCCTTGCTCTCCAAGCGTCCCATGCTCACCCCCTTACGTACTACCGCGATAATATGTGGTTAGGGTAAACCATCGAACCTGAATGAAGCCGTCGATAGATGATGCCGCCTAGCATCAACGGCCTAGGTGATATCGGGCGGCGAATCGCCCCCGCACCTAAGACACACATGGAAAGCGTGGCCTGTCGCCAACCCACTAGGCCCTTGGGAGCAAGCCGTCAGACCCACCAGCGTAAGCGCTATCAAAGCGACCATGCGCACCACCACTGACCTCCTTCACTTACCCCAGCAACTCTGGCAGTACCCAAAACCAAATGATGACGATCCCCCACGTAACCCCTAACAGACACTTGATAGGTATCTTCACCACTAACCTCCCTGCCTGCCGTCACCGATGAGCGTTACCGGGTAACGCTCATCGTCTCGCTGAGGCGTGTGGCCTCAGCCAACATCCGCCCAGCCGCGGCACTGGCCTTGTCCTGAACCTCGGGCAGTATGGACCCTCATTGCCCCCGGACTGTACCCTTCTTGGCCGGGAGGTACGAATCGACGAATTCAACGAATCGGTGGTCACAGCGACAATCAGCGATATCGAACGGCGGGTGCAACTGATCGAACAGGCCAGACAGGGGCACGGCGCATGGTTCGATAGCTGCCTCGCCCTCGCCCGGTCTATCAGGTTCCCGAGCTGACCGCCCTGAGGCAGACACAACAGGGTCCTCGCAGGAGTGCCAACACTTGACTGATCAGATTGTGAGCCGTTTGGCCCGAGGCCGCGTCTACTACGGCTGGTTCATCGTAGGTGTCGTGCTCTCCGGCGGGATTCCGCGGGTGGGACTGAATGGATCTTTCTTCGGCATCTTCTTGAAGCCGATGTCAGAGGAATTCGGCTGGTCGCGCGCCGAGATGACGTGGGCGGTGACGATTGGCACGTTCATCGCAGCTGCGCTAGGCGTGTTCTTGGGGAGAGTGCTCGACCGGTTCGGGCCGCGCTGGATGATGGCAGGTGGGTTCACGTTGCTTGCCGTTTCCTACTTCGGGCTCGCGACCGTGAGTTCGCTCATCGGCTTCTACCTAATCTATGCAATCGGCCGCTCGACGATGCAATCCGCAACCGGCCATCAACTCATGTACGCGTTGGTCTCAAAGTGGTTTGTCCGGCGACGAGCAATGGCAATCTCGACGGCCACGATCGGTGGGTACATCGGGGGCATCGTCCTCGCACCCGTAACCCAAACCATCATCAACCACTTCAGTTGGCGGGAAGCATGGGTATTCTTCGGGGTCCTAACCGCGTTTATGGGTGTCATCCCAGCAATCATCTTTCTAAGGCGACTTCCAGAGGACCTCAGCCTACTACCGGATGGTGACGGGCGGCTCCGGCCAACGTCGGGTCACCCACCTGCGCTGATCGAGGCCTCGCTTCAACGCCAGCAAGATGAGCAACGAGCAGACCCCACAATCGGGGAGGATGCCCTAAATCTCAAAGAAGCATTGCGTACCGTCTCCTTCTGGCTATTGACCGTCATGGTGACGGTCAATACCGTCGGGATCACAGGCATCACATTCCACATGGTTCCTCACTTCTCTGATGTCGGCATCTCAAGTACTGCGGCGGCAGCATCGGTCAGCTTCCTGACGGCGGGGTCCATCGCAAGCGTTTTTTTATGGGGGTATCTTTCGGACCGTGTAGGTGCGAAGAGGATGCTCCTGATCGCGGTCGCGACGCTGTGGATTGCATCGTTGTTAGTCGCGAGGACGGACACGGCAATGGGTGCGTACGTCAGCTCAGCTATGTTCGGGATAGGCTTGGCGGGCACGGGCCTCCTGAGCGAGGTGGTCTGGGCCGACTTCTTCGGCAGACAGTATCTAGGAAGCATTAGGGGAGCAACGATACCGTTCCAGATGATAGGTAACGCCAGTGGATCGCTCATCGCCGCGTTCCTCTATGATCTCCGCGGTAACTACGACGACGCCTTCAGGTTCATCCTAGTCCTCTACGCCGCCTCCATGATTCTGTTGGCCATTGCCAGGCGTCCCACAGCGAAGCGGTGAGGGATGTTTGCCATATGGTGGGATAGGAATCACTAGCGCACCTAAGACACACATGGAAGGGGTGCCCAACGTCAACCGGCTTGGGCTAGGGAATTCAGGTACAGGGCAACAGCAAGGGGCATGGCTTAGGGAATCGTCTCTTGATATCAGGGGTACGCGTGACGGTTCGGTTCTGAGAAAAGGTGTGGTACCGTATAGCTAACAACCGAATAGCGTATCGAGCGGTAGGCGAGGCCCTCAGGCCAGTGACCCTACCCGGCAACCTTCTCCTCTGAAGGTGCCCTGAGGAAACGACGCGGCCCCACTGGGGCAAAGGGGTACGGCACAAGCTCTCCGTACTCGGAGGGCTTTTTTTATTGCCCTTTTCTCCCGCATCGATACGCGAAGAAAAGGAGATGACCCATGGCACTGACAAACGACTTAGGCGTTCCCGATGAGGGTCCTTCCGTGCAGGACTTTGTGGATCAGCTGAACGCCGCCAAAGCAGCGCGGCTTGGGCATTGGAACTTCATTCCCACCACTATCGAACCAGAGGAGACGGACTCGTCGGATATGACGACGTATTCCGTGGTGTTCGTACCGCGGCGGCCTACTAAGCCAGTGAACCCCCAAGGAGAGACTGATGAGTAAAGAGTCGACGAAGGCGGCATTCCAGAAGGCGTTCTCGACACATATGTTGCTGAACCTCGACGAAGAGGAACGGGATTCTTTGAGAACATATCGGAAGTCAGAAGGACGCCTCCGTATGGAGCAGCAGTTGAGGTCAAAGCCCGTCGACCGAAAGGATGGTGAAGACTGATGACCGACTGGGAGAGATATTTGGAACGCGCCAGGCGCATCATGGGCGACGGCTTTACCATTACGGACGGACTAGCGGAGATGGACTCGTCAGATACGATGCAGTTCTCCGTGGCGAGGATGTCGCCGGTGCCGCCGGGCGTGCGCCCGCTAAAGTCACCAAGAGAGTCCAAGCCAGAGTAAGCGGAGACACTCATGGGCGCGATACTTCACCGGCAACTCATGCGTAGGCAGTTCGGGCTTGTGTCACAGCCAGCCCAGGGTTTCACGACTGAAGACCGCAACTGGCTGCGGTCACAGGGCATAGATCGCCCGGATCAGCTTCCGCGTAAGTCTCTGTGGTACAAGCCCGATGGCACCAGCTCGCTTGGGCCAAGTGACCCGTATCACTTGGGGCTGTATCGCCAGCGCGGAATGACCCTCAAGCCGCCGACCGTCACGTCGGCCATGGCTCCGGCGACCCGTGGGGCCACGATGCCCCGTCTCGCCAGCAGGGTGCTCCATCACCTCGGTCATGGTGACCGGTGGGATGGGACGCCATCGGAATTGGCCGCATCCGGAGTAGGGGCTGGCTTCAGTCCGGAAGGGCTTTCGCGTGCCCTTTTCGCTCCTAAAGTGTCGGTGGCACTGGCATCAGCTGGGGTTACGGTCGCTCGTGGCTACCGTGGGAAAGAGCGAGTTCTGCGCCTGGAGCGTCGGTGAGGTTAACCAGACCGACGGTTCATGCTGGAGCGCGTGGTCAATCGCCGATTGTCCAAATCTCGCCGCGACACGTGTCGGAAAAATGAACCATCGTCAGTCGACCATCGTCATATACCATCCAGGAGCGCGCTGCCAATCCCGTGTCACCATCCAGGCAGCGTATCGACCTATCCGCCGTTACTTGCCACCTAGGCGACGCTCCCGAGACCGACCATGTGTATGCAGAGGATGCGTTTATCTCCCGCTGAGCAAGTTGAAGTGCGTCGGCTTTGGAGCCGATCGCCGCGTCGGTGCCCCCCAGTTTTGCTAACACCAATATCGCCAGCACGATAAGCGCTATGGCTCCGCCCCACTTGCTCATAGAGGACCATCCTCCTTTCTGGTGCTCGGTTTCATGGCGTGGACGGATGGCTCCGTGTCCCTCGCCCGCCGCCTTCTGCGTCTCCTCCTCTTTTCTCGGTTCAGTTCCATATGCGAGGAGCCGCTTCACTTTGCTCGGCGGACGGGCGCCATCGATTTTGGCTCCAAGCAGCCTGGCTCCCGACAGCTTGGCGTACCTCAGGTCCGCATCGTTCAGGTTGGCTTCCATCAGATTGGCCGCCTCCAGATTGGCGCGCACCAAGTTGGCGCCCGACAGGTTGGCGCCGGTCAGGTCGGCGCCCACCAGGTAGGCCGATCTCAGGTCGGCGCCCGTCAAGTCGGCGCCCGACAGGTTGGCGTCGTCAAGGTAGGCATTAACCAACTTGGCGTTGATCAGATTGGCGGCCGCCACGTCCCTACCCGACAATCCCGCGCCCGACAGGTAAGCACCCGTTAGTTTGGCGCGCACCAGAACGGCGTCTGTCAGGTCGGCGTCCATCAGGTCGGCGTTCGTCAGGTTGGCGTCCGTCAGGTCGGCGCTCGTCAGGTCGGCACTCGTCAGGTTGGCCTTCGGCAGGTTAGCGCGCACCAGGTTGGCACCTGTCAGGTTGGCGCTCGTCAGGTCGGCGATACCCAGCTCGGCGCCCGTCAGGTTGGCCCCCGTCAGGTTGGCCCCGTTCAGGTGAGCGTCTATCAGGTTGGCGCCCGTCAGGTCAGCGCCCTCTAACCCGGCGTCCTCCAGATGGGTGTCATACAGGTCAGCACCCGTCAGGTTAGCGCCCTTCAGATTGACGCCGTCAAACAACGTGGCGTGGTCAAGCGTGGCATTGGTCAGGACGGCGCCCATCAGGTTGGCGCCGTCCAGGAAGGTGTCCGCCAAGTTGGCGCTCGTCAGGTTGGCGCCGGTCAGGTTTGCATCCCCCAGGTCGGCCTCGGCTAGGTCAGCGCCCCTCAGGTTGGCGCCGGTCAGGTTTGCGTTCTCCAGTTTGGCGCCGGTCAGGTCGGCGCCGGTCAGGTTTGCGTCCTCCAGGTTGGCGCCGGTCAGGTTGGCGCCGGTCAGGTCGGCGCCGGTCAGCTTGGCGCCCGT
>Ga0315338_1001817_pt1 | contig 23998 bp, 19 predicted proteins | sample ASW8metaG_FD_204518 | JGI IMG/M metagenome (GOLD analysis project Ga0315338, IMG submission 204518) | Ammonia-oxidizing marine archaeal communities from Monterey Bay, California, United States - ASW #8 | ecosystem: Environmental > Aquatic > Marine > Coastal | place: USA: California | collected... | reverse complement strand
CGCCGTACACAGGCGATCCCTTTCGCGCATCAACTTGGATTGATGAAGAGCGGCACCTGACCGGGCACGACTGACATCTGTCAGCTGACACATTGCCAACATCTGTCGATAGGCGTGCCGCCAATGGTGTGGCCAGTGTCCTGCATCATTTAGCAGGAGAAATGTATGTCCCGATCATCGCGTGAATTTTTAAGCCCCTGGTCGTTCTGGTATGGGGCGATGGTGCTGGCCCTGGCGATGGTCGCCTTTATGGCACTGAGCTGGGCGCATATGCAGATCGTGGCGAATACAGTGGGGGTCGAGGCGTATCTGGGCGACGGGCAGCGTCTGCCGCCCTCTGTTCTGACGATCGGACAATTTAACAAGGCGCTCGCATTGATGGGTGTTTTGGCGGTGGTTGGTTTGGCGCTAAAGCGGCTCGATTGGTCGTCTGTCGGGTTTTGCCGCGTCGCCGCCGGCTGGCTGGTGTTTGCGGCGCTGGGCGGTGTGGTGTTCTTTGGGTTGCGACTGCTGCTGGCCAAATGGATGGTGGTAGTGATGCCAGACTGGCTGGCTTTCGCCCAGGCTCCGTTTGGTTTTGATGCAGTCATTCCCTGGTATGAGACCGCCGGCTTTTTGGCGATGACCCTGCTGATTACGCCAATTGTCGAGGAAGTATTCTTTCGCGGCTTCATGTTCAAATGGATGAGCGGGCACCGCCCGGTCTGGGTGGCAGCGCTGGTCTCTTCGGCGCTGTTTGGAATTTCTCACATCATTCCACCGCAGGTCATCAGCGCCTTTTTGATGGCATTGTTTCTCACCTGGCTGTACTGGCGCACCGGTTCGATATGGCCAGCGATTGTGGCGCATGTGGTCAATAATATATTGGGCATATTGCTTGGCGCGGCGGCTTTGGCCGGCTGGTTGCCGGCCTGGCTGACACCTGCCTAGTTGAGGAGGGCCGGGGCCGCATTACCCACAAGGGAAAAGCGTTATTTTCCAGCCTGCTAAATCCGATCCGCCGCAAAAGGCGCGGGGTCAATCTTCGTCTCTTCCCCGTCCAACAAATCCGCCAATAGCGCCGCCGAGCCCATCGCCTGCGTCCATCCCAGATGACCGTGGCCGCAGCTAAGCCACAGGCCTCTTGCCCGCGTTTCTCCGATAAAGGGGCGGCCGTCGGCGCTCATCGGTCGCAGGCCGGTCCATTCTTTTAAGTCGCCGGTGAGGATCTGGTCGGCGAAGTCGGGATAGAGGGAGCGCAGCATCTGTTTGAGATTGTCGATGCGGTCCCGGCGCACGGTTTTGTCGGTGCCGGCGATCTCGGCGGTGCCGGCGACACGCAGGCGGTCGCCCATCGGTGTGGCGATGGCATGCATGGCCTCGTCGACGACGGGGACAGCGGGCCGACTGTTGAGGCCGGACATGTCGAGTGTGATGGAATAGCCCTTTACCGGGCGCACGGGCAGATGCAGGCCGAGCGGCTTCATCAATTGCCAGCTGGCCTGACCGGCTGTGAGGATGACGGCGTCGACTTCAAGGACTTCGGACTGGGTGTACACGCCGACGACACGGCCGGCGCGATCTAGCAGGTCGGTGACAGGGGTATTGTATTCAAACTCAACCCCGTCCGCCGCAGCCGCCTCGGCCAGCGCGGTGATGTATTGGCGGGCATCGCCGGACTGGTCGTCTGGATACAGGACAGAACCGGCGAGCTTGTCGGCGACGGGCGCCAGTTGCGGTTCGCGCTCGACGGTCTGTTTTGGGTCGAGCACGTGGTAGCGCATGCCCTCGGCTTCGAGCAATTTAGCCGCCTCTATGGTGGCATCCAGGCCGGCCTGGTCGCGACATATTTTCAGCGTGCCGTTGGGCAGATTATCAAAGGCCAGACCCAGCGCCTTGCCGGCCTCTAATGTCAGGCGGGCACTATAGGTGGAGAGGGCAAAGTTGGCCCGTGTCGCAGCCTCATAGCGTTCGCGAGTGGAGTTACGTAAAAATCTCAAACCCCAGCTGATCAGACCGGGAAGCGGCCTGAGGCGCAGCTTCATGGCAGCGTGCGGGTCAAACAGGGAGGTGATCAGCTGCCAGTGCACGCCCGGCGCATTCCAGGGCTCGGGCTCGGACGGGGTCAGCGCGCCGGCATTGGCGAAGCTGGCTTCCAGGGCGGGGCCGTCATTGGCCTCCAGCACGACCACTTTGTGACCGCGCTTTTGCAAGGTCCAGGCGGCGGCGATACCGGCCAGACCCGCTCCAATAATGATCACATCCTTGCGGCTCATGGCCCGCTCCAGACTCTGTTCTACACACCCGGCTATGAACTTCGCCGGGATGCGGATAAAAGCAAGTCTGCAAATGCACTTGTCGCACGGATTTCATGGACACGCTTGTCACTCAACTCAAAGCCCTGGCGGAACCCACCCGGTTGCGCATTGTGACGCTTCTTGCGCGCGGCGAACTGACCGTGTCCGAGCTGGTGCAGATATTGGGGCAAAGCCAGCCGCGGGTCAGTCGACACCTCAAATTGCTAACCGATGCAGGCGTGGCCGAGCGTATGCCAGAGGGCGCGTTTGTGTTTTACCGGCTTTCGGAGAATGGCGGTGGTCGCCGTCTGGCCGAGGTGGCCGACGAGCTGGCCCCGGATGATGATCCGGTATTGAGCCGCGATCTGCGTCGTCTCGAATCAATCAAGCAGGCGCGCGCCGAGGCCGCCCAGGCCTATTTCGAACGGGCTGCAGAAGACTGGGATACGATTCGCAAGCTGCACCTGTCGGAAGATGAGGTGGAAACGGCCATGCGCAACGCAGCGGGCACGGGCCCGTTTGGCCTGATGGTCGATGTCGGCGTGGGCACCGGCCGGATGCTGGAAGTGTTTGCCGACAAGGTGAAGAAGGGCGTTGGCGTGGATATCAATCATTCCATGCTCAATGTCGCTCGCAATCATTTGCAAAAAGCCGGCCTGGACCAGTGCTCTGTGCGCCAGGCCGATGTGGGTGCCTTGCCGTTTGAGGATGCCTCCGCCGATCTGGTGACCGTGCACCAGGTGCTGCACTATCTGGAAGACCCGGCCCTGGCCGTGGCGGAATGCGGCCGTGTGCTCAAGCCGGGCGGCAATCTTTTGATCGCGGATTTTGGCCCGCATCAGCTCGAGTTTTTGCGCGATGAACATTATCACCGCCGTCTCGGCTTCTCCGATGATGAAATGCAAGACTGGATCGAACGCGCCGGCCTGGTGCTCTCACATCACGAAGCCCTGCACCCGGAAGAGCCCGCAGGCCGCCTGACCGTGAAAATCTGGGTCGCCAAGCGCGGTTGATTGCTTCGCATGCGAATCTAATGATTTGAGCGAGCGTCGCTGAAGCGCTCCTATCCGGTCATTGCCGGTCCCACGCCGCCGCCGCCGGGGGTTTGAATTTCCACACTGTCGCCCGGGTCTACATCGATGCGGAACAGGCCGGGCAGGGGTTCGCGTGTGCCGTTGGCGCGTTCGACGATTTGCTCTCCACACAGGGCCGAGCCGCCACCGGCGAGGCCAAATGGGTGCTCCTTGCGACGTGAAGACAGCAGGGCCACTTCCATGGGCTCCATGAATTGGAGCTTTCTGACACTGCCATCGCCACCGGGGTATTCACTTCTGCCGCCGGATTTAGCCCGTATCTTGTGGTGAATTACGCGAACTGGGAAGCGCCTTTCGAGCACTTCCGGATCGGTCATGCGGGAATTGGTCATGTGGGAATGCACGGCATGTTCGCCGGCAAAGCCATGGCCTTCATTGTCGAAGCCGGCTCCAGCTCCGCCGCATATTGTCTCGTAATACTGGTGCTGGTCATTGCCGAAGGTGAGATTGTTCATTGTGCCCTGGCAGGCGGCCAGCCGGCCGGTCGCACCAAACAGGGCATCCACGACAAGTTGGCTGGTCTCCACATTACCGGCCACAACGGCGGCGGGCGAGGCCGGGTTGAGCAAACTGCCTTCAGGAATAATCAGTTGAATCGGTTTCAGGCAGCCCTCATTGAGCGGGATCGTATCGCCGACCAGGCAGCGGAAGACATACAATACCGCTGCGCGTGTAACCGAGGAGGGGGCGTTGAAATTGCTGGGACGCTGGGGCGAGGTACCCGTGAAATCGACCACAGCACTACGATCGATCGGGTCGACCCTGATGGCGACATGAATTTTGGCGCCATCATCGAGGTGAACACTGTAGCTGCCACTACTCAGCGAGCTGATGACGCGGCGAACGGCGCGTTCCGCATTGTCCTGGACGTGGCCCATATAGGCTTTCACGACCGTCAGGCCGTTATCTTGAACCAGGCGATGTAATTCGGCGGCCCCCCTCGCGCAGGCGGCAAGCTGGGCTTTAATGTCGGCGACATTTTGATCCGGATTTCGCGCTGGCCATTTGCCTGATCCCAGCACGGCCCGCACGTCAGCATCGAGGAATTCGCCGGCGGCGACGATCTTGATATTGGTGAATTGAACGCCTTCTTCCTCGATATGGGTTGAGAAGGGCGGCATGGAGCCGGGGGCGATACCGCCAATATCGGCATGGTGACCGCGGGCGGCCACGTAGAACAGGCGTTCGCCGGTTTGTTCATCATGGACGGGCGTAACGATGGTGATATCGGGCAAATGGGTGCCGCCCTCATAGGGCGCGTTGACGGCGACGGCATCGCCGGGGCCCAGATCCGGGTGCGCCCGGGCCGCGGCGCGGACACTGGCCGACATGGACCCCAAGTGCACGGGCATGTGCGGGGCATTGGCGACCAAACCACCATCGGCGTCAAACAGGGCACAGGAAAAGTCGAGCCGTTCCTTGATGTTGACGGAGTGGGCGGTTCTTTCCAGGGCCAGGCCCATCTGTTCGGCGACACTCATAAAGCGTTGGTTGAAGAGTTCCAGGCGGATCGGGTCGAGTGCTGTATCGGCCTGTTTGGACACGGCAGCGGAGGCGCGTGTCAGGCACAACATACCGTCATCCAGACGCTTTGCGCTCCAGCCCGCATCGAGCACGATGGTGGAATTGGGCTCCATGATCAGGGCCGGGCCGGTGGAGGTCGCGCCCGGGGCGAAGCTGTCGAGGGTGTAGACCGGGATTGAGCGGGAGCCGCCGTCATCAAACATCTCGACATGCGCTTTTGCGCTCGGTGTGAGGTCATATTCGCCGGCTCTCGGCAGGTCCAGGGTCCAATTACTGGCACCGGGCGGTTCCGCTTCGGCCTCTACGGTGACCGATTCGATGATCAAGGCGCCGTCTGGCTGAAAGCCGAACAGGCGCTCATGAGCTGTCTGGAATGCGGCTCGCATCTTGTCGTCATCGTCCAGGGTAATGGCGATGGAGGTATCAGAGCCATCGACGCGCAGACGCCATTCAGTTCGCGTGCGAATCTTTTCTGCTGCCAGGCCCTGATTGATGAGCGCTTGCCGGGTCTCTTCCGCCAAAGCTTGCCCGCGCACTTTCGTATCGGACGCGGCGATATCGAGTTTGCGTTCGATGGCGCTTTGCCGGGTCTCGCGGATATCGGCCATGCCGATACCCAGGGCCGAGAGAAGGCCGGCGCAGGGATGCAGCAAGACCGTGGTCATGCCGAGTGCGTCCGCAACCTTGCAAGCGTGCTGGCCACCCGCGCCGCCAAAGGCGGACAGGGCGTATTGGCCGGGATTGACGCCCTGGGCGATAGAGATCTGCTTGATCGCCTGAGCCATGCTTTCAATAGCCACGGCGAGAAAACCTTCCGCGGCGGCTTCGGCGCTATCAAGTCCCATCTGGTCTGCGAGCAGGGAGAGCGCCGCGTGACTGGCGGCGGCATCCAGCGGCGCATCGCCATCAGGACCAAACACATTGGGAAACCAGTCCGGTTGCACTCGGCCGAGCACGATATTGGCGTCGGTGACGGTTGCTGGACCGCCGCGTCCATAGCCGGCCGGGCCGGGCATGGCACCGGCACTGTCCGGGCCAACCCGGGCGCGTTCGCCATCAAAGGTCAGCACGGAGCCACCACCGGCGGCGACGGTGTGGACCGACATCATCGGCGCACGCAGGCGCTGACCGGCGACCAGCGTGTCCTGGACTTTTTCATACGTGTCGCCGTCAAAGCGCGAGACATCGGTGGAGGTGCCGCCCATGTCGAAGCCGATGACCCGGGGATAGCCGGCTGCAGCGGCTGTTTTTGCCATGCCGACCACGCCGCCCGCCGGGCCCGACAGGACCGCGTCGCGCGCGTGGAAACGCCCCGCAGGCGCAAGGCCACCGGATGATTGCATAAAATACAGGGGCGTGCCGTCGAGTCCGTCATCGACGCGGCGGACATATTCGTTGAGTACCGGCGTCAGATAGGCATCGAGGACAGTGGTTGAGGCGCGCGGAAGGATTTTGACCAAGGGGCTGGCAATGCTGGACCGGATAATGGTGACAAAACCCAGCTCACGCGCCAGGGTTTCCAGGGCGATTTCGTGGTCGGGATTGGCATAGGCATGCATCAACGCGATGGCGATGGTGTCAATTCCATCCCGACGCGCTTTCATCAAGGCGGCCCGCGCGGCTTCCTCATCAAGGATGTCGACCACATTCCCCTGGGCATCGAGCCGCTCATCGATCTCGACGACTCGATTGTGCAGCGGCACAGGGCGCTGGATATCGAGGGCGAAAATGTCGGGCCGGGTCTGGTCACCAATGCGCAGAAGATCGGCGAAGCCGCGCGTCACCGCGAAAATGGTCCGGGCGCCCTTGCGCTCCAGCAGGGCGTTGGTGGCAACTGTGGTGCCCATTTTGACGGCGGTGACGGGCTGACCAGCGCTGAGACGACGAACCCCCTCAGTGGCGGCATCTGGATAGGATGGGCTTTCTGAGAGAAGTTTGAGCGCATGCAGACGGCCGTCTGGCGCCCGTCCCAGAATATCGGTGAACGTGCCGCCACGATCGATCCAGAATTCCCAACACGCTTCGCTCATGCAGCTGTCTCCAAGCCTGCCAGTCAAGTGATGGGGGAGCCTACGCACTGGCCAAGTGTGATCAAGCGGTGGGCGCACACGCACCGAAATGGGTTCGCGCGTGCTATAAGTCGAAATTCGGGCTCGCAATCGCCCGCTCACATCCCTAAATAGGCGCAGGAGGCGAATATGGGATTTTGGCGCAGGCTTGCTGCGCGCCTGAAGGGGCGTAAGTGTTTTCTGCAATGCGACGGCTTCGATTGCGAACAAGATCGCAAGGTTGAAGACGCGGACTTTGCCATGGCCCTGATTGGTCTGGGTGCCAAGATGGCGCGGGCGGATGGCGTGGTTTCCCGCAGCGAAATCAATGCGATGTATGAAGTTTTCCGACCGCCTCCGGAAGGGCGTGCGGCGTTGGACAGAGCGTTTCACCTGGCGCAGCAAACGACATTGGGCTTTGACGGTTATGCCAAGCGACTGGCCAAACGGTTCCGCGCCAATTCGGCTATCTTGGAAGATGTGCTGGACGGATTATTCCATATCGCCAAAGCTGACGGAATTGTGACGACCAGTGAGATCGAGTTTTTGACCAGCGTGTCGAAGATCTTCGGTTTCACCACGCTGGAATTTCGCCGCATTCGCAGTGCACATATGGGCGCACCCGCGGATGATCCCTATGTTATACTTGGGATTGAAGCCGATATCGACGATTTCGACCTCAAGCAGGCCTATCGCAGAATGGCGACCCAAAATCATCCCGATCGGTTGATGGCGCGGGGCGCGCCGGCCGAAATTTTGCGCATAGCAGATGAGAAAATGGCCAGTATCAATGCCGCCTATGAGCGAATTCTTCAGGAAAGAGGGCTTTCTGTCAGTGTCGGGAATTGATTTTTGGGTGCATCGTGCCAACATATGTGTATCGGGGGCCAAGATGGAAAGAGGACTATGACAGCAACTCGTCACAACCCGTTTGATCTGTTTTCCGATAAGGCGAGCCGCCTTGTCCGGGGCATTTTGGCCGCCATTATCGCCGTCGCCTTTCTGGCGCTGGTGTTTTTCCTGGCTGCGACATTGATGGCCGCCTTTTTTGTACTGGCCGGAGCGGCGGTTTTGGCGGGCGGTGCTTTCTGGCTATGGCGCAAGGTGCGTGGCCGTAAGGCGAGCGATGGTCCCGAAATTCTGGTCGCGCGTCGTGGTCCAAAGGGCTGGACGGTCGATGATTCCGAGGACCTTGGTCGCTAGCTTGCGACCCAGCCCGCACTTTTCTTCCAATTTGAATCATACGCTTTGAAGAGGCTGCTCATGGTCCGTGCTATTCTGATTGCGCTGATAATTATCTTTCCGCTCATGCTCGTCGGGTGTGTCAGCCAGGTTTTACCGCGGGTTCCGGACCGTATGGTGGGTGAGATGGCGTCGCCGCCGGTCTTGGGTGAGGGCGATGCGCGTATCGAGACGCGGGCGCAATGGGAAGCCGGTCGCGCGGCCTTGCAGCAACAATTCATGGACGAGCTGTATGGCGGCATGCCGCCTGCGATACCGGCCATTGTTTTACGCCATGAAGTGATTGATGAAGCGGCCTATAATGGTTTGGGGCGGATCGAGGAATATCATCTCGACCTGGCTGGTTTTGAGGCGCAATTGGTGATCGTCCTGCCCAATGAGGCGCAAGGCCCGGTGCCGACGGTTATTGTTCAGCTCTTCTGCGGTATCCGCGCGTCGCTGGACGGGCGTGAGGACATCGCCCCGTCGCCAAGCCCAAACGCTGTTGATTGTGCGCCGGGCATGATGACCAATGTGCAAAAAATGATCTGGGGTGAATATTCGGTTGGCCCACCCATCGAGATGTTGCTCGCGCGGGGTTATGCTGTGGCGCTGACCTATCCGGGTGATTTTGTCCCGGATTACACCGCCGGAGCGATGGCACGGATGGAGGCGCTCATGCCAGGCGACACCACCAGTGCGGTGGCTGTCTGGGCCTGGGGTTATTCGCGGATAATTGATGTGCTGGACGCAGATGCGCGCTTCGATAATTCCGCCACCGCTGTCTGGGGGCATTCCCGCAACGGCAAATCAGCCCTGCTGGCAGGCGTAACCGACCCCCGCGTGGATCTGGTGATTGCTCATCAGGCCGGCACTGGCGGCACCACACTATCGCGCAGTTATGTTGGTGAATCGGTGGCTGAAATCACGGAAAGTTACGGCTTCTGGTTTGCGCCGCGTTATGCCGATTATGCCGATAATGAAGCCGCCATCCCCGTCGACCAGCACCAGCTGATCGCCTTGATGGCCCCGCGCCCGCTGCTGATCGGTGCTTCCTGGCGCGATCAATGGTCAGACCCACAAGGCAGTTTTCGCGCTGCTGAGGGTGCCAATCCCGTCTATCGTCTCTATGGATCAGACGGGCTGCGCCAACCAACGATGGATGCCTTCGACCCCGAGGCCGATATCGCGATGTTCATGCGCCCGGGCCTGCACGGTGTGCACGGCGAGGACTGGGATTATTTCGTGCAGTTCATGGATGCGCATTTTGGTGAATAGGGACAGGGCGGGCAGTTACTGATCCCGAATCCGCAACCCCGCTTTCCCCGCAGCTTCGCTTGCGCCATGTCGCGCGTCAGTCCATGTAGATTGTATGCGAATTCGAGACTTTTTTGCGCTAATGGCGGTGTGTGTGGTTTGGGGGCTGAATTTCGTCGTGGCGAAATTTGCCGTCGCCGGTGTGCCGCATTGGGTGGATGGGTTTGAAGGGGTACCACCGTTCTTTTTTACCTTTCTGCGCTTCTCTGCACTGAGCCTGGTTTTAATCCCGTTCCTGAAACCGCGGCCGACGGACTTAAAAACTCTGTTTGTTATCGCGCTTTGCATGGGCTCGCTGCAATACTCCCTTATCTTTATCGGTCTGCAGACCGCGACCCCGTCGGGCATGGCGATTGCGTTGCAAACCGGGGTGCCGTTCGCGACAATTTTGTCGATTTTTATGCTGCGGGAGAAAGTTGGTGCGATCCGGATCGGCGGGATTGTTGTGGCGTTGACGGGGACGACGATTGTCGTCGCCAACCCGCAGACCTTCGAATTATCATTGGGCTTGCTGATCGGTATCGCTGCCGCCTTTGTTGGCGCGCTGGGCATGATCCTGGTCAAGCGTATGCCGCTGGATTCGATGCGACTGCAGGCCTGGATTGGCCTGTTTTCCTGGCCGCCCATGTTGATCCTGACGCTGGTCTTTGAGCAAGATCAGATCGCCACCATGATGGCGGGCGGATGGCAGTTCTTTGCCGCGCTGGTGTTTACGGTGGGGCTGGTCAATATCTTCGGCCATGGCGTTTTTTACAATTTGCTGCAGCGCTATGATGCGACGATCATCGCGCCGCTTTCGCTCATGGCACCGCTGACCGGTGTGATCGCCGGTGTGATGCTGGCGAATGATCCGATCAGTACCCAGCTTCTGGTCGGTGGTGGTCTGGCCCTCGTGGGTGTTACGGTGATTGCGCTGCGCCCCAACCGGACCTTGCCTGATGCGTCTTTAACGCGAGAAAAGTCGCTATGAGCCCTCTCATTCCGATCGCTGCTCCATCGCCTAATTTCAATGACCGTAAGAGCCCGATCCGCTTTATTGTGCTGCATTATACCGGCATGGAAACGGGAGCCGCGGCGCTCGAACGTATGCGCGACCCGGACGCCCAGGTTGCGGCGCATTACATGATTGAGGAAAACGGTGATGTCTACGCGCTGGTCGATGAGGACAAGCGGGCCTGGCATGCGGGTGTGTCGAGCTGGATGGGCGAGACGGATATAAATTCCGCTTCAATCGGAATCGAAATCGTCAATGGCGGCCATGATTTCGGCCTGCCTGAATTCCCGGACGTCCAGATTGAGGTGGTGATTGCGCTGGTTCGCGATGTGATGCGACGCCATCTGCTGGCGCCACGCGACGTGATTGGACATTCCGACATTGCGCCGGGGCGCAAGAATGATCCGGGCGAGAAATTTCCCTGGCGACATTTGGCCGAAGCAGGCTGTGCGGTGTGGCCGGACCTTCAACACGCCGATAGCGGTGGGGTGGAGGGGCAATTGCGGCGCATTGGTTACAATTCTGATGCGGAACAGGCAGCCGTTATCCGCGCGTTTCAGCAACGCTTTCGGCCGGACCGCTGTGATGGGGTGCTGGATCGTGAGACGACCAAACTCATCAGTGCGCTTGCCGTGATGAGCTAGGTGTCGGCGATACGGGCTGCCAGGTCGGGCAATTCGACGCGAAATATGGTCCCGCCACTTGGCCGTGAGATGACACCGATCGTGCCGCCAAGGGCCTTCACCAATTCTCGAACAATGGACAAGCCCAGTCCGGTGCCGCCATGGCTTCGATTTGTCTGGCCATTGAGCTGCTGAAAGCGGGTAAAAATAGCTTCGTGTTGGTCGGCAGGAATGCCAATGCCGTCATCACGCACTTCGAAACGCACCTGCATGTCCTCAAGTGTCGGTGGCAGTAGAGCAAGTTCAATGGGGTTGCCATCACCATATTTGAGGGCATTGGATAATAGATTGACGATGATTTGCTGCAATCGCATCGGATCGGAGGTGAGCTGATCGTTCACACGATCGTCCCGTACAATCGATATTGTTTCGAAAAGCTCGACGCCCCGGCAGATGTCGATTGCCTCGTCCAAGACCTGCGAGCAGCGAAACGTTGATTGCTCGATTTTGACAATGCCAAATTCGAGCTGTGACATATCGAGCAGGTCGTCCACCGTGTGAAGTAGGTATCCGCCGGCCCGCCGGGCCGTCGCCAACCATTTTTCCTGCAATGGATCCAGATCGGTTCCGTCGAGTATCTCCATGCTGGCAAGAATATTGGTCAACGGTGTGCGCAATTCATGAGAGGTGTTGGCGAGAAATTCGGATTTCAACCGATTGGCCGTCTCGGCCGCTTCGCGCGCTTGCTCGGCTTCGGTCGCCAAGGCCCCCAATTTCGAATTTTGCTCTGAGAGTTCAATATTTAACTGATCCCTCCGGTCGAGTTCGATGGCCAGTCCAACCCCGTCCGCGACTGAGGCGGCAAAGGCGCTTTCATCGGCTGTCCAGTCGCGTATGGCATCACAGGACTCGCAGCACAAAACGCCCTGCACTTGATGAACGGAACCGATTTGCGCGTCGAGCATTGAGTAAATATTCAATGGCAGCAGGTAGCCATCGGCAAATTCATTGGTCCGTGGATCTGTGCGCGCGTCGACCGCTTCGATGACGCGGGCGTTGAGGAAGGCTTTGAAGTATTCAGGATAGTCACTCGATAGCAAAACCGCACCGCGAGAATGGGTGTCGGTATCAGCTTCGTACAGGCTGATACAGATCATCTCGGTTTTGTCCTGGGACAGCATCCACACGCTGGCGCGGGCAACTTCCAGACTGGTGCCAATGATACGTGTGGCGAGATCGGCCAAATCACCCATGCTGAGTGCATTGGTCGCCCGTATTTGCATGAATTTATCGAGTTGGGCATTGAAGCCGCGAATTCGAGTCAGGATAGGACTTGTCGGCATGAGGTGTCGCCCCTAGCCCGAAACAGCCGATTGCGCTTCGGATGTTGGTATATGGGCGTGATAAAGAGCCTTGATATCGTCCGGTGTGTAGGGGCGCTCTACAATCGCGGCGACTCCCTGGTTTCTCAAACTTGCGACCTTGTCCTGATCCAAAACCGCAGTGACCACAACAACATCCTTGAGTTTGTCGGGGTTATCAAAGGCCAGCTCGGTGATGACCTCATAGCCATCAACCATCGGCATCATCAAATCTAGAAAGATCAAGTCATAGTCACTTTCAGCGATCTTGCTGGCGGCTCCCACCCCATCCGACATTTCATCAATCGTGCAGAAATCTGCGAGTGCCCATTTGAACACTTCTCGATTGGTTTCGTTGTCGTCGATGATAAGAATGTGGGTCACCATACCTCCTCAATACCGACATCGCGTTGATATCTAATAAATGACAATTTCAATCATTCCACACTGATTCCATATATTGGTGTAGTGTCTGCCAGTACACGCTGAGCTTATAGCCTGTTTGGCGCTGATTGTATTACACAATGTTTTTGCGGAATTTCAGCGAAATGCTTGACCGCAGGCATCGGATAAAACAAAACCACTCCCGATCAGGCGGCTGGGCGGCCGCGGCAACAGGCTGGAAACGGCGTTGTCGAGGAAAGTCCGGGCTCCACAGAGGCATGGTGCCGGATAATGACCGGCGGGGGTGACCCCAGGGAAAGCGCAGCAGAGAGTAGACCGCCGGTCGTTCGCGGCCGGTAAGGGTGAAAGGGTGTGGTAAGAGCACACCGCCCCGACCGCAAGGAAGGGGGCACGGCAAGCCCCACCAGGAGCAAGACCGAATAGGGACAGGCGCAGTCTTCGGGCTGCACATGCGCCTCAGCATGCATGTCCGGGTAGGTCGCGTCAGGTGTGTCGCAAGACACATCGCAGATGAATGGTCGTCTAATCCGGTGTCAAACCCGGAGGCACAGAACCCGGCTTACAGGCCGCCTGATCGTTATTCTTCACTATCCGCTTTCTTCCCCCGCCCGCGGGGGAAGTGTCGCGCAGCGACGATGGGGGCCGAGCCACAGGCGAGGCGTGGCGACAAGCGCTGCGCGCTCCCCCTCCGCCCCGCATACGCGGCGCACCTCCCCCGCAGGCGGGTGAGGAAAAGGCTGGAGGCTTGGCTGGTAAGCAAATTCGCTTGTTCGAATGACTCCTTTCCAACTAGCGATAGGTGTGAGATCGCAGTATTGCTGTTTGGTGATTGAAGTCTAATGCAAAGGTAGTGCGCGAGCCCATGAGGATTTCGACTCTCAACAAGCGACGGTTATTGTGTGTTGTTGTGCTTGTTTTGGTTGCGTTTTTCGCGATCAATAGTTTTTTCGAGCTGAATTTGGTCCCTGGTTATAATCGGCAGGTGCTGGTGGGGACCTTTGTCGCCGCTTGGCTTGTTGCCGTTTTTGTCGTCCCAAAAATGGTAGACCTAGAAGGCTATTACAATTCGAAACGCAAAAAGTGAGCTTGCTCGTCGGCTTGCGGCCATCGACATGTAGCCTGTTCCAAGTTTATCAAAACCGGGATCAATAATCCGCGCAGCCCGCGCACGCCAACCCATTGATTTCATGCCAGCCAGTTCGCCTTCTGGACTTGTCCGTGTCAAGGGCGACGCAGTCGCCGCTGCGCGGTTTCACCCTTGACACGGACAAGTCCAGAAAGCCGGCTTCTCGGCAAGAAAAAAATGGTTATCCAGGCGCTTGCCGCGCGGGATTGGGTGGCGGTTGCAGGGTGTTCTCGTATAATTCACAAGCGCTCTTCTCCCGGATTTAATCCGGGATCTGGAGGATGGGCAGGGTCGCGCGCTGACAGGCTGTATCAGCGTCCCCTTGGCCAGGCACGCCAGGCCCCGGAATAAATCCGGGGCAAGAAAAACTCGTGAGCGACTGGAAGCGCTCAATCATACGCTTGCCCGCTGCCCCGTGAACGCCGTACACTTCTGCGCAGGGGAGATTGTTGCATGACTCGGACCTCACTGATTTTAGGTACCATTTTGGCGGTGCTGCTGACGGCGGGCATTTATGTGCTTGGCGTGTTCAAGGGCTGGCACGGGCACACGCGGGATGCGGGCGAGATTGTTGGCGAGGCTTTGCCGGCCGAGATGATTTCGGCGCGGACTGCCGTGCAGTTGGATGCGGTCTCGGCGATCGGGTCGGCACCGCAGAGCCAGATCCTGTTTGGTGATCTGCATGTGCATTCCACTTTCTCCACAGACGCCTTTATCTGGGCGCTACCCATGTTGCGCGGGGAGGGAGCCAATCAGGTGGCCGATGCCTGTGACTTTGCCCGCTATTGTTCGGCGCTGGATTTCTGGGCGATGACGGATCATGCCGAGGCGCTGACGCCGACGCGCTGGCTGCAATCGATCAATAGTGTGCAGCAATGCGCGGCGCGCTCCGATCCGGAAGGTCCGCCGGATGTGATCCCGTTTATCGGCTTTGAATGGACCCAGGTGGGCTCGCTGCCTGAGCAACATTACGGCCACAAGAATGTGATCTTCGAGACGCTGGATATTGATCAAATTTCCGCACGTCCGATTGCGGCAGCGGGTACGACGGTGACAGTTTTGCGCGATAATGCGTCTGATCTATTACCGCCGCAGATCGCTTTTCTGGATCTAGAAAATCGGCAGAATTATTATGACTTTGGGCGCTTTGTCGCCGAGGTTCGTGACACGCCCCTATGTGATCCGGATGTGGCTTCGGCCGATTTGCCTCGTGAATGTTATGAGCTGGCAGGCACGCCGGGTGAGCTGATTGCGCGTCTGGAATCGCAGGGTCTGGACCCGCTGATCATCCCGCATGGATCCAGCTGGGGGCTGTACACCCCACCCGGAACGACCTGGGACAAGCAGCTGCGAGAAGAAGCGCGTCCGGACATGATGCGTCTGATCGAGGTTTTCTCAGGCCATGGTAATTCGGAGGAGTATCGCGCGTGGCGGCCCAATGCGGGGACGGTGGAAGCGCCGGTCTGTCCGGAGCCGGTGGCGTCTTATATGCCAAGCTGCTGGCGCGCCGGTGAGATTATCGAAGAGCGCTGCCTGTCGGAAGGATTTGATGAGGCGGAGTGTGCGGACCGTGCAGCGGAGGCGCGGTTTAATTCGGTTTATCTGGGGCTAGCGGGACATTTAACCGTGCTGGGCGAGGGTGTGCATGACTGGCTCGATGCCGGCCAGTGTCGCGATTGTTTCCTGCCGGCCTTCAATCACAATCCCACGACGTCGGTTCAGTATGGGCTGGCGATCACTAATTTTGATGAGGAAGAAGACCAGCGTTTTCAATGGGGCTTTATTGGCTCCTCCGACACGCACACGGCGCGGCCTGGGATCGGCTATAAGCCGTTTGAGCGCCATTATATGACCGATTCCAGCGGCACTGATAATGAAGAAATGTCGGCGCGTATGCTGCCACGTGATGCGACGTCACCGGCGCGCTCCCAGCATATTGAGCGGGCTGAGATTATCGATAATGCCAGTTTCCGGATGACCGAAATTGAGCGCCAAGCCTCCTTCTTCACCGGCGGTGGGCTGGCAGCGGTGCATGTCACCGAGCGCTCGCGCAGTGATATCTGGTCGTCGATGGAGAACCGCGAAGTCTATGCCACGTCCGGCTTGCGGCAATTATTGTGGTTTGACCTGGTCAATGGCGATGGCGAGCGCCTTGCCCCGATGGGCGCGGATGTCGATCTGGCCGAGGCGCCGGTGTTTGAGGTGCGCGCTGTCGGTTCGTTGAAACAAAACCCGGGCTGCCCGGATGAATCTGTGCGCGGATTGCCGGCCGACCGGCTGGCGCAGCTGTGTCGCGGGGAGTGTTATAATCCGGGCAATGAGCGCAATCTGATCACGCGCATCGAAGTGGTTCGGATCCGGCCACAAATCTCTCCGGATGAATCGGTGGATTTACTGGTCGAGGATGTCTGGCAGATCCTGCCGTGTGATGATCAGGGCTTTGGTTGCCAGGTGCAGTTTACCGACCCCGGCTTTGCCTCCGGTGAGCGGGATGTGTTGTATTATGTGCGCGCTATTCAGGAGCCGGGTGGCCAGGTGAATGGCGATAATCTGCGCTGTGAATACGACGAGAATGGCGTGTGTGTCGCCGTTGATCCGTGCATGGGCGATTACCGCACGGATATGGCCGATGATTGTATCGCCATGGTCGAGCACCGGGCCTGGTCGTCCCCCATCTATGTGGGCTTTGATATGGCAGCGGACCGCCATTATGGTCTGGGTGATACCCAGCCATGATGCGCAAAATTCCGACGATGGCGTTTTTGGCGGGGGCCGGCATTGGCGCGGTAATCGCAGTCGGGGCTTTGCTGTGGCCGACCGACACGACGTTGCCGCCCGAGAGTGAAATCGCCGCTCGGATCAATGGCCGGATCATTCCGGTTGCTGATGTGGAAATGGCGCTGGAGGCAATGGCCAGTGACAGCCGGGACGCGTTGGATGCGTCCGATACCGCGCGGGCGCTTGAGCGCTTGATCGATGAGGAATTGCTGCTGCAGCGGGGAGTCGAGCTGGGCCTGCCCTTTAATGCACCGGAAGTGCGCCGGGCAATCGTGTTGGCGATGATCGATACCATTGTCGCCAATGCCGGCGGTGAGCCTGACGAGGCGCAATTGCGCGACCTGTTTGAGGCCGAGCCAGAGCTGTTTGCTGCAGAACCTTCGCTCCGGGTGAGCTGGCATATGGCACCCAGTGCCGATGGTGTCTTGCATGTCGCGACCGCAGCTCCGCCCAATGTCTTGTTGAGGATCACCGATTTGCGGGTCTATCTGGGAACGGCTCTGACCCGGCATGCGATCAATGGCGAGGTTGGCGAGGTTGTAGGTCCCGTCGAGGTGGGCGGCCAGTTTCACTGGATCTCGATCCACGAGAAACAAAACTTTGGTGAGCCGCGCTATGCCGACAATGTCGAGCGCGTGACGGCGCTCTGGCATGAGCGCCAGCAAGAGGCCGCGCTGGAGGATTATCTGGCGCAATTGCGAAATCGCGCCGAGATCGAGACGCAGGCTGTCGCGACACCATGAGCCGTGGCTGGTCTGTCCCTGCCCGCCTGATTTTTCTGTGTGTGCTGCTCCTTACGCCGGGACAGGCAGCGCAGGCGCATGAGCGCAGTCGGTCGCATTCCAGCTGGCAGGTGTCGGGTGACAGCGTCACCGCGCAATTTGTCGTCGATGCCCGGCTGACGACGCTCTTGCTGACCATCGCGCCAGCGGGCAGCTCGCTCGAGGATGCCCTGCACCAGCGTTTGGTGGACGGGCTGCGTGTTGAGCGTGGCGGGCAGGCCTGCGCAATGGCGGCGGCACCCGCATCGATCATTGTTGTTGGCGGGCAGACGCGCACCGCGCTGGCGTGGACGTGCCCGACAATCGCTGGCGCGTTGACCCTATCCGTGGCGGTGTTTGCGCCGTTGTCTGCTAATCATGTGCATTTTTTGCGTCTGCAGGGCGAGGACGGTTTTTGGGACGAGCGCGTGCTGTCGCGCAATCGCGCCACTGCGAGCTTTGCCCTCGACGATACGGGGCCGGCCGGTTGGTTGCCGGTGCTGGGCCGGTATTTCCAATTGGGCTTCGAGCATATCCTCGGTGGGGCGGACCATCTGACATTTTTGGCGGCCTTGTTGCTGGTGTTGCGCCGGCGCCGCGACGCGCTGCTAGTGACGCTGGGCTTTACCGCAGGGCATTCGATAACACTCGCGCTGACAGCGCTGGGGATGGTGGCGCCTCCCGGCCTGGCGGTGGAGGCGGTGATCGGGTTTTCGATTGTGTTCGTGGCGGCCGAAGCGGCGCTGGGGCAGCGCGAAGATCTGGCGCGGTTGGCCTTGCTGGGCGGCGGCGGACTGGTTTTGATCGCTTTGGCAAGCGCGCTGTTTGGGGGTGTGATTGGCTGGCCGGTCTGGCTCGGGCTGGCGCTGTTGGTCGGCGGCTATGGCGTATGGTTGTCGCGATCGGGTGAGGCGGGCCGGCTGGCTCCGGTCGTCAGCGGTGTGTTTGGTCTGGTGCACGGGGTTGGTTTTGGCGGCGTGCTGGTGGCGACGCAATTGCCGGCGGATCGGATCGTGCCGTCGCTGCTGGGCTTTAATATCGGTGTTGAAGCGGGACAGGTCCTGGTTCTGGCGCTCGCTGCACTCATTTATACCGGATTGGGACGCTTTTTACACGAGGATCGGTTGGCGCTCGTCCGCGCCGCGATGCTCGCTGTTGTCGCCGCGTTGGGCATGTTCTGGTTTGTCTCGCGATCCATCGGTTGAGCGTTTGGGCTGAGAGTGTCCGGCCAACCAGTTTTACATTTTTCATCTTCATCAATTGATTCAGCCTGTGGATATTAACCACTTGTTCTTGATGCGTTCTTGTCGTCTCGCTGCGGGCGCGCCTTTGTGCGCTCAAACAGGTCCTAAAAACCACAAAAATGCCTCCTTTGTCATTGTTTCCCACGTTTACCCATGTTATCCCATCGTTAACCATGTGGGGGTCGTGAGGGACGATCCCGGGGGATATCGGGCCGGGGAGCCTGTCAGACGTGTTTCTTTCGACCACCAATAATGGCGTTGACGCCAAGGGACGGGTTTCTGTTCCTGCGGACTTCCGCGCGGTGGTTCGGGGTGGCGTTTTTGATGGCATCATTGTCTGGCCCTCCTTTGAGGGCCCCTATCTTGAGGGCGGCGGGCAGGCGCTTATGGAGCGCTACCAGGCCCTGATCGAAGACATGGACCCGTATGATGAGGCACGCATCGCCTTCGAGCGCGCCATCTTTGGTGCTGCAAAGCCGTTGTCCTTTGATGCCAATGGCCGGGTGACCCTGCCGCGCGAATTGATCGAGCACGCCCAGCTGGACGGTAAGGCAACTTTTGTGGGTTTGGGTTCGCGCTTTGAGCTCTGGAGCCCAGCGCTGTATGCCGAGCACCAGTCGCGCGCGCGTTCCTTCGCACGCGACAACAAGAAGTCCCTGCGTCTCTCACCACGTCGGCCCTCTTCAAGTGGAGGGGATGCGTCTTGAGTCATGTTCCGGTGATGCTCGATGAGGTCCTGCACGCGCTCGAGCCGCGGGATGGGGCCTTGTATATAGACGGCACATTTGGTGCCGGTGGATATTCGCGCGGGATTTTGAGCGCCGCCGAAACACGCCTGATCGGCATCGATCGCGATCCCAGCGTTTTGCCCGCAGCCGATCAGCTGACGCGGGCCGCAGGCAAGCGCTTCGCGTTTGTGCAGGCGGCGTTTGGCGATATGGAACATGTTGTCAAAGAATCGGGCGGCGAGTTTGTTGACGGAATTGTGCTGGATATCGGCGTGTCATCGATGCAAATCGACCAGGCTGAGCGCGGTTTTTCCTTCATGCGCGCCGGTCCGCTGGATATGCGGATGTCGGACAAGGGGCCGACAGCGGCTGATGCGGTGAACCGTCTCGGTGAGGCGGATTTGGCAGATATATTTTATGTGTACGGCGAGGAGCGAAAATCGCGGCGCGTCGCGAAGTTTATCGTTGAGGCACGCAAGGATTCACCGATTGAGACAACTGACCGTCTCGCCGAGATAATTTCCAACTCACTGGGCGGCAAGCATTCGAAAATTCACCCGGCGACCAAATCCTTCCAGGCACTGCGCATCTTCGTCAATGACGAGCTGGGCGAGCTGGCAAAGGCGCTATCAGCGGCTGAAAAGTTACTGAGTCCTTTAGGGCGTCTGGTCGTGGTGACCTTCCATTCACTGGAGGATCGCATGGTTAAAACCTTCCTGCGGTCCCGGTGTGGGATGTCTGGGGGAGGCGGTTCTCGCCATGTGCCGGCCGTCGAGGCGGGCCCGGCCCCGTCTTTCCGCTTGCTGTCGCGCAAGGCTGTGGTCGCCGGCGAGGCCGAGACTGACGTAAACCCGCGTGCCCGCTCGGCCAAATTGCGCCTGGGTGTGCGCACTGAAGCAGAAGCCTGGAGTGACAAGCCGCAACACCCCGGCCATGTGGTGTCGCTGGATCGCCTGGAGATGATGTTATGATCCGTCTGCTCAATCTGATCGCATTTATTGTTGCGGCGGCCCTGGCTGTTGCGCTTTATCTGGCGAAAACAGAGGCGCAGGGCGCGCAGGAGCGGCTGGCAGAGCTGCAAGCGCAATTGGCGGAAGAGCGTCGTCAAATCAATGTCTTGAATGTTGAGGTGGCGCACTTGGAAGACCCCGAGCGGATGCGGGCCCTGGCGCGCCGCTATCTGGGCTATGAGCCGCTGGACCCTGCCCGTCAGATCGAATTTGCTCAATTGCCGATGGTCGCCCAGCCGGAGCCGGGCACAATCCCGCAAGACCGGTCGGGGCTGCTGGTCGGGCAAAATGGAGGCGTCGAGCCGGCTGAGGCTGAAACGGCCGAAGTCGTAACCGGCGAGACCCGCCCATGATGCGCTGGTGGCCGTTCCGGCGACAGGTCTCCAGTGAGGCAAAAAACCCGGGGCCACCGCCGATGGCGGAGGCCGCCCCGGCGGACATGTCCCGCCTTCTGAGAATTGAGAGTGATGAAACGCGAGCCCTGGATGGGGCTCGTTCGCGCTTGCGGCTTGTGGGTATGGCGCTGGGTCTTGGCTTTGCGCTCCTGGGTGTGCGCGCGATTGATGTGGCGCTGTCGGGCGGCTCAACCGCTGCCGCAGAAATGGTCACGGCCAGTCGAGAAGAGGTGCGTGGCGATCTTCTGGACCGCAATGGAACTGTGCTGGCGACCACGCTGGAAACGCATTCTTTGTATGCCGACCCGACCCTGGTCTGGGATGCACGCGAGACCGCCGAGGCTTTGGCCGGTGTGCTGACGGATTTTGACGTCGAGCGGGTGACCGAGCAATTGTCGTCGAGACGGCGCTTTGTCTGGATCCGCCGCAATCTGACGCCGCGACAAAGGCAGGCCGTGTTTGCGCTGGGTCTGCCCGGTCTGGAATTTCGGACTGAGCCGCGTCGGGTTTATCCGAGCGGACGCCTGGCTTCGCATGTGGTTGGGTATTCGGATCGAGATTTGAACGGGATTGCTGGCTCGGAGCGCGCCTTTAATTCCGCGCTGGTTTCAGACAATGGCCGTCCCGTGGCGCTATCGATTGATATGGGCGTGCAATTCCACCTCGATGAGGTGTTGCGCAATACGATGAGCGAGTTTCAGGCTTTGGCCGCCTCGGCAATTGTGATGGATGTGCACACCGGTGAAGTGGTCGGGATGGTGTCACTTCCGGATTATGACCCTAATCGACCCGGTGATGCCAGCGCTTCGGAGCGACTTAATCGCAGTGCGCAATCGGTGTTTGAGATGGGCTCAACGTTCAAGGCCTTCACCGTGGCGCTGGCGCTGGAGAGCGGTACCGCCACGCTGGAAAGCGGTTATGATGCGACCGAGCCGCTGGAGATTGGCGGCTATACGATTCATGATGACCATGCGGAAAATCGCTGGTTGACCCTGTCGGAAATATTCACGCACTCGTCCAATATCGGCGCCTCACGCATTGCGCTTGAGGCGGGTGCTGAGGCGCAACGCGATCTGTTGATGCGCCTGCGCTTGCTGGAGCGCGCGCCGATTGAGCTGGCGGAAAGTGCGAGCCCGCTTCTGCCTCGTAATTGGGGGCCGACCGAGACGGCGACTATCTCCTACGGGCACGGCGTTGCGGTCAGTCCGATCGCCACGATTGCGGCCTTTTCCGCGATTGCCAATGGCGGAATTTATGTGGCTCCGACCCTGCTGCCCGTGGCGGCAAATGAGACGATTGTTGGCGAGCGGATTTTTAGTGAAGACGTGTCTGCTGATGTGATGTCGCTAATGCGGCTCAATGTGGTGGAGGGCACGGGCAGTCGTGCTGAAGCAATTGGTTATCTGGTGGCCGGCAAGACCGGCACGGCGGAAAAACCGACGCGTGGTGGCTATGACAGTGATGCGCTGATCTCGTCTTTCTCCGCAGTGTTTCCCTATGATGACCCACAATACGCCGTATTGGTGTTGCTCGATGAGCCACAGGGCAATGCGTCGACCTACCAGTATGCATCTGGGGGCTGGACGGCGGCCCCCGCCGTGGGCGAAATCGTCTCGCGCATCGCTCCGATCCTGGGGGTTGAGCGCAATGATGATCATCCTGATGAAAGTGATGCCCTGATCCGGGCGGCGCTCTTGCCATACGAGACACCGGAGCCGAGACATTGAGACTGGCCGACCTTATCGCGCCCCTGTCGGTTCCGGCAGAGCAGGCCAATATCGAAATTTCCGGTCTGACGCTGGACAGCCGGGCGGTGGAGCCCGGTTTTGTGTTTGCGGCGATGGCCGGTGTGAGTGTGCACGGACGTGATTTTGTCCCACAGGCTCTGGCTAACGGTGCCGCTGTGATCCTGACGGACGCGCCGATGCCCGAGCTGGATGTGCCGGTGATTGTTAGCGCCGATCCGGCCGCTGATTTGGCGCGGTTTGCGGCAACATTCTATCCCGGTCAGCCGTCTTATGTGGTGGCGGTGACTGGTACAAACGGCAAAAGTTCGACGGTTGATTTTCTGCGTCAGATCTGGACGGCCGCTGGCATCGAGGGGGCCAGTTTGGGCACGCTTGGCGTGGCGCGGGCGAATTCTGTCGAAACAACAGGCTACACCACACCCGACGCTGTTGCCTTGCACAGCGCTCTCGATCGTCTGGCCGCAGACGGCGTGACACATCTGGCGATGGAGGCCTCCAGTCACGGCCTGAAGCAGCGCCGGATGGATGGCGTGAAGTTAAGCCTCGGTGGTTTTACCAATCTGACTCAGGATCACTTGGATTATCATCCGGATTTTGCCGATTACTTCGCATCCAAATTAAAACTGTTCTCAGAGCGACTGCCCGCTGACGCGCCTGCGGTGATCAATATTGATTCCGAGTGGGGCGCGAAAATGGCCGCGGCGGCGACCGGACGCGGTCAGTCGGTGGTGACGGTCGGTTGGCGTGGTCATGATTTGCAAATTCTTGAAGTGACACCGCGTGCGGCCAGTCAGGATCTGGTGTTTAGCTGGCAGGGCGAGGAGCAACGGATCAATATACCGTTGGTCGGTGAGTTTCAGGTGCTGAACGCTGTGGCGGCTGCAGCAATGGCGCTCAATGAGGGCATCGCACTGGATGTCGTGCTCAGGGCAATGGAAAATTTGGCCGGCGTGCCCGGTCGATTGGAAAAAGTCGGAGAGACCGATGCCGATGCGCCGGTGCTCGTGGATTATGCTCATACGCCTGACGGGCTCGACAAATTGCTGCGCGCGGCGCGCCCTCACACACGGGGCCGGGTGATTGTGGTGTTTGGCTGTGGCGGAGATCGGGATGCCTCCAAGCGCGCGAAAATGGGTGTGATCGCCTGTAACCAGGCTGACCATGTGATTGTCACTGATGACAATCCCCGCTCTGAGGATCCGGCCGCCATTCGCGCTGCCATCCTCAAGGGGTGTCCGGGGGCCGAAGAGATTGCTGACCGCGCCGAGGCGATCCGCGCGGGTGTGTCGATGTTGCAGGCGGGCGATTGCCTTTTGCTGGCCGGCAAGGGGCATGAAACCGGGCA
>Ga0315338_1001814_pt1 | contig 24027 bp, 22 predicted proteins | sample ASW8metaG_FD_204518 | JGI IMG/M metagenome (GOLD analysis project Ga0315338, IMG submission 204518) | Ammonia-oxidizing marine archaeal communities from Monterey Bay, California, United States - ASW #8 | ecosystem: Environmental > Aquatic > Marine > Coastal | place: USA: California | collected... | reverse complement strand
AGGTGCCCCTCCCTCTTAGTAAGGAATTTTAACATTCATTACTTTGATTGGAAGCAACAACGGTGACACTGATGCTAAGCATCAGTTATGGCTACAAGCGGCTGTAGCGGCCACGAAGACCGACTTCCGTAGTCCTCTCAACAGGCGACATCCCGGCTATGATGTCGGTTTGTCGGCTACTGGTTTCTCTGGACCCTGTAAAAAAGCAGCGGTCTTGACTTGCGGCGAAACAGGGCCAAGCTCGAGCATCCCACAATTTGGAACGCTATTCAGTCAACAAATGTGACGCCTTTGAGCCACGGAATACCTTTTCGCCGCTTCGGCATCGTCTTGCGGTACACCCAAACCATTCTCATAGACGATGTAAATCCATCGAAATGGGATAACGTCGAGTGATGCGAAATGTTTATGGTTCTATGATCCTCTCAGCGGCCAGAGCGGTTTGGGCACTGATACAGCGCCAGCGTAGGTCATGCCTAGTGGCGGGAAATTACCCTAAAAACACGACTTACTGCGTGACGATTGTCCCTGAAGGCGAAGACCCATTCGGAATGAACGTGACCAGATTTCAGTACCGCAGGCCGCCCCGAAATGAGAACGGCGAAATACTACCGCCGCTCATTTTCGAGGGTGGTGACGCCGATAGGGAGCAAGAACAAGCGGAAAAAAGCTAATTGTATCGGAATACACGATACGTGCCGCGCAGAGGCCGACGTGCCCAAACGCTTTTCGAGAGGATGATGGGTCAGAGCTAAAAGGCCAAGCGCGGCGACGGAGGCTCACAGCGATCAAGGAATCGTAGAGGATGGCCCCCGAGGATTTGTTGAGTCGAAATATAATAGCCGCAGACGCCACAGTGCTGACCAATTCAGCGGTTGGTTGAAGCGCACTGGATGTCACCTGATTTTTCGTCTGGTTGGTACCTATATGGTACCTAAATTAAAAAGGGGCTGGACCATCTTGGACCAACCCCTTGATATATTTGGCTCCGCGGGCAGGACTCGAACCTGCGACAAGGTGGTTAACAGCCACCTGCTCTACCAACTGAGCTACCGCGGATCAGGTGCGCGCGGCTTATATCAGACCGATGCGACCTTGCAAAGACCCACTATATCACCGTCATTGCAAGCGTTGTTGGAGGTGCGAGCCGGAATCGAACCGGCGTGCATGGATTTGCAATCCACTGCCTAACCACTCGGCCATCGCACCATCCATCAAGGCGCGTGATATAGGCCGGGTGGGCATACCGGTCAAGTCGGCGCTAGGAGCCTGTTCAGGCAGGCTCATAACTCTTGGTTTCCGCCGCATTGTCATTGGAAACGGCGGGGGATATAAATAGGCCAACCGACCAGCGTAGTTACCCTTTCTCAGGCCTCGGCATCGTCCATTCGACATTTAAGGAATGTGAAAGGGTATACTGGGCATGATTGGTTATTACAAAGGCCTGGAGACTGCCCTCGATGAACTTCGAAGAAGCTCGGCGCATTATGGTTGAAAGCCAATTGCGCCCCAACCGGGTCACGAATGAATCCGTGCTCGCGGCAATGGGCGCGTTACCTCGGGAGCAATTCGTGCCCGAAGCGCAACGGCCGATCGCCTATGTCGACGAAGATCTAACGATCGCGCCGGGCCGGTGTATTATGGAACCGCTGATCCTGGCGCGTCTGGTACAGGCCGCGGCGCCGGCGAAAGATGATGTTTGCCTAGTGGTTGGGGCGGGAAGCGGTTATTCGGCCGCGGTCGTTGCGCGCCTTTGCGATACGGTTTTCGCTTTGGAGAGCGATACGGAACTGGCGGCCTCGACCACGGCGCTGCTGTCCGAACTTGTACTGGACAACATCGTGATTGTTGAAGGGGCGTTGGCGGAAGGTCTACCGAAACAGGGACCCTACGACGTCATTATTCTAAATGGCGGTGTCGAGGTGTTGCCGGATGTGTTGACCGGTCAGCTAGCCGAAGGCGGACGATTGGTTACGGTAATAATTGACGCCTCTGGGGTCGGACGTGCCGTGCTTGTCGGTTGCGGGGCGGCAGGGATATCTCAAAGGGTGCTGTTCGACGCGTCTATTCCCGTACTGCCCGAGTTCGAAAAAAAGGCAGGTTTTGTGTTTTAGCGCTGTTTCTATTCAACATTTTGTGGTTTATTCGGCATTGGTGTCATGCCAGTAAACGGTCGAATATAGCGGCGCGGACAAAGTTTGAGTTGTAATTTGGGTGGCTGTGATTGCGCAAGCCATTCTGGAAAAGGAAATGCCATGCGGCGGGTATCCGTCTTGATCGTTATGTTGGCTGGTTTTGCAATAACGGCGCCGATGAGCGCACGCGCGCAAAATTTGCTGGAAGCATTGGCCCTCGCCTACACGAACAATCCGACATTGCAGGCGCAACGCGCGCGTCTGCGCTCGGTCGATGAAGGCGTGCCCCAAGCGCTTTCCGGGTGGCGGCCCGATGTCCGGTTTACGGCGGAAGCGGGGAAACTTCGCCGGCGTACCAACGCCACCGGGGGCTTCGGCTCGGGTGACGATACCCGGACCATCTATAATGGCGGCTTCCGCATTACGCAGAACGTCTATGCCGGTGGTACGACCGAGGCGGAAATTAAACAGGCGAAGCATGAAGTCAGCGCGGAACGCGCGCGCTTGATGGCGACGGAACAAGGCGTGCTGCTCGATGCGGTGACGGCCTATATGGATGTTTTTCGCGAAGAGGCCGTGCTGCGGTTGAACATAAATAACGAGCAAGTGCTATCCCGCCAATTGCAGGCAACGCAGGATCGTTTTAATGTTGGCGAGGTGACGCGCACCGATGTCGCGCAAGCCGAATCCCGGTTGGCGCGCGCGACGGCGGAGCGAATTCAAGCCGAAGGAGATCTGGAGGTCAGTCGCGCTTTCTTTGAGCAGATAGTCGGCGCGAAACCGACCGCGGTCCCCAATCCAGGGTATCCGACCGTATTACCCGCGGAAATGGACGAAGCGGTCAATCTCGCGCGGAATGGCAATCCGGCGGTGATCAGCGCGACTTTCGACGAACGTGCTTCCCGGGCATTTGTTGAAGCAGTTAAAGGTGAATTGCTTCCGTCAATCGACCTTGTCGGTGATGCTTCGCGAAGCCGAAACCAAGGAACGCCGGACCGAACGGTTGACGACATCACTGTTACCGCGGAACTGACCGTACCAATTTACCAGCAAGGCGCTGTTTCGAGTCGCATTCGCGAAGCGATCCAACTTGCCGGCGAAAGCCAACTTCAAGTCGAGGAAGCCAGGCGCGCAGCGATCGAGGACGCCAAAAGCGGCTTCGAGCAATTGCTGACGGCGCGAGCCAGCATCCAGTCGCGCGAAGCGGAGGTGCGTGCCGCGAAAATTGCCCTTGAGGGCGTTGAGCAAGAGGCGGCGGTCGGATCCCGGACCGTCCTGGACGTACTGGATGCGGAACAGGAATTACTCGATGCGCAGGTTAGTCTCGTGCTTGACCAGCGTGACGCGATTGTCACCAGTTACGAGTTGCTCGCCGCCGTCGGCAGACTCACCGCGCGCGAACTGAGCTTACCTGTCGACCAATACGATCAAAAATCACACTACCTCAAGGTTCGCGACAGGCTTTGGGGCTACGATCGGGAAGCCATGCAGAAAATGGCACCGAAAAAGAAATAGATATGGGGCGAAAACGTGCAGCGGATAATGCTGCGGGTAAAGTTGGCGGGGAAGACAGTGCAACGTTTTGACGTGCTGGACGGGAAGGGCGAAATATGAGCGACGACGCGGGCCAAGAACCGTCGATGGAGGAAATTCTTGCTTCCATCCGAAAAATAATTTCGGAGGATGGCGAAGAAGGAGAGGAAGGCGAAGAAGAGGTCGCCGCCGAGGCTGAGCCGGAACCTGAGCCCGAGCCCGAGCCGGAACCTGAGCCCGAGCCGGAACCTGAGCCAGAACCTGAGCCCGAGCCCGAGCCGGAACCTGAGCCCGAGCCCGAGCCCGAGCCCGAGCCGGAGCCAGAACCTGAGCCCGAACCCGAACCCGAACCCGAACCCGAACCCATATTTGTAGACGATGACGCACTTGAGCTAACCGACGAGTTTGAACCGGAACCCGCGGACGAAATTGCGCTTATCGATGAAATCATGGATGAGGGTTTGGTTTCTGCCGCGACAACGGATACCGGCGCGTCGGCATTCGCTCAGTTGGCGGGGGCCAGCGATCCAAATCTGATGCTCGGTCGAGCGGACCGGACGTTGGAGACTTTGGTCAGGGAAGTCATGCGGCCATTGCTCAGCACTTGGCTTGAAGCGAATTTGCCGGATGTGGTAGAGCGGCTTGTACAAGCTGAGATTCGGAAAATGTCCAAAAAGTAGGACCGTTAACGGATTGTAGCGTGACTTTGGCTCTCGCTTGAAATGCTAACGCAAAACGATGAAGGGACGTTCAGCGATGCTGGACAAGACGTATCGACCGGATGCGGTCGAGACCAAGCACTATGAGCGCTGGAACAGCTCCGGCGCTTTTGCCTGTGGGCAGAACAAGAACGCCGAGCCCTATACGATCGTAATCCCGCCGCCGAATGTCACCGGCAGCCTTCATATCGGGCACGCGCTGAACAATACGCTACAGGATATTCTGATCCGGTATGAGCGCATGCGCGGCCGCGATGTGCTGTGGCAGCCCGGAATGGACCATGCGGGCATCGCGACCCAGATGGTCGTCGAGCGCCAGTTGGAAGAGGCAGGGTCTTCGCGCAAGGAGATCGGCCGTGAAAATTTCGTCGACACTGTCTGGAAGTGGAAGGCGGAATCCGGCGGTACGATTCTGCGGCAGTTGCAACGTTTGGGCGCTTCCTGTGATTGGAGCCGTGAGCGATTCACCATGGATGAGGGGCTGAGTGCCGCCGTTCGCAAGGTGTTCGTCGACCTCTACAGTGAAGGACTGATTTACAAGGATCAGCGGCTTGTCAATTGGGACCCCCGGTTCCAGACCGCGATTTCCGACCTCGAAGTGCAGCAACAGGAAGTCAAAGGCAAGCTTTGGTACTTCAACTACCCGATCGAGGGTGCAGAAGGCCGTTTCTTGACGGTCGCAACGACCCGGCCTGAAACGATGCTGGGCGATACCGCGGTCGCCGTTCACCCCGAAGACGAGCGCTATACCGATCTCATCGGAAAATACTGCGTACTTCCATTGGTCGGGCGCCGGTTGATTATAGTTGCCGACGAACACGCCGATCCGGAACAGGGTTCCGGCGCCGTGAAGATTACGCCGGCGCATGATTTCAACGATTTCGAGGTCGGCCGTCGGCACGATTTGGAAATGGTGAACATTTTCGATATCGAAGCCCGGATCAACGACAACGCGCCGGATAAATATCGCGGCTTGGATCGTTTCGAGGCGCGCAAAATTATCGTCGCCGACATGGAGGCAGCGGGCTATCTCGACCGGGTCGAGGATCAGGTGCACATGGTTCCCTACGCCGACCGGGGTGGCGTTCCCATCGAGCCCTATCTCACCGTACAGTGGTTTGTCGATGCGAAGACGTTGGCAAAGCCGGCGATCGAAGCCGTCGAGGATGGCCGGGTCAAATTCGTGCCGGGGAACTGGGACAAGACTTATTTTGAATGGATGCGCAACATCCAGCCCTGGTGCATTTCCCGTCAATTGTGGTGGGGTCACCAGATACCGGCTTGGTATGGTCCCGATGGCGAGATCTTCGTTGCGCACAGCGAAGCGGACGCACATGCAGCCGCGGAAACCCATTACGGCAAGGCGACCGAACTGAAGCAAGACGAGGACGTGCTCGATACATGGTTCTCTTCGGGTCTTTGGCCGTTCTCGACTCTGGGCTGGCCGGAGGAGGCGCCGGAAGTGGCGCGCTATTACCCGACGGACGTCCTGGTTACCGGGTTCGACATCATATTCTTCTGGGTCGCGCGAATGATGATGCTCGGCCTTCACTTCATGGACGATGTGCCGTTCCGGACGGTCTATGTGCACGCTCTTGTTCGCGATGCCAGTGGCCAGAAGATGTCTAAATCTAAGGGCAACATTATCGATCCTCTCGAGCTGATCGATCGGTTCGGCGGCGATGCGCTGCGCTTTACACTGGCCTCGCTGGCGGCGCCGGGTCGAGATATCAAACTGTCGGAAGCGAGGGTCGAGGGCTCGCGGAATTTCGCGACCAAGCTGTGGAATGCCGCACGGTTCTGCGAGATGAACGAATGCGCGCCGGTGGCCGGGTTCGATCCGTCGTCTTGCCAGCAGACAATCAACCGTTGGATCGTCGGCGAGGTCGCGCGCTGCAGCCATGAGATCGACCGCTATATTGCGGTGTATCGATTTAATGATGCGGCGCAAACGATCTATCAGTTCATTTGGGGGTCGTTCTGCGACTGGTATGTCGAGTTCTCCAAATTGCTCTTGAATGGCGACGATGCCGCAGCGCGCGACGAAACGCGCGCGACGACGGGCTGGGCGATGACGCAATTGCTCCGGTTGCTGCACCCGTTTATGCCGTTCATCACGGAGGAACTGTGGACGCAATTCGGCGATAGCGGGGACAGCATGCTGATCACCGAATCCTGGCCGGACCATGGCAGTGAGTCGGAGGACGAAACAGTGCGGGCGGAGATGGGCTGGGTCGTTGGATTGATATCCGGCATCCGGTCGGTTCGGTCGGAAATGAACGTCCCCCCGGCGGCCAAGATACCGCTGCTTGTGACTGGCGCGAACGAGACGAGTGTTGACCGGCTGTCGCGACATGGCGTCCTCATCGAACGTCTTGCGCGGCTGTCTTCCGCTACGGCTGCCGACTCGATTCCTGAAGGTGCGGTGCAGCTTGTGCATGGCGAAGCGACGGCGGCGTTGCCGATCGCCGATGTGATCGATATCGATCAAGAAAAGGCGCGATTGCAGTCGGCGATCGCAAAGTCGGAAGGTGAAATTGGCAAGTTGGAAAAGAAACTCGGCAACCAGCAGTTTCTCGCCAAGGCTCCGGGAGAAGTCGTCGAAGAACAACGCGAGCGGCTGGCGGTATCGCAATCGACCCGCGCGAAGCTGATCGACGCGCTGGAGCGCCTGTCGGCGGCGATGTGAGAGCTGCTGAGAATTTTCCGCGGCTTCATTCCTGTTTCGGGTAACTCTACGGAGACCATATGGCGCGATTGATATCGGGCGTTGCGGTATACGTAGTCGCGGGCTTCTCGTTATTCTCAGAGCGGCCCGCGCTGGCGCATGCTTTCGGTCAGCGTTACGACCTGCCAGCGCCTCTTTGGATGTATTTGAGCGGTGCCGGCGCGACTGTTGCGCTGTCGTTCATCGTCATGGCGCTGACGATACGGCGAACGGCTACGGGTGACATACCGGCCGTTTCGCTTGCTACCGCTCCCGTGGGGCAATGGTTGGCGCACCCCAACTTCATCAGTCTTTTACAGGCGCTTTCGGTGGCTTTGTTCGTGCTCGTCCTGGCTACGGGATTTTTTGGCGTTCAAAGCCCGCTGCGGAATTTTGCGCCGACCATGGTCTGGATTGTCTGGTGGATCGGGCTGGCAATGATCTCGGCGTTACTGGGTGACCTTTGGCGCGTCATCAACCCGTGGCGCGCGTTGTTCCGCTGGGTTCAGATATTGGCTCGCTGGGCGCCTCTGTCTAAACCTTACCCCAAACGACTTGGCAGCTGGCCAGCCGTACTTTTGTTCGCCGTTTTCGCTTGGCTGGAGCTGGTTTCGGAGACCGGCGATTCGCCGCGGCAACTGGCCTATCTGATCGTGCTTTACTCAATCGTCACCTGGTGGGGCATGGTGATCTATGGACGCGAAACATGGCTCGCGAACGGCGAAGCGTTCACTGTGGCATTTTCGCTTTTCGCGCGATTTGCACCCACCGGTGTGCGCCGGGATCGTGAATGGGTGCTGCGCCCGCCCGCGGTTTCTCTGTTAACCCAGAAACCGGCCTCTCCGTCGGTTATCGCCTTCGTTTTGCTTATCCTTGCGACGGTAACCTATGACGGGTTTCTGGAAACACCGGTTTGGGGTGCGATCCTGGAATGGATAGCGGAGGATGCAACTCTACGGCCGCTTCTGGTTACGTTGCAGGAAACTGGAGTCAATCTACATAAGTTAATCAAGACCGTAGGTTTGATCCTGTTTCCGCTCGGGTTTGCATTGGCCTTTTTCTTCTTCTGCGCCCTAATGAAATCGGCGGGCGGCGCAGGCACCCTTCGGGATATCGCTGGGTATTTCGTCCTCACTTTGATGCCGATCGCAGTCGCTTATCATTTGGCTCACTACCTTTCTTACTTCTTGCTGTCCGGTCAGCTCATTTTCCCGCTTGCGTCCGATCCATTTGGTTGGGGATGGGATCTGTTCGGCACGGCGGACTACAAGATTGATATCGGCATCGTTACCGCCAAATTCGTCTGGTATCTATCGGTGACGACGATTGTCCTGGGACACTTGACGGCCGTTTATCTGGCACATGTTATGGCATTGCGCGCATTCCCTATTAAACGAGAAGCGCTATTGAGCCAGCTGCCGATGATGGTACTGATGGTGGGATACACGATGATTAGCCTGTGGATATTGTCGCAGCCGGTCGTCGAAAGCAGCATGCCGGGAGGCTGATATGGGTGACGCGAAAGCCCCACCGTGGGATCCGAAACGGGCCGCCGCGTGGGATAAATGGTTCCCTATTCTGGAAGACGGTGCGCAGGTGCTGAGCGACCGGATGGTCGCACTCGCTGGTATCCAAGCCGGACATCGGGTGCTCGATATCGCGACGGGTCTGGGTGAGCCGGCGGCGACTGCCGCGCGGGCCGTCGGGCCGGACGGCCATGTGGAAGGCATCGACCTGTCGCCGGGAATGCTTGAATTTGCGCAGCGTCGCGCGACACGGTTGGGTCTGGCCAACCTGTCGTTCCGCGAAGCAGATGCCAATGCGCTGGACGTCTCGGACAGCTCCTACGACGCGATCCTGTGCCGTTGGGGCTTGATGTTCATGGGCGATCTGCAGGCGACCCTCCGATCCTTTCGCGGTCTCTTGAAGCAGGATGGGCGGATCGCCGCGGCGATCTGGGGCCCTCCCGAAGACGCGCCATCGCTCAGCATGGGCAACCGGGTCGTGCTGGCCGCACTGGGGCTGCCGCCGCCGAACGAGGGGGCGGGAACGCCCTTTGCCCTGTCCGATGTAGACTCGGCAATGAACGCCTTCGAGGCAGCAGGTTACGACAATGTCGCGGGCGAGTGGCTGCCCGTTACCTACACGTTTCAGTCCGTCGATGAATTCATCCGGTTCCGCCGCGAACGGTCGGGGCCGCTGGAAGACCGTATTGCCCATTTCCCATCGGCCGAGCGTGACGCGGCCTGGCAGAAGGTGGCCGAAGCCACCAAGGGTTACGCCGACACGGAAGGCGTCGTGCGTATGGCTAACAAGGCATACGTCATCAGTGCGCGGCTATAGGACGTAAGGCGGAGTCGGACTTCGACATCGACAATAAATATGGATGATCTGCTGAACCGTGCCGACGAAGAAGCCCGCTCTGGAAGGCAGGACAAAGCTTTCATCCTTTATGGACAGATACTTGCTAAATCCCCAAGCAGTCTAGGCGCGTTAAAGGGCGCGGCCCGGACACTGATGGCGTTGCGTCGCCTAGACGATTCCGCAGAAGCATGGCGCGCAGCCCTCGATGTTGCACCCGATGATCCGGACACGCTGTTTCAGTGCGGTATGGTTCATTTTCGCCGTGGCGAAATGGAAGAAGCGCGCCGTCGTTTCAACGATACGAGCGAACTAGAGCCATCCCACTATGGTGCGCTTGGCATGAATGTCCTGGCGTTGCTGTACCAGGGAGGCGATGTGGCGGATACGCTGTGGCGCGCGCAACGGGTCTGGGCCGAACAACACGCGCCGTCGCCGATTGGCGCCCATACTGGTGAAGCTGAAGATCCGGAACGGAGGTTGCGTATCGGCTTCGTATCGTCCGACTTTCGCGCCCATTCGGTGGGTTTCAACATGTTGCCGGTATTCCAGAGGCTCGACCGGAACAAATTTCAAATCCACTCTTACGCAGAAGTCGCCCATCCGGATAAGGCGACGGGGCTTTTCGAGAATGCGAGCGATGTTTGGCGATCGACAGTCGGAATGCACGACCCGCAGGTCGCACAAATGATCTTGAGCGACAAAATCGATATTCTCATCTTTCTCGCCGCACATCTTGATGAAAACCGCCCGTTCATTTCACGCTTTTGTTCCGCGCCAATACAAGTCAGTCATCACGATGTCTGTACGTCGGCCTTGCCGGAGATCGATTACTTCTTGGGTGACCTCTACGTTACGCCGCCCGGCGGCGCGGAAGAGTTTTCAGAGCGGGTCGTGCGCCTGCCGACCTTTACTGTCCATTCGATACCGGCGGAAGCAGTGGCGCCGAACCGGCTTCCTGCGCAAGCAAATGGCTATATAACTTTTGGATCGTTTAACGCGCCTCAGAAAATATCGGATGCCTGCCTCGATGCATGGGCGGCTATTCTGCAGGCAGTACCAGAGTCTCTACTCGTGCTGAAATACTTTGAGTCTTATAGCGAGGCAGCGACACGCGCGCGCGTGCTGGGGCGATTGTCATCGGCTGGAATTGATTTGGAGCGGCTAACGATCTTGGATGCCGTTGATCCGCGGTCCGAGCATCTTCGTGCCTATGGCGACGTCGACATAGCCCTCGATCCGTTTCCTTTCAGCGGGGCAACGACAACTTTTGAGGCACTGTTGATGGGCGTACCGGTCATCTCGCTAAGCGGTACGCGGCTCGTCGAGCGCTGTTCCGCTGCAACGTTGGACGCGGCCGGGTTGTCTGTCTGTATTGCAAGCGATGTCTCGAGTTACATCGTGCGCGCGACCGAACTGGCGTCGGATACTGAAAGACTCGCGGTTCTGCGCGGCGCGCTTCGGACGATGGTGACACAATCGCGCGTGTGCGATGCCGACAGTTATGTTCGCAATATCGGGCGTGTTTACCGCGCCATGTGGCGGCGCTGGTGCGCCAGTCTGGCTAGTCTGTAATCTCGCACCACACCGGCGTGTGGTCGGACGCTTTTTCTTTGCCGCGCGGGACTCGGTCGATTTCGCAGGCGACGAGCCGATCTGCGGCCTGCGGCGACAGTAGAAAATGATCGATCCGGACACCTTCGTCGCGTTGCCAGCGGCCGCGCTGATAATCCCAAAAACTATAGGCGCCGATTTCCTTGTGTAGCGAGCGCCAGGCTTCGGTGATACCCATGTTGAGGATCGTCCGGAAGCGCGCGCGGGATTCCGGTCGGCACAGCGCGTCGTCGGCCCATCCTTCCGGGTCGTAGACGTCGCCATCGGTCGGCACGACGTTGTAGTCGCCGCCGAGGACGAACGGTCCTTCCTGTGGAAGCAAATCGTCACGGACATAGTCCACCAGCCGGTCCATCCAGGAGAGCTTGTAGGGGAATTTGTCGGAGTCTGTCGGGTTGCCGTTTGGCAGATAAATCGAGGCGACTCGCACACCCTGTATCGTCGCTTCGATATAGCGCGCCTGTTCGTCAGTATCGTCGCCGGGTAGGCCCATTTTCACATCTTCGATGGGCGATTTCGACAGGATGGCTACGCCGTTGTAGCTTTTCTGCCCATGCACGGCGATTTCGTATCCTAAACCGTTTATCTCCAGGCTCGGAAATTCTTCCGGGACGGTTTTGACCTCCTGCAGTAAGGCGACGTCAGGGGCGGCTTCCTCAAGCCATTCGAGAATGCGCGGCAATCGTGCCTTGACCGAATTGACGTTGAAAGTCGCGATTTTCACGGGGTCAGGTCGAGAAGGATGTGCCGCAACCGCAAGAGGCCGTTGCGTTCGGATTGTTGATTTGGAACGAGGCGCCCACCATGTCATCGACGAAATCTATCTGGGAACCGCCGAGCAAGTCCATCGAGACGCTGTCGATAACGACTTTGACTTTGTCGTCGCCGAATACCCGGTCATCGTCGGTCACATCGCTTTCGAAATCGAATCCGTACTGATAACCCGCACAGCCGCCCCCGGACACTTTCACGCGCAGCATATTACCGGCGCCCTCTTCTTGCTCGAATATCTGCGAAAGTCGCTTCCGGGCGGACTCGGAAATCGTAAATGTGGCTTCTGCTGCCGGGATATCTGATGCGAACGGGTCGGACATTTTTTTCTCCTGCGCGGCGCAATTGGTTGCCGCGCCGACACTTGCAGTTTACCACAGCCTATGTAGCGCGCTAAGAGGCTATGTCAATTAGGTTAATCAAGAGTAAGGCATGGATCGCCCAACCGCCAGCTATGCGACGAAAGCCTCGGAATCACGCGGCAGGGTGCATCCCGAGCCTGAAAGTCTGCGGCGATCGCCGTTTCAGCGCGACCGGGACCGGATAATTCATGCGACTGCGTTCAGGCGGCTCAAGCACAAGACGCAGGTATTCATCGCGCCGGAAGGCGATCACTTTCGGACTCGCTTGACCCACAGTATCGAAGTGGCGCAGATCGCCCGGTCGTTGAGCCGAACGTTGGGTTTGGACGAAGACCTGACCGAGGCGCTGGCGCTCGCACATGATTTCGGACACCCGCCGTTCGGCCATGCCGGCGAAGAGGCGCTTGACGCGGCCATGCGGGAATTTGGCGGCTTCGATCATAATGACCAAGCCCTTCGCGTTCTTCACAGTCTCGAAAACCGGTATCCCGAGTTTGACGGGCTGAATTTGACCTGGGAGTGCCTGGAAGGCGTTGCTAAACACAATGGGCCGCTTTGTGGTCCTCATGCCGAAGGCCGAGCGAAAACACCCAGCATCGCGTCGATCAACCGGATTTTTTCCTTGGAATTGGATACGTTTGCCGGGCCGGAGGCACAGGTCGCCGCGATCGCCGACGATATCGCTTACAACAATCACGATTTGGATGACGGCTTGCGTGCCGGGACCTTTGAAGTCGGCGATTTAGATGCCGTTCCACATGTCCACGCATCGTTCGCGGCGGTGCGCGCTGAGTATCCCGTGTTGGCTAGCCCTCGAATCGTCTACGAAGCGGTGCGGCGATTGATCGGTGACATGGTCGAGGATGTCATTGCCGAAACGGAAAGTCGTATTGCTACGGCGGACCCTAAATCGGTGGCCGACATCCGTCGTTTGGTGTATCCGATTGTTGCCTTCTCCAAGGGGATGAGCGAGAAAGAGCGCGCGTTGAAAGATTTCTTGTTCGAGCGGATGTACCGACATAAGGCAGTGGTCACGCAGACAGACCGCGCGCGCGGCGTTGTTACCGATTTGTTCGGTAAGTTCATCGGTGAACCCGACATGCTTCCAGACCAATGGCGCAAAGGTGCTGACAGCCCGAATACGGCGCGGACAGCGCGTGTGGTTTGCGACTATATCGCCGGAATGACCGACCAATTCGCTTTACGCCAGCACTGCCAAATTTCAGAAAGAAAGCACTGAATCCGTGAATATATTTAGCGATATTCGGGATCGAATCGTTGAGACGATCGACGGTTTGACCGAAGAAGGAATTCTCCCCGATGGCCTGGAACTGGCACGGGTTGCGGTCGACGTCCCGCGTGACGCTTCCTTCGGCGATCTTTCGACGAATGCCGCTATGGTTCTGGCGAAACCTGCCGGTATGAAACCCAGGGATCTGGCGCAAATCCTGGCGGAACGGTTGGGCATGGCTGAGAGTGTTTCGTCGGCCGAGATTGCAGGACCGGGATTTATCAATATTCGGCTAGACGAGAATATCTGGCGCCAATGCCTCGCGAGGGTCCTGCGGGATGGCAAATCCTATGGTGACTCCGAGATCGGTGCCGGGGAAGCGGTCAATGTCGAGTTTGTTTCCGCGAACCCAACTGGCCCTCTACATATCGGCCATGCGCGCGGTTCGGTTTTCGGCGATGTCCTCGCGGCGCTTTTACAGAAAGCGGGTTACGCCGTTACCCGTGAATATTATGTCAACGATGCGGGTTCGCAGGTTGATGTTCTCGCCCGGTCGGCCTATTTGCGTTATCGCGAGGCGCATGGCGAAGAAATCGGCGAAATTCCCGAGGGTCTGTATCCAGGGGATTACCTCAAATCGGCTGGTGCGGCACTAGCGGAACGAGATGGCCGTAAATGGTGGGATGCTCCGGAGTCGGATTGGCTGCCTGCGCTGCGCATCTTCGCGGTTGACGCGATGATGGACATGGTGCGCGACGATCTTGCCGCCGTCGGAATCGAGTTCGATGTATTTACCTCCGAACGAAGCCTTGTCGAAAGCGGCAGGGTCGATACCGTTCTCGATGGTTTGGCGGACCGTGGATTGATTTACACAGGGACTTTGGAGCCGCCGAAAGGCAAGAAGCCGGACGATTGGGAGCCGCGCCCGCAGACCTTGTTCAAGGCGACTGATTTCGGCGACGAGGTTGATCGTCCCTTGAAAAAATCGGACGGCAGCTGGACCTATTTCGCGTCCGATATCGCCTATCATCAGGACAAGTACGCGCGCGGTTTCAACACGCAGATCGATGTCTGGGGCGCCGATCACGGCGGTTATGTAAAACGGATGACCGCGGCAACGAAAGCGGTGACCGACGGCGCCGCGACCTTGGACGTGAAGATCTGCCAGATCGTGAAGCTTCTCGATAAGGGCGAGCCGGTAAAGATGTCGAAGCGCGCGGGCACCTTCGTCACCTTGCGCGACCTCATCGACGAAGTCGGTCCGGGCGTCGTGCGCTTCATCATGCTCACGCGAAGCAACGATGCCCCGCTGGATTTCGACCTTACCAAGGTGACCGAGCAGTCGCGCGACAACCCAGTATTCTATGTACAGTACGCGCATGCGCGCTGCCATTCGGTGGCGCGCATGGCGGCGGACGCCTTTCCGGAACTAACCGGGGCAGATGGCCTAGAGGCAGATCTCGGGCTGCTTCGCGATGAGTCGGAGTTCGCCCTGATCAAGCTCATGGCGCAGTGGCCGCGAACGATCGAAGGCGCGGCTCAAGCGCACGAACCGCACCGAATCGCCTATTATCTGTACGATCTTGCGGCCGCATTTCACGGCCTATGGACGAAAGGTAAGGAGCAGACCGAGTTGCGTTTCATAATCGAGAGCGATATCGCGCAAACCCGCGCCCGATTGGCGATGGTGAGCGCCGTGCGCACTGTTATCGCCAGCGGTCTCGAACTCATGGGTGTGGAACCGCTTGAGGAACTGCGCTGATGGCGGACGACGTTGATCCGATCGAAGCGGAACTTGCGAAACTCGACGCTGAAGAAACCAAGCCCCCAACGGGTTCCGTTCGCCGCCTTTTGCCAATTACGCTTGCCCTTATAACGCTCGGCGGATTCGCGGCCGTCGTGTGGTACGCCTACAGCACCGGCATTAGAGAGGGCAGCGAGTTCGCGGCGCCAGTCTTGAAGCCAGACGGCCCCAGTAAGGTTGCCCCAAAAAATCCAGGCGGCGAACGCATCGCCAATCAGGATAAGCTGGTCTATAGCAAGATCGATAAATCCAACGAAGGCCGCAAGGTTGAACGGCTCCTGCCGCCGCCCGAAAAGCCGCTGCCGGCGCCTATCGCGCGGAAACCCCAAGCGCCGCCGGTACCGGAACCCAAGCTGAGTGTGCCGAAGGCGCCGCCGACATCGCAATTGCCGGTTGCCTCGACCTCTGTTCCTGCGCCGCCTGCGAATTCCGTGGCAAAAAAACCAAAAGTGAAAAAGGTAACGGCACCGAAAGTCACCGCCAAACCGCTAAACCCCGCGCCTAAAGTGGCCGCCGTCACGTTGAAAACCGATCTCTCGAAAGGCTACCGCATTCAGATCGGCTCGTTGCGGTCAGAGGCGGCGGCTAAGGTGTTGTGGCAGAAACGGCTTAAGCAGCATGGTACGATCCTCGGCAAGTTTTCATTGCTTGTGAAGCGCGCTGATCTCGACAAGAGGGGAGTCTACTACCGCGTTCAGGCCGGTCCCCTGAAGGGGCTGGCTGCGGCGAATCGCGTTTGCGAGGCGCTGAAAGAGAAAAAGGTCGGCTGTCTGGTGATAAGGCCGTAGCGTTGGAGGCCGAAAATAATCATAGCGCGGCAATAGTTGGCTGCGCCGGCCCTGTGCTGACGGATGCGGAACGGGGCCTGTTTCGAGATACCGATCCGCTTGGTTTCATACTATTTGCGCGTAATGTGGAGACGCCCAACCAGCTTCGGGCTTTGATTGACGATCTCCGCGATTGCGGCGGCCGGAACGATGCACCCGTGCTTATCGACCAGGAAGGCGGCCGTGTCGCCAGATTGCGGCCGCCGGATTGGCGAGCCGCGCCCACTTCGGCGCGCATTGGGGCTCTTTATCGGAACGATCCGGACGCTGGTCGTGAGGCCGCGTGGCTAAATGGCCGATTGCTGGCCCACGATTTATCCGGGCTTGGCATCAACGTCGACTGCGCTCCGGTACTCGACTTGCTGTTCGATGGCGCACACGAGATTATCGGCGACCGCGCCTTCGGCGAAGAGATCGAGCCGGTCGTGATGCTGGGCCGGGCAACCTGCGAAGGGCTGATGGCTGGCGGGGTTCTTCCGGTCGTCAAACACATGCCTGGTCACGGGCGGGCCACGCTGGATAGCCACGAGGCGTTGCCAGTCGTCGACGTCTCGCGCGATGTACTGCAGAAAACAGATTTTCGGCCCTTCCTGGCGCTGTCCGATATGCCTATTGCGATGACCGCCCATGTCGTCTACAGCGCGATCGATCCGGAGGGACCGGCCACGACATCGGCAACGGTCATTCGCGAAATCATCCGCGGCCATATCGGTTTCGACGGCCTGCTCGTCAGCGATGACCTTTCGATGAAAGCGTTGTCCGGTGATCTGGAGACGCGCACGTCTGCCGCGCTTGGGGCGGGCTGCGACGCCGCACTTCATTGTAACGGCGATTTCGAGGAGATGGCCGCGGTCCTGAAAGCCTGCGGGCGTATGTCCGACCAAGCGTCGGCGCGCATGTCGCGCGCTTTCGAGCGGCTGGGCGCGACCGAACTGCTTGGCGATGCGTTGGCGCGCTTCGATGATTTGATGGTTCGGGAGTTACAAAGTGGGGGGTGATCTCCTATCGATTGCCTACACAGCGTCCGTTTGGATCGTTCCGGTTCTGCTGGCCATTACGTTGCATGAAGCGGCGCATGGGTGGGCCGCCTGGAAGCTAGGCGACGATACGGCGAAAGCGCTCGGACGGGTCAGCTTCAATCCCATTCGGCATATCGACACGATGGGCACGATTGTCTTGCCAGGCCTGCTGTTGTTGGTGTCGGCCCCGTTTCTGTTTGGTTGGGCGAAACCGGTTCCGGTGAATTTCCGCCGCCTACGCGATCCTCGGCGGTCGATGGTTCTCGTCGCCGCCGCGGGGCCGGCGATGAACTTTTGTCTGGCCTATCTGGCGGCCCTGATGCTGCATCTAGTGCCATTGTTGCCGGGGGAGTTTGCGATTTGGGCCAGCGCCAATTTGATTAATTTAATTAAGATCAACGTCATTCTCGCCGTATTCAATATGTTGCCGTTGCCGCCTCTCGACGGAGGGCGTGTCGCCGTGGGGTTGCTGCCGGCGGCGCTGGCTTTGCCCCTCGCCCGGCTGGAAAAGTTTGGCTTTGCGATAATCATCGGATTAATGTTCGTCGTTCCGCTGGTGAGCCGTCAGTTGGGGCAAAATATCGATCCCTTCGCGTGGCTCGTCATCGGTCCGGTGAATTACGTTGCTCAAATCATTGCGATCACCGCCGGCATTCAGTAGGAAGGTCTATGGCCGATACGCCACCCGATAGCCCGCAGCGGGCCGACCAAGAGCCCTTCGAAGCGGCGCAGCCGGACTACCGGAAGTCGGTGGAGGACAGTCTCGTTCTCGATCTGGACGGGTTCGAAGGGCCGATCGACGTCTTGCTGGCCTTGGCGCGTACGCACAAGGTCGATATTACCAAAATTTCAATCCTGGGACTCGCGGAGCAATACCTCGAATTTATCCAACGGGCGCATGCGCTGCGATTGGAAGTCGCAGCCGACTATCTGGTTATGGCGGCTTGGCTCGCCTATTTAAAATCCCGACTGCTGTTGCCGTCGACCGGCGATGAAGATGAACCGACCGGCGCCGAACTGGCCGCGCGTTTGGCTTTTCAACTCCAGCGGCTGGAAGCGATGCGCAAGGCGGTCGGGCAGATCATGGAGCGCCCACGATTGGGGCAAGACTTCCATGCGCGTGGTGAACCGGACCCGCTGATCGTCGATACGACAACGGTTTTCAACGCGTCGCTTTACGACCTTCTGACGATGTATGCCACAATCCGCGAGCGGCAGGGCGCTTCGACTCTCGAGATTTCGCCGGCGAAGCTGTACTCGATGGATGATGCGTTGGAACGTTTGGGCAAACTGCTCGGGCACGTGCCTGACTGGACGGTCTTGTCGCACTTTTTGCCGGAAGACATCGGCGACGAACTGCTGATGCGTTCCGCAATCGCTTCAACATTCGCGGCAAGCCTGGAACTGGCGCGGCAAGGCAAGCTTCAACTCAATCAATCGCAGACATTCGCACCGATCTATGTGCGTGCGCGGCAGGATGCTCCCGAAGATGGATAGATTCGAACTCCTTCGTTTGATTGAGGCGGTCTTGTTCGGATCGAACGAACCTTTGTCGGAACGCGACCTGGCGGCGCGAATGCCGGAGGATGCTGACATTCCCGGCATGCTTGAAGAATTGCGCGGTCAGTACGCAAACCGAGGGGTCCATCTGGTTCAGGTGGGCGCACGATGGGCGTTTCGGACCGCGCCGGATTTGGGCCCGCATCTGCTGTTGAAAAAGACGGTGCATCGAAAGATGTCCCGCGCGGCGCTGGAGACCCTAGCGATCATCGCCTACCATCAGCCGGTTACACGGGCCGAAATAGAGGAAATTCGCGGCGTGACAACGAGCCGGGGGACGTTGGATATTCTTTTGGAAGCGGAATGGATCAAGCCGCGTGGCAGGCGGCGGACACCCGGCCGGCCGGTGACGTGGGGAGTATCCGATGAATTCCTGGATCATTTTGGCCTGGAAAGTGTCAAGGCGCTTCCGGGGATTGAAGAATTGAAAGCCGCCGGCTTGCTAGACCGCCGGCCGGGTCTGGGGCTGGTGAGCGCGGAGAGCGAAATCGACATCGAAGAGGTTGAAGACGAGCCTTACGAGGCGGTCGAGCCGGACGCTGCGATCTCAATGGACGAGTAAGACCGCCAATGATCGCGATCGCAACCTCGGCGGACAACGCCGCGACAGATGATGCCGCGACCGTTTTGGCGTTGGAAGATATTCGTCACGACTACGGTGCGGTGACCGCTATCGAATCGCTGAACCTGTCGGTTTCCGCGGAAGAAGTCGTTTGTCTACTCGGCCCGTCTGGGTGTGGCAAGACGACTGCGTTACGAATTGCGGCGGGCTTGGAGCGATTGCAGCATGGGCGGGTGCTTTTGGATGGCGCCATCATCGCCGATCCGACCCACGAAATGCCGCCGGAGCGCCGCAATGTCGGGTTCCTGTTCCAGGATTACGCCTTGTTCCCGCATCTGAGCGTCGCCGAGAATGTTGCTTTCGGTTTGCAGGCGCTATCCGGCGGCGCCCGTAAGGAGCGGGTCGCCGAAGTGCTGCAACAAGTCAATTTGATACGAGCCGCCGGGCGGTTCCCGCACGAATTGTCGGGCGGGCAGCAGCAGCGGGTCGCCTTGGCGCGGTCCATGGCGCCGCGGCCGCACGTCATACTCTTGGACGAACCGTTCTCCAGCCTGGATGCGCGGATGCGCGATCAGGTTCGCGACAATACATTACACGCGCTTAAACAGAGCGGCGCCGGTACCCTGATGGTGACGCATGATGCGGAGGAGGCCATGTTCATGGCCGACAAGATCGCGGTCATGCGTCGCGGGCGACTGGTGCAGTTCGGAAGCCCGGTTGAATTGTATTGCCACCCCATTAACGCCTTCGTCGCAGAGTTTTTCGGCGAAGTGAATTGCATACACGGGACAGCGCAGGGCGGCCGAGTTGCGACGCCTTTCGGCGATCTTCCGGCGCGTGAACTGGACGAAGGGGCGGAAGTGGATGTCCTCGTAAGGCCGGAGGCGCTGCGCTTGGTACCAATTCACGAAGGTCTCGACCCGAACCGCGCTGTTCGGGTCATCGCCTCGAAGATGTTGGGGCGCACCAGTCTTATCCACCTGCGCATCGATTACAAGGATGGCGAAGAGCTTCACTTACACTCGCGAATGCCCGGCCGATTTCTCCCACCGGAAAACGCGATGCTCTCGATCGAGTTGGATCACTCACAAGCCTTTGTTTTTCCAATAAACTGATTATATTGAATTCGGTTGTCAGGTATCCGAAGGCGCTTTCGTTGCGACGAATGCCTGTTTCTGCGATATTCCGCCGAATCGGGGCGGATCACCGCCATTAACGGTTAAGGAATAAGCGAATGGGTGCATTCAGTATTTGGCATTGGCTCATCGTTCTGGTGGTTGTGCTCGTCCTGTTCGGTGGAAAGGGAAAGATTTCCAGTCTTATGGGAGACCTTGGTAAGGGTTTGAAATCTTTCAAGAAGAACGTCAAAGAAGACGGTGACGCTGTAGCCGAGGATGGTGCCAAAGCCATTGAAACCGAGTCGATCCGCGATGGGGCAGCGGATCCTTCGACGAAAGACTCCGCGGCGAAGTCCTGACGGGCCGGCGCGCGTCGGTACGATGAAGCGCAGTAATGCTTGACGTCGGCTGGCAGGAGCTTTTTGTCATTGCGGTGATCACGATAATCGTGGTCGGACCGAAGGAAATTCCGCGTGTGTTGCGGACAGTGATGCTTTGGGTCCGCAAAATCAAAGATATGGCGCGTGAGTTTCAATCGAGTATTGACGATATTGCGCGCGAAGCCGAACTGGACGATATCAAGAAACAACTCGCCGAAGCGCAGGATTTCGATCTCGACCGAGAGATGGAAGAAACCATCGACCCGACCGGTGAGATGACCAATACGATTCGTGGAATTGCAGAACCCGTCGACGAAGAAATTGGGCCGGCGGAAGAGTCTGCCATGGCCGCCGAACACGACGATGGCGAGGCGCCGCCCGACGCGCTTCCTAATTCGCCCCGAATTTCGGACAGCTAGTCCATGGCAGAGAGCGAACAAGACGAAGGCAAGATGCCATTGCTCGAGCATCTGGTCGAACTCCGGACTAGGCTTATGTGGTCCGTCGGCGCATTCTTTCTCTGCTTTATCGTTGCCTTCTATTTCGCCGGTCCGGTATTTAATTTTCTCGTCCAACCCCTTGCCGATTTGTGGGAAGGAGAAGAGGCGCGTCGGCTTATCTTTACGGCGCTGACAGAGAAATTCTTCACGGAAATCAAAATAGCGTTTTTCGTCGGCGCCTTTGTTTCATTCCCTATTATCGCCAATCAGCTTTGGGTGTTTGTCGCGCCCGGGCTTTATAAGAACGAAAAACGGGCATTCCTGCCATTCCTCATCGCGACGCCTGTTTTGTTCTTTGTTGGTGGTGCGTTCGTCTATTACGTCGTGCTTCCCGTCGCTTGGAGTTTTTTCGCCGGGTTTGAGCAAACGGCGGCGGAAGGTCCTCTTGCCATTCAGCTGGAGCCGAAAGTCAACGAGTACCTTTCCCTCGTGATGCGGTTGGTCTTCGCGTTTGGCTTGAGTTTCGAATTGCCGGTTGTTCTGACGCTCCTGGTCAAAATCGGATTCATCAGTACGGCGGGAATGCGGAAGAATCGTCGTTACGCGATTTTGATTGCCTTCATCGCCGCCGCGATACTGACGCCGCCCGATCCGATCAGCCAGCTAGGCCTCGCGGTACCCATTATCCTGCTTTACGAAATTTCGATCCTCTGCTCGAAGTTCGTAGAGAAGAAGCGGGAAGAAGCCGAGCAGGAGGCTGAAGACACTGAGGATTAACGATCCTCAGGCCTCTCCAATCTGGACCGGGACTCATGGGTAACTTATAACGGCCCTGAATTTTGGGGGATTCCGATGCACGATTTGCGGTTGATACGGGAAGCGCCGGAAGTATTCGATCAGGGATTGGCACGGCGTGGTCTCGCGCCGATGTCGCCGCACATACTCGATCTCGACAGCCGCCGCCGTGCCGCTCAGACGGCATTGCAGGAGATGCTGACACGCCGTAACGCGGCCTCCAAGCAGGTCGGCGAAGCGAAACGTAATGGCGAAGATGCCGCGGCGCTTATCGCGGAAGTCCAGGGCCTGAAGGACGGCATTGCCAGCAACGAGGTATTGGAAAAGGCGCTGGACGCGGAGCTCGTAGAAATACTGGAAGGTCTTCCCAATTTGCCGGCGGATGACATTCCCGATGGCGATAGCGAAGCCGACAACCGCGAAGTGCGCGTTCAAGGCGAACAGCCATCGTTCCAGTTCCAGCCGAAGGAACATTTCGATATCGGCGAAGCGTTGGGCCAGATGGATTTTGGCGCCGCAGCACGTCTGTCCGGTGCGCGATTCGTCGTGCTTCGCGATGCGCTGGCGCGGCTCGATCGGGCATTGGCCTCGTTCATGCTCGATTTGCACACCCAGGAACACGGATTTAGCGAAACGGTTACGCCTGTCCTGGTTCGCGAGGAGGCATTGTACGGTACCGGTCAGTTACCGAAGTTCTCGGAAGACCTGTATCGCACGGCGGACGATTATTGGCTGATACCGACCGCCGAAGTGACGCTAACTAACTTGGCCGCCGATGGCATTCTCGATGAAGGCGACCTTCCAAAACGCATGACGGCCTGGACGCAATGCTTCCGCTCCGAAGCGGGTGCGGCGGGTAAGGATACGCGGGGCATGCTGCGCCAGCACCAGTTCAGTAAGGTGGAGATGGTTTGCGTCACGCACCCCGACGAGTCGGATGCGGAATTGGAGCGGATGACCGGTTGTGCCGAAGAAGTGCTGAAGCGTCTTGGTTTGCCTTATCGAGTGGTTGTGCTGTGTACCGGCGATATAGGATTTGGCGCACGCAAGACCTACGATATCGAGGTCTGGCTGCCGGGGCAGGGCACCTACCGGGAGATTTCCAGTTGCTCCAATTGCGGCGACTTCCAGGCGCGCCGGATGAAGGCGCGTTTCCGCCCGCGTGGCGAGAAGGGAACCCGTTTCGTGCACACCTTAAACGGATCCGGACTGGCGGTCGGGCGCACCATGATCGCCGTCTTGGAGAACTACCAGAACGAAGACGGTTCGGTCACCGTGCCGGAAGCGCTGCGGCCGTACATGGGTGGGTTGGAGCGTATCGCGCCGGATGAGCCCGCGGCATGATTGCAGGCATGGATCTGTCGCAGGCACGCATCCTCGTCACCAATGACGATGGTATCAACGCGCCCGGCCTGAAGGTTCTGGAAAAGGTCGCGAAGGCGCTGGCCAAAGAGGTCTGGACCGTCGCCCCAGAAACGGAACAGAGCGGCGCCGGCCATTCGTTGACGCTGACCCAGCCGCTGCGCATGCGAAAGCTTGGCAAGCAGCGCTACGCGGTCAGCGGGAGCCCGACCGACTGCGTCCTGTTTGCCATCGGGAAGGTAATGGCGGACAAACCGCCCGACCTGGTCCTTTCCGGCGTGAACCGTGGCGCCAATATTGGCGACGATGTGACCTATTCCGGTACCGTAGCGGCGGCGATGGAGGCGACAATCTTGGATATTCCCGCGATTGCGCTTAGCCAACAAACCAATGCAGACAAGGCCGCCCATTGGCCGACAGCGGCGCATCATGCACCGGATGTCATTCGTCGCCTCGTCGATGCGGGATGGTCCTCCGACGTCTTCATGAACGTCAATTTTCCGGATTGCAGTCCTGGAGAAGTTGCTGGCGTGAGTGTCGTGGCGCAAGGCCGCCGCAAGGCGGGGTACGAAATCCGTGAATTGGTCGATCCTCGACTCTTGAAATATTACTGGATCGGGCCTGCGGTCAACCGTGAACAACGGCCAGGCAACACCGATTATCAGGCGATGGACCGGCGGGAGATTGCGATTACGCCCCTACATATGGACCTGACCCATCGCGGAGC
>Ga0315338_1001813_pt1 | contig 24028 bp, 11 predicted proteins | sample ASW8metaG_FD_204518 | JGI IMG/M metagenome (GOLD analysis project Ga0315338, IMG submission 204518) | Ammonia-oxidizing marine archaeal communities from Monterey Bay, California, United States - ASW #8 | ecosystem: Environmental > Aquatic > Marine > Coastal | place: USA: California | collected... | reverse complement strand
CATAAGGTCTTACAAATAATCCTTCCACATAAGGTCTTACAAATAATCCTTCCACATAAGGTCTTACAAATAATCCTTCCACATAAGGTCTTACAAATAATCCTTCCACATAAGGTCTTACAAATAATCCTTCCACATAAGGTCTTACAAATAAACCCCAATCAGAGGGGGGTTGAAGGGGGGATTCCACCCCTTCTTTAGGGAAACGTTTTATAACAAACTTCACAATAAGTAATTGATTTGGATCTGTCAGGATCTATATCAATTAAATCGTCCACTTTGACATGCTGACAATTTGTCTCAATATATTCCTCGATTGTTTCTAATATTTTATTATAATCTGCATCCTGTATTTCTGAAGGAATGGCTTGTAACGACAATTTCGCATAGACCATAACCTTGACTTTTTCGTTCATGAAAAATATACACTATATACACAATTTTTTTTTAAGTATTATTTTTTTGTTTATTTCAAATCACTAATGATCGTGTGTTTGTGGACCCATCTAAACGTACAGCGCAAGTAAACTCTGGTTCAATGGTTCATCATCGTTTTTGATGAGTTTCTTGACATGATCGCTTGTTACTTCAATGGGGAATTGAATTTTCAAGTCCATATCCTTCTCGAAAATATTCTTTTCAGGTTTCATGAGTCGGAACAGATTCAACTTGGTATGGATAATTTCTAGTGAACGTTTCAAATTACGAACACCCTCTTCTCCCTTCATGATCGATTTATTCGCAATCAGTTCCTTCATGGTTTCATCCGGAATAATTACCGCATCTTCCTCAAAATTCACCTGATCGCGGATTTTGGGTAAAAGGAAATTTCGCGCTATGATCGACTTTTCTTTCGCGTCATACCCCTTTGTCTGAATACGATACATGCGATCCTTTAAAATGGGATTGACCTTGCTCTCATCATTATAACTGAAGATAAAGAGACATCTACTCAAATCGAGTTCTACTTCTGAGAAGTACTTATCATGAAACTGTGTATTTTGAGAAGTATCCGTCAAGTGGGTCAAAATACCAATGATCTCTTCGCCTCTAGGTGTGTCACTTACCTTATCTAACTCGTCAAAATATATCACCGGATTCATGCACTTGCTATCCATTAATATTTGGACGATTTTACCCCACAGACTTCCCTCATACGTATATCCGTGACCTTCGAGGAAACTGGCATCACCAGTGCCTCCCAAAGCAATAAACGAAAATTCGCGTCCGAGAATTTTACTAATTCCCTCTTTGACAAGGGAAGTTTTGCCTGTACCCGGTGGGCCGTGAATCGCAATGGCCGAACCTAATGCATTTGGATTCGAAATCCACTGACCGATCATTTGCATGATCTGCATTTTCGCATCATTTAGTCCATATACACATTGATCGAGGGTTTTCATTGCATTTTCCATGAAATCGCTACAAACATCTATTCCATCTGCCATGGAGACATTGAGATTCTTTGTCACTCCAAACGGAATACGCATGAAAGCATCAACCCACGTTTTTAGCTTGTAATACTCGGGGTCTCCGGGTTCCATTGTACGGAGCATATTTACTTTTTGAAGAACAGTTGCCTTGTATTTTGGAGGTATCGTGCTGTCGAGTAAACTAAGACGATATGGCTTCTTCACGTCGACATGTTCGTTGATCTTCTTGAGTTCTTTCATGACACGAATCTGTTCTTGATTCGACATTTCCTTCTTAAAATACTCAATCTCACTTTGGCGCTTAACGTCGCTATTTACCATTTTGTTGTATTTTTTCGCGTTCTTCATACGCACCTTTTTCACCAATTTACGAATGGACTTTCGACACTCCTCAAGTTTCTTCACCAATATCTTGCTTTTGGGATTTTTAGCAACTTTGTCACTGAGATGCTTCTTCAGTTCGATCAAATCATTGTATTCGGTTTCGGCATCAGCAGGTTCCATATCTTCAGAATGCGCGGATTTATTATGACGCCTGTTTTTCTTCTTATTTGCCTTTTCCTTCTTGAGTTTCTTGGCATTGTCGACATCAGCAATCGATTTCGGCATTGTGATTGCCTGATAATTTTCCTTCATGAATGTTTTTTCATCTTCGCTATCACACTCCTCATTGTCGTCTTGAAGTGCTTCTTCGTCTGCATCATCTTGACCGAGTAATTGACCCCCTCCACCTCCCATGGTGAGGATAATATTGAAATCTTTTCCATCTTCATCCTCAAATTCTTCGTCATCCTCCTCATCATCGTATTCGTCATCGTATTCCTCGGAATCGTCCTCTGATTCACTGGAAGATTCGACCTTTCGGTGTTTTCGACCGCGTTTTGAACTAGGGCGATCTTTCGATGACGATTTTGCCTTTTTGGAAGAAGACTGTTTTTTATGTTTTTCATCCTTTTTCACCTTTTTATTGATGTAATTGGACGGGAAAAGTGTTGCCAATGTTTTACGCAATTCGCGAGGATCAATGACCGATCCATCTTCATCGTATTCATCTGAATCGATTTCCTCATCGTCGGAATCCTCGTCGTCAGACTCTTCCTCCTCATCAGAGGATTCTTGTTTTTTATAATGCCGACGATTCTTTTTAGGCGGTTTGTAAGACGAATCTGTGTCCGAATCTTCTTCGGAAAGGGTTTCATATTCATCACTATCCGCTTCTATGTGAATATTTTCCACCTCCTCCTCTGAAGAATCGTCATCGCGATGATTGCGACGAAGCTTGTTCTTCTTGGTGGCGCTCTTTGACTTCTTGTCAGACTTGAATGGCATAGTATTAACGATTAACTCCTAAGTGTTTAAATGGTTTCCATAGATATTTTTAGAAAGGAACTATCAATTTTATCGCATGTAAATATATAAAATGGGTAAAACACGAAATTTACGACGAAGTAAAAAGGTTGTGAAAACAAAACCAAAACGGACTCGTTCGCGCGTTTCAAAGAAAAATGGGAAGAAAACACATAAAAAACGGTATAGTTCACGTAAGAAGAGAGGTGGACTAAATAAAACCCACCCTGCGGTGGTGTATACGGTGTTGAAAGAAAAAGGATTTTTTATAAGAGATGACGATGACTACAATAGTGAATTATTGGATCAAGTAAGTAAAGACGAAACGGTTAAAAATGCAAAAAATCCTGATTCAGCTATTATCGATGCTGCAAATAAGATAGCGAACAAGAAAGCGAACGAGAAAGCGAACGAGAATGCAAGTTTACACATAACAAATTTTCCGAATAACCCATCCCCACCCACGATAGATGATACGAATACTAAACTTTTATAGTGTTATAGTATAATGAGTAAAACGAAAAGATTACATCGAAGTAAAAAAGTTGTAAAACCAAAACGGACTCGTTCGTGCGTTTCAAAGAAAAATGGGAAGAAAACACATAAAAAACGGCATCGTTCACGTAAGAAGAGAGGTGGATTGTCATTGAGGCCATGTAACCAATATTATAATTTTGGTTATGTGGATGAGGCAATTCAATGTGAAGAATATAAAATCAATATATTTAAAGAAAAGTGTAAGACTGAATGCACAACAGACGACAAAGAAAAATTAGTAGAAAAAACACAAAATTTAATAAAAATGTTGACGACAAAACGAGGTGAATTACAGCGTCAACAGGATGTTATAAAGGAAGCCTATGCGGAACGACACAGAGAATTTGAGAAAGAGGCTACTATTGATAATTTTCATCAACTTCCAAGTGCAAATTTTACAACTTATGGAGAAGAAAGTAAATTATATAACCAAATCAATGAATTAAATACACAAATCAATGAATTAAATAACCAAATCACCGAATCACCGAATTAGAGTCAGCATGACAAATAGGTAATACTCCCTCTTTAGGAGAAAATTGATTTGTATCTTTTACGATAAATGATATAAAATTTAGACATCTATATTATAGTAAACCATGTCGTCTTCCACAAAAACAAGTGATTATAAGGCGCCGTCCAAAATTATTGGTATTCAATTTAGTATGTTATCTCCTGAAGAAATTCGTAAGAATTCCGTCGTCGAGGTGACTTCGCGTGATACATATAATAATAATAAACCGTTGATTGGGGGTCTATTCGATCCTAGGATGGGTGTATTGGAACCGGGTATGGTTTGTCCGACAGACGGTCTTACGTATATTGATACCCCTGGTTATTTCGGACATATTGAATTGGCACGTCCGGTATTTGCTATACAGCATATCAAGGATATTATGAAAATTGCCAGATGTGTTTGCTTCAAATGTAGTAAACTACTCATCAATAAACAAGCACATAAACACGTACTCGATTATCCGGCAGAAAAGCGTTGGCAATATGTTTCCAATCTAGCGTCGGGTGTGAAAAGATGTGGCGAAGCAACTTTAGACGGATGCGGTTGTAAACAGCCCGACATTAAATTGGAAGGAATGGCAACATTGTGCGCTTTCTGGGACACTATTGGTACCAATGAAGGTGATGGTCCAATTCAAATGAAACTGAGTCCCGAGATCATATTGAAAATATTCAAGCGTATTTCAGATGACGATGTAACCTTTATGGGATTCAGTCCCATTTGGTCCCGACCCAATTGGATGATTCTAGAAGTGTTACCTGTCCCTCCTCCCGCAATGCGTCCATCTGTTAAACATGACGCTCAACAAAGAAGTGAAGACGATCTCACACATATTTACATTAATATTATCAAAACAAACAACATTTTAAAGGAGAAAATGGCGAATCCTGAAACAAATACAAATGTAATTGACGGATGGTTTACCATCCTACAACATTCATGTGCGATGATAGTAAACAACAAAATAAAGGGCGTTGCTCCTATGGCACAGCGTTCCGGCCGCCCATTAAATTGCATTATGGGACGTTTAAATTCTAAGAATGGACGTATTCGTGGTAATCTCATGGGGAAACGTGTTGATTTTAGTGCGCGTTCTGTTATTACAGGTGATCCAAACTTGTCCGTAAAACAGTTAGGTGTGCCTCTCAAAATTGCATGCAATATCACGAAACCGGTCACCGTAAACGATCGTAATCGCGATTTCTTGACAAAATTAGTTCAAAATGGACCCGACGAAGAAAATTACCCAGGTGCGAAGATATTGCAGCGAAAGAACGGTGAAAATATCTCTCTTCGTTACAGAGATCGTGATTCCATTTATTTAGAGAATGGAGACATCGTCCATAGACATATGATGGATGGCGATGCGGTTCTTTTCAACAGACAACCCAGTCTCCATAGAATGTCGATGATGTGTCATATTGTCAAGGTGATGAAAGTGGGTGATACATTCCGTATGAATGTAGGTGATACAAAGCCGTATAATGCGGATTTTGATGGTGATGAAATGAATATGCATATGCCTCAAAACGTATTGGCAGAGACAGAATTGAGACAATTGGCAGCGATCCCTTATCAAGCCATTAGTCCTGCTTCCAATGCACCTATCATTGGTATTTACCAGGATTCCCTTTTGGGTTCATACCGTCTTACTCGTCCAAACATCAACTTTACTCATTTGCAAGCGATGAATTTGTTGATGATGTTTCCTCGTGTTGATACAGAGGCGTTGCGTGAGAAGAAAGGTAAACTCAGTTCGTTTGATGTATTATCTCAGATTATGCCTCCATTGACAGTGAATTATAAAACGAAAAAGTTCAATGAGGCTAGTGATGATTATGCCACATCCCCCGATGTCATGGAAATTCGCAATGGTAATTATTATCGCGGTCAATTGGATAAATCCGTGATTGGTTCCACCACAAAGGGTCTTCTCCATCGCATTTGCAATGATTTCGGTAATATGGCCTGTGTGAATTTCAATGATGATTTGCAAAATGTCGTGACTGAATACTTGAAAACAAGTTCGTATAGTGTCGGTATCAGTGATCTCATTGCCAACAAGCCAACACAGACACAAATTTTACAGGTCATCGCGAAGCAAAAGGGTGAAGTTCATGAGCTCATCGATAAAGTTCATCTCGGTGTCTTTGAGAACAACACAGCTCGTTCCAATAATATGGAGTTTGAGACCACTGTCAATAACATATTGAATAAGGCAACAGACGAGGCAGGTAAAATAGGTCGTGATAGTTTGGATCCCAACAATCGTTTCTTGATTATTATCAATTCGGGTTCCAAGGGCTCCCCCATCAATATATCTCAGATGATTTCTTGTTTGGGTCAAACGAATGTGGATGGCAAGCGCATTCCATATGGTTTTGATAACCGTACGCTCCCCCATTACCATAAATTCGATGACAGTCCAGGGGCGCGTGGATTCATTGAGAATTCCTATATTTCCGGACTAACTGCTCCTGAACTCTTCTTTCATGCGATGGGTGGACGTATTGGTTTGATTGATACAGCGGTCAAAACTTCGCAAACGGGTTATATCCAAAGACGTTTAATCAAAGGTCTGGAGGATCTCAAGGTGGAATACGATATGACCGTGCGTAATAATAAGGGAAAAATCGTCCAATTTCAATACGGCGATGATAGTTTTGACACTACACGTGTAGAAAACCAGTCGATTCCTCTTGTTGGAATGAGTGTCGAAGATATTTACATGCATTACGATATAATTGGTGTCAACGAACAAGACAGTAATTTATTGAGCGTATACACTCGTGGCGCCATTTCTCGAATTAAAAAGCAACGTGTAGAAACAAGAGAAAAATGCAAATTTTACATAGACAAAATGATTACAAACAGAAACGACCTTGTGAATAATGTATTTAAAGGAAAAAATGAAAATAGCATTTCTATGCCGATTGCTTTCCAAGCGACGATTGTAAACGTCCAAGGGCAGATGGGATTGAATGCAAATACCGCAGTGGATATTACTCCTCTCGAGGCATTCCAATTGATTGAAGAGAATTTCGAAAAAATGTCGAGTCTTCGCCATGTACCCCTCACCAAATTGTTTGAAGTGATGTATTACTTCTATCTTTCACCGAAAGAATTGGTTGTCAAGAAGCGTTTCCATCGCAAGGCGCTTATTGCCCTCCTCGACAAAATTGCACTCAAGCACAAAGAGGCCATCGTTCATCCAGGAGAAATGGTGGGGGTGATTGCGGGCCAATCGATTGGTGAACCAACCACACAATTGACACTCAATACATTTCATTTAGCAGGTGTATCGAGTAAGTCGAATGTGACTCGTGGTGTGCCGCGAATTGAGGAGATTCTACGTTTGACAAAGAATCCGAAGAATCCGTCACTTACCGTCCATTTAAAACCAATGGACGAGGAAGATCAAGACAAGGCCACAACATACGCCACCATGATGGCCCACACGAAATTAGTAGACGTTATCAAATCCGTCCAAATTTGTTTCGATCCTACTTCAAACACGACTATGATTGACGACGATAGTGAATTACTCGCTCAATATAATGTGTTTGAAAATATGATGGAAGATTGTTTGGATGAAAAGGATGCAGAGCTCGCATCCGCGGAGGAAACGCAAAAATCCAAATGGATTATTCGTATGGAAATGGACCATGAAACATTGCTAGACAAGAATATCACTATGGATGACATACATTTCGCCATTAACAATAGTCAATATGGCAATGATATATCATGCGTCTATTCGGATTACAATAGTGAAAAATTAGTATTCCGCATTCGCGTAAATAGCTCCGTCTTCCAAAAAGCAAAGAAGAAGGGGGTTCCTGAAACCCTCGATCAATCTGACGAGATCTATTTGTTGAAAAATTTCCAGGATACATTGTTAAACAAAATAGTCTTGCGTGGTGTTGACAATATTGATAATGTAAGTGCACGTAAAATCCAAAATTCGGTAAAACATGTCGATCAAATGCCCTTTATCAAGAAAGGTCAATATGACGTGGTTAAAGACAATGAAATGCATATTCGTAAAGAGGATGGAAAATACGTAAAGAATGATATTTGGGTGTTGGATACAACCGGAACCAATCTTCTCGATGTATTGGCACTGGATTACATTGATGCGACCCGTCTTTATAGTAATGATATCCGCGAGATGTTTAATGTGTTTGGTATTGAAGCAGCTCGTCAGATGATTATCAATGAGATGATGGAGGTCATGGAATTCAGTGGCGTCTATATCAATTACCACCATCTCAGTCTTCTCTGTGATCGTATGACATGTAATCATGATCTTGTACCCATCTTCCGTTCTGGATTATTGAATGATAATGTGGGTCCGGTTGCAAAAGCGACATTTGAAGTGCATACAGAAGTCTTGCTTCAAGCTGCACGACACGGCGATTTCGACCACATGCGAGGTGTGTCGGCCAATGTTATGTGCGGTCAAGTTGGAAATTACGGAACCAATTCCTTCCAGGTTGCTTTGGATATGGATGAAATGGAAAAACATGATGGATTTGATGTGAAAGAATCCGAAGATGGCGATGATGTGGAGAAAATGTGTGAATCGCAAGCGGATAAGGGCGATTGTCAAAAGGGTTCTATTACGATTCAAAACAACATTGCGAATATCCATGTGAATGGGGACGCAGGTGTTTGTGATGATGATTATGATGCTGGGTTCTAAATAAAGGGAACCAATGGTTCCCTTTAAAACCCTCCTTCTGACAAGGTTATTGTATATTTTTACAGGGAGTATTATAGGGCATTCCCTATGATTGTGTGAAGGTTTCCTTCAAACAATCTATTGTATGTATTTCGAATAATTTACCAGTTAACTTACACTGGGGTAGGAGTAGGGTTAAAAATAATATTATCACCCCACATTAATTTACCTTCTTTCATATGAAATAGTTTTCCTCCTAACCAAACACCTTCTACAAATAATTGACTATCATTATTGACATAGAGAATATTTTTTAGTGAACCTTCAAAGCCAGTTGACAATGTTGTATCCACTACTTGGACTCCAAAACCAGCATGTATTGTTTTATCCTCTCTCTTATCAATTACCATTTTCAATTGCCCTAATTCTACATTCACATCTGATTTATCCTTAATTTCAAATGATATATCTGGGCCATATGTTCTATGGAATTGCCATTTAAATTCAGATTCATTATAAGTACCATTTTGTATATCTACGTTCATTTTATTATCTCCGTTCAAAAAAACAACTCGTTTCATGATTTCATCATAATCCCACAATTTACTCACACGAACCATGGTAGACGAAGAATAGGATCCAAATCGTGAATAATCGGGAGCGTTGCTGTCTTCTTTCGTTTCTGATTGACGTTCAAATGCAACATTCGGGTAGCTATCACTAAACGCAACAACGTGTTGTTTTGAGTTGTATATACTAGATGTTGTTTGATATTCTAACTCATAATTCAAAAAACGATCATTTGTATTTATACCCAAATAAGAATTTTCAGGATCAATGGTAATAAATTTTTCTGTGGTATTTTTGTATAATTCAAGCTGTCCGGTAATAGACATATCTCCATTTAAATTTACTGATGGAACCAATAGTTTCCTCGTAGTATTTAAAAAATATGTTTGAAGTTTTGTACTATCATCAGAATCAGTATATTTATAATAAAAGACCGCATAGTCATTATTATTATCTCGCGCGTTAACAATTCCGAATAAACTAGTAGAATTATTTTTAGTATAATTCACAAGAAACGAAGTATATAATTCTTTTTTCAAATTATCTGTTACATTTTTTATTAAAGTATCGCCTACTTTGTTATCCAATAAATTTGTCACACTCGGCACCAATGTATATACAGATTCAAATTCAAATATATCGCCTTGTGTTGTTAACAAAGAAAGATACGTTTGAGTTTCATCGTGTCCATATACATTTTCAACAGTATTACTGGGTGAAATAAAATTATAGTAACTATAGTTCAAAGAAATAATATTGTGTGTAATTTTATTTAATAAATTGGATACATTTGTATTGTTTATATTTATATTAAATTGTTGTATATCTATTCCTGAACCTAATACCAATAATCGATTATCAATTTCAAATACAGTATTTACTGTATAAATGTCACCATTGACAGAACGATAAAATGTCGTGTATACACTTCCATCATATAATAACTGTTTATCAAGTATAGCTTGTAAAGATGGTATGAGATGATCTTTAATAATGTTAGTAAGGTCGTTATCTACATTGTTTTCAAGTATTTCTTTAAACGTGTAGTCGATCCATTTGGGATTCGATGAGGAACTTTTAATTGTAATATCCTCAGCATTTTTAGTAGTATCTGTGGGTAACTCATATATATAATATGGGTTTTGGTCTGTATCGTTCGCAATCTTATATTTATTTATGACTAATAAATATTTATAAGCTTTTACAAACAACGTTATTAATTCCATTATAATATTTATAAAAAGTGTTTTAGCTTTTTGATGAACTGTATCATTATCATCTGTATTGTTCGCATTTTTATAATAATTCGATAATTCATCATCCATGGGAGATAATTTATCCACAAATGCTTGGGTCAAAATGTCCCGTTCCAAAAACATCTTGAATAAATATTGATTTACCGATTCCATAAATGACTTACGAGATGCTAATTTTGGAAATGAAAATGGGTAGGTCCATTGGGCCGATTGTTCTAGAATAATTTTTTCGAAGGTGAGGTCGACCTCATGGCCAATAGATCCTATATATGATGACCTAGACCCTAAAATATCCTTTATATACTGCTCTGCGGTGGAGCGGCTGCTCTTAATTTCTTCATATAGCCCTTCTAACATTACGAAGTCGTAGAAAGTGTCTTTATCTGTACGCAATTTATCCTGAAAAACTTCCTCAACATTTATATATTCATTTTCTAATGACTCCAACCAATTATACCGCTCAATAGCCTTTGTATAATTATCCATCAGTCTACTATATATAGCATCATAGTCAGGATATTCATGAATAAGCTGCAAATCCTTCATTTTTGATGACATTGTATCAATAAATTGGTTAATATTTGAAATGGATGTATCATTGATATCCAACATTGTGGTTGGGTTTTGTGAACCAATACCCAATGGATAGATACTGGATACTGTTTTATTTAATGTATCAATTTGAAATATTTCTTTATCGGTGGATGTCTTCACAGTAAAATCGCCATACATTGTAGCATCGCCTCTTGATATAATACTCTGATTAATGTATTCATTCACATTAATATTACATGAAACGCGATAAATCGTTTTTACCTGAGTATTGAAATCAGTCTTTACAATAAAGCGCATTACAACCAAACGCCACATATCGTCATATTTCGTCGGTGCAATATATACATTTTCAAGAAGTTTTTCAGACAAATCCGCGCTTGATGGATCAAACCCATATTGTTCTTTAAAATTCGCATTTGTATTCCCATAAATATCACTCATCGTAGTATTCGTATCAGGTAGATATACTTTATCGAATGATTGCCCTTTCCAATATGTATATTCTTCATTTTGAATTACCTTTTGATTTGTGATATCAACTACAGAAACAAACAACGAAGTTCCGTCAAATCTATCTGTAAAGAGCGCGTCACTTTGAATTTTGTCTGTAATTGCAGTATCTATATCTTTTTCCAAAAATAGGTTACAGTAATTTATTAATTGAGACGATGAGGTTAATGCTGACACTAATGTGTATAAAGTTTCACGATACGATAAATCACGTGTATATTCATCTATATTCAATGAACGACCTGATAACAAAAGTGTGGGATTATCATCATCATCTATTTTAATGAAGGCCTTCAAATAATATATGGATCCTATGTTAGTCGTTTTATTCGTTACCGGTACAATAACCGCAAATGTGTTTTCTTCTTTGTAAATGGTAAACATTTTAAGCCATGCTGAAATAACCTGTTGTAAACGATTATGTGTTTCTATATCCCAATTTTGAGTGTCTACATAATCTTGTAGTTCATCGCTATATGTATCGTATTTCAATCTCAATGTTTCCAATTCATCCTGCGCTGCATTCACAACCGGTAATTGATCTTGTATCAAGCTATCTAATTTACTGGAAATCTTCGATCCAAACTGATTCAGACGAGTCCACTGTGGTTTGTAGATTGAGTTGTATACACTATACAATGGTCCGGCAGAGTCTATACCGTATTTTTCTGGAATTTTACGTCTCACCTCATCAACCAAACCATTAAAGTGGCGGTGGTATTCGCGATCCCCTTTGCTATTGGTACGGGAACAATATTCATTAAGAGTATGAAAACTTCCAGCTTCTATAGCCCAGCTCTCATATCTATTTTTCAAAACTTTATATAATTTATATCTATGTAATTCTGTATCATAGTGTAATTGTGCTTTATCAATTTCCGTTTGTAAGCTTAACATGATATCAACACTACTAAGTTTGTCTTTAGCTACTATGGTATCATTTACTATGTTAGATTTTCCAGTTTGAGTACTAACTCTAGCATTGTGTAGATTCTCTCCTAAGATATCAATATAACCCCTTAAAAATATATGAGATTCCGTATCCTCACTATAACTAGAATGTGATTTCATAGTATTTATAAAATTTATCATAGCATCAGGTACGTTACTCGTTTTATCCAAGTACGTGGATATAAAATTCTTTATTTTCATCTCATCTAAAACTGCTTGAATTTGCACATTGTTGGGGATGTTATTTGCAGTTGAAGTTTTCATTTCTTCACGAAGAAAATTAATTTCATTCTCCATGGTATCAGCGCTTCCAGAAATAGATGAGAATGATGTGTACTTAATACGTTCGTTTAGTTGAGTAGTTGCATATCTAGTTGCAACTGCATAAAATTGACTACAATTTATAAATTCTACTTGACTATTCAAATATGTTTGATATAAATCCCCAAAACCTAATAATTTTGCTTGTGTAATGTAATCCTTTGTTAAATCACTTATCGTTTGTGTTTGTGTTGTAGCTTGACGTTCATACCCTGTTTTAATAGATGTAAAATTGTCTATTTTTTGTTGAATTTCCTCAGATGTAAGCCCGTCCAAATCCTGTATATCAGCCATCGGATCTGTTAACTCTGTTACGCTAGAGGCAATAACCGAAACTGTAGCAAGTCCGTATGCAAGAGGACCAGCAGCACCAGCAGAAACAATTGTAGCGACAATAATCACACTTGTTAGAGCAATTTCAGTCACAGCAGCCCACGTCTTTGCATCCTCTTCTTTTTCAATTCTTTCTGTCTTTGCAGATTTTAATGTTTTTATTTGTGATGTTTTTATCATGATCGCATTATTGAGATCATTCAATTTTTCATATGCATCAATAACTGTTAAAATACGAACAGAGATTTCAACCTTAGCCTTTAATATTTCAAATCGTCGTGTGCGAGAAAGAGGTGCAATTTCTTGGTAAGATTTATAATGCTGCAATGGCAACATATATGTTGTAATATTATCTAAAACATCATCAGAAGAAATCGGTTGTTGAGTTGGAAAAGTATTCATACTTTGAATAGTCTCTTGTATAAATGGCGTAAAAGTATCTATAAATTGCTTCATGTTCGTATTGGATAAATTATCAACATCTACCATTCCTTTTATTTCATGTAATTCTTGATTTATACCTAATTTTCCCATGATTGTTACACTACTCGTAGTCGGATCAACGTGCATAAGGGTATCACCTTTAAAATTTGCAACTTGTAGTTCACCGTTTATTAATGTATCTGCCTTAATCTCGTATTGTGGAAACAAATTATCGATACGTGTGTCTTTTGTCTGAAACGTAGTTCCGGAAGCGGTTTTATGAATTTGAATGATAGACACTACTTTATGTTCTCCATCAGCAAAAGCAACAAGTACCGTTTGATTGTTTTGCAATGTGGAAAACTCTGTATTTAAATATTCAACTATGTAATATAATCTTCTGGAAATATTCACAGTTGTACCTGCTAGAATGCATTCATTAATTAATCGACCCGTCCAGTTAGTATTATGTACAGAATTAACACATTTTAAAGTGTTGAATGCTTCAAGAGTTCCTAATTCCCATGTTGTATTTGTCTCAGTAAATCCGTCCAAATTTGTTCTATTTAAAGTATTACATATATTCATCATTAAAATAGCAAAATGGCTTGATGAAACTCCTTCATAAAACTGTGCAATATTTAAAAAATCAAATAAATTTACGCCAGACGAAATGGCAATTTTCTTATTATTACTTTCAAATACATAAGAAGAATATAACCGAACGTTTTGCACTTTTCCTGATTCTGGATTTTTTATCATCATAAAACCACATGATAATGGTGTTTGGGTATTATTTTGGACGGATTCTACCTTATCTAATAAAGAATTTTGAATCATTTCAATAGCAAACTCAGTTGCATATGCGTCCATGAAACGTCCTTCTCGTTCTTTATCCGCGTTTTTTTCTCCTACTAAATACCCAATGGTTTCAGCGAAATCAAACTCTAAGGTTCCTAAACGTGTTGTAAATAATATAAAAGATTTTTGAAACTCGTTAATTGAATTTAATTCATATAACGATAATTCGGAGTCATCATTGAAAGATTTAAGATAAATATCACGTATTTTCGCTGAGTCATCTGTACGTGTATCATTTACGAAAAGATTATATGCCTGTGTCGATATCTGAATTGCCTTCTCAAATTTGCTTATAATCTTCATAACAACATCCGTACTTAATAAATCTACGCTTTGTGTAGATAGAGATTTTAACGTAGAAATCGATTTAACCTCTTTAAAAGGTAATGTTTTAACTGTTTCCTGAGATATACTATTATCCTCACCAAACAATTTTGTCCATAACCAGGATGGAAACCCACTTTTTCTAAAATAACGGTATGACTCCAATGAAGTCAAACTCTGATTTAAGATGAGTGGTAATTTTGCTTTTCCATAAGCCGTATTTTTATTATAGGGAGTTTGCAAATACTCTTTATCAGCCATATATATATATATATATGGTATATTAATAATACATTATAAGAATAAAATAATGTATTATTAATTTTTATCTACACGATTACGGACCCTTTATCAGATGATACTTTTGTAGATAATTTTCAATAGTCTGCCAATTCGATTCGTATTCAGCGGATCCGCGTTGTGCTTCTACAAACATCGGATTTTTTAAATCGTCCAGTGCGATCGCTGGCACAACCATGTGATAAGATGCCGACTGGTTCGTTTTCACATCGACGGGTGAACGAATGAAATAATATTTTTCCCCACTTCGATTCGCATCTCCAAGACGCAACCAGTTGATACGTGACAGTAGGAATTTCAACGTAGTGGACGAAAACAAAATGACAGGTAATTTGTTGAAACTGCAGAATACCCAATAATCCAAATCCGTCAAATAGTAATCTTCGCTGAAAACAGCCTGCATGAGTGTTATTTTACGAGATTTTACCTGAGTCATGAGCTCTTTTTTCCCCTGTTTCCTCAAAATAGCTACTATTTTATCTTGCATGTCGTCTATTTCTAATAATTGTGTATATCCATTCCACAATGAAGTTTTGATGTTTTGTATAGATACGGTAGCCGATGTATGGATGTCTTGCAAAATGTAAATTAACGGTATGTACGTACACATATTACTCTTCTCAAATACGATTTCCTTAGACTCGGTCGGAAAAATCGGTTTCCATGAACCAGGTTTCTCGTTACCAATAACGCGCGGTTTCGTCTGTGAGATACAATCCAATATATAACTACTCACGGCGGTATCCATATCACCCGACGGTCCATTTTCACGGTTCTTTTCCTGTTCTTTCAATGTAATCTTGTTGTCGTATTTTTGCGTAATAGATGGCTGGGCGTTGTCATACTCTATATTTTCTACATATTTCGTACGATTATAGGGTTCCAAACCGATGAAATAATCCTTTTGTAATATACTTTCGAGTAAAAAGAGTTCGTTATCGTTGATATGATAATGAGATGGACCTATATTCAAATATCTCTTGGGTTCCAGCATAAATACACGTATACGTTCATATCGGAGAAGTTCATCTGCCAATCTTCCATAATAAACGCGGTCATTATCACGCTTACCTAACAAATGGGTTTTAGGGAATACATTTTGACACACTCCTGAAGTGGTTTGCAAACAAGTTTTCCATACACTACCCGTTGTGCTTGTTTGGTCGCAAGTTTCTTTTCCTTTACACACCATTATATCTTGGACTGTTTTCAAGTCCTTCTCTTCTATTTCTTGAAAGGATACATAGGGGTCCATCATTTTACGCAAACGTTTTTCCGTGTCTTGTAACCGATTTTTGTATGTCTGACGATGTTCTTCAATAATCGCGACAATTTCCTCGCGAATCTGACTATTATCATAATCATTCAGTAGTATTCGCGCGACTGACCGGAATACATTGTAAAATTCGGTTTCCAATTCGATCTTTCGAATCGTGTTTTCGCGGTCAGTATCGCCTTCTTTCTCGGTAGTTAATATTTTGTCGGCATTCGTCTTGTCTTTCATCGCATAACTTGAGTGACGTACAATGGGTATTCCATCTTCGTCGATTACTTGAGACGGAGGATTTATTTGGACGAATTGATTGGTTTCTGTCAAAAAACCCACTACGGTGGTGTCTTCTACGATTTTCACCTTGACCTGACACGGGATTTTACCATCACTTTCATTATAAATACCCTGTAAACGGTCACGCGTAGATCTATAATCCAACCATAAATCCGAATCGTCCATATATTTGATTTCCAATTTTTCAATGGAAGAGGATGGATAACATGGCACATATATTTTGGCCTGTGCGTCTTCACGATTCACTAAAAAGGCGATTGTTTTATGTCGATAATTTACGACTTGTGTTTCCACCTTATAATGATGCGTTTTAAGAAGTCGAAGTAGTTGGTCTGCTGGAATAGCTGTCTTAAATTTATATTTACGTGGCATACTTGGTAATGGTTGGCACTGTGTCTGTGAAGTCTGTTGTATCATCAATAGCATATGCTTAATATGTTCTAATGCGGTGTGTTGTAGAAACGCCTTTTTAATTACCAATTCGTTCATTTGGACCTCTCCTGATTTGATTTTATATACCACCTCTCGGTCAGAATTCACCACCGTGCTTTTGGTAATACTATCACCATGTTTTAAAATGTATACTACATTCGACGATTTTGAATTGACGATTTTTTCGATGCTCTCGTATAAGTGAATCGGCTCATAGTATTGGTCTTGTAAAAGAAGAATCATTGTTTCTTTGCGTGGGTCATATTTTACACCGGAGTATGCGTTTGACGGACATACATATTGTATTTTTTCAGTAATATCGCTTTCGGTCACCTTCAAAATAACCATGTTCATGCCGTCACGTAATAATTCGGGATTCTCCATACAAACGATATCCCATAAAAAGGTGTGATCGAGTTCGGCAGTGTCATCTTGGAGATAATTCAAAAAGTTTTCATAGGATGCAATCGTATCTTCTAGGTATTCCAATTGTGTATTATCTTTTAGATCGATTTGTTGGAAGAATTTCGTTTCCGAATACTTATCTATATCAATCGCCCCGAGGTCGATTTGTTTTGGGCGGAAAATCCCCGGAAGATTCCCATTTTGAACGCGTACAAACAGATCGATATCTATAATCGTCGCCAAAATTTTCGCCATTTCTTCGATAGAAGGTACATCCTTAATACCTTGTTTATATGCATAATAATAGGCCACCACACCTAAAAAGGATCGTGTTTCACTTTGGACGGTTCCATATCGCAATAAAGCGGGTGTATTTGGCAATAAAATCGACGTATTTTGAGGATCCACTAGTTTTGCACTATCTTCGTCGAAAAACAATTGTGCTGAAACGGGCATGAACCCCCATCGTTGTTCTGGTAGCGGATAAGATACAGGTCCAATAATATAAGAAAGGACCTTATTTGTTTGTTTGTTACCACTTTCTTTGGTCGCAACAACCGTGTCTCCGTATCCACAGTTATCTCTTCGCGTTTTCTGGTCCTTGGAATCCCATTCCTTTCCAAAGCAACATGGGATACATGAACCATCTGGATGTTTATTTTTTTTCAAAAATCCCGGGACATGCTGAACGTATTTCCCCTCTTTCATGTGAATTTTGGGATTGTTAAATTCATATACATAGGATCCTTTGGGTATTGTATCCGCACCCCGAGGAATGACAGACCCACATTTTCCTGCCTTGACATCTTCTTCTGAAATGCTACTGTTTGATAACAGACACCAATATCTAGGGCAAACGTACCAATTTTTATTGTTCGGGTCAGAACCATGATGAAGAGCATGACCGTACGACCCCGGATTGGTCTCATCAATTTTCTGTTTTTCGGCATCGGTTAAAATGACTGGCTGTCTTCTATCTCCCGAAGGACATGCTTTTGAATAAAGGGGGAATTTACTCGTTTCTTCGGTAACAAATAGCACCGGGTCCAATTCCATCATTTTTTTGAAAAATGGAGTGGGATTCTTAATAGACTTGCCATCCAATTCTTTTTTGCGTTCTTCTATATCAATTCCTTCCGAGTTTTCACCTCCATAATAATCGTCTTCTTCTTCCTCACTTTCACCTTCCTCACGACCCTCATCCCCTTCACCTTCTTCATCATAATCTTGATAGTAATCATCATCGTCAAACGCAATACCTTGAACTTCGGCTTCTTCTGTCACTTCTTCTCCAAAACGTATTGGTTGAGCTACAAATACTTTACTAGACGGCTCTAAACCTACCGCGGTGATTATATTCTCTACAGTCTCTTCTTCTTCTTCTTCTTGTATGCCCTTGAATTTTTTCTCGAAAAACGTAATTTTTGATTTTGCTAATCCAATCGTCTTAGGGGCCTGACTTAATCGAAGAAACGTATCTAAATATACGGAAATGGAGTCTAGATAAGCTACCGATGTAATATCTTGGACGGAAACAACGAGTTCATTTTTGAGTGGTTTCATTTTGAGTGTTATTGGAAATCCGGGATTTTCCAAGATTTTTTCTTTAAATAATTGATGTTGGGAACGGAATTCGCCGAATTCCACGATGGCTGCTTCTTCTGTCATACCGAAATTATCGATTAACATGTCAATGATATTTCGATTTGAACCACCGCGCCCAATGATTTCGACGATCATCGACGCTTTTGCATCCATTTCCTTGTAATTTTCCACTCTTTTGAAACGCATTTTGGCGGTTTTTGTAATATCGGTGTCAATTACATCAAATACGGAGGATAAAAAGTGTTTCTCGTTCAAAGAAACTTTATATTCCAATGGCATCGAAAATGTGTAATGTAGATTCATATTACTTACGTGTGAATCTTGGAATCCGGCAAACGAAGGTCCATCGTATCCTAATGGTTGGAGTATGGTTGATATAGAGGCAAACAGATCCTTAAGGGATGTTTGTAACTGTGTTTCCAAGATAGTAATATCCCGCGGTTCCTTTAAAACACAATGTACGAGGGTTTTTCCGCGATTATCTATGTAAAAATAGACTGGATCGTCTAAATTCAGAAAAACAGATAGATGATGACCTTTTTTCATATCACGATTTAACCGGAATATCACGTTTTCTTCCAAAAACGGGATCTTTTTACCGTTTTTCGAAATCTCCTTGGAAAACAAACGATACATATTTTCACGACGATTACCTGGATTGTATTTGATGAAAGGTTGACGATCAGTGGAATGTATATGTTTAAAGAGATATTCCAGGGGGAAAATTGCCGACCCTTCTTTTGGGGAAATCGTAAACATGATTTCTTTGACACCTTTTTCGGCGTAAGGTAAATCGACTGATTGGGTGGACGTTTTTTTGCGCGACCAATATATTTCATGATAAACATCCACAATTTCATTTCTATGACGCATCCATTTGGTATATTCCTTATCCGATTTTTCGGACAATTCCTCGGAATGCAGTAATAATCTATCGAGATCTTGGATATCCATTTGATTTAATTGAGGATAATACAACTGACACATGTAATTTTGAGAAATATCATGATCTATTGCATATTGAAATACGTTTTTCGCCGGACAAACCATTATATTTGTTTCATCTGTGACATAATTCAGTAAAAGGGACTTCTCTAAGGTAAAAAGGGGGTTCTTGGGTTGAAATTGATACCGAATGGGAATAGTTGACATTTGTGTATGATACGGATTCGTTGGAAACAAATAATCGTAGTGGTCTTGGAAGTTCATTCCGATAGGTACGAAAATTTCGTGTTGCGATGTTTTACATAGCGCATTCCAATCGGTCCAAGTATATTCTTCCTTGTCCACTACTTTTGAAGGTCCGTCGTGTTCTTCTAAAAACGGTTTGAGATTCAGTAAAGAAGCATAGTGAAAATATTCTTCTTTTGTTATCGTGTTTCGTTTTTCTTGGGTGATTTCTTTGAATAATTGGGCTGGAGAAAAAGAAAGTTTTTTTGAAGAATACAAATACATTTCTTCAGGAGACAAGAAAAAGGATTCGGCCTTATCCTTATAATATTCTTGGGTTTCTTGTATAATTTTACGTTTTATTGTACGAATTGTATCGTCTTTATGTATCAGGAACGGAGAGAACACTATCTCAATATTTTTTTCGTTGAAATAGGCAATCTGTAATTCGCTAAATATATTTGCTAATTTCGTTTCATCCAGCGTTGAAGCACAAAAGACATGAATCCTTTCGATGGATCCATTTGATCCAATTATATGTGCTTTATATACATCTTCAAATGGGATATTTCGTATTTCTTTATTTGGCGATGAATCCATTATATACTATGGGATGATGTTTTTACCGTGAAGATGACCGACATTGATTCATTTTGCGAATGAATTCGCTCAAATTCATCATGTGAGTTATTGTTATACATGGAATGAGCTCCTCGCAAATTGGCATATGTCAATGGTTCAATATACGTATCGACCACATACATATACTGACCGATTTGAACCGGACACGTATCAGATGTACCGCGCAAACGACGTGTACCGATTTGGGCCGCCGAAATCAGATAGATCATGACAAAAGATATGGTAAGGAGAATGGAAATATGCATTGTAAATAACGTTGTTGATTATAATGTTATTTACAGGGAAACGCCCTTCAATTTTGTCCTCAAATTACATATCATAATAAGGATTGTCATGAATATCCATTCCACAATACTCGACAGGATTGTTTTTATAATCTCTTGGTGTATGGACGCCACAATCATTTGCATTTTCTAGTAAAAATTTGAAATTATCCCAAAATTCGGTTTTATGTCCGATGGATTTGGTAGCAACGTGTGCCATTTCATGAATAGCAACAAACATGAGTGTATGGGTATCGATTAAATTATCTTGGTCCTCCTTCTTTTTATTCAAACAAAAGGCCAATTTTTCACCCTTGTTTTCACTATACGCGGTGTAAGTGGAAGTTGGCAATGTTTCGCATATTTTTTGTGGATTGTATCCGTCGACCAAGCGTTTCACATTATCCTTACCATCATGTTTCACCTTGACGTATTCCACCAATTCTTTGCATTTGACGGTGATAGTGGCAAGACGATCGGCGGCATCTTGGACGCGATCGCGTTCCCGTACACAATATTTATTTCCATCAACTGTCGAAACAATGCATTTCAATTGAAATGCGTCTGATTGGTAATAAATATAACCGCATATTGCTAAAACAAATAGAATCAATAGAATGGTAAACCCGTCCGATTTATCCATGTATACAATAATAGGAGATAAAGAGGTGATGAGATTCCGAACGTCCAATCTATTTCGCGACAAGGTCAGGATTATTTGAAGGAAATACTTCAAATAATAATTTATGGTTATATTACTCTAGGACCGGTAATTCCTTAGTTTGGCACAGCACAGCCAATCTCCAATGGCACGCGTCCAAGATCAGCTTCATATGTGCTATTATTCCATGGACCAACATTAGACTTTACGATGACGGGATCAGAACGTAATTGCATGTTGGCATTCTTAAGAGTCTGACCGACAGTGTCAACACCAATCAAATTGCCAGCTTGTAATAAGTCAGGAAGAATAGGTTGGTCGTTTGACATGGGGTTCAAAGCGGCCCATTGGCTATTTTGGTCCTTAGGTAAAAGTTCCTTAGGATTAGCGACGGGCGCAAGGTCATATCCACTTGCACCACTGCAGGTATTTGCTGCAGGAACGTCCTGTACGACGGGTTGTTTGTAGTTGGTGGATGCAACCTCTTCTTTACCTGTTAGTTCGGATGGCTTGAATGCCTTTACGTTACCTTGACTCATCATGTTATCAACCACCTTACCTTTGCTATCTGAATAAGACATGAGAGACCAAATAATTAAAAGAACAACAACAATGACAAAGAACCACTTTGCATTATCATCTTTGAAGAACTTCATTACGTCTTTGAACATCTGTTTATATAAACGGTGGATAAAATTTTTATGATGAACTGGTATTTTTCTCTAAATTATGACTCGGAATCTTCTATTTGGTTCATCCATTCTTCATCACTTTCATCCTCATCACTTTCGAGATGATACGTTCTTTTTATTTTATTTGCTTCTAAATATGCATCCAGCGCCATTTTTTTTGCGATCTGTGCTTTTTTTCTCGCTTCTCGATAAAGTTCATAATAGACATCGTTTCTTGCCTTTATATGGACGACTTCTTGATCGGCGATTAACTCGTTCATCACATCCACCTCCATTTCATCCAAATTGACTGGTTGGGTTTCCTCGACATTCTCTAAAGTTGGTGCCTCGGGTATATCCTCATTGTCATTGTTCTCTAAAGTTATGTTATCTTGTTCGTTCGGTTTGCTCGTATTTTCTAAAGTAGGCTCTCCCAAAAATTCTTCTAAAGTCGAGAGTTCAGATGGTTCGGTCTGAATAAATACAGTGTCCGGTTCTTCATTGTCCGTTGTGTCAATATTCACTAAACTTCTCGAGTTATCGTCAATCGATTCGTCAGAGTCTTTTGCTAAAGATTCGTGTGTAGAAGTTTTTGCGCCAAAAATACACGTCTCAAACAAGTCCTTTGTTTCTAAAGTCATCATTTGTTTCACCTCCATTTCTATTTGGAAACTTCGCGCGGAACATTTAATACCCTGTATTTCCACTATAGATATCATGTCGGTCTTATCTGTTATCGTGTCGATTTCAACTGATTTATGTTCTTCATTAAAAACCTTCAAATGAATTTTGCCTAAACGTTGGGGGATGTTAGCACGTCCTAAATAGAACTTACCTGACCTGAATGTTTTTAGAGGAGAAGCGAAATAGTTTTCAATGTCAGTTAATTCCATTTCAGTTTCAAACCATTTCTCGCGGTGATCGTAAATATACTGACAGGCAAACTTTTCTAAATCTTCCATCCATTGAATTAATTCTTCATCTTCATTTGTGAAAAGCAGATCGCAATAACTTCGTTTACCGCTCTGTATGATTCCTCCCTTGGTCTTAGATTTAGGCATTTGAATATAAAGGGGTGCCTGATTCACCAGCATTTTCAAAAAATAATTCCCCCCAGAGAGAACGGTAGGTGAGATCATTGTCATTTTGTCAAAAGGAAATGCTGCATTTGGTTCATAAATTCCCTCCATGTATGATAATAAATATCAGTGATATTTTTGTTTGTTAAGCGATACGCATGCACGTTTGAATTCAATAGTGTTAATATGTTGTTTGTATAAAGGTACGTTATGAAATCGATAAGAGACACATGTATTCAATTTTTTCAAAATGAAGATATCAAGCAGGACGTCAAGGCCATAATCCAACCCATTGGGTCCATGGTTTATAATGAAATGTATCCCTATGTTTGGTTCTTATGTATATATCATGTATTTCTCACGTTCATTGTTTTAGCCATATTGTTTCTACTTTTGCGCGTTCTAAATCATTTGGGCGGATTTTATCTGGATGCTTCTTTGGATGTCTAGAAAAATGTTCTCCTAATATATAATGCCAACTCATTGCAATAGAAAGAAAATGGATTCCCGAGGAACCAAACGTCACGGTCGCAAAGGTCACGGTCGCAAAGGTCACGGTCGCAAACATGGTGGAGGATTTATGGGTGCTGCTGCATTTGACTCTGCTGCCT
>Ga0315338_1001812_pt1 | contig 24032 bp, 25 predicted proteins | sample ASW8metaG_FD_204518 | JGI IMG/M metagenome (GOLD analysis project Ga0315338, IMG submission 204518) | Ammonia-oxidizing marine archaeal communities from Monterey Bay, California, United States - ASW #8 | ecosystem: Environmental > Aquatic > Marine > Coastal | place: USA: California | collected... | reverse complement strand
TAGGGCTGCCCCAGCATTTAAAGCTACTATATCTTTTGCTGGACCATCTTCGCCTTTTAAAACAGACAAAAACACTGTGAAACTCTGATCAACATTTTCAACTTTTAAATCAGATAATTTGCATGGGTTAAGCCCGAATTTTTTTGGAGAGACAGTGTATGTTGTTATTTTCCCATTATTTAATTCGGCTACATATGTATCGGCGGATAAACTAATTTCATCTAACCCATCTTTTGAATGTACAACCATTGCCCTTTCGCTTCCTAGTTGCTTTAAAACAGCTGCAATTGGTTCTACCCATTTATCGTCATACACCCCAAGCAATTGGTACTTTGCTCCGGCTGGATTAGTCAGCGGACCAAGTAAGTTGAAAATAGTTCTTGTGCCTAATTGTTTTCTCGCATTTGCTGCATGTTTCATTGCCTTATGATGTTGAGGGGCAAACATGAAGCCAATTTCCGTGGTATCAATACATTGTGTTACTTGAGCCGGATTTAGATTAATGTTTATCCCTGCACGTTCTAACAGATCCGCGCTTCCAGAAGAGCTAGACACAGAACGGTTCCCATGTTTTGCTACAGCTATACCTGCGGCAGCAATTACAAAGGCACTTGTTGTTGAAATATTAAATGTTTGACATCCGTCTCCACCAGTACCGCAAGTGTCCAACAGTAATTCTTTATTTGTTTTCACGGCGCTGGACATTTCGCGCATGACCTTAGCGGCAGCTGTTATTTCGTCTACAGTTTCTCCTTTTAGCTTTAGTGCAGTTAATAAGCTGGCAATTTGAATATCAGTTGCCTGGCCCTGCATGATCTGCCTCATGACTGCAGTCATTTGCTCCTGATTTAAGTTTTCACCGTCACTTGTATGGCTAATAGCATCTTGGATATTCATTTATTGCTTAAGTATCTAAAAAGTTTTTCAATAATTGGTGACCATGATTTGTCAATATTGACTCTGGGTGGAATTGCACTCCTTCGACCTGAAATTCTTTATGTTTGACACCCATGATCTCTTCCATCTTTTCGTCTTTATTTTCTGTCCATGCTGTTATATTAAGGCAATCAGGTACCGATGATTTTGAAATTACGAGGGAGTGATAACGTGTTGCTATAAAAGGGTTTTTACACCCCTTAAATAAAGTGTTTCCCTTATGATAAATGTTCGATGTTTTGCCATGCATTATTTTGCTTGCTTGTATAATTTTTGCACCAAATGCTTGTCCAATGCTTTGGTGTCCAAGGCAAACCCCAAGTATAGGTATTTTTCCTGCCATCTCGCTGATTAATGCAACAGAGATGCCAGCTTCATTTGGCGTGCAAGGCCCAGGTGAGATGACTATTTTGCTTGGTTTGAGTAAAGCAACTTCCTTAATAGTAATTTGGTCATTACGAACAACTTTGACTTCTGCCCCAAGTTCACCGAGATATTGTACTAGGTTATAAGTAAAGGAGTCATAATTGTCTATCATCAAAATCATTTTTTTGTACCTACTGGTCTGCTTGATTGGCAGCTTTAAGAAGAGCATTCGCTTTGTTCATGGTCTCAGCCCACTCATTATCCGGAATTGAATCATAGACTATTCCTGCTCCTGCTTGCACATTTATACATTGGTCTTTAATTATTGCTGTTCTGATAGCAATTGCTGTATCTAAATTTTTATTCCATGCAAGATAGCCAATCGCTCCAGAATAAATACCTCTTTTCACAGGCTCGAGCTCATCAATTATCTCCATAGCTCTTACTTTTGGAGCACCTGATACTGTCCCAGCAGGAAATGTAGCGCGCAACACATCCATGGCTGAGTTGCCTTTTTTTAATATTCCTTCTACATTTGAAACGATATGCATGACATGAGAGTACTTTTCAATAATCATTTTTGCTGTTAATTTGACTGTACCAGTTTTACATACGCGCCCGATATCATTGCGGCCTAGATCAATGAGCATGAGATGTTCTGCTAATTCTTTAGGATCTGAAAGTAAATCATTTTCTAATTCGGCATCTTCTTCTGGAGTGTCGCCACGAGGCCTTGTCCCAGCTATAGGCCTTACAGTTACTTTTCCTTTTTCTAGGCGAACTAATATTTCTGGCGAGGAGCCTACAATAGATAAACCATCAAAGTTTAGGTAATACATATATGGAGAGGGGTTAAGTGCCCGAAGTGCTTGATACATGTCTATGGGCTTGCCAGTAAACGATCTACTTAAACGTTGAGAAAGCACAACTTGCATAATATCTCCTTGAGTTATGTACTCTCTTGCCTTTCTAACAGCATCTTTAAATCCATCTTCAGTAAAGCCCGAGATAAAGTCTGTTTTTTTGCTCTTTTCATTAGCGATCTGTTTTATATTTTCAGGAGTTGCTTTACGTAATACCTCTTTTAACGTATCTAGTCGTTTTTTTGCCTTATCGTAGGAGTTCTGTTGCTTTGTATCTTGATTTATAATAATCATTAAAGTGTTTTCATGGGCATCAAATACGACAACTTCTGTAGAGACTAAAAGCAATATATCAGGGGTATTTAAATCATCTTTTTTTTTGTTTTCGTAAAGATGACTTTCAATATAACGTACAGCGTCATAACCAAAATAACCTACAAGTCCTCCCGTAAATCTAGGCAAGTTATCAATTTCTGCAACATTGAATTTTTCTTGATACCTTTCTATCCATCTTAAAGGATCTTCAGTTTTTTCTTCGTTGACAATAGCACCGTTTTTTTCGACAAAGATAGTTTTACCATAAACTTTGATTACGGTAGAACATGGTAGGCCTATAATAGAAAATCTTCCGCGTTTTTCTCCGCTTTCAACTGATTCAAATAAATACGTAAATGGTTGATTGCTCAACTTGGAATAAGTGCTAAGAGGTGTTTCATTGTCCACAGGTATTTTTTCTACCAGCGGTATATGACTATAGCCTTGCTGCGAAAGTTCATCAAATTCGTTTTTAGTCATCTAATTTGCAGCGTTTTCAAGTTCTGACCGCATAGCTTGGATTGTTTTTTTGTAATTATCGCTACCGAAGATCGCTGATCCCGCAACAAACGTGTCAGCGCCGGCTTTTTTTATTTCTGCAATATTATCTATTTTAACTCCTCCATCAACTTCAAGCCGTATATCTTTTTTGCTTTTCTCAATAATATCTCTTGCTTCAGAAAGTTTTTGCAAAGTGCTAGGTATAAAGCTTTGTCCGCCAAAACCTGGATTTACAGACATCAAAAGAACCATATCTATTTTATCAATTACATATTCTAGGTGATCTAAGGGTGTCGCAGGATTAAACACGAGCCCTGGTTTGCAGCCTAACTCACGAATTGATTGCAGACTTCCGTCGATGTGGTCCGTCGCTTCAGGATGAAATGTTATGTAGCTTGCCCCTGCTTTTGCAAAGTCTTTAATAAGGCGATCTACTGGCGAAACCATTAAATGAACGTCAATCAGCGCTTTTACTCCATGATCCCTTAATGCTTGGCATACCATAGGTCCAATTGTAAGGTTTGGGACATAGTGATTATCCATTACATCAAAGTGCACCATGTCTACCCCGGCATCGACAGCTTTTTCAACCTCTTCTCCGAGGCGAGCGAAATCAGCCGATAGAATGGAAGCAGCAATAAAATCTGTCTTTTTCATAATAATTTACCATTGAGTTCGCGCAACTTTACTGTATTAGCAAAAAATTTTCAGCTTGTTATCATCGTTGTGATTATCCAAAATACGCGCAGTTATTAGATCAAAGGATTCAAATTATGAGATTTGCAGCAGCTATGCATGTATTGACAGCAGTTATATGGGTTGGGGGCCTGTTTTTTGCTTATTTTGTTTTGAGGCCCGTTGCAGCTGGCATGCTCGAAACACATGATAGGTTGAATCTTTGGCGAAAAGTACTGAGACGTTTTTTTCTCATTGTTTGGATTTCTGTCATTATTCTGTTTTCAACAGGATATTGGATGACCTTGAGTTTGTTTGGTGATGTCGTGCATGTGCCACATTACATAAGTGTTATGCAGGTGCTTGGTATCCTAATGGCACTTATCTTTTTTTATGTTTATTTTTCTACCTATCAAAGGCTACAAAAGCATCTTATGATTGATAATTATGGTCCTGCATCAAAAATTTTAGAGGAAATGAGGCGCTTTTTTGGAATAAACTTATTCTTGGGGGTGGTAGTGATTTTAGTTGCCTCAAGCGGTCAATACTGGGTAAATTAGTATAATTTTTTTATACGGAGTTTTAGGGAATATAAAAGGAGATAAAAATGATTAAGACGCATGCCTCAAAAGAGTTAAACCCATTGTTTGTTCAGGATTCACATCAGCGCGCTGAACTAACAAAAGAAGCAGAATCCTTGCCAACCATGACATTAAGCTCATCTGCAGCATCTAATGCAGTCATGCTTAGTGCCGGATATTTCACGCCATTAGCGGGTTTCATGAATAAAGAAGATACATTATCAGTGGCAAATCAGCTGACCACTGCTGACGGTTTATTTTGGCCTACACCAGTAATTAATTTGACTAGCGATACAATGTCTATTAGTGCTGCAAAGAGAATCGCATTAAGAGACCCAAATGTAGCGGGTCAGCCAGTGCTGGCTATTCAAGATGTCACTGCTATAGAAACTTTGAGCAAGCAAGAACTGAAACATGTTACACAAGAAGTATTTTCTACATGTGATTCTGACCACCCTGGAGTTGCTGCATTTATTTCACAAGGCAACCAGTTAGTTTCTGGGCCAATACAAGTTTTAAACCATAGTTATTTTGAGACGGAGTTTCCAGAAACTTTCAGAACGGCAACTCAAATACGTGATGAAATAAACCAGCGAGGATGGAAAACTGTTGTGGGGTTTCAAACACGTAACCCTATGCATCGCGCACATGAGGAGCTTTGCAAAATGGCGCAAGAAGCGGTTAATGCAGATGGTGTGCTTATTCATATGTTGCTTGGTAAGTTAAAACCTGGAGATATCCCTGCAGATGTCCGAGATGCCGCGATACGCAAAATGGTTGAGCTTTATTTTCCTGAAAATACAGTAATGATCACCGGGTATGGCTTTGACATGCTCTATGCTGGTCCACGCGAGGCGGTTTTACATGCTGTTTTTAGACAAAATTGTGGCTGCACACACTTAATCGTAGGTCGTGATCATGCTGGTGTCGGAGATTATTATGGTGCGTTTGACGCGCAGACTATTTTTGACAAGCAAGTGCCGACTGATGCACTCGACATAGAGATTTTTAGGGCTGATCATACTGCATATTCAAAAAAGCTGAATAAGGTAGTCATGATGCGCGATGCGCCCGATCATTCTAAAGACGATTTCGTATTACTTTCAGGCACCAAGGTAAGAGAAATGCTTGCTAATGGACAAGAATTGCCCCCAGAATTTGCTCGACCTGAAGTTGCTGAGATCTTAATGAACCACTATCAGCAGCAATAGTATGTAGCAACGTAGAAGTAATCATGACTTACTCCGTGCATGCTTAATTTAATCTGGCTTTTCTTTTTCTTTTCTGCTTTTGCTGCGGCAACTTATCAATGGTTATTTTTTAATAATCCAGAAGTTTTTAGCAAAATAATAGAAGCAACATTTAGCATGGCAAGCCTAAGCGTTGAGATTATGCTCGGCTTAATTGGTATTTTATGTTTTTGGCTTGGTTTATTTCGAATTGCTGAAGAATCTGGAGTAATTAAAATATTAGCAAAATCCATGTCGCCGCTTCTTGAGAGGTTAATGCCGGAAGTGCCTGCAAATCATCCTGCATTTGGGTCAATTACTACGAATTTAGCTGCTAATATGTTGGGTCTTGATAATGCAGCAACTCCTATGGGGTTAAAAGCTATGAGAGATTTGCAGACAATTAACACTTCCTCTGTCAATGCAAGCAATGCACAAATTTTATTTTTAGTTTTGAATACGTCTGCTGTCACTATTTTACCCATTACAATATTTATGTACCGCGCTCAACAAGGAGCTTCTGATCCTGGGTCAGTTTTCATCCCTATTTTACTAGCAACATCTGTGTCTACGTTTGTAGGCTTATTTATAGTCAGCATTATTCAAAAAATAAACCTACTTGATAAAGTTATTTTATTTTATTTTTCTTTATTTTTATCAGTTATTGCAATGCTTATTTCTTATCTTTATTTTTTGCCTGCTGATCAATTAGCAGAAAGCTCAGCACATCTTGGGAATTTCTTGCTCTTTACGCTCATTGTTTTTTTTCTATTTACTGGTTGGCGCAAAAGAATCAATGTTTATGAATCATTCATTGACGGAGCTAAAGAAGGTTTTGATGTAGCAATTAAAATTATTCCTTACTTAGTAGCAATGCTTGTTGGCATCGGTGTTTTTAGGGCGAGTGGTATTTTAGAAGGTCTGCTTTATCTCTTTGAGTCCTGCGTGTCTTGGCTAGGCTTAGATGTTAGCTTCGTGCCAGCCCTGCCTACGGCAATTTTACGACCATTTAGCGGTAGCGGCTCAAGAGCGATGATGATAGAGACAATGAACACATATGGTGTTGATTCTTTCCCAGCTTTAATTGCTGCCACAATACAAGGAAGCACTGAGACAACATTTTATGTGCTTGCAATATATTTTGGTAGCGTGGGCATTAAAAATGCACGACACGCCATAGGGTGTGGACTGGCTGCAGATTTTGCGGGTATAACGGCTGCAATTGTACTTGGCTACTGGTTTTTTATTTAGGATTTACTCGCTTTCTACACCAATATCGTAAACCACAATCTTTTTAGCAAGCGGAGACAGCACTTCTTCTACAGCTTTTTTGTGTAGCGGGTGCTGCAAGTAGCTTTCCATTGCTTCTATGTTTTTATATTGCATCACAAAGCCGACATCATAGCTGCTGTCAACAATTGAGCGTTTACTTTCAATCACTTCGCCAGCACTTATATCAAGCACAGTGGGTATCTTTTTTAGAATATGAATCATATCTATCAATTTCTCTTTTTGTTTTTCGTTACCCTGATCTTTCAGCCAGACAAATACCAAGTGGTATATATTTTCATACGGCTTTGCATGCGCTGCGCTATTCACAGTTATGCCAATCAATAGTATACAAATTATCCAAAAATTTTTTTTGTCCACGAGAATCTCCTATGTACATAATTGTTGGAGTAAATATAATACCTGTTATTATCTTGGCCAATATGCTTTTATAAGTTATATTAGGCGCGTAGCTCAGTTGGTTAGAGCGCTACCTTGACATGGTAGAGGTCGTTGGTTCAAATCCAATCGCGCCTACCATGATCATGAAGAAGAAACATGTGGCCCTTGGTATAGGTCACCACTGGAGAGACACAACATGCCAAAAATCATGCTTCCTGACGGAACAGAAAAAAATTTTGCAAAACCAGTGACTATTTTAGAGGTTGCCAAGACTATTGGCCCACGCTTAGCTGATGCAGCAATAGCGGGGCGTTTAAATGGCAAGTTAGTGGATGCTTGCGTTGAAGTTAGTTCTGACTCTGAGTTAACAATCATCACCTCAAAAGATATGGAGGGTTTAGAAATTATTCGACATTCGTTTGCACATTTAATAGGACATGCTGTAAAACAACTGTATCCTTCAGCAAAAATGGTCATTGGACCAACTATAGAAAATGGTTTTTATTATGATATTGCGCACGAGCCACCTTTTGCAAATAATGATCTTGAGAAGATTGAAAAACATATAGCTAAATTGATAAAGAAGAAATATGATGTTGTGCGAGAAGTTGTTACTAGGGAGAAGGCAGTTGCAACTTTCAAAGACAGGGATGAACCTTACAAAGTTATGATCGCAGAAGAAATTCCAGATGGCGAGGAAATTGCGTTATATCACCACGAAGAATATATAGACATGTGTCGAGGACCGCACGTCCCAAACACGAAACACCTGACAGTTTTTAAGCTTACAAAGCTTGCGGGAGCATATTGGAAAGGTGATTCAAAAAATGAAATGTTGCAGCGTATTTATGGCACAGCATGGGAAACTAAAAAGGATCTTACTGCTTATATAAAAAGGCTTGAAGAGGCTGAGAAACGCGACCACAGAAAGCTCGGCAAACAAATGGATTTATTTCATTTGCAAGAAGAAGCTGCAGGAATGGCATTTTGGCATCAACGTGGCTGGGTGTTGTATCAGGAGCTCGAAACTTACATGAGGAACAAATTAACGCAACAAGGTTATATGGAAGTACATACTCCTCACATTATTGATCGCTCATTATGGGAAAAGTCTGGTCACTGGGATAAATTCGGTGACATGATTTATACAACCAGTTCTGAAAATAAAGAGAATGCCATCAAACCGATGAATTGCCCTGGACACATACAGATTTATAACCAAGGATTAAAAAGTTACAGAGATTTACCTTTTAAAATTGCGGAATTTGGTATTGTCCACCGTAATGAACCTTCAGGAACTTTGCATGGACTGATGAGGGCACGCAAATTTGTCCAAGATGATGCACACGTGTTTTGTACAGAAGGCCAGCTTAAAGAAGAAGTAAGCAAGCTAATAGAGCTAACTTTCGAGATTTATAAAGATTTTGGTTTTAATGAAATCAAAATCACCCTATCAACACGACCTGAAGCAAGAGTCGGTGCGGACGATTTATGGGATAAAGCTGAATCTGCTCTCGAGGATGTGCTTAAACAGAAAAGTTTGGATTTTCAATTCCAACCTGGAGAAGGAGCTTTTTATGGTCCTAAAATTGAATTTGTTTTGACAGATTGTATCGGACGTGAATGGCAATGCGGAACCATACAAGTTGATTTTTCCATGCCAGATTTACTTGGTGCCACATATGTCGATACTCACGGGGAAAAGAAAGTTCCTGTTATGATACATCGAGCTATCTTGGGCTCCCTCGAAAGATTTATAGGCATTTTGATTGAGCATTTCGGGGGTGATTTCCCCTTGTGGTTAGCCCCGGTCCAAGCTGTTGTTCTTAATATTACTGATAAGCAGACAGAATATGCGGAAAATATTCAAAATCTGATGCAATCAAAAGGCTTTAGAGTCATTTCCGACTTGAGAAATGAAAAAATAGGTTTTAAGATTCGGGAACACACCATTATGCGTGTCCCATTTCTTATAGTGGTTGGGAACCGGGAAATGGAATCAAATGTTGTTTCTGTGCGTACGCGAAGTGGCAAGGATATGGGTTCTATGCCGCTAGACAACTTAATGGAGAAATTTTCCACAACTATCACAGATCGCAGCGTTTTTAATATGGAGGATTAAGTATCAGTGTAAGTAAAGAAACCCGCCTAAACGGGGCAATAACAAATGCGGCTATCCGTTTAATTGATGTAGATGGAAAGAATGTAGGAGTTGTTGACAAGGAAGAAGCTTTGGCAATAGCTGCTAAGGCTGAGCTTGATTTAGTTGAGATTGTCCCCAATGCAGACCCTCCTGTTTGCAGAGTGATGGACTACGGAAAGTTCAGATTTGAGCAAAGTAAGAAAGGACAGCAAGCGCGGAAAAAACAAAAACATGTGCTAGTAAAGGAGATGAAATTTCGCCCTGGAACAGAAGAAAATGATTACCAGGTAAAATTGCAGAGTCTGATCCGTTTTTTGACAGACGGGAATAAAGCGAAAGTTACAATTCGTTTCAAAGGCAGGGAGATGGCTCACAAAGAGTTAGGTATGAAACAATTAGAGAGGATTGAGCAAGACCTTGTTGAATATGGCGAGGTAGAGCAAGAAGCAAAACTAGAAGGACGGCAGCTGACAATGGTGCTTGCACCAAAAAAGTCAGGCTTAAAGAAAGCTGCAAGAAAAGTTAAGAAGATATTTGAAAAGAAAGTTACAAATGTTGAGGATAAATAAATGCCTAAATTAAAAACAAACAGAGGCGCTGCAAAACGCTTTAGGAAAACTGCATCTGGTGGATACAAGTGCAAGCAGTCGCATTTGAATCATATATTGACAAAGAAAAATACCAAGCGAAAGCGACATCTCCGCGCTTCTGATATGATTGATGCGGCAGATGTCCCAGCTGTTAAGAAGTTATTACCCAATTAAGGAAAAAGAGATGGCAAGAGTAAGGCGAGGCGTAACAGCACATGCAAGGCACAAAAAAGTTTTATCAAAAGCTAAGGGTTACTATGGCGCTCGAAGAAGTATCTTCCGCGTTGCAAATCAAGCAGTCACAAAAGCCGGCCAATATGCTTACAGAGATCGACGTCAACGCAAAAGACAATTTCGTAGTTTATGGATTGTAAGGATCAACGCAGCAGCCCGTAAGTTTGATCTATCATATAGCCGGCTAATGAGTGGCTTACAGAAAGCAGACATAATAATAGATAGAAAAATGCTTGCAGATATAGCGATGCATGATTTGGAAACTTTTGGGCAAATAGCAAAACAAGCAAAAGAGCAGCTGACAACATCTTCCTAAATGATAGATATAAAAAAAGAAAGCGAAAATTATGAAGCAATTGTCAAGGATGCAAAGAAAGCAATAGAAGATGTCTCAACACTGGAGGAGCTTGAAAACACTAGGGTTGAGTATTTAGGAAAGAAAGGAATAGTAACTTTAGCTCTCAAAACCATATCGACAATATCTTCCAAAGAAGACAAAACAAAAATTGGGAGTTTCTTAAATACTGCTAAAAAAACAATTCACCTTATGGTTGATGAAAAAAAAGAATTTTTTTTGTCAACTACAAGAACACAACAGACAGCAGACTTATCTTTACCGCCAAGAGGGCAGAGATTAGGTTCTAGGCACCCTATTTCGTCTATTTTAGAAGATATCGAAGATTTTTTTTCAATAAGAGATTTCAGTGTTGCTTATGGGCCAGAAATAGAGGATGAATACCATAATTTTGAAGGGCTAAATATTCCAAAAAACCATCCTGCTCGCGCTATGCATGATACATTTTATCTTGAGAATGGAATGCTTTTACGTACACACACATCATCAGTTCAGGTGCGCGTGATGAACGAACAGAAGCCGCCTATTCGCATAATAGCTCCAGGTAGAGTTTTTCGGCGGGATTCAGATGCTACTCATACGCCTATGTTTCACCAAGTAGAAGGGCTTTATATTGACGAAAATGTTTCTTTTCCGCAATTAAAAGGTTTAGTAGAAGAATTTTTACGCGTATTTTTTAACAATCAAGACTTAAAAACACGTTTCCGCCCCTCATATTTTCCTTTTACAGAACCATCAGCAGAGGTTGATATAAGGTTTTCTAACCGTAGCGGTAAGCAAGATTGGCTAGAGGTTATGGGGTGCGGAATGGTACACCCCAATGTTTTGAAAATGGCTAATATTAATCCTGAAAAGTTTAATGGCTATGCTTTTGGTATGGGTGTCGAGCGTTTAGCTATGTTGCGTCATGACATCAAAGACTTGCGAGTCCTTTTTGACAATGACCCCCGTTTTTTAGGACAATTTTAAAGGCAGGATATGAAGTTTCCTCTTTCCTGGTTAGAAGAAAAAATATCTCATGGACTTCCTCCTGCAGAGCTCGGGGAGCGTCTGACGTTGGCTGGCCTTGAATTAGAGAGCATTGTTAAGGATACAAAAAATCTTATATTTGATATCGAGTTGACACCAAACCGTTCTGACTGTTTGAGCGTGCATGGAATAGCTCGGGAAGTTGCTGCAATAACGGGAAGAAGAATTCGCAATACCGTAGTCAAACCCATCAGGGCAGAGATAAATGATACCTGGAGTATTGAGAATACAGCACCAGAAGCTTGTCCACGATATTGTGGCCGCGTTATCAAGGATATTAATGTTAAGGCAAAGACACCAACATTAATTAAAGAAAGACTAGTCGCGTGCGGCGGAAAGTCAATAAACATTATAGTAGATATTGTTAATTACGTTATGTATGAAGTGGGCCAACCAATGCATGCTTTTGATGCTGATACTTTGCAAGGAAAAATCAATATCCGTTTTGCCAAAAAAAACGAAGAGATAGATACCCTAGATGATATTAAAATTAAACTATCAAATAATAATTTGGTTATAGCTGATCAAAAAAAAGTACTAGCACTTGCCGGAATCATAGGCGAGGTATCGTCCTCTGTAGATAAAAATACTAAAAGTATTTTTTTAGAAAGTGCTTTTTTTTCGCCTTCGCACATCGCAAATAAAGCACGTGATTTTAAGTTAAATACTGAGTCTTCGCATCGCTACGAAAGAGGGGTTGATCCTGATCTATGTGTATCTGCAATTGAGTATGCAACTGAGCTTATATGTAAGCATGCAAAAGGATCTCCAGGCCCTACATTGAACATATCAAGTAAAAAATACTTACCAAAAAATAGATTTATAAAATTTCGCTATCAGAAAATTGCAAGTGTCCTTGGTGTGCAAATTACAAAAAGACAGATTGAGTCAATGTTAAAATCTATTAATTGCATATTTGAGCCTATTAAAGAGGGTTGGAAAGTCAAGGCGCCCTCGTATCGCTTTGATATTTCTATTGAGGCTGATCTTTTAGAGGAAATAGCGCGTTTATATGGATATCAAAAGCTACCTTCATCTATTGCACCAGATTTCTTTTTAAGAGCCCAGGAAGCCAATATTCGAAGAAAAGTTCGGACCAAGATAGTAGATTATCTCATTGCACAAGGCTACCATGAGGTTATTACATATCCTTTTATTTCAGAAAGACCAAGCAAAAAACAGCTTAAGATATCAAACCCCATATCGCTATCTGAGCCATGCCTAGGATATGATGAGCATTTAAGTATTACACGGCAAGATGCGGATTATGCGTCAAAATTTTTTGAAATCCGTAATTCTTATGCTAACAATAAGGAAGATAACATTGAAATAGCTGCCTATGTTTCAGGAAATTTTTTGCCAGAACAATGGGGAGTTTCTCCTAGGCAGGCAGATATTTATGATTTGAAAAATGATGTAGAAAATATAATCTCAGTTATTAACTCTAAAAGCCCCATTGCTTTTGAGCCTGATGAAAACGCAGGCCTTAAAATTAAGATTAGTAGGAAAAATATAGGATGGCTAACGCATAATAGTTTTGTTATTTCATGTAATTCTTTAGAGCAGCTATGGGAGACTCGCGCAGCTACTAAGTTCGTAGAATTCTCAAATCAGCCAGCCATCCGGAGAGATCTCGCACTGATTTTAAATAAAAAAGTCCTGGTTGGAGATCTGGTTATGTTTATAGAACAAAGCAATATAGACATACTGAAAAAAGTCGTTGTTTTTGATGTGTTTACAGGAAAAGGCATACCTAAAAATACTAAAAGTGTTGGTTTAGGCTTGATTTTACAAGACTTTTCGCGCACTCTTACAGGAGAAGAAGCGGAGAAGGTAACTGCGCAAGTTTTGCGTGATTTACAAAATAACTTCAACGCGAAGATAAGAGAATAAAGATAATATGGCGTTAACAAAAGCTGATATTACCAAGCGCCTCTTCGAAGAAGTGGGTCTCAATAAACGTGAAGCCAAAGAGCTAGTTGAGGTTTTTTTCGAAGAGATTAAGTTGGCATTAGAGCAGGGGCAGAATGTTAAGCTGTCCGGTTTTGGTAACTTTGTGTTACGTGAGAAAAAAGCGCGGCCGGGGAGAAACCCCAAAACTGGAGAGGAAATCACAATCACGCCGCGAAGAGTTGTTACATTTAGGCCAGGCCAGAAGCTGAAGTCTAGGGTTGAGACACATGTTAGAAGCGACGAACATTAGCAATCAGCCGGAAATACCAAATAAGCGTTATTTTACAATTGGAGAAGTGAGTGATATTTGTGTTGTAAAATCTCACGTCCTGCGTTATTGGGAGCAAGAATTTCCGTCGCTAAAGCCTGTTAAAAGAAGAGGCAATCGGCGGTATTACCAAAGACATGATGTTCTTTTAATATTACAGATACGTAGCCTTTTGTATGATCAAGGGTACACTATAGGCGGAGCAAGGCAGAAGCTCTCAGGCGAATCATCAAAACAAGATGTGTCTCACAGCCAACAAATTGTTCAACAGATGATTAAAGAGCTTGATGAGGTTTTAAGTATTATAAAGAAACCCTGAAATTTATATTTATTATTCCAATGAAAAAAATCTTATCACTTCCTTTTCGGGGTGTAGCGCAGTCTGGTAGCGCACCGCAATGGGGTTGCGGTGGTCGGAGGTTCAAATCCTCTCACCCCGACCAACATAATAACTTATTAGATACTTTATTTTTTCATGATTAGATTTGATTTAGAGTTTTTTTTAGTTGCCGGCGTTTTTTTAACAGGAGCTATATTATTTTTTTCTTTGGGGGGAGAAAATAAAAGAAATAATCCATGGTATTACGAGTACTCAAAATCTTTTTTCCCTATATTGCTGATAGTGTTGCTATTACGCACATTTGTCATGGAGCCTTTTCGCATCCCATCAGGTTCTATGTTACCAACGCTTATTTCTGGTGATTTTATATTAGTAAATAAATTTGTGTATGGACTAAGAATGCCGATCACTCATAAAAAAATTTTTGAAAACCAAACTCCCGCAAGAGGAGATGTTGTAGTATTTCATTTTCCAAATGACCCTAAGATAGACTACATAAAGCGAGTAGTTGGCCTGCCTGGCGATACTATTATGTACAAAAATAAAATCCTTTATATCAATGGGAAGGCAATGCACCAAGAAATGATTAACCATTATAGTGATGCTTATGCAGAAGAAAATTCTCGCCATATTATTGCTGGGTATGAAAAATTGGCAAATGTAAAACACCAAATCTTAGTTGATTTACAAATGCCAATAATGAATACAGGCGAAATCATGGTCCCACCTAAACATTATTTTGTTATGGGAGATAATCGAGATCATAGCAGTGATAGTCGATTCTGGGGTTTTGTTCCTGAGAGATACTTAGTGGGTCAAGCATTTTTAGTTTGGATGCACTGGAACGCTACAAAATTCAATGTTCGCTTTGATCGGATCGGAAAAGATATAATTTAGTATTATGGGATTCTCTGAAGAATTTTTTTCAAAAAAAGTAAGAAGCTCAAAACTTTTTAAAGCCGCACTAACACATAGAAGCGCTGGTGGCGAAAATAACGAGCGACTTGAATATCTTGGAGACGCAGTTTTAGGATTAATCATTGCTGAGTATTTGTTTGACAACTATCCTGATTTAGATGAGGGCCTGCTTAGTCGTATGAGGTCGCATTTAGATCGAAAAGAAATGCTAGCGAGCCTCGCGAAGAAAAATAAATTAGGTGATGAAATCGTATTAGGCCATGGCGAATTAAAGTCAGGAGGCCATAACAGAGACTCTATACTTGCAGATTGTTTAGAGGCAGTTATTGGGACTTGCTACTTAGAGATTGGCCTCAAGGGAACAAAAAAATTTCTTATGAAGCTTTATAAAGACGAGTTAAACAACTTGCCAAATGCGAACGAGTTAAAAGACCCAAAAACACGCTTACAAGAGTTGCTTCAGTCGGTTAATACTTCTTTGCCCGAATATCAACTTGTAGAAGAGAAGAGCGACGCACATAAGCGTCTCTTTGTTGTTGAGTGCGTAGTAAAGAAATATGCAATATGTAAAACAGGCCAAGGCCCAACAAAAAGAAAAGCTGAACAGGCGTCTGCTGAAAAAGTTTTCAAGCAGCTTGTATCTACTTTACCTTCGTAATTTCTTAAAAATCTATGTATTGTGGAACAGTTTCATTGATAGGGCGCTCCAACTCAGGAAAGTCAACTCTATTTAATAACCTAGTTGGAGAACACTTATCTACAGTAACCTATAAACCGCAAACCACGAGACATAAAATAAAAGGAATATTAACAGAAGGTGATACGCAGTTTGTTTTTGTTGATAGCCCTGGCATTCATATCAATTGCAGCAGAGGTATAAATAAGACATTAAATCAGAATGCTATTGATGCGATTGAAAATGTTGATTTGCTTGTATTTATAATTGAAGTTTCAAAGTGGAGTACAATCGAAGAGAATATTTTACAGCTGATACGTAGAAGTGGATTGCCGTGCATTGCATGTATTAATAAAATAGACTTATGTGAGAAAAAAGATTCTTTGTTACCAGAAGTTAAAAGTGTTTCTGAAAAATATGATTTCAAAGAAATTGTTCCTATTTGTGCCAAAGATTCAAGAGATGGTGCACGCTTGAAGCAGACTATAAAGTTGTGCTTACCTGAAAGAGATTTCCTTTTCCCAGCTTCTCAATTGTCTGACAAGAATGAGCAATTTTTTATAGAGGAGATTATTAGAGAAAATGTTTTTTATAACCTTTATAAAGAGTTACCTTATTCAGCGCATATAGAAGTCGAGCAGATACGAGAAGATAACAATTTAGTATCGATATCCGCTATTATTTATGTTGAACGACCCAGTCAACGTGCAATCGTTATTGGTAGTCATGGCAAAACATTAAAAAACATAGGACAGAACTCAAGAAAAGCTATCGAATTCTTATTGAAGAAAAAGGTCTATTTAAAAATTTGGGTAAAGGTCAAAGCTGCTTGGCAAGAAGATAAAAAGATACTTTCAAGTTACAGAGCTAGTTAATAATGAGCAGAATTAATCTTCAGCCTTCTTATGTTTTAAAGGGCAGTTCGTATCGTGAAACTAGTATGATATATGAAGTTATCACAGCTGATTATGGAAGAGTGAGCCTAATGCATAAAGGAGTGAGGACTGCAAAAAAGAATCATGTATTACAACCATTTACTCCGTTACTTGTTTCGTGGTTAGGCAAAGGGACGTTACATATACTGACTTATGTCGAGAATACCAGCAATAGTTTGCTGGATGATCCAGAAAAGATGATTGTAGGTATTTACTTGAACGAACTTCTGATGCATCTTGTTCCAAGAGAGGTGCCATCAGATGAGATTTTTCGTTTATATAATTTCACTATTTCAAATATTGCTTCTCAAGAAGCTGTGGAAAAAGAACTGCGCCTCTTTGAGATAGAATTATTAAAGCTAACGGGGCATGGCATGCAGTTGAAAGTTACCGCACAAGACGGAAAACCAATAGAACCTAATGCTTATTATCTTTATGAGCTAGAAAAAGGCCCAACGGAAACATCTTCCGAGACAAAAGCTTGGAACATAGTTGCAGGGAAAACTTTGCTAGCATTAGCCGGTAATCATGAGTTTGATAGCACAACATATGCTGAGAGCAGGAAACTCATGAAAAGAATTATTGATTATCATATTGCACCTAAGAAAGTTAACACAAGAGCTATAATGAAATTTCTATCAAATACAGAATCTAGTATATATGGAACAAAATAACTCAGTTGCAAGGTTGGGGGTCAACATCGATCATATTGCGACTATCAGGGAACAAAGGGGAACAGAATATCCGGATTTAATGCAGGCGATTCCAATTGTTGAACATGCCGGAGCGAATGGTATTACCATGCACTTACGTGAAGATCGAAGACATATACAATTAAATGATGTTGAAAATGCAAAAAAAATTATAACCACAACATTGAACCTAGAGATGGCATTTACAGATGAGATGGTACAGACTGCATTGAGAATTCGACCAGATTTTTGTTGCATTGTGCCAGAGCGCAGGGAAGAATTAACGACTGAAGGTGGTCTAGATGTTTTACGTTACAAAGACCATATACAAGATATTTGTTCTGACTTGAGTAGCGTTGGTATACAAGTGTCACTTTTTATTGAACCAGATACTAATATAATAGATTTATCGAAAGAAATTGGTGCTCAGATAATAGAAATACATACAGGCAGATATGCGAATAGCGCGTCTCATGATATGAAGGAAAATTTAGACGCGATCTGCGGAGCAGCACGACACGCGAATGATATTGGGTTAGTAGTTAATGCAGGCCATGGCCTTGATTATGCAAACGTTAAGGCGGTTGCGCAAATTGAAAATATGAACGAACTGAATATTGGGCATTCGATTATCTCTAAATCTATTTTTTCTGGATTAACAGAGGCAGTAAAACAGATGAAAGTTGCAATGCAAGGATAGTATGAAATGAAAATTTATGGAACAGGTGTTGATATTGTGAGTATTGATCGTATATCTTCAGTGTACGTCAAGTATGGTGGGCGTTTTTTGAGAAGAATTTTGTCAGTTACAGAACAAAAGGAGTTTTTTGCAACAGGAGAAAAAACTTCATACTTAGCAAAACATTTCGCTGCAAAAGAAGCAGTGGCAAAGGCGCTAGGTATTGGCATTAACAATGGTTTAAGCTTTAGTGCTATAAACATACATCACACAACACACGGCAAACCCCGTGTTGATATACAATTCCCTACCTCATTGCAAAATAAGTATGCTGATTTAGATATTAGTTTAAGCATTTCCGATGAACAAGAATATGCAGTTGCTTTTGCTCTAGCGGCAAGCTTATGACCTATAAAACTATCGAATCCTGCGTTGGAAAAACACCTTTAGTTCGTTTGCAGAGAATGAATAAAACGAATAATAAGATTTTACTAAAGTTAGAAGGAGATAATCCTGCCGGCTCAGTTAAAGATCGCCCAGCAATGAACATGATCAGGTGCGCGGAAGAAAGAGGGCAGATCAAACCAGGCGATACACTAGTAGAGGCAACTAGTGGGAATACAGGTATTGCTCTTGCCATGTCTGCTGCCATTAGGGGGTACAAAATGATACTCATCATGCCTGAAAATATGAGTAAGGAAAGAAGAGCAATGATGAAAGCTTTTGGTTCTGAAATTGTATTGGTAAGTAAGGAAGAAAGCATGGAAGGAGCGCGAGATTTAGCATTACAATTGCAAAGCCAAGGCAAGGGTATAGTGTTAGATCAGTTTGCCAACCAAGATAACCCTAACGCACATTATTCAGGCACAGGCCCAGAGATTTGGGAAGATACTAATGGAGAAGTCACACATTTTGTAAGCTCAATGGGAACAACAGGCACTGTGATAGGTGTTTCACGTTACTTAAAAGAAAACAACAAAGATATTCAAATTATTGCTGTGCAGCCCAAAGAAGGAGCTCAAATCCCGGGCATAAGACGGTGGAGCAAAGAGTACTTGCCTAAAATTTATGACAAAAAAATGGTTGATGAAGAAATTGATGTAAGTCAAGAAGATGCTGAGCATACTATGAGGTTGTTAGCTAAAGAGGAGGGTATTTTTTGTGGCGTGTCGTCAGGAGGTGCTGTATATGTCGCGCTTGAAGTTGCAAAAAAGACTTCTGATGCCGTAATAGTCGCTATTGTTTGCGATAGGGGAGATCGTTATATTTCAACTGGCGTCTACCCAGCAGAATGAACAACATTTTAGTTTTTGATATTGAAACAATTCCAGATACTGAAGCAGGAAGGAAGCTTTATGACATGGGCGATGATATCGACCCAGTTGATATTACCAAAGCTATGAATTTTTTACAGTTGCAAAAGACTGGAGGAGAATTTCAGCCACTACACTTACATAAAATAGTTCAAATTTCAGTTGCTCTATATAAACACCCCAGCGAATTTAAATTATGGTCACTTGGCGCTTCAAAGACAGACGAAAGTGAGTTGCTTGTGCGTTTTTTTCAAGGTATGGAACAATATACTCCACAGCTTGTTAGCTGGAATGGCATGGGTTTTGATATGCCCGTTATCCGCTACAGATCACTTTTGCATGGGATAACTTCTAGGTTGTATTGGGAGTCGGGTAACGAGGATTCTAATTTTAAATGGAATAACTACCTAAACCGCTATCATGAACGTCATCTTGACTTAGCAGATGTGTTAGCTAATTTTAGCGGAAGAATGAGTAAGCTTAACGAGGTTTCTGTATTGCTAGGATTGCCAGGGAAGATTGGCGTGGGCGCAGAGAATGTTTGGAAAAGTTTTTATGATGGAGAGATGCTAGAAATAAGCAATTACTGTGAAATCGATGTCCTCAATACTTTCCTTATATTTCTTAGGTTTCAACTTATTCGAAATGAATTGTCTGAAAAAGAATATCAATCTTCGGTTGCAATGGTAGTTAATTACATCGAAAACTCAAATGAAAAACATTTAGAGTATTTTTTACAAGAATGGAAGAAAAGCTCTCCTAGTTATTTCTAATTATGCATGGATATATTTAGGTAAGCAGAAGTTCCGCAACTCTAAGATATACGTCTTTTAGTTTGTCGATGTCAGCAACTTTAATATTCTCGTTAACCTTGTGAATGCTCTCATTGATTGGACCAAATTCAAACACCTCAGCTCCAGTGGGGGCAATAAATCTTCCATCAGATGTGCCGCCACTTGTTGAAACTTGTGCTTCAATGTTCAGCTTCTCTTTTATTGCTTGCTTGCAGGCATCCAATAAAGCCCCTTGTTTTGTTATAAAAGGTGCACCAGAAAGATGCCAGTCAAGGGTGTAATCAATTTTCTCATTATTTAAAATTGCTGAGATTTCATTCTTAATTTTATCTTGGTTAGTTTCTGTAGAGAAACGCACATTGAAACTTAATTTTAATTCTCCGGGAATGACATTATCAACACCAGTCCCCGCATTTATATTCGAAATTTGCAAAGACGACGGAGGAAAAAACTCATTTCCTTTATCCCATTCATAGGTTGTTATTTCATGTAAGCATTTAGCAAACCCATGTATGGGGTTTTTTGCTCTTTCAGGGTACGCAACGTGCCCCTGTAGCCCTCTAATCACTAAGTAACCTGATAATGATCCGCGACGTCCATTTTTTATGGTATCTCCAAGTTTACTTTCGCTTGTCGGTTCTCCAATTAAACACCAATCAATAGTTGTCTGCCTGTCGTTTAATTTTTCTATTATCTTTTTTGTGCCATTAATTGCGTCACCCTCTTCGTCGCTAGTGAGCATCATGCCCAATGTACCATTGTGGTGTGGGTGTTTATTAACGAATTCTTCAAATGCGACTGTCATTGCAGCAACACTTGTTTTCATATCTGCAGCACCTCTGCCGTATAGCTGATTATTTTTTACTGTGGGCAAAAAGGGATCTGTGTCCCAATTAGCTGTTTGCCCAGGGGGAACAACATCTGTGTGTCCTGCAAATGCTAACAACGGAGAAGATGTTTCTCCATGCGAGGCCCAAAGGTTTTTAACATCACCAGAGTCGATAGACTCTAGTTTACAACCATTCTTTTTGAGGCGCTCTCCAATGATTTTTTGGCATTGCTCATCATTTGGAGTTACTGACTTTCTCTCTATTAGTTTTTTTGCAAGATCAAGTGTGTCAGACATACTAGTCTAAGTTTCTCAATAACTCGTTAATACCAACTTTGCCACGTGTTTTTTCATCAACTTTTTTTACAATCACAGCACAGTACAGACTATATTTACCATCTTTTGATGGAAGATTTCCAGACACTACAACGGAGCCTGCAGGTACACGACCATATGTAACCTCATCTTTTTCTCTATCATATATCCTTGTACTTTGACCAATGTATACTCCCATGGAAATTACGGAGCCTTCTTCAACAATTACTCCCTCTACAACTTCTGATCTTGCTCCTATGAAGCAATTGTCTTCAATAACAGTAGGTGTTGCTTGCAATGGTTCCAGCACACCGCCAATGCCAACACCCCCAGACAGATGAACATTTTTACCAATTTGAGCACAGGACCCTACAGTAGCCCATGTATCAACCATGCTGCCTTCATCAACATATGCTCCAACATTAACAAAACTGGGCATTAATACGACATTCTTTGCAATGAATGCCGATTTCCTAATTGCACCATTAGGAACGTATCGAAACCCAGCCTTTAAAAATTTTTCGCGGTCCCATCCAGCAGTTTTCCCTTTTACTTTGTCAAACCACGTTGCATATGGCCCTCCAAGTGTTTCATTCTCGCTAACTCGAAAACTCAAAAGAATAGCTTTTTTTATCCACTGATGGGTAATCCACTCCGCTCCATTTTTTTCACAAACTCGTATTGCACCGCTGTCTAATTGGCCTAAGGTTTGCTCAATAGCATTTTTAACTTTTTCATTAACATTCTCGGGAGATATGTTCTGTATATTCTCGAATGCTTCTTCTATTATGTTTTCAGTTTCTTTCATAATGGTTGTCGTTGCTTAGTTTGTAAGAAAATTTTTATACGGTTTGCAGCGCAGAAGAGAGTATATCAATAACAACAGTTTTTCCAGAAATGGATGCACTTTTTTAACCCGAATTTTAGTGTAATACGCTTATATAGCTCTTAACGGTATTTTCTATTTGATCTAGAAATACAGGGTCTGTGATGGGTTTTTTGTCTTTATCGGTTATAGTGAATATATCGTCAACGCGTTCCCCGATGGTTGTTATACGTGCGTTTTGTATAAAAATTTTCGAATCTTTAAGAGCGCGCAGTACTTCAAATAATAATCCAGGGTGATCCGAAGCCCGCAACTCCATTTGTGTTTTATTTTGTTCATGAAGCTGTATAAAGTTAATTTGAGTTTGAGTGCTGAAGTGCTTATGTTTTGATGGAGTTAGGCGACTTGTTTCTAAACTATCTTTTTTAGGATTCTTTATATTTTTTTCTATGGTATTTTTAATTTCTTCAATTTTGAATGAATCTTGAATCGGCAATCCTTGATTATCTAATACAAGGAATGTGTCGACAGCTATATTTTTCTTTGATGTTATAACTCTAACATCGAGAATATTTAAATTCAGCTGTGAAAGAGTGTAGGCAATTATGGTAAACAATTCCTCACGTTTTTTTTGATACACGAGTATTTCTGTACATCCTCTTTCTGTTTTATCGCGAACAAAAACAAACGGAGTGTTTAGTCTTTCAGTTTTATCGGACGGACTTATTGAAAATATTGCCTGCACATGCCATGCAAGCTCATCATCTGTGTGTCTTATAAAATAATCATCATCAAAGCCCCCCCAAAAACTTTTATACTTCTTTTTGTCTATTTTTGTATCTAGTGTTTTAATGACAGAGTTTTGAACTTGTCTGACTAGGTCGTTTATCTCGGGCGGTTTGTTTAACCCCCTTCTTAGAGAACGCAAGCTTGCTCCCAACAAGTCCTTTAGCAAACTATCTCTCCACCCAGTCCATAGCTCAGGGTTGGTACCCTGTATATCAGCAACGGTTAATAAGTACAGGTATATTAATCTTGTACTATTACCCATTTTTTCTGCAAAATCCCTAATAATCTCAGGATTGCTTATATCTTTTCTTTGCACTGTTAAAGACATCACTAGATGATTCTCTACCAGCCACTTCACTAACGTTGCATCGTATTCGCTCATAGCATGCTCTAGACAGAATCTTTCTGCTTCTGTTCCGCCTAACTGAGAATGATCTTCCCCTCTGCCTTTAGCAACATCATGGAATAGAGCTGCAATATACAAAAGCTCTGGTTTAGATATTTGTTTAAATAGTTCATTTTGAAATACATAGCTTTCTTGATTGATGTTTTTTGCAATATTCCTTACATTTTGCAGCACTCTTAAAGTATGCTCATCGACTGTATACACATGAAATAAGTCGTATTGCATTTTACCTACAACCTTTTCAAAACTGGGCCAATAACTAGATAGGACGCCATAGCGGTGCATTCTTTTTAGCTCACGTGCGACACTGTGGGTATTTTTTAAGATTTGCATAAAAATAGATTTATTGTAGGTATTTTCCCTAAACGCATCATTTATCAGATATGTATGTTTTCGTATGCTCCTTATTGTTGGAGCACGCACTCCTTTTATCTCTGGACGATTTTGCATAATTAAAAAAATCTCTAGCAAACATGATGGGTTATTTAAAAAAACGTTTTCACTCTTCGTTTCTAAATACTCGTTTCTTATTTGAAAGTTTTCATCTATTGATGTTGGTCGTTTTTTATTTTTTTCAAGAACCTCTTCATGAAAGTTTTGCAAAAGCATTTCGTTTAAGCGGTTGAGTTGCATGTTTACTCTGTAATATGCTTGCATGAATTGTTCTACCGCTAAGCTTTTATTGCTATCCGTATATCCGAATAAGGGGGCAATTTGTTGTTGTAAATCAAAACGCAAATGATCTTCATGCGTTTTGGCAAACATGTGTGTTGCAAACCGAACATACCAAAGAAATGATTTCCCTGCTTCT
>Ga0315338_1001811_pt1 | contig 24044 bp, 19 predicted proteins | sample ASW8metaG_FD_204518 | JGI IMG/M metagenome (GOLD analysis project Ga0315338, IMG submission 204518) | Ammonia-oxidizing marine archaeal communities from Monterey Bay, California, United States - ASW #8 | ecosystem: Environmental > Aquatic > Marine > Coastal | place: USA: California | collected... | reverse complement strand
AAGTCTTGTTGAGGGATGGAGAATTATTTATCGACGGGCAGGCAATTGCTGATACCTATGCCTACTACGCACAAGCGCCATCCGACAAGTTTCAATGGTGGCCGAGGAACGACGAGTACGTCGTGCTTGGTGATAACCGGTTGGTTTCGACTGATAGTCGAAAGTTTGGATCGATAAAGCGTTCGGCGATTCGTGGACGTGTGAAAATCAAGTAAGACTCTGAGCTTTTCGGTATTCAAATTACCTAGAGAGTTTTTGTTGTTGAATCAACCCTTGGCTAGGATCTTGGCCGCCTCTATCGCACTGTAGGTGATGATTAGATCCGCCCCTGCGCGTTTGATGGAAGTTAGAATTTCCATCATCGATCGCTCTTGGTTTAACCACCCGGCTTGCCCAGCGGCGGCAATCATCGAGTATTCACCGCTGACGTTGTAAGCTGCTATCGGCGTGTCGAATTGCAGTGATGCCTCCTTGATAACGTCCAGGTACGCCAGTGCTGGTTTTACCATTACGAGGTCTGCTCCCTCTTCGATATCGGCAGCGATTTCCCGAATCGCTTCTCGACCTTGTGTCGGCGCCATTTGGTAGTTGTTCCTGTCGCCGAATCTAGGGGAGGACTCTGCTGCGATGCGGAATGGACCGTAGAATGCAGAGGCGTACTTGGCGGAATATCCCATGATCGGAATATCTGAGAAATTATTTTCGTCTAGACCTGATCGAATGGCAGCGACCTGTCCGTCCATCATCGCTGACGGGGCTACCATATCTGCCCCAGCTTGAGCGTGAGAAACGGCAGTTTTTGCAAGTATTGGCAGCGTGGCCTGGTTATCAACGTCCTCTCCGTCGAGGATACCGCAGTGACCGTGATCCGTGTACTCGCATAGGCAAACATCTGTAATCACGTAAGTGTCTGGTGATGCCTTCTTTATGGCAGAGACCGCTTGTTGTACGGCTTCACCTTGTGAACTAGAGCTAGAGCCCATTGAGTCCTTGTGTTCCGGTATTCCGAATAGCAAGACTGCTTGCACTCCGAACTCTTTTGCTTTCAAGGTTTCTTCCACCGCGATATCTACGGACATCTGGTTGATGCCGGGCATGGGTTCTATAGGAGTTTGTACACCCGTTCCGTTGACGAGGAACATTGGGTATATGAACTCGGAAGCTGAAAGGCGGTTTTCCTTGAGCATCTCGCGTAACGTTGGGTTGCGACGTAGTCGTCTGAGGTTAGCGTAATGATCGTTTGTCATGTGGATTTCAGTTTCATTCGAGATGTTTAGTGATTGCTTTCACTATACCGTCAGTTGACTGTTCCTCGGCCTGCAGGTCTACATTTACGCCTAGTTCCCTGGCTGTTTCGGCGGTGATGGGACCAATTATGACCGTTTTGCTGGTGTTAATGAGGTCAGGATTACCACCCATTAGATCAACTAGGTTTTTGACTGTTGAGGAACTGGTGAACGTGGTGAAATCTACGCCTTCTTCGTAGGCTTTTGTGGCGAGTTCGCCGGTATCGTCTGGTGATTCCGTTGAATACGCGGTTATTTCATCTACAGTTGAGCCGATGTAGCGAAGACCTTTTGCCAGCGTTTCACGTCCAATTTCTGATCGAGGGAACAGCACTTTTTTGGGTGTTGATCCTTCATTTTTTAGTGAATCAACAAGCTCGCTAGCAAGGTATTGTGAGGGCATTAAATCGGCCGTGATACCTAGCTTGGAAAGGGCCTGCGCAGTAGAAGGTCCGTTTACGGCGAACTTCATATGTGCAAATACCCGGGAGTCGATACCGAGATCAATCATGCGGTCCGCAACACCTCTAACAGCGTTCGAACTTGTGAGTACCATCCAGTCATATTTCGCAATATTTTCAAGAGCTTTGTCCAATGGCTTCGTATTTCGTAGAGGAACGATTCTAATGCTTGGGTATTCAAGCACGTCTGCACCAAGATCTTCTAATTTTTTGACTAGCTTGCTTGCTTGTGAACGGGCCCTGGTGACAAGAATTCGTTTGCCGAACAGGGGTTTCGTGTCGAACCATGCCATTGCTTCTCGTAAGCCAGCGACTTCCCCGATAACAAGAGCAACCGGGGGGGCCATATCGAGTTGTGCGCCCATCTCGGCAATCTTGCTTATGGGCCCTGTGACGACGCGTTGCCTGGCAGTGGTACCCCATTGAATCAATGCAGCAGGGCGTTCACCTGGAACTCCACGGGTAGAAAGCGCAGCCACGATATCGTTCATGTTATTCCATGCCATTACGAAAACGAGCGTACCCGGCATGGCGGCTAACGCGTCCCAGTTGATTGTTGAATTGGGTTTCTGAGGATCTTCGCTGCCCGTAACGATAGTTAAGGAGGTTGCCATCCCGCGCTGGGTAACTGGAATCCCTGCGTAGGCAGGTGCTGCAATAGTCGAAGAAATTCCGGGAACCACTTCCCATTGGATCCCCGCTTCAACGAGGTCCAATGCTTCCTCACCACCGCGCCCAAATACAAAGGGATCACCGCCCTTCAGTCGGCAAACGGTCTTTCCCGCCGATCCGAGATCAACCAGTAATTGGTTTATCTCGTCTTGTGTCATCCGGTGATTCCCAGGGCTTTTCCCAACGTCATACATCTCGACGCTTGCCCGGGCTTCTAGGAGGAGGCGTGGAGATACAAGGCGATCAAAGACGATAGCGTCCGCAGTGCGGAGTATGTCAAGGCCTTTTACTGTGATTAGTGACGGGTCACCTGGCCCAGCACCCACCAAATAAACTTTACCTGCGTTGCTTGGCATGGATTAAACGGGGTCTTCTGATAAAAGCTGTCGTACACCTTTGGCTACAAATGATTGGCCAAGGTTAAACCCGATATTTGCTGCATCAGAAGCCATTCCAGTAACCCGTTCCCGTAGGATGATTGATGCGTCTGGGGTGGAGGCGAACGCGGATATCTCGATTTGATGTTTTGTTATCTTTGCATGTGCCGAAACCGAGGAGGAGCAGCCGCCGCCGATAACCTGGAGGAAGGCACGTTCGGCCGTGATCGCTTGACGCGTCTCTAGGTGATCGATTTTTGCGGCAAGTTCCGTCGTGAAGTTATCATCTGTCCGGGTTTCGACCGCTAGTGCTCCCTGTCCGACCGCCGAAACGAACTCCATGCAAGATAGGTGTTGGCTGATCTGATCCTGTAGTCCTAGCCGATTTAGCCCAGCGGTTGCCAACATCACGGCATCAGGGCCATCGGTTTGGCGTAGTTTTTCAAGGCGCGTTTCAACATTACCTCTCACTGCTTCAACGGTGAGATCGGGGCGCATGCTTTTTACCAGGGCTTGCCGACGAATACTACCCGTGGCTATTCTCGAGCCTGCGGGGAGATCTTCCAGTAGGATTCCCTTGCGGCTGATAAGGGCATCACGTGGGTCCTCCCGCTCTGGCACGGCCGCGATAACTAGCTCAGTATCAAGTGATGAAGGCATGTCCTTCAGGCTATGGACAGCTATGTCTATTCGATTATCTAGGAGAGCAGCCTCTAGCTCTCGAACGAACACGCCTACCTTGAGAGGCATCTGGGTTTTCCATTGGTCATGATCCCCGGTTGTCTTGATCGTCACTATTTCGAAGTCAATACTCGGGTTGGCTTGACTAAGAGCATCGATCACGTGACCAGTTTGTGTCAGTGCGAGGTTACTGGCACGGGTTCCAACTTTGATTGGACGGTCGTTTAGATTGGTCATTTAATACCTGTGAGAGTACCTGATTATAAATCCTTAGATTTTGCTGGATGCATCGTGCGCTTCCAATGCTTCAACTAGCATAGAGCGAGCTTTGTCCGGATCGCCATTTTCGAAAACCTCCAGAACCTGGTCCGTTATTGACTGGGCCCATTCATTTGGGGTGACCTTTAAGTGACGGGCACGTTGTTCGATTCGAACATCGGTTAAAAGTGGTCCCATCTCGGCCCAACGAAGGCATTGGCAGTTATTTACGTCACTCATACGCTCCCTCAACCGTCGGGCCAATGCAGGGCTGGTCCCAGCAGTTGATATTGCTACGGTTACATCGTTTCTTTGAACCAGTGCAGGGGCGATCCATGTGCAAAGGTGCGTGACATCCATGACGTTTAACAGGATGTTACGTTCCTTTGCTTCCTTGGAAATGGCATTGTTAGTTTCTTGGGAGGAGGTGTCGGCAACTACTACGACCCATGCCCCTTCCAGATCCCCATCTTGGTACTTCCTGTTGATCCATTCTATTTCGCCAGCGCTTGCCATTTTTTGCAACGTGGGCGAGATTTCGTTTTCTGGGCTGAACAGTTTTACTATTGCGCCGCATTCCAGAAGGTACTTTACTTTACGCTCCCCTTCATGCTGATCGCCACCAAAGACTATTCCTAGTCGTTCCTTTACATCTAGATATATACCGTAATAACGTGGCACAGAGCCCTCCGTTGCAGTTTGACTGATCGGTCGAGTTGAGAAGTTCGAAAAATGTGTTGTCTGACAGTGTTCGCCTGTTGAGTGTACTCGTGATACTGGACACCTGAGCGTGGATCGTATCCGATGGACGCTCGACCCTGCGGTGGATTTTAGTTGACCGCGTCAGTTAGCGATTTATCATTCCGATACGATCCTCTGGTGTTTTATCATGGGTTGGTTATATCTTGAGCCACGTAATCAGCAGCCAGATTGCCGCTTCGGACGGCAGATTCCATGGTTGACGGCCAGCCTGTATCGGTCCAATCACCTGCTAGATAAAAACCGGGCACTGGAGTCTGTTGTGGCAACCGTGATGCTAGTGAGCCCACAGACACTCGGAATGTAGCCTCTAGCATTTTTACAACCGTGAAACGGATAATGGTGGCAGTTCTAGCATCTGGAAATGTACGGGCCATTTCGGCGGTGAAAATTTCTTTTAATTCCTCTTTGGATCGATCTTGCCATTTCCATGCTCCGCTCAGCGAGATGACAACATGTTGGCCACCACTGTCATCCCTGGATTTCAAGAGAGTATCGTTGAAGACCCATTGAAGATGGCTGTCGAGTACTGCCGTATATTTTTCGCTTAGTACTGGGCGGTTATACCAGATATGGATGGCAACTATCGGTGCTGTTTGGACGGACTCCGCCGGCTTGAAAAAGTCATGTTGAATACCTGTGGAGTGTTCTAACAAAGAGGTCATGTCTGCAGCTGGCAGTGCAGATATGACTGCATTGCCTTTAACTAATTCACCATCTTGGTTTCGAACGCCTATTACCTGACCTGATTCCATATGAAGACTTGCTGCGTTGAAACCAGTCTTGATTGTTCCTCCTGCTTTTTCGATAAAATTTTGAGCACTTTCTCCTACAAGGGAAGAAAGTCCTATCAACGGGAAGCCGATCGCCGCGTTTTTAGTTGGCCCCAAAAAAGCTACTTTGAACAATGAAATACCCGTATAAGCACTGACGGAATTAATATTGTCGTTGAGTGAGGGGAGAATAATCAGATTCCAGAAGTTTTCGATAGTTCCTTCATTTTGATGATGAACTTTTAACCAATCATAGAAAGTTACCTGGTCATGTCGAACATCTAGATTAGTTCGTTTAATGCTGAGTAAACCCCAGAGAATTCGAAACTTGTCAGTTATCCCGATATGCCTGTAGCCAATCAACATTGATAAATTCGAAAGTATTGACGGTAGTTTGCGTCCTCGTAGCCAACTAATCTGATCTCGTTTAATCACAGGGAAGCCCACTCGGTCATCTAACGTCACCTGGTCATCTACGCCTATATCAGCGATGTATTTTTGGAACTGTTTGCAGGCACCTACGAACACGTGTTGGCCGTTATCGATCTCGATTCCAGTTTCCCGATCCCTAAATGAATAAGCTCGGCCGCCCAGAAAAGGTCGTTTTTCCAAAACGATCGGTTTTAGGCCACGTTGAATAAGCCGCACAGCCGAGGCCAGTCCGGCTATACCTCCACCAAGCACGATCACAGTTCTTGTGGGCATTTCCTAAACGAACCTGATGCCGCGGCTGCGCAGCCAGACCCCTGAAATAAGTAATAGTTTTTGGAATTTCGACAGTCCGGTTCGGCGATTCAGAACATCGTATTTGTTTTTCTCTATTTTGCTAAGAAGGCGCCCGTAAACATTTGTCATTATTTCAGGGCATGATCGAGACTGTTTATCTAGGAGAGGAAATAAACGCATGCCTGAATTGAGATATTTACGTGCTCGCTCGACTTGGAATTTCATGAACCTAGTGAATTCGGGAGTTACCCTTTTCCTACGAATGTCTTCGATGGAAACGCCGTATTCTGCAAGTTCATTGGCTGGTAGGTAGACCCGTCCGATTTCAAGATCTTCGGTGATGTCTCGAAGAATATTGGTTAGTTGTAACGCTATCCCAAGGTCTACGGCATAATCCACAGCGCGTTTGTCGTCGTAACCAAACACTTCGATGAGGGCTAAGCCAGTGGCGCTTGCAACTCTTTTACAATATTGTTTTAGATCGTCGAATGTCTCGTAGGTTGCGCCATCGAGATCCATTCGGCATCCATCCACTACATCAAGAAGATGCTGTACGTTGATCGGATACTTATTCAGCGTGTGGCCGAGGGCAAGCCACATGTCTCCGACGCCTTTTCCCGCATATGCCTCAGCCAAGTTTGTCTTTAGCGAATCCAGCGCCTCGCCAGCTTGGTCACCAAGTTCACCATTGTCAACGATGTCGTCCGCCATTCGGCAAAAGGAGTACCCAGCGTAAACAGCTTTTCTTTTATCTGGAGGTAGCGTTACAAAAGCGTAGTAAAAATTAGATGAAGCGGCTTTAGTCGATGCCGCTACGACTTTGTATGCTCTCGAGATCTGTTCAGGGGTCGCGGTAATTGTTGGCATGTTAGTTAAGTATGCCTTGCTACAGACTTGAAGGCACTCTTTGGTACTAGGCTAATCCCAAGTTTAGAGCGAATCCAAGTCGAAGCTAGAATTTTCCCCTTTTCGTAAGCCGATACTGTTGGACGGGAACTTAGTACGTCGAAATCTTTACGCTCAATCTGTTGCAGGATTGATAACCCGCCTCGTGTGAAAAGAGCGAAATCAGTACGGATCGCAGGATCAAGAAATTGAGCTAAGCTGTACCCCTCTATAAAAAGCTGTCGTGTTCTGTCTATTTCAAATTGCATCAGCGCTCTGAAGTTGTCATTTGCCTTGCCGAGCGCTACTTGGTGTTCGGAAATGCCAAATCGATTCATATCCTCCAGTGGAATATATATGCGGCCGATTTCTAGGTCTCTATTAACGTCTTGCCAGAAATTTGCAAGCTGCAGGGCCGTGCATGTGAGATCCGCCAGTCTTTGGAGTTTTTTATCCTTGATACCACATAGGTAAAGTACCAGGTGCCCGACAGGATTTGCCGAGTATGTACAGTATTCGAGCAGGTCGTCGAACGTTTCTGTACGCGTTGTTTTTTGGTCCCTGCGATTAGCTTCTATTAACATTTTAAATGGGTCGGCGGGAATGTTGAATAACCGTATTGTTTGGGTTAGGGCTGTGAAATACGGGTGTGTGGGTCCCCCACTACCCGCGGCATTCATGTAACAAGCATCTAGTTGTTTTTCCCATAGATCTAGCAGTGCTAGTCTGTCACCCTCTGCCACATCGCCGAGGTCGTCTACGCACCGGGAGAACGCGTAAATAGAGTAGAAGTGCGGACGGAGTTTTTTTGGGACCATTTTCGATCCCACCACGAAATTTTCGTAGTGGGACTTGACCAGTTCTTCGCACGCGTGGAATGTCGCCTCTAAATAGCCGGGGTCACAGGGTCCGATTGCGATGGTGGGAGTCGGAAGTTCACTAACTGATTTAGCTGACCGTTTCATGTCCGCAGAATTGTAGCGCCTTGTTCATTCCGTTGGGCAGGTTACAGTCCCATTACCTGCACTGCAACTTGGCGAGGTTTTGGCTCGTCTAGTTCAACCAAGAAAATGCGTTGGAATTCGCCCAGTGTAAGGTTTCCAGCGATGATGGGCAAGATTTCAGACGTACCAAGAATCATGTGCTGGCAGTGTGCGTGTCCGTTTGGGCACTCATTTGGTCGCATACTCACTGTCCGCAGCTCGAAATCATTGTGACCGTAGTATGCATCTTTAGGGGCACATCGTTCGAGGAAATGTTCTATGTCTTTAAGTAAGAGAGGCTCGTTTTCGTTGATCATCACCGAAAACGTTGTGTGTGTACTGAATATGGTGATTTGCCCGTTGTTAATGCCTGATTGAGCTACTAGTTCTCGAGCGGTATCAGTGAAGTCAATTAGTTCTGGGGCATCTGTTGATTCGACTTCAACAATCTTACTGAAAACCTTGTACGTCGCACCTATCGATAATTCGTTGGGAAACGAGTCGTTCAACACGCTAACTCGACCGGCTTCAGTTGCCGACATCTGACGTGTTTTATCCGAGTGCAAACTTACTCCCCCTGAGAATCTAGAACTCGGTGAAGCAACTTATTAAGAGCTTCACCATGGTCATGTGTTTCACGTACGCGGAATTTATACCAACCTAGTACAACATATATATGTTACTTCAAAATTCACGTATGGGCGTTTATTTGCCTGGTAATTTAGTGACATATTTAGCGTGCATTTATGGTCTACTTATTAACAGGCTTCTTTTTGGGTAAATCACGAATTTTTTTCCTCGCAGTGTCTCGAACACGTAATTTCATGCGTGTTAAAGATTTCTGCAGGTGGAGTTACGACCCGTTCGCTCTGGTCAGGCCACTATAACTGTTTGCCCAAACGCAATGATGTACGCACTGTTAACTGGTCGTTACTAGTTAATCAGGCGGCGCTGCCGAATTCAGCGTTTTGAGATCTAGGTATGATTTTATGAATATTGGTAGGAAGTTTGTCAGTGAGGTTTTGGCTTGATCCGATGCTAGTTTGAGTCGTCTTAATGATCGAAAGTCGTTTGGGGATTCGAATAAATATTTGATGTAAATATCCAGTCCTCGTTGTTTAGGTCCTGCATCAACTCTGTCAATGATTTTTGGTAGGTTGACATCAATATCATCAAGCACTGCAGACACCGAAGCCCATGGGATATATTTTTCGGTAGCCACAGTAGCGACAGCATGGGACCGGGTATCAGAACCCATTGCTCCTACCACGTTTCCGAGCCATCGTTTTGTACCTGACGTGGTTGCTAATTTAGAAATTGTGACCATGGGTCCAAGATGATAGTCAAGTCCTGCAATTTCGACTGCTGAGCGTGCCGCAAGTGTTAGTGATTTATTTGGTGCGATTGAATCAGTTGCAACCGGCATCGACCATTCAAAAGGGCTGCCGGAAAGATTTATCACGCTTGTAGCGATGATGAGATCCCCAGGTCGCTGGTGTTCTTTGGTTGCACCGCAAAACCCCACCGATACGATAGCCTCAGGATTGAATTTGTCTATTGCCCAAATTGTGGCGCGTGTTGCGCGTTCTGAGCCAGAGCCGCTAAGTACGATCGTGGGATTTTGGTTGGATTTAGGGGTATAGACATCGAAATCTTCTGGCCCTTCGACCGCGGTGTAACCAAGTGAACGGGTGATTCCAGAGGTTTCTCTTTGCAGCGCCCCCGCAATGAGCATCATAAAATTTGTGATGCGCTTTCGTTATTTGTTGAATTCATTGTATTAAGACTCTCTTACAAGAAGAAATTCACCCAGTTCAGTAAACTCTTTTGCTGTTTGTCCAGACAGATTTAGCGACCCTATCATTCGCTTGCAATCCATCCATCTTTCCGCAGCCATTGATTGGCAGTATTGTTGTGTTTTAAGGCTTTCCATGATCTCTAGGACTTCATGGATGTCTTTCTCGCTCAAATCATCCTGGGTGCGGTAAATATCCCGTATTCGCAAGGCACTAGGTCCATTAGACATGTTGAGAGCGTGAATAGCAGGGAGCGCCTTTTTTTTTCGTTTGATGTCTGCTCCGACGGGTTTTCCTGTTTCTTTGCCACCCCATATCCCTAAAACATCGTCTCGAATTTGGAATATTCTCCCAAGTTCATGACCAATAGCTTTCAAGGCAGTTGCTTTTTGCCGATCCGGCCCGCTTCTTGGACCAACAAGTCCACCCAGATAAATGGATGCTTGGATTAATGCTCCGGTTTTTCTTTCGATCATATCCAGATATTGGGGGACACTTACCGATTCCTCTGTTTCAAACGAAATGTCAAGATACTGACCTTCCATCATCTTCAAATACTGTTGCGTAAGTTCGGCTTCAGCTTCAAGCGCGATTGAATCTTCAACACCTACCGAGCGAAGTTTCCACACGGCACCATCCGCAATTTTCAGCATCGCATTACCAGAGATTATCGCGCTAGACTTTCCCCAGACAGCCCAAACAGTTGGCCGATGATGTCGCATACGATCCATATCCTCAAGATCATCGTGGATTAGTGAGAAATTGTGAACATATTCGAGCGCTACAGCTATTGGAGTTGCTCTCTCGAGATCTCCTCCTACCGCGTCCGCAGCCAACAGTGCCAGCGTGGGGCGCATGCGTTTTCCGCCGCCGGCATTTGAATTTGTACCGTCAATCTCCTGCCAGCCCATGTAATACCGATGGATGTTATATATGTCCGGATCTAAACCTGATAGTTCTGTTCGCAAAGCCTCGTCAATGCGAGATTCATAGCGAGAAAAGAACTCTGGGAGTGATGGAGTCAATTCGACTGTTGTCAATTTGGATATTTAAGTCCGATGAGTTCAGGATCTAATATAGTGGAAGATTTTATGATATCGCTTCGCTATAGCAAATTTCTACACAACATGATCAATTTTTGGGTGATCGTCACTAAATATAATAAGTAAGTTATAAGATTATATTCAGCCTAGGGAGTCAGGTGTGATATTATTAGGTTTCAATCGAAATTATTCGCGCTAATTTATGATTTGCGTGATCAGGATCAAGAACGTTTAAAAGCATCGTGGCTCAAAACTATTACGACATACTTGGTGTCAGCAAGAATGCTTCTGATAAGGATATTAAATCGGCTTATCGTAGGATGGCACGTAAGTTACATCCAGATGTGAATCCCGATGATTCACGCGCTCAAAATCAGTTCAAAAAAGTCAACGAAGCATACGAGGTAGTAGGAGATCCTTCTCGTCGTAAGGATTACGACCATTTTGGTGATAACTGGAAGCATGCTGATCAGATTCGTAATATGAATACAGGGCGTTCCGCAGCTGGTGGGATTGGTTTCAACCTTGGTGACTTGTTTGGGGCGGGGCGTGGAGCGGGAGATAGTAGCGGGTTTGGCGATATGTTCGCTGGTCCGGGGAACCGTAGGCGAGGTCCGGTGCGACATGAAGGAACATTAGAAATTTCACTGGATGAGGTTTACACGGGTGTAATTCGGCGAATTTCTATCGACTCTGCTGGATCAGCGTCTAGAAATCTCGAAGTTCAGGTTCCCAAGGGTGTACTGCATGGGCGGAAAATAAGGCTGCGACCAGATAACGATACTGAAGTGATCTTGACTGTTAATGTGCGATCGGATAGTCGATTTAGCCGAAAAGGTGCAAACCTTTTAATCGACATTGCAGTAAATCTATTGGATGCGGTATTGGGTTGTGAAGTTGAAGTGCCGACCATGACTGGCCGTGTTGCTTTGCAGATTCCAACGGGTAGTCAAAATGGTCGTTCCTTCAAGATAAAAGGTAAGGGTCTTCCAAAAAGAGACTCTGAACAATACGGTGATCTTTATGCAACCATAAATGTGCGTTTGCCTGAATCTCTTTCTGATGAAGAACGGCAACTTTACATGCAGTTACGAGATATTCGTGCGCCCGCTCGCGGCGACCGATTTGCTGGGGCAGGTAAGGGTAATGCAGATAATGTTGGAGGAGACAATTTCGCATGAATATGGATCATAATGATCCGGTCTTTGCTATCGGAATTGTTGCACAGATGTGTGGAGTGCATCAGCAAACTCTTCGGAATTATGAACGGTGGGAATTGGTGGTTCCGCAACGTTCACGCGGGGGCACGCGCCTTTATTCGAATCGGGATGTTGAGGTGATTAAAAATATATTGAGATGGAAAGAAGAGTTTGGCTTGAATCTTGCAGGGATAGAAGTAATGTCCAAACTTTTGAATCGAATAAACAGACTGGAAGATCATGTGACCGATTTGACAGTCGAGATCGTCAAGCTACGAGAAGGTCAGATGAGGTTATCAAGTTGATGTGCTCTCTAATTCGTCCCCGAATCACTGGGGTTCGAAATGGATTTCGGTAGGAGAGAAGAGGAAAAAATGGTACTGAAACAAGACGATTTCACCGAGCAGGCACAAGAGGCGCTCAGTGCATCTCAACAGCTTGTAGTTCAGATGCGTCACAGTCAGTGGGACGCTGAGCACTTGCTGGCCGGACTTTTGCAAATTGATAATTCCTTATCTGCAAAGATTCTTGAAGCACTTAGCGTGGACGTCGCTGATCTTTTGCAGGAACTTGAATCCTGTCTTGAGAAATCGCCAAAAATTGGTGGGTCATCGGGTCAAAGTCAGATATATCCGACACCGCGCGTCCAAAAAGCGATCGAGATTGCCAAGGGGGAAGCTGATCGCTTAAAAGATGAATTAATTGGTGCGGATCATTTATTGGTTGCGTTGGCAAAAGAATCTAACGGTGACATAGCCGAGATGTTTGCAAATAGGGATGTAACTGAGGAGCGCCTTTACCAGGCATTGCTCGAAGTCAGGGGATCAGCACGAGTGACTGACCCACGGGCTGAAAGTAAGTATCAGGCGTTACTGAAATACAGCGTAGATCTCACTGACCTTGCCCGTGAAGGGCGACTTGATCCAGTTGTTGGTCGGGATATTGAAATCCGGCGAGTTATGCAGACCCTGACGCGGCGCACAAAAAATAACCCAGTGCTGATTGGTGATGCAGGCGTTGGTAAGACTGCTGTGGCTGAAGGGCTGGCACAGAGGATCGTTGCTGGTGACGTTCCAGAAAGTTTACGAGGACGGCGTGTGATCGCACTTGAGATGGGATCCTTGGTTGCTGGAGCGAAATTTCGCGGGGAATTCGAAGAACGTCTCAAAGCAGTAATGGATGAGATTCGTCAAGCTTCAGGTGAAATAGTTTTATTTATTGACGAAATTCACACGGTTGTTGGTGCTGGTGGTGGTGGTGGTGATGGTGCTCTCGATGCTTCGAATATGATGAAACCAGCGCTTGCTCGCGGTGAACTTCAGACTATCGGTGCAACTACTCCAAATGAATATCGTCGGTATATTGAAGCCGACGCTGCTCTCGAACGTCGCTTTTCACCGGTTTGGGTGGAAGAACCAGATACCGAGACGGCAATAGAGATGCTTGAGACTTTGCGGCCGCGTTACGAGCAGCATCATGGATTTACCATTGAACAGTCTGCACTTCGAGCGGCAGTTCAGTTATCAGCACGATACGTATCTGATCGATTATTACCCGATAAGGCAGTTGATCTGATTGATGAGGCCGCTGCCAAAAAGCGCATCGAAAATGAGATGTTACCAACTGAATTGAATGATATGCAGTTGGAATTGCAGAAGTTAGATGAAGAAGAGGAGTCTGCTTCGGTTCGAGGCGATTACGAAAAGGCAGCGAATGCCAAAGCAGAGAAGTTACGTTCTCTAGAAAATTACGATCTGGCAAAACGAGAGTGGGACGCGACTCATGAAGTTGCTGAGGTTGTAAAAGATGAGGATATTGCAGTACTTATCGCAGAGCGCACGGGCATTCCAGTTGCTCAACTGGTTGAGGGTGAAAGTCAGCGTTTACTTAACCTTGAGGAGCGATTACACACTAGGGTGATCGGGCAAGATCAAGCAGTAGAAGTGCTTGCGGATGCGGTAAGGCGGGCTCGGGCGGGCCTAAAGGATCCGAAGCGGCCTATAGGAAGTTTCATCTTTCTGGGTCCTACAGGTGTTGGTAAGACGGAGCTGGCGCGGGCGTTGGCTGAGTTTATGTTTGATGATGAAGACAACATGATCCGAGTGGATATGTCAGAATTTCAAGAACGCCATACCGTATCGAAGCTAATTGGAGCCCCTCCGGGTTATGTTGGCTATGATGAGGCAGGCCATTTGACGGAGGCTGTTCGTCGTCGTCCGTTTTCTGTTGTGCTATTCGATGAGATTGAAAAAGCTCACCCGGACGTTTTCAATACGATGTTGCAAGTTCTTGACGACGGTCGTCTTACAGATAGTCATGGTCGCACAGTAGATTTTCGTAACACGATTATCATCATGACTAGCAATCTCGGCTCTGAAGGCATTGCACAGCAAGCATTTGGCTTTCAAAAGCAGAGTCGTGACGATACCGAAAGTGCTCGACTTCGCACCAATGTGGAGGATTCATTAAAGCAGAAATTCCGTCCTGAGTTCTTGAATCGTCTTGATGAGTTCATAGTTTTTGATTCATTGACGCAGGATGACATTAAGTTGATTGTTGACAAGTTCATGATTGAAGTAACTGAACGTGTCAGTGACTTGAAAGTTTCATTATTCTTGAGTGAGGATGCCAAGGCGTGGCTGGTGAAGACCGGCTTTGACCGTATGTACGGGGCGCGACCGCTCAAGAGGGCAATTCAGCGCTATATCGAGAGTCCATTGTCTAAACGACTTTTGGCGGGAGAATTCCCCGAAGGTTCGGTAATAGCAGTTGAGTTAACGGACGGTGAAATTACCTTTGAGATTGACGAATCTCCAGATACTGTCACTTCCGAGTCAATTCCCGCGGAGAAAGATTCTCTCAATAAGGAAAAAGTTCTGCAATAAATTATTCATTCGTGTCTTCACGGTTGAAATGTGGGATTCAATCGTTGTCATAGATCATTTTGACGTCGTTCACATTTACCAGGATGCTGAACTACTATTCATATAAGGCAATTATGGATTTGGCCATTTAAACCTTTATACCGTGGAATAAAGTTTGTTGTACCCCCTAGATGACTGAACCTAGCAAAACTGAAATAGAGAACATCCAAGATGAAACACCCTTGGATTCCGCCGCAGATGATGCTGGAAACGGGTCATCGAGTTTCCAAATTTGGCTTTCTACTCGAGGTGACTTGTTTTTCCGCTTGGGTCTTATTTCTTTTGTGATCGCGTTCGTTATTTTTGGAATTGTGCTCTGGGTCACGGACAATTTGAACGCGGAAAATGTCGGCTATGGTGGGCTTTGGATTATAAGTTTCATAGCTTCAGGTTCGATAGTACTTCCACTACCTGGTCCAGTGGCCGTTTGCATAGCTGCTACACCTGATTTGGGGCTTAATCCTTTGGTGATAGGGCTTGTCTCGGCCTCAGCGGAAGCACTTGGTGAAATGACCGGATATATAGCCGGAATTTCAGGACGTTCACTTTTGCAGCGTAATAAATATTACCCAAGAGTGCAGTCGCTGATCTTGCGACGAGGTGGATTATTTTTGTTAATGGGAGCGATAATTCCTAATCCTTTTTTTGATGTAATTGGAATTGCTGCCGGGGGCGTCGGATACCCTATCAGGAAGTTTCTTGTGATTGTTTTTATCGCAAAAGCGATAAAATCTGTAGCGATTGCATACGCTTGCTTGTGGGGTATCGATTCGATTCAAGGATGGCTTACATGAGCAATGAATTGAATTGTTTGGGCGTTATTGTTGTGGCAGCTGGACGAAGCTCACGGATGGGTGGAGTCGATAAGCAACTACTGCAGTTGGGCGGTATCCCGATAATTTTGCATTCTCTTAGAGTTTTCGAATCGTTCTCCAGCACAAGTTCCATCGTACTCGTAATGTCGCAGGATAATCTCGCAGCAGGTATAAACGTTGTAGAGGAGAGTGGGTTATCTAAGATTGTTGATGTTGTAGTTGGGGGAGAGCGCAGGCAAGATTCGGTGAAGATCGGACTAGATGCCCTTGTCTCTCATGTAAATGAGATTCCCGAATTTGTCGCAGTGCATGATGGTGCTAGACCATTTGTAGATCACGAGCTTATAGAGCGCGGAATGTCTACTGCCCGGGCGATTGGAGCCGGAATCGCTGCAGTCCCGGTTAAGGACACTATCAAAGTTGCACCCCATAAGATAATCACCGACACTCTCGATAGATCTGAGCTTTGGGCGATTCAAACACCGCAAATATTCAGATATGACGTGCTCAGCACGGCTCACGACGTAGTAACAGATGATGTGACAGATGATGCATCAATGGTCGAATCCTCAGGTGGGATCGTTGCAACCTTTGTTGGCTCGGATGAAAACATAAAAATCACGACACCTGAAGACTTAAATTTGGCGAGTCTAATCCTCCAGCAGCGATTAGGACAACCAAATCGTTCAGGGTCGGGACCTTCAGGATCTATATTTGGAATCGGTTTTGATGGGCATCGTCTCGTTGTTGGGGGGCCACTGCGACTTGGAGGCATTGACATTGAATTTGACTATCACCTCGATGGTCATTCCGATGGGGACGTTCTGCTTCACTCTATTGCCAGTGCCATTCTAGGAGCTGCCAATCTCGGTGACCTTGGAGGTCAATTTCCCTCTTCAGAGGAGAGATACATTAATTTCGACTCTTCAGAATTTATCGTAGAGTCTGCTCGTAAGGCACTTTTAGATGGCTGGCTGGTAGAGCATGTTGATGCTACGATCATTGCCCAGAGACCTAAACTTGCTGCCGAGGCATTAAGTATGGCTGCGAGGATAGGTGAGATAGACGGTTTAGAGAATTCCACCATCAACATAAAAATCACCTCCACCGATTCGGTAGGTTCGATAGGTGACGGCGAAGGCATTGCTGCTCAAGCCATCGCAACCCTGATTCCCATAAAAGAATGATCCAGATTTACAACTCTCTTACCCGTTCCAAAGAAGAGTTCGCTCCACTTGGCGACGAAGTTAAGATTTATGTTTGTGGCGTTACTGTGTACGATGACTCACATCTTGGTCATGCACTGAGCAGCATCGTATTTGATGTACTTACCCGATATCTTGAATACCGTGGGTTTAAAGTCCGTAAAGTTCAAAACTTTACGGATGTGGATGACAAGATTATTAACCGTGCCAAGGAAGATGGTATTTCAACGGAGGAGGTTACGGACAAGTACATTCGGTCGTTTTTCCACTCGATTGATGGGCTTAATGTAAAACGGGCGACTGTGCATCCTAGGGCTACCGAGGATATGCCTGAAATCATAGAATTGATTTGTCGTTTGATTGATGGCGGATCAGCATATGAGTCCAATGGATCTGTTTACTACCGAGTTCGGGATAAGCCTGACTACGGGAAGTTAAGTGGCCAGAATATCGATGAAATGCTTGAGAGCTCGAGAATTGAGATAGAGGAGGGCAAAGAGGATTCGGCTGATTTCGCTCTCTGGAAAGCTGTCAAACCTTATGAACCGCAGTGGGAGAGTCCATGGGGTCCAGGGCGACCTGGTTGGCATATCGAATGTTCAGCAATGGCGTTTAAGCACTTGGGTGAGCAAATCGATATACATGGTGGTGGCCTAGACCTGATATTCCCACACCATGAAAATGAGATTGCTCAGAGCGAATCAGCATCTGGGGCGGTACCTTTTTCAAAAATTTGGATGCATAACGGTTTATTGCGAACGTCGGGTGCGACAATGAGCAAGTCACTTGGAAATGCATTCAACGTTAATTCGGCTCTTGAAGAATACAGTTCAGATGCAATTCGACTTTGGATACTGCAAAGTCACTATCGTACGAATCCGCTGCTTGATAAAAAACTTATTGAGACGGCGGAAAGATCTATGCGCCGGATTCGTCAAACGGTTGATGTTGAGCACGGTGACTCTGGAGATTACGTAGATTTTAAATCATACGAACAGCGTTTTATTGAAGCAATGGACGATGATTTGAACACGCCCAAAGCTATTGCTTCTGTGTTTGACTTGTGTCGTGAAATAAACCGTGGGCGCGATAATCAAATGGACGTTTCTGATGCAGTCCAAACGGTGCGCAGGCTTACCGGCGTTCTCGGGTTACGTTTGGAAACACCCCCCCCAAAAGCTGGATTGAATGATCGAGAGATTGAGGCGTTGGTACAAGCGCGGAAAGATGCGAGAGCCGATAAACGATGGGATGAAGCAGATAGTGTGCGGGATCAACTGGCGGCAGCAGGGATTTCCATCTCGGATACTGGCGAAGATACCGTTTGGTCTCGAGATTAAGTGTTTTGTGTTGAAAAAAGTCTCAAGTAGGTGGGATACAACTGATCTAGGTCATCGGGTTAAGGGTGATCACTCCATTAGACCCGTCAACTTTGATGATTTGCCCATCCGCGATCGCTGCCGTACCTTCTTTCGTTTTAATAACGCAAGGTATGCCGTACTCTCTACAAATTAGTGAGGCGTGTTGAAAGTTGTCTCCTCCATCCAGTACCAGAGCCCCTATTAAAGGGAAGATAGGAACCCAGTCCGGCCCCGTGTTCTCCGTGATCAATATGTCTCCTTTTTTCACGCTGGGTGGCTTAGATGTCCTGGTAATAACTACTCTTGCTCTGCCGGTAAATGAACCAGCTGATGAAGGTTCGCCATAAAGTATTTGGCCGTCACTACTCAATCCTTGGGACTCTTTTTCAACTTGTTCGGTATCATCTTTTTTATTTGGTTCGGTGCCAAGGAATTTTGGCGGCGATAAATTTGAATTTTTCTTGAATGCCTCTTTCGATCGAGCGACTATTGATTTTAGGGACCTGTAATCCTGGGAATCGGAGGCGTTGTCCAAGTCAGCTAATCTCAAATAGAAAATGTCGTCTGCGGTATCTATCCATTTTTTGCGCTTTAACGCTACACCGGTTCGATTGATCGATTCGCGGTATTCTCCGAATGTCCTTTGTTCTATGAGGTAATTGTGATCCTCCATCATTTTTACGTAATTGGTCGCCTTGAATAGTTCCGCCCTGAATGCTTTTCGTAGGTTTTTATTGCTGCCGATCTTAGCGTGAACTGACTCGATTGCCCTCTTTCGCTTACGTTTTAGATTCCTTAGCAACCTCATGTGTTCTTCAAGGTCCTGTCGCACGAATGAACCGATAACATCTAATGGAATCTCTGGCTGCATGTTCCATGTCGGGTCCGTAGGTTTCCATGCTGTACCGTAACCTATACCGTTTCGGCATCCCCAGATTTTCATCATCGCTCGGAATCTGATTCGGAATTTGGCTACTGACGTTCTGATACCGTTCCCGTGTGCGAATAACGTATCGTAGTCGCGATTATCAAATATCTTGATCAACCATTGATCCGATTTGACGAGTTTAGCCAATCTCATAAGTCTTCGAGTAAGTCGTGCCGTCATGTGATCGATGGCTATTGTTAGGGATGATGCATCCATTGCAGGGCGACCAGTTATTTCTGTGAACAATTTTTCGAGGCCGCCTTTTTCTCTGAATCCTCCCCAGCTTTGCCAGTGGAGATTTGATTGATGCTCAGCTGCAGCTAATGTGGTGGCTTTAAGGTTAGCGATGTGGTCCGGTAGGGCGGCATGATCTTCGGGGCGTATGCGATCTAGGTCATTGAGGTTTATCAATAATTGAGGCTCGACCTCTGCGTAGTAAAGTGTTGTGCCCTTCTCCAAAAACTTGTTGCCTTTGTCGTGGTGTTTCTGGAGGAGGGATTCCAATACTTCCGAGTCATAGTCTGGCTCAGCCGTGAATATGTATCCATTGACAATCTTTTTAAGATTCCGTCTACCCATGTACTGTCCCACTGTTGCAACAGAACGTTTTTCTGCTTCTGCTGAGGCAAGGACATAGTCGATGTGTAGTGGTAGAGCTGGTTCACTTCCTCGTATGGTCCAGTGACGCTTTTGTTCAACCGAATCGACCCATCTAACGGGGAAGTCGAATTTTTTATTACCACCTGCTGTTATAGGACGTGACTGCAGTATGTGGATAGTGTCTGTTTTTAAGGCAAATTCGATATCCCTGTCGTTTCCTGTGGCATTTTTGATTTCCATAGCGGTTGTGGCTAATGCCTTTAGCGTCGAGTCTGTAATGGCCGGAGAACCACGTTTTACGCTTGGAACTCTTACGCGCTTGGGAGTTCCAGCGGTGCGTGACATGAACATCCATTCCTTGTCGATCACGTTTCGTTTGATAATTTCCATCGAACGTGCCTCAACAATGAAAGAATCAGCCTCGGCCTCACCTGATACCACACCCTCGCCGAGACCTAACGCTACATTTATGAGAACATGATCGCTTTCATCTCTTGGGTCACGTGTGAACATGACTCCTGCAGCTTCAGCGTCAATCAACTCCATCACCAGTACGGCCATAGAACCGCTGTGGTGGTCAATTCCTTTTTGCTGACGATAGGAAATAGCCCGTCCTGTGTAATAGGAGGCCCATACATCTCGGATCCGTCTGAGAACGGATTCCAGTGTAGTAGCGTCGAGAAATGTATCGTATATACCAGCAAACGAGGCATTCTGTAGGTCTTCTGCAGTAGCGGAAGATCGTACTGCCATTGTGCTTGTCGTTGATATTAATCGAGACTTAACGCTTTCGGTTAGACCGACGGGTAATTCTTGTGACGCTAGGATTTCGCAGATAGACTCGGCAGCTTCGAAGGCTGAAGAAACGTTATCTGATTCGATCTTTTTGAGAATGGTCGTGATTTCATCAGTTACCGGCCGGATGAAATCGTCAAAAACACTGGTCTTAATAGTGAAGCATGGCGGAACTTTTATTTTATGTTTGACTAGTTCAGCAATAGCGGACGCCTTGCTCCCTACCATTGATGGGTCGAGTGATTCGTCCGTGTTGATTTCCACTATGAATTTTGAGATGTCGATTGACCGCATAGTGGTAGAACTCACGCCTGGGTCGAAATTAATTGAGTGGTTCGAATGTGAAAAGAGCTGAATCTAAAAAATATTGGAATGAATAGGCCTACGTTTAGCCTGACTCAGCTGAATCTTACATTGGCGATTGCAACACCGACGAAGATTACTGCTAGCACAATGGTTGTACGGAACAAAAGTTGCTCAACACCACGACGCGAGCGGAAGGTACTTGATGCTTCTCCGAAAAGAGATGAGCCAGAACCGCGGGCCTGTAGAAGAAGCACAATGATCAGAGTGATTGCAACGATTATCAGTATTAGGCTAAAAACGGTTTCCATAAAATTTCCTATGCGCCATAGTAAGTCACTAAATTATTCGATGTGATGTACGGCTACATGCAACAGCTAACCATATTAAGGCCACACCAACAATCCCGCCATAGTTAAGCAGACATCAATAAGCGAATCATGAATTTAGATGTTGTATGTTTGGTTGGTCGCATGGCCAGCCTATTTATCCGACAGTTGTTGTTTGATCATTTGAGTTGCCTGTACCGCATCAGCTTGACCGCGCGTAGCTTTCATGACTTGGCCAATTAGGAACTTCAGAGACGCCTCTGTTCCAGCCAGATAGTCATTTACTGCCTTCTCATTCTTGGCGATGACTTCATCGATCACCGGGCCGAGTGAATCTGCACCGGATACCATTCCAAGTCCAAGTAGTTCGATCACTTCTTCAGGTGCTGCGCCTTTGGTGTACATTGCTTCGAACACTTGCTTTGCAGCGTTATTGTTTAACTCTCTTTTGCGGAATTTTTCTACAAGTGTCGCCAGTGATTCAGGGGCTATTTTGGTGTCTGTCATATTGGTAATTTCGTCGATGTTCATAAGGCGCGCCATTTCGCCGTTCAACCAGTTTGAGACTTCTTTAGCAAACTCGTGTTTCACCTTGTCCGAAGATCCAGAGACACTTCTACATACTGATTCGAAATAATCGGCTGTCGAGCGCAGGACGGTTAGTAGATTGGCGTCGTATTCGCTGAGGCCCCATTCACTGATAAACCTGTTTTTTCTTGGGATTGGCAATTCGGGCATCTTAGCTTGGGTGTTCGATATCCATTCTTCGTCTATGACCAGTGGAGGGATATCTGGTTCAGGGAAGTAGCGATAGTCATTAGCTTCTTCTTTGCTGCGTTGAGAAACGGTTATTCCTTTACCGTCATCCCAGCCGCGGGTTTCTTGGACAATTCGCTCGTCTGATTCTACGGCTGCTATCTGACGCTCGATTTCGTATTCAACCGCACGTACAACCGCTCGTACGCGATTCATGTTTTTTACTTCAACTTTGGTTGTGAGATTTGTTGATCCGGCAGGTCGGACACTGATGTTCGCGTCGCATCTGAAAGAGCCTTCCTCCATGTTGGCAGTGCCTACGCCCAAATATCGTACGATGTGCTGAAGGCTATTAATATATGACTCGACCTGCTCAGGAGTGTGCATATCTGGTTCGGTCACTACTTCCATTAATGGTGTCCCGGCACGATTAATGTCTAAAAGGGAGTGAACTGTTCCTCCATTTGGACCTTCGACGTGGATGAGTCTTGCAACGTCTTCTTCCATGTGGACCCGGTTGATCCTAACTCGAACAGGTGGATCGATTGGTAGATCGACGTAGCCTTCGTAACATATTGGTTCATCCATCTGGGTTATTTGGTAACCCTTCATCAAATCCGGGTAGGTGTAGTTCTTGCGGTCGAACTTAGTTACTCTGGCGATGTTGCAGTTGATTGCCATACCGATCATCATTGCGTATTCAACCGCTGTTTTGTTTACAACTGGAAGTGTTCCAGGCAACGCCATACTCACTTCATCAACTACCGTATTTGGTTCTGCGGTTTGATAATCGGCGCTTGAGGTGCCGAACATTTTGCTGCGTGTCTTCAGCTGGACATGAGTTTCTAGTCCAATTACAGCTTCGTATTTCACGATTTCCCTTTCGATTTAAAGGATCACTTTTATGACTTCATATCTGAATATAGCATCGGGCTTGTAGGTGTCTATCGGCATTGAGTGTTTTGAGCGTAGATATTGAATTATGATCCTAATTTTACTCATCTGAAATTCTAGGATTTAATGCACGCCGGTACGACGATATTTTTTTTGCAGTCAAAGGTATAGCTTTTTGCAATTACACCAGTTTTGATTCTTAGTTGCGAAATTCGTTGACGACGGGATTAAGTGGATTTAAAATAAAACCTGACTCTTTTAGTACGGAATAAAAAATATCGTTCATAAACCTGACCACTAGTGATTCACCACTGCTCAGGCCGGATGATTTTCCCAGTGGAGCAGCTTGTTGGCGAACCAGAAAACGATTTCACGCGAATCAGACTTGTCAGGTCAGGAATATCAGTGGGGATTTGTCACTGATGTGGAAACAGACCTGGCTCCCAAGGGTCTTAGTGAAGATATTGTCCGTTTGATCTCATCTAAGAAAGATGAGCCAGCCTGGTTGCTCGAGTGGCGTTTGAAGGCATACCGCCATTGGGTTCAACTGAGCGATAGCGAGGGTGAGCCTGACTGGGCAATGATCGATTACCCGAGCATCGATTATCAGGATATCTATTACTACGCTGCACCAAAATCTGCCACAGAAGCTCCTAAAAGCCTTGATGATGTTGATCCAGAGATGCTTGCTACGTTCGAGAAGCTGGGTATCCCTTTACAGGAACGGGCCAAACTAGCTGGTGTTGCTGTGGACGCTGTGTTTGATTCTGTGTCGGTTGCGACAACAATGGAAGAGCAGTTGGGGGAACTCGGGATTATTTTTTGTTCCTTCAGTGAGGCCGTGAAAAATCATCCGGAACTGGTTAAGAAATATCTCGGATCGGTGGTGCCTTACACAGATAATTTCTTTGCAACTCTCAATGCTGCGGTGTTTAGCGACGGGTCTTTTGCGTATATACCGCCTGGCGTGAAGTGTCCAATCGAGTTAATGACTTATTTCCGTATAAACACTGAAGGTTCAGGCCAGTTTGAGCGTACGCTGATTGTTGCAGACAAGGGTGCGTATGTGTCGTATTTGGAAGGCTGCACAGCCCCATTCCGCAAAACCCACCAACTTCATGCTGCGACTGTAGAGCTAGTTGCTTTGGATGATGCTGAAATTAAGTACTCGACGATACAGAATTGGTTCCCGGGGACTCCTGAGGGTGAGGGCGGAGTTTATAACTTTGTTACGA
>Ga0315338_1001809_pt1 | contig 24054 bp, 19 predicted proteins | sample ASW8metaG_FD_204518 | JGI IMG/M metagenome (GOLD analysis project Ga0315338, IMG submission 204518) | Ammonia-oxidizing marine archaeal communities from Monterey Bay, California, United States - ASW #8 | ecosystem: Environmental > Aquatic > Marine > Coastal | place: USA: California | collected... | reverse complement strand
TCCAACGTGACGGCGATCGAGGCCTTAGCTGGTGGCCTTCCACAGGTGTTTGCCGATCCCCATCACCTCAAACAGGTCCTACTCAACCTCATCGTCAACGCCGAGCAGGCCATGCTGGCCATGAATGGTCGAGGGACGCTCGTCGCTCGGACGTGGCACGACGCGGAAAGGGAATTGGTCGTCTTGGAAATCAACGACGATGGTCCTGGCGTGCCGGAAGAGGTGCAGGGAAAGATCTTCGACCCCTTCTTCACCACTAAAGGCGTGGGACAAGGGACCGGTCTCGGGCTGACAGTCGCCTACGCCATCGTCCAAGAACACGGAGGCCGTATTCGCGTGGCTTCCACTCCCGGGCATGGGGCCTCGTTTTTCGTGGAGTTCCCAGCCAGTGGCGGCGTCATCCGTCAGGTAACACCACCTGTTCCAAAGGAGACACCAAACGGAAGAGGTGCGCGGGTGCTCGTCATCGAGGATGAACCCGCGCTCGCGGCAACGGTCTCAGAGGCACTGACCGACGCCGGGTTTCAGGTTGACCAGGCCGGTGACGGGCACGCCGCACTGGACCGGATCCAGGAGAGCGTGTACGACCTGCTCATCTGCGATCTCAAGATGCCACGAATGGACGGCCCGACCCTTTATCGCACGATCACCAAAACTGAACCAGCGCTGGCCAGACGGATGGTCTTTGTCACGGGAGACGTGGCAGGAACCGAAGCTGAACGGTTTCTCGAAGAAAGTGGCTGTCAGTGGCTTGCCAAACCATTCAGACTGGCCGATCTCCTCAAAGTCGCGTTCGACGTGGCCAGATAACCCAAGCTTCCGCGTTGCTATCCAGAGCACTCATCATCGAGCCGCAGCCATTCCAGCTTGCCGAATCGGGAGACTTGCCTTCACCGTAATCCGTTTCGGGCGAGAATGCATGTCGTCGACCTGCGCTTTGACCGTCTTCACCGCCACACGCTTCGTGAGCGCGACACTTAACTGTTCAGGTGCCAGGTCGGGGCCGAGCAGTTTGCGCAGTCGCTGGACAGCGCGGGCGTGAAGTTGCGAGACACGAGATTCATTGACACCGATCGCCTCTCCGATCTTTTTCATTGTCACCTCGCCGAAGTAATAGAGCGTGACAACTTTCCGTTCCCGTGGTGGAAGCGCAGCAATGGCAGCCCGGACTCGGTTCTGGACTTCACCCATTTCACACGCCTTGTCTGGTGCAGCCGGTTCGGAGGGCAGTAGCACCGGAGGCAGGCTCGACGCGTCGACGTTGTCGATTGTGGCCAACGGCGACGTCGCCTCGATCGTCTTGATCCTGATGATGGTGCGACTCAGCTGCGCCTCGTCAGCACCCATGCGGTTGGCCAATTCTGAAAGCGACGGCTCGGAGCCGAGCTCATTACGCAGGTGTTCACGTGCAGCTTCAAGTTCACGCCGCGCACGACGGATTCCGCGTGGCCAAGCGCCTCTACGGAGCGCGTCGATCATTGACCCGCGGACACGGCGCTCTGCGAACGTCTCGAACTTGATTCCGCGTTTTTCATCGAAGCGGTTAGCAGCGTCGATTAGTCCAATCATTCCGTCCTGAACCAAGTCGCCGATATCAATCGAGTTCGGCATCGAGGCAGCTAGTCGTCGCGCCAGGGTTTGCACGAACGGTACGCTCGCGGCGATCCGATCTTCCTGATTATCGAGTGTGGTCTGCTTCTGCATAGCTTCCGACTCCCTTCGGGGGTCCGGCGTCTCGCCACCGAGGCGACGTTCGGACTGACCTCATGAAGTGCAAGGGCAATGCCAGGCAGTTTCTGACCTTCCTACGGAGGGACATGAACTCGCGTGAACGACAATAACTTGTTCTTTTTAAACTACCTACAGTAAATGAAGACCTGTGCAGAAAGGAGCAGATTCTGGATTTACTGTGTAGAAACTCTGACGCCTGGAACAGATGATCGTCAAAATATTGACAAATCTGGTCGGGTGGACCCGAATGCGGAAGGCCTTAGGGACTCGAAAACCTAGAGCGGATGTCTCTTGCAGTACCGATCGCATCGACAGCACTGGTCACGATCGGGTTACCCCTGGATCGATCGGCCGACTCACCCAGCTTAGTCTCTAGCAAGTCGGCATTCGCCAAAACGATACCAAGCTGGTTGTTCAGACGGTGAAGCCAGTGTCCCAGACCTGAATTTGCGTCGACCAGAACGGCCCGGTCGTACGGGTAGAGAACTTGCGGCTATCCGGCCATCAACCGAGCCGTCGTTGTTCGCCAACCGGCTGACGGCGACTGAAGTCTTCTGGCCTCCGCCAAAGCGTGTCAACAAAGATCCGCACCGAGCCGCCAGCCGTTCGTACATACTCGACTTTTCCACTAGCGATCCAGTTGTAGATCGTCCGACGACTCACCCCAACAAGCTCACAGGCCTTCATGATCGATATAGTTTTTCTGTCAACAATCATCACCTTGCTCATCGCCTTCCCATAAGTGTTCGCGACCCCGCTCAGCGGATTACAGCGATGTGACCCGCTGATTTCGCTTCGAAGAGTGGTATCGGCAAACTATGAAAAAAGCTGTAGCATTGTGCGATCCTTAACCCGATTTCTACACATCGTCAAAATACTGGCGCCAGCGTAAATGACTGAAAAAATGGAACATCTACTCCTTGTAGAAGATGAACTCGCCTTACGTGAGGCGACCGCAGAGCGTCTGGAGGAACACGGCTATCGGGTGGTTCAGGCCGAATCTGGAGAAGATGCGCTGCAGCGAATTTCAGACTTCGCATTCGACGCGATCATTACCGACCTCAGACTCCCCGGCATAGACGGAACCCAAGTCATTCAGAAGTCCATTGAGCTGTACCCAGATATCGTCGGCGTTGTGGTCACGGGATTTGGCACGGTCAGGGATGCCGTTGAAGCAATCAAACACGGCGCGAGTGACTTTATCACCAAGCCATTCCAGTTCGACCACTTGTTGCACGTCCTCACGACGGCGCTCGAGCAGCGCCGGCTAAAGTCCGAAAACGCGTATCTGAGGTCGCAACTGGAGGAACGGTATCGCTTCGAAGGTATCATCGGTCGGAGCCAGCCGATGCGACGACTGTTTCAGATGCTCGAGACCGTCGCCGGTGCGACGAGCACGATTCTCATCACCGGAGAGACCGGTACGGGCAAAGAGCTCGTTGCCCGTGCCATTCACCACAATAGTCCACGTTGTCGTCATCGATTTGTCGCCTTGAACTGCGGCGCGATACCTGAAACGCTGCTGGAGGCGGAACTGTTCGGCCACGTCCGCGGGGCGTTCACCGGTGCAGTGGCCACGCGTCAAGGACGACTTGAGCAGGCACATCGGGGAACATTGTTTCTCGACGAAATCGGCACGATGAGTGCCAGCCTGCAAGCGAAACTACTGCGAGCGCTGCAGGAGCGTGAAGTTGAGCGTCTTGGTGACAGCAAGCCAATACGTGTTGACGTACGGGTCATTGCCGCCACCAACTCCAACCTGGAAGAGATGATCGAGGACGGCAGGTTCCGAAAGGATCTGTACTATCGGCTTAACGTCATCCCGATTCACCTGCCACCGCTCTCGGAGCGCCGTGAGGATATCCCTCTTCTAGTCAAGAGCTTCATCCTTAAATTGTCTCAGCAACATGAGCCTGCCCGATCCGATGTGGTCTTCTCGCAAGAGGCGATGCGGCGGTTAATGGCGCACAACTGGCCCGGAAATATCCGTCAACTGGAGAACGTCGTAGAGCGCGCACTAACAATGACGCCGGGACGGAATCAGATCGAGGTGGGTGACCTCCCACCGGATCTCCAAACGGACGAAGATCCACCGAGTAAGGTGGCTGTCGACCTCCCAGAAGACGGAATGGATCTGCAGCAGTACGTCCAGGAGATCGAACGCTATCTTATCCGTGCGTCCCTAGAGCGAACCGGTGGAAACAAGCGCAGGGCGGCTGAACTCCTCAACATCAAGCGGACGACTCTGGTTGAAAAAGCGAAACGCCTCGAACTCTAAGCAGAACGGTAAACTGGTATCACCAACCGGGGCTCTAGTGGGGTGTCACGCTCAGTCCAGGACGTCCAGACGGTAGTCAATCATACGGTCCCCGTCGAAGATCCAGTACCCTGAGAATCGTCTGCCTTGAATGACCAACGGCAACCAATATCGATCGTCCTCCCACATTTCGTCGAACGGTATTGCCGCAAGATCACACCACCTGGGAGAGGCCTCGTCGGTCTCGATCGCTGTACCCTCGATCTCGTGAGTGCGATAGACATGGACATACGTCGAGTAACCATCGACGAACTGGAATCGATGGTGGCCCATCAAGACAAGCGCACCCGCCGTGACCCCGAGCTCCTCCCGAAGCTCCCGCGCTGCACAGGCCTGAGGCGTTTCGCCAGGCTCGAGCCGACCACCTGGACCGTTGATCTTACCGGCTCCCAACCCTCGCTTTTTTCGGATCAGCAGAATCTGCCCACCGTGAATCACAAACACCAACGTCGCTGGGTCGACCGCCTTCCAGGTTGTCCAGTCGATGTCGGTGATCTTCTTCATACTCATGATGGAGAACCCCGGTAGCCCACCTCTGCAAGGAATATCGTTTAGTCCACACGGCGGTCGAGATCGAGTGGGGTGAGGACGAATGCCGGATGGGGATCAGCTAACGGGACCCTCGTGTAGTCACTTGACTCACCCCAGAGGTCCCCTGACTGATCGTCTCGCTTGTTATGTGATCGCCGTATCAAATGTGGGAATCTGAAAAAAGAACCGGTCGACGATATCGCGCAACTCATCAACCGACTCAGCGCTATTGATCGCAGTCCGGAGCCGGGACCCTCCATGGCCACCTTTCGTATACCACGACCCCAGCGCTCGTAGCTTGTTGATCACCCAGCGCTCTCGGCTCCGCTGTGGTCGGACGCCACGGGCACCGGCTCCACCTGCTTGCGACGGCGCTTGATGACGAAATCCTTCTCCCTCGTTAGCCCCCTCACGAAGCAACAACTCGACATAGTCCAAAAGAAATTGCCCTCGGTCGGCCGCGGTCACCGGTCGAGCCGGTCGTCCAAGAGCGAGACTGTGAGCCTGCTGGAAGATCCAGGGGTTCCGCAACGCGCCCCGCCCCACCAGTACGCCCCCGACTCGGGTGCTCGCGACCCGGTCCACAACCTGCTCGGCTGTCACGCAGTCACCACTACCAAAGACCGGAATCGTGACGCCACCGGCCACCTCATCGATCAACTCCCAGTCAGACGTCCCCCGGTATGACTGGGCCGCTGTTCGGCCGTGTACCGCCACGGCCGCCGCCCCCGCATCCTGCATCATTTGAGCGACGATCGGTGCATTGATTGCCGATTCATCCCAGCCGGCTCGCATCTTGACGGTCACCGGGACACGGACGGACTTAGTCATCGCCCGCACAACGCGCGCAGCGTGTGTCGGCTCCCGCATCAGACTACACCCGGCGTTATGCTTGGCAATCTTCTGAACCGGGCACCCCATGTTGACGTCGATGATGTCGGCGCCCATCCTTTCAACCACTTGTGCAGCAGCGGCCATCGTCTCTGGATCACCACCGAAGATCTGGATTGCAACGGGCCGCTCTTCCTCGGTATATTCCGCGTACTCAAGTGTTCGATCGATTCCCCGGACAAGCCCTTCCGAGCTCACCATTTCAGTCACCACCAGACCACACCCGCCGTGGCGTTTCACGAGACGACGAAACGCCGTGTCAGTCATCCCTGCCATCGGTGCCAGCGCAAACGGGTGATCGAGTTGAACCGTATCAATTCTCATCGATCCTCATGATAAACCGTCGGAGTGCGAACCACAGACATCGACGTGGTCATCCATCATCGATAAGACCGTCTTTAAACTCGCCGGGACAAACCCTCAGGACAAACGTCTGGATCTCACACTCCAGCCGTCGGTTAAACCGGAGGACACAATGGGTCAGCGATCGAAAGCCGGCACAGCTATGAATTCCTTTTAGGGTATGAGACTAGAGGAGCCGGCGTTATCAGGATCCGCGATAAACACTTCATACATTTGACGAAGCTCCTCGTTCTTCCATTCAATAACCGCCTCAGTTCTCAGCGATTCCAGGTAGTCAAAGTACTCCTCGCTCCGGCGATCATTGAACACACTGTTAGAGATTTCCTCGCGCACCTCATTGAACGACTGTACGAGGTCGTTCGTTCGACCCGCCAGCATCACGACTTGGTATCCTTGCGGAGCTCGGATCGGGTCGGTCACTTCACCGACGTCAAGGGGTGCAATCAGATTCTGAATGACTTCGCTGTACTCGCTGAGCCGCAGCGGACCAATCAAGCCACCGTTCGCCTTCGACGAGGAGTCAGACACGTCTTCCGCGAGGGTCGCGAAATCCTCTCCAGCTCGAAGCCGCGCAACTGTCGTCTGGGCCACCACAAGCGCCTCGTCGGCGGCGGTCACGTTTACACCATCGACGTCTTCAGGCACGGCGATCAGAATTTCCCGCAGCGTCGCTGTTCCGGGTTCGGTGAACTCCTCGAGATGCGTGTCGTAGTACTCACGAGCTTCAACGTCTGTGATTGTCACGCGGCCAAGAATCTCGAGTTGCTGGATCTGGCTCACTAGCATCTGACGCTCCATCACCCGCCGCAAGTCAGCCATGCTCATACCTTCCGCCTCACGTATCGCTTGCTCAAATTCCTCGTCGGTCTCGAATGCGTTCTCAGCCTTAAGATTGGCGACGATCTCCTCGAATTGTTCATCTGACAACTGGTATCCCAGGTCCCGACCACGCTGGACCAACAGTAACTCCTCCACCGCTCTCGCGATCACACCGGGAGTGACTTCTCGAATCATATTGACCAGCTCGGTGTTGTTTTGCGGCTGGACACCAGTGGAGCGAATCTCGTTGATCTGGCGGGTTTCTAAATCCGTTTGCGTAATAATTTCCCCGTTCACCTTTACGAGCACCCGTTCGATGATCGTTGGCGGGTTGTCGGAACTCTCGGAAGGTTGGGCATGACCAGCAGTGGCCGCCACCAGCAACCCCAGCGCGACAGTCCCTACCAGTGACGAGCGATGTAGCGTAGTCATTAGACCTCTCTGCATTCTAGTGCGATGCGTGCAACAAATCTATCCAATGGTCAGGCACCGCACCCTTTTGTCTCGGCAAAATTGGACTCATAACATTCGTGACTCACGTGCCGCCACTCAACTCGGTCAAGAGTCCACTAATCTGCGCCAGGATTTCGTCGTCAGCGCCGGTCTGGTCCCGCTTGAGGATCTCCTGCTTGCTGAACCCCTCGGTCACACGGCCGGCTGTAGCTCGCTTGGTCCACCACGAAACGGATTCGTCAATTAGCGCACTTCTTCGCTTTTGCCGGCGCCGGTGAGTTATATCCAGGTCAACCCTGATCACGGCTGGAGGCGTAAGAGACATGTCGGGCCGTGCCTCGACTAACGCCACCAGCCGTTCAGGATTGATCGGCGTATCGGCTCTGAATTTCACGACAATTAGATGTTTTTCTCGGTCAATCGAATCGATACCCAGTCGATCGGCCATTAAACGGACCCGGCCAAACTCGATCAGGCGAATCACTTTTCGGGGCACCGGTCCATATCGGTCGCTCAGCTCATCGAGCAGCATTGCAAGCTCAGCCTCGCCCTCTGCTGAAGCCACTCGTCGATACAACGCCAAACGTTGATTGGTCTCGGGAACGTATCCCTCGTCAACCCGTAGCTCGATACCAAGTGTCACGGTGGCTCGACGCTCCTCGCCCGGCGGCTCGCCCTTGAGCTCACGAACCGTGCGCTCTAGCAGCTTTACGTACATATCGAAGCCGATCGCTTCGATCTGGCCGCTTTGCTCCGCGCCCAACAGATTACCGGCGCCACGGATTTCGAGATCATGCGCAGCCACTCGAAACCCGCTCCCGAGAGCACTGAACTCTTTGATCGCGGCGAGACGCTGCCGTGCGACACGCGACAAGTTGTCCTCAGGCGGTATCAACAGATACGCGTACGCCCGGCGGCTCGACCGACCGACACGCCCGCGAAGTTGATACAGCTGTGCCAATCCGTACCGGTCTGCATGATTGACGATAATCGTATTCACGTTGGGAATATCGAGACCATTTTCGATGATCGTCGTCGACAGCAACACATCGAACTCGTGTGCCACAAATCCAATCATCGCCTTCTCCAACTCGGCTTCACCTGACTGCCCATGGGCGACGGCCAGCCGGGCCTCTGGAACCAAGCGCCTGATAAGATCGGCGATGCTGGCGATCGAGTGGATTCGGTTGTGAACCAGATATACCTGCCCGCTACGATCCAGCTCAGTACGGATCGCGCGGGCCACGACACTCGGGTCGAATTTCACCACGTTGGTCTGGATTGACAGCCGGTCTTTCGGCGGGGTCTCGATCACCGACATGTCCCGGATCCCCATCAACGACATGTTCAGGGTCCGTGGAATCGGCGTGGCGGTCAGGGTCAGCACGTCGACCTTATGCCGAAGCGTCTTGATCCGCTCCTTGTGTGCTACGCCAAACCGCTGTTCCTCATCGATGATCAGTAGCCCTAGATCGTGAAACTCCACGTCCTTCGAGAGCAGTCGGTGGGTCCCGACGATGAGGTCCACCTTTCCCGCAACGAGATCACTGAGAACGGCTTTCTGCTCGACTCGGCTTCGAAAGCGACTTACCATCTCGACGCGCACCGGAAACGCCGCGAACCGCTTGGTAATCGTCTTGAAGTGCTGGAACGCCAAGACCGTGGTTGGGGACAGCAGGGCAACCTGTTTACCATCCATCACCGCCTTGAATGCGCCGCGCAGCGCAACCTCTGTCTTTCCATATCCGACATCACCACACAACAACCGATCCATCGGCGCTGGCATCTCTAGGTCTCGTTTGATATCGGCGACTGCAGTGGCTTGATCCGGAGTCAGGTTGTACTGAAATGCAGATTCGAACTCGTGTTGCCAGTGAGTGTCAGGGCTAAATTTGTGTCCCGCGACCGCCTTCCGTGCCGCGTAGAGCTTGAGCAGCTCGCCGGCCATATCCCGCATCGTCCGTTTGACGCGGGTCTTGGCACGATCCCAGCTGGCACCACCTAGCCGGTCGAGTGCCGGATGCTGCCCGCCGGTGTACTTCTGGATGAGGTCAAGGTGCTCGACCGGCACGAACAGCTTGTCGCCGGCGGCGTAGCGAAGCTCCATCAGCTCATGTGGCGTTCCACCCACATCCAGCCGAGTGAGTCCCACAAAACCTCCGATGCCGTGATCTACGTGGACGACGTGGTCTCCGACCTTGAGGTCGCGAAGGTCAGAAAGAAATGCTGTCGCCGCCGACTTTTTCCGATCGTAAACTCGTCGCTCTTCGTCGAAAAGGTCGGTCTCTGCGTAGACTTGCAATCCAGCTTCTGGAAGCCGAAACCCTTGGGACAACTGACCGGTCGCGACGAGTACAGCGACACCCTGGGTCGTCTCCGCTCGGTCGACGGACACCGCAGAAAGTTCGTGCTCCCGTAACAGCTCGGTGATTCGTTCCGCACGCCCGGCTGTCGCCGCTACAAAAAGTTGGGTCTCCCCTGCGAACCGATTCTTCCGAACAGCGTCAACCCAGTCGCCAAGCCGGCCGTGAAATACCGTGGCGGGCTGACACGCCACCGGGCGATGGGGGAGGGCGTCGTCGTCGTCAAGACCGAGTGTTTCAAAACGGCCGGCGCCTTCGAGACGAACCAGTAGGTCAGGCCACGTGGTGAGCAGTGTGGTTGGGTCCGGTGGGTTTTCACCCCGTTTCGTCGCCGCTGCATGGTTCTCTCCAATTTGGTCAACCGCTTTCGTGACGCGCCGCTCGCATTCCTCTAGTTCGGTCACAAACATCTGTGTCACCGCTTGGGAGAGATACTCGAGCACGCTACTCTTCCGGTCAAAAACCTCCGGGCCGTCAGGATCCTTCTTCTTCTGCTCGAATGTCTCACGAAGCGGCACCACGGCGGTGCGGTCGATCGTCGTGACCGATCGTTGACTCGACGGATCAAACTCCCGCAGTGATTCGATCATGTCCCCAATAAACTCAACTCGAATCGGATATCTCTCACCCGCTGGAAAGAAGTCGACCACGCCACCGCGGACGCAGAACTCCCCATGCTTGTCGACCGGATCCTCGCGCACAAAGCCAGCATCGACCAGCAAGTCTCCTAGGTCAGACGGAGACAACTCTCCCCCAAGCACCAGCTCCCGGGTCGCTTGTAGGAAACGTTCCAGGCCGCTGACCCGTGGGAGCAGCGCAGGCGCAGAGGCAACCACGACTGTGGCGGTTGCTTGGGCGAGAGCCGTCAGAGCTCGCGCGCGAGCAGACGCGACATCGAAGTGGGGCACAATCGCCCGATACGGGTCCACTTCCAGCGACGGAAAGGGGAGGACGCTGCGCGCGACCTCAGCCTCGGAAAATCCTTGAAGCGCAGCGAAGAAAAATCGGATGTCCGACGTCATAGACTCGACGTCGTTGTCGGTTGGAACGACGAAGACAGTGGGCGATTTGATCCCCGCGTTCGCGACGGCCAGCGCCTGCGCAGAAGGAGTTAGGCCCGTGACCAGCTCTGCAGTTCCGCCAAAACCGACGAGGCTCGCGGTCGATTTGAGCAGCGCGCGCAGAGTCAGGGAGGGCACGGCAATCGACACGTAAACGTCCTGTCGTGAACCAGGAAACTTTTGATGTTACCACGCAGACAGACGATCACTCGCCCGGTCGGTTCCGAAAGCGAATGTTCGGTGTGAAGGTCCAAGCATGGCGAGGGCGGTAGATCCCGATGTCCTTGGTGTCCGACTTCACTCGAAAGGTGTGAAGGAGGCGGTGGTAGTCGTAGGGACGCCCTTCGCGCGTGTGCGCTGCGACGTCGAGTTTGTATGTCCCCTCCACGAGGTCCAGGTGTTCGATGACGACACTCACCTCACCGTCTCCCGTCATGGTTTCTGACTTGAAGTCCTCAATATCGGTGTTGGTTCCATAACAGCAGATCCCCTCCGTATTGAAGATACTGATGCCAAACACGAAGTCGTCCAACGGCACCGATGCGGTGACCTTCATTCTGACCGTCATTTGATCACCGCTTTGGAACAGGTGTGTCGGGCCGTCATCACCATCGATCGTTACGTTTGTGATCGTCACATCTCCCGATCCCCAGCGGCCTTCACTCGCCCGAAACATATCCTCGGGCGGCTCTCCGTCGCCTCGGGGCGTCGTTTTGTCAAGTGTGGTTGCCTCGACCCGTTTCTTGTCTTCTGCCGCCAGCAACTTTTCCTCGGCCGCGGCCACGTCACTCAGATACATGTGTACGACACGCCGGGGATCACCTTGTCCCTTGATCTGACCCTCGTCGAGCCACACTGCCTCATCACAGAACTTCTGCACGGTGCTCAGACCGTGCGTCACCAGCAGGATCGTCTTGCCGTGCCGCTTGAACTCCGAAAACTTGTCGAGGCATTTGAGGCTGAACCCTTCGTCGCCAACCGCCAGGACCTCATCGACAATCAAGATGTCAGGATCGACGTGAACGGCGACCGCGAAACCCAACCGCATATACATCCCGGACGAGTAGGTTTTCACCGGAGCGTCAATGAAGGCTTCGAGTTCAGCGAACCGGACGATCTCGTCGAAACGTTCGGCGATCTCCCGCTTGCTGAGTCCAAGCATGACGCCGTTGATGAAGATGTTCTCGCGACCAGAAATCTCGGGGTGAAAGCCTGCGCCCAGCTCGATGAGCGCTGAGATACGACCGTTGACCTGCACCTCGCCACTGGTTGGTTTAGTGATGCCGGCGATCAGGTTGAGGAGCGTGCTCTTGCCAGAGCCGTTGCGACCGATGATGCCGAAGGCCGAGCCGGTAGGTACACTGAATGAGACTCCCCCTACCGCGGTGAAAGTCTCATCCGGTCTGAGGTCTCTGACTAGACTCCCTGAGACTAAAGCGCTCTTCAAGGTGGCGAACTGCCGGCGGTGCGCGTATCTTCGATACAGCTTCGTCACTGCGTGAAGCTCGATCGCGGTGCTCACACCTCCTCCGCAAAGGAATCTCTGAGTCGATCGAACAAGGCGAACCCGATCAGAAACAGGACCACCGAAGCCACGGCCAGCGCCAGCAGCCAGCGCCAATGACCAAACGGACCGTCGTAAAACAGAATCTCCTGATATGAAATGACCAAATGCGCAAACGGGTTCAGGTCCATGATGAACTTCCCACCGGCCGGCACCATCACCATCGGGTAGATGATCGGTGTCGAGAAAAACCACAAGGTAAGTAGGTTCCCGAGTAGATCGCGAAGATCGCGGAAGTGCACGGTCATCGCCGAGAGCACCAATCCCAGCCCAAGCGTCAACATCAGTTGCACGAGCACTACCACCGGAAACCAGGCAAACTCGATCAGACTCAGCGGTCGCGCATAGAACAAGAGAAAAAATCCCAGGATCGGCAGCGCGAAGAAGAAGTGAAACATGTTCGACAGTACGGCGACAATCGGAAGGATCTCGGCTGGAAACACAACCTTCTTGATAAGGTTACCGCCCGCGATCAGAGAGTTTGCAGACTCGAGAAGCCCGGAAGAGAACCAGGTCCACGGCAGAAGGCCACAGAAAAGAAACAAGGCGTACGGCTCGACCTCAACGCCTCGAAATCCTGGCAGCACGACCGAGAACACGATTGTGTAAACGGTGAGCAGTAGGAGCGGGTTGACGAACGACCAGAAGAAGCCGAGTACCGAACCTCGGTATCTGGCTTTGAGTTCTCGGGTCACGAGTGTCTGAATCAGACCTCGGTATCGGACCAGCTGGCGGAGGTTAGCTAGCATCGTGGGTCTGCGCCATGTACGGGTTTTTCCTCATACCGCGGCGACACCGACCACGACCGCGGTTACGTTGTCCGGTCCGCCACCGGCGTTGGCGCGGCTGACAAGCTCGTCACACACCTCCTGCAGATTCGCAGGCGGGGAGACTACCGTCCCGATTTCGCTGTCCTGAACTACAGTTGGCAACCCATCGGAACAGAGTAGCAAGCGGTCACCAGCTTCGAACTCGAGTTCGGTGACGTCGACCTTAAGCCCCTCAGTTCCGGACAACGCGCGAGTGACAATGTTCCGCCACGGATGCTCCCGGGCTGCGGCTTCCGTCAACATTCCGGCCTGGACCTGTTCCTCCACCCACGAATGGTCTACCGTAAGGCGCGTCAGTTGGCCAGACCGCCACAAATACGCTCGGCTGTCGCCGACATGAGCCAGCGTCGCTTTGCCACTCCGGACAAGTACCGCCACCGCGGTCGTGGCCATTCCCCGCAGGTCCTCAGTCTTCTCGATCCGCCGGGCTATGCTGCTATTGGCCATCGAAAAACCCGCCCTCAAACGATTGCCATCCACTCCCACGGTTGGGTCGAATGGCACGGGCCACGTGTCGTGCGCACCAAGGGTGGTGGTTGATTCGATCACGGTCTGGATCTCCGTCACCGCCAACTCCGACGCAACCTCGCCTCCCGCGTGACCACCCATCCCATCGGCCACAACGAACAATCCAAGGTCAGGATTGGCGCAGAAGCTGTCTTCGTTCTGGCAGCGACGGAGTCCGGGGTCGGTCCGAGCTGCCCAGGATATCTGCATGAGCCTAGAGACCGTGGTGCCATGCAGCGTGGGTCATCGAGTCAGATCGAACGCATCCGTAGCTTAGACGCAACCTGCAGTCTCATGAGCGACTTCATTAGCGCGATCCGGGCTCGCTCAAAATCGACGTTAGCCACGCTCTTGTTCAATCGTTCGCGGGCACGGCGCTCAGCCTCTTGGGCGCGCTCCACGTCAATATCCTCCGCACGCTCGGCAATCTGGGCCAGAATCGTTACTCGGTCTGGAAGAATCTCAGCGAAACCAAATGCCACCGCCGCGTAGGACGTTTCGCCACCTTGGCGAAACCACAGCTCTCCCACCTGAAGGCTCGTGAGTAGCGGCGTGTGACCGGGCAACACGCCAAGGTACCCCTCCGAACCAGGAATCTGAATCTCGTCAACCGACTCACGCACGACAGCCCTGTCTGGCGTCACGAGCTCAAGCGTAAGATGCGTGGGAAGTGCCATGTTCCGTCCAAGCGGCAGCTACGCTGTCGCCTTCATCTTCTCTGCGTTCTCAATTGCCTCCTCGATGGTTCCGACCATCAGGAAGGCCTGCTCAGGAATCTCGTCGTGTTTGCCTTCGACGATCTCTTTAAAGCCGCGAATCGTGTCCGCAATAGCGACATACTTGCCTGGGGAGCCAGTGAACTGCTCGGCGACGTGAAACGGCTGAGATAGAAATCGCTGGATCTTACGAGCGCGTGTCACCGCTAGCTTGTCGTCCTCGGAGAGCTCGTCGATCCCCAGAATAGCGATAATGTCCTGAAGGTCCTTATACCGCTGCAGTACCTGCTTAACTTCGCGGGCTACCGAGTAGTGCTCTTCGCCGATAATCCTCGGGTCAAGGATTCGAGATGTCGACGCAAGTGGATCCACGGCTGGATACAGCCCCTGTGCCGCAATCGAACGTGACAGCTCGGTCGTAGCGTCAAGGTGGGCGAACGTCGTCGCCGGTGCCGGGTCGGTGTAGTCATCTGCCGGAACATAAATGGCTTGCACAGATGTGATGGAGCCCTTCTTGGTCGACGTGATCCGCTCCTGTAGCTGACCCATCTCACTCATAAGTGTCGGTTGGTATCCAACCGCCGAGGGCATCCGTCCCAACAACGCGGACACTTCCGATCCAGCCTGGGTGAACCGGAAGATGTTGTCGATGAAAAGTAGCACGTCCTTGCTCTCGGCGTCCCGAAAATACTCAGCAACCGTTAACGCGCTCAGTGCCACGCGTAGCCGTGCACCTGGAGGCTCAGTCATTTGACCATAAACCAAAGCCGCGCGTGACTTCTCTGGCTCCTCGATATTGATGACCCCACTCTCCTGCATTTCAAGCCAGAGATCGTTTCCCTCGCGCGTTCGTTCCCCAACTCCACCAAAGACAGAGACGCCTCCGTGCTTGAGGGCTATATTGTTAATGAGTTCCATGATGACGACGGTCTTGCCGACACCCGCACCACCGAACAGCCCAATCTTGCCACCTCGCAGATAGGGTTCGAGCAGGTCGATTACCTTGATGCCAGTCTCGAACATCTCGAGCTCTGTCGACTGGTCCTCAAGAGAAGGTGCCGAACGATGGATCGGCCACCGCTCTTCGGAGTCAACGGGGCGATCCGGAAAGTCGACTGGATCACCGAGGACATTGAGCACGCGTCCAAGCGTCTTGGGTCCCACCGGAACTGAAATCGGAGCACCCGTATCGACGGCAGCCATACCACGCTGCATCCCATCGGTCGCGGTCATTGCGACGGCTCGCACTCGGCCCTCGCCGAGGTGTTGCTCAACCTCAGCAATGAGGTCAATAGCGTTCTCCCCGGTTCCTCCGGTGATATGTAGCGCATTGTAGATGGGCGGTAGGTGCCCACCTTCGAACTCGACGTCGACCACTGGGCCGATAACCTGGGCAATCTTGCCTGCTTTGGAATCTGTGTCTGTCATTCCTACACTCTCCAGAAGACGGGAGACAGGACCGGGACGCTCCTGACTTCTGATCCCTTCATGCTCACAGTGCCTGCGCCCCCGATACCACCTCGATCAACTCGCGGGTGATCGTCGCCTGTCGAACTTTGTTCATATACAGTGTTAGCCCCTCGATCATCTCGCCAGCATTTCGGGTCGCGGCGTCCATCGCCGTCATCCGCGCCGCGTGCTCGGCAGCCGAGGATTCAAGTAGCGCTCGAAAAATCTGGATCTCAATATGGCGCGGAAGAAGCGTCTGGAAAATCTGATCTGGATTCGGTTCAAACAGATAATTAGCCAGCACCTCTGATTCTGCTTCGGTCGGCGTAAGTCTCGGAATCGGAAGTAATTGGTCGACGACCACATCCTGTTGAATGACGCTCTTGAATTCGTTGTAAACGAGGCGCACGCCTGACACGGTGCCCTCCGTGAACTGTTGAATCGCAAACTCAGCCACAGCCTGCGCATGAACATACTTCAGGTCGTTGAAAATATTGACGTCCTCATACCGCACCTCAAAGCTGTGCCGCCGAAAGAAGTCGCGACCCTTCCGTCCGATGAGCGCCAGTGCCACCTGACCGTCAGCATCCCGAAGATGCGCGGAAGCTCTCCGCAGCAATCCTCCATTAAACCCGCCGCACAACCCCTTATCCGCCGTCACGACAATCAGCAGCGCTGGCGCTGCCGACGCCGGGTCTGCCGGCGCTAGTAACGGGTGTGCCGTCGGGTCGATCCCCGAAGCAAGACCATTCAGCACGCGCTGCATCTCACTTGCGAACGGACGCGCGCCCACAATCCGGTCCTGGGCTCTGCGCAGCTTGGAAGCGGAGACGGTCTTCATCGCCTTCGTAATCTGCTGCGTGTTCGTGACGGCGCGGATCCGCCTTCGAAGATCGAGAAGGGAGGGCATAATGCTTAGGCGATAGCTTCCTTGTGCGCTTCCACGAACTGCGTGGTAAACTCCCCGACCGCGTTCGTAATCGTGGCTGTAAGCTCCTCATCCATCTTCTTCTGTTCGTTGAGCGTCTGAATCACAGCCGCGTGGCGAACCTCGAAGAATTCGTAGAGTTGCCGTTCGTACTCCGCAACATCAGATTCCTGGATGCCATCAAGATACCCGTTCGCGCCCGCGAACAGGATCAACACCTGCTTCTCAACGGCCAGCGGCTGGTACTGCGGTTGCTTAAGAATCTCCACCAAACGGCGGCCTCGGTTAAGCTGGTTCTGCGTCGCCTTGTCGAGGTCACTGCCAAACTGCGCGAAAGCCTCGAGCTCTCTGAACTGTGCGAGGTCGATCCTCAACGTTCCGGCAACCTGCCTCATCGCACGCACCTGCGCAGAGCCTCCGACGCGCGACACAGAGTTTCCGACGTTGATCGCCGGTCGGATACCCTGATGAAAGAGATCGCTTTCGAGAAAGATCTGTCCGTCGGTGATCGAAATTACGTTAGTCGGAATATACGCCGACAGGTCACCTGCCTGAGTCTCGATAATCGGCAACGCGGTCAATGATCCCCCACCCATATTCGCACTGAGCTTTGCAGCACGCTCCAGTAGCCGAGAATGGAGATAGAATACGTCGCCTGGGTAGGCCTCTCGACCGGGGGGGCGACGGAGCAGCAATGAAATCTCCCGATACGCCTGCGCATGCTTCGATAGGTCATCGTAGACGCACAGCGCATGCCGACCGCTGTCACGGAAATACTCGCCAATCGCACAAGCCGAATAGGGACTAATGTACTGCTGTGACGCTGGGTCAGACGCCCCGGCCGCAACGACCACCGAGTATTCCATCGCGCCGTTCTCTTCCAGCGTCCTCACCACCTGCGCGACGGTGGATTGTTTCTGCCCGATTGCGTTGTAGACGCAGACGACGTCAAGGCCCTTCTGGTTGATGATCGCGTCGACGGCCACCGCCGTTTTCCCCGTCTGGCGGTCACCGATAATCAGCTCACGCTGACCGCGTCCGATCGGCACCATGGCGTCAATCGCCTTAAGGCCTGTCTGTAAGGGTTCCTTGACCGGCTGGCGGTCGACGACGCCCGGCGCAATTTTCTCAATCGGCGCATTCTGGCTCGAACCAAGTGGCCCTTTGCCGTCAATCGGCTGGCCGAGAGCATTCACAACGCGCCCGATCAGCTCGTCACCAACGGGAACAGAAATGATCCGGCCCGTGCGCTTGACGGTATCACCCTCCTTGATCGACGTCGCCTCTCCGAGGAGGACGGCACCAACGCTCGACTCCTCAAGGTTAAGTGCGATGCCGTACACACCACCAGGAAACTCAAGCATTTCGGTAGACATCGCGCCTTCGATGCCGTGGATACGGGCGATGCCGTCGCCAACTGACACCACCGTTCCGACTTCAGTCACATCAACATCGAGTGCGTAGTCTCCAAGCTGGTCCTTGATAATCTTCGAAATTTCGTCGGCTCTGATATCCATGGGGTCGCCCTAGGCGCTCGGTCTCAGATTGAGGGTCCTTGATAGTTGCGAATAATCACGCGTCGCTTGGTCGTAAGTCGTCCGTAGTTAAATAGTCAGGCTTCGCTGAGAAAGCGGCTTCGGAGTCGCGCAAGATGACCTGCAACGCTCCCGTCATACACGGTACTCCCGATTTGGGTCACCACACCGCCCAACAGCGTGGCATCGACTTCCGTCTCGACATCCACTTGCTTTCCAGTCGCACCCTGAAGTGTCGCTACAATCACTCCGAGACGCTCTGGTGGAAGCTCAGAGGCGGTCGTAATCCGAGCTCGAACAACACCCCGCAGCTTCATTAGCCGGTCGCGATACAGGCCAAGAATCTCGCCAAGAATGGACAGTCGGTCCCTGTCGGCGAGAAGCACCAGTAGTCGGCGGGTCACCGGTAAGATATCACCCAGCCGAGGGAGGAGCTCCATCATCAATGCTCGCTTTCTGGAAAGCGGGATGCCTGGATTGACAAGACTTCGAGCGAGACTTGGATGAGACGCCGTCAAGGCGACAAAAGCCGATAGCTCCCGTTCGACACGTTCGGGATCGGCATCCGTCTGGCTCACTTCGAGCAACGCCCGAGCATAACGCGTTGCGGCAGCGCTATTTGTCATCGTCTCCGATTTGGGTGTGCCCCCTCATTGCCGATCGAGAAAACCGAGGCGTGGCGAGAGGAGGCAACCAGCCACTGGGATTGTTCGCGGCAGGGCAAACAGGAATTTATACCACTCGAGACAGAGAGGAGCAAGCCGCGATTCTAGTTTGCCCGTCGATCGAACAACCGATGAGCGGGTGATCTGGTGGGATCACGTCTACTAAACGGGATGGCCTGAGTCCTGAACTTGCGCATTCAGCGCCCCGGACGATCGCTTTGTGAATCACGAGAATCCTCCTCTAGGAAATGGTCCTGACCAGCAGGGCTGGCTGTGAGTCTCTCATACAGGCGCTGCAGTTCTTCTTCCGAGTTGAACTGAATATTGATCGTGCCACCACGACGCGCCCTGGAAATCCGCACTCGAGTGCCAAGCGCCAGACGCAGCTGCTCTTCAGCGGCGCGAGTGTGCACGTCTCGTTCCACGGCTGGACTATCCGCCGGTTCCGGCGTCAACAATTTCTTGACAAGTGCTTCCGTTTCTCGAACTGATAAGTCACGCGTCTGGACGTCTCGGGCGACCCTACGTTGCGTTGGCGGGTTTGGTAATCCGATCAGCGCACGTGCGTGCCCCATACTGAGACCACCGGTAGCCACATCGGCCTGTACCTCGCTTGGCAGCGTCAGCAACCGCTGGTAGTTGGCCACCGTCGCTCGATCCTTCCCCACCGCCTGAGCGATTTCTTCCTGGGTCCGCTGGAACTGGTCTGCAAGGCGCCGGTAGGCACGCGCCTCTTCGATGGGATTGAGATTTTCCCGTTGAATGTTCTCAACGAGCGCGAGTTCGAGCCTTTTTTCGAGCGGGACGTCTTTGACGATTACCGGAACACGCAACAGTCCTGCTCGCTGGGCAGCTCGCCATCGCCGCTCCCCGGCCACTATTTCGTATCTGCCTTCAGAACGAGGTCGAACCAAAATCGGCTGGATGACGCCGCTGACACCGATCGAGCGGGCTAAGTCATCCAGCCTCGCGTCATCCATGTCAGCTCGGGGCTGCTCTTCATTTGGGCGAAGAAGGTCAAGGTCGACCTCGTTCGGAGCGCTACTGGATCCCGGCTCACGAGTAGGGGTTTTCGGCGCGTCTGGGATCAGGGCGCTCAGCCCACGACCAAGAGCTGGACGTTTCTCAGGCATCGTTATTCCTCATGCGCGGTTCCAGACTAGAGCTCCGTGACCGCGGGTGTCGAATCGGGTGTCGAACGTGGAGTCAGCACTTCACGGGCCAGGGCGACGTACGCTTCGGCACCTTTCGACCGAACGTCGTACAAGATAACTGGGAGCCCGTGGCTCGGGGCCTCACCAAGTCGGATGTTACGCGGAATTGTCGTATCGAAAACCCGGTCCTTGAAGAAGGTTCGAACCTCCTTCGCAACCTGTCGACCCAGATTTGTCCGCTGATCTGCCATCGTCAGTAGCACCCCCGCGATCGTAAGTTCTCGATTGAGTGACCCTTGCACACGTCCGAGCGTTGCCATCAACTCGGCCACACCTTCGAGTGCAAAATACTCGCACGTTAGCGGAATGAGAACCTCATCGGCTGCCACGAGCGCGTTGAGTGTAAGGAGCCCGAGTGAGGGCGGCGTGTCGATGAACACATAATCGAAGTCACTTCGCGCTTGTTCAAGCAGTGACCTCAGTCTGAACTCGCGGTTTGGGAGGTTGATCAGCTCGAGTTCTGCGCCGGTTAGATTGTGATCGGAGGGAATCAACGCGAGACCACTGACCGCTGTGGGCACCACATAGGCATCCAGAGCTGGAGGCGACCCGCTTGTCAGGGCGTCATAAACCGTCCGACCCTCGATTGCTTGACCCTTAAGGCCGATACCACTGGTGAGGTTCGATTGCGGATCCAGGTCGACCAGCAGCACAGTCTGATCAGCTAGTGCCAGTGACGCCGCAAGGTTGATCGCAGTCGTCGTCTTGCCCACTCCGCCTTTTTGGTTGGCAATCGCAACGATCTTCTTCATTAGGCTCGGTTTAGTATTAGCCCAATCCGAGAGCACCAGACGCATATTAAGTAGGTCAAAAAACCTAAATATATTAGGTCTATCAACATATTTAATTTACTTCTACTTTATCTTACACCCAAGACTATCTTTGGTCAATATGTTCCACGTGGAACTGTCACTTAAGGCTACAGGATAGGGATTACCCAGAGCGACGAACGCCTGGTCATATCGCGCTCTCATTGCGAGAGTCGCTTGGCTAAATGAATTCCTGGGAAACGGATTCTAGGACATGTGCAAGTTCGCATCGCCTCGATCAATGTCGCCATGGTGGTCTGATGGAACCGCTGACCCTTAACCTGGGTTGAGTAAGAGTTGGACGACAACACCTTCATCGATCAGTCTAGCATCGGTTGACATTTTTCTTCTCTTGCCAAGTATCTCAGTCCTGGGACACCGATGAGGCCTGAACAGCATGATCTGTCAAAAACAACAAATCAGGGACACTGATATCCGTAATCGTCATCGAAAACTGGTTCATTTCAGTCTCACAGCCAGCCGCTCATCCAGATTAGCTCTGGGCCGGCCAGATCAGCGCTTGGTTAACAACATGCCCAAACCAGATCCGATACCTGTCTTCTGAATCATAACCAGTAAAAGTAGGATAGATCCTGGTTGGTACTGGATTCAACGAGAACTAAGCTCGTCAATTAAATGTGGACTTATTGATGTCGTACGAAACGACCTAGATTCGTTTTTTCTTCGCCTTACGGTGACCAACATCGTGCTTCTCAAGAACCACCAGCCGGCTCCCAAGCGAACTGACCAGCGGGTAAGTGGCTCGCCAAGCAAGCGGCGGCTCTATATTTTCCAGAGCGTCACTTCCTCCACCACCGCGAAATAACGCCATAACACCCCCAGGCCTCACGAACGCCTGCAAACCACGCAGTATTCGCGCCTCGACACGAACCGCCCGTAGAGTCAGGAGATCATGTGCCTCATGAAACTCCGGCCGAGGTAGCAGCGCCTCATATCTCCCGGTCTCAACAGCCACGTCTTTAATTTCCAGCTGCCTGCAGGCCTCCCTGAGGAATGCCGCCTTGCGTGTCTTCGACTCAACCATGAGCAATGACAGTGCCGGAAGCGCCAACTTCACGGGGATAGCCGGTGACCCACCCCCCGAACCAATGTCTATCGCTCGTCCCTTTCGAGGTATGTGTGACACGGCCACGAGGGGTTCGATGATCAACCTGTCGAGGCCAGAGTCCTTGTCGTCAAGAGCGGTCAAGTTCATCCGCTCATTCCAGTGACGAAGGAGTTCGACGTACTCGGTGAGCTGAGCACCCAGCGTACCGGACACTTCGATGCCAGCACGTCGAGCCCGCCTCTCAATCCGGTCCCTGACGATGGCGGTCTTCCTCGACATTGCGTGAACCGGTCTCAAAGTCAGGCAAGCTTCGGTTTCTGCCGACCGACGTATGCTCCAAGCACTGCAACGGCCGCAGGTGTAACGCCAGAAATCCGAGCAGCCTGCCCAAGCGTTCGAGGCTGAACCAACGTGAGCCGCTGGACGACCTCGTTCGAGAGACCGGGAACCCCAGAGTAGACGAAACCCTGAGGGATCGCCCGTTCCTCTTGCTGCCGCCCACGCTCAACCGCTGCCTGCTGCCGTGCCAGATAGCCAGAGTATTTGCACTCAGCCTCTACTGTCGCCAAATCGACACCTGGTTGGCTCGCCGCAACGTCCAAGGCGAGATTCCCCTGGCCAATCAGATTGCGCAGGTGAAGCCCGGGGCGGCGAAGCGCCTGCGACGCCCGGATCCGTTTCCCCTCGACGGTGATCGTCGTCCTTTTTACGACGGCCATGTTCCGCTGGTATCGCGATCGCCGTTCCCGGAAGTTTTCCCACCGCTCGTCATCAACAAGTCCCACGTTTCTGCCGATCTCTGTCAGTCGAAGATCAGCGTTGTCGATCCGAAGGAGGAGTCGATGCTCGGCCCTCGAAGTAAACATACGGTATGGCTCAAGACATCCTTTAGTTGTGAGGTCGTCGGCCAAGATGCCAATGTAGGCCTGGTCACGTCCCAGAACGAGCGGCTGCCGCCCCTGGATACACCGCGCAGCGTTGATGCCGGCCAAAATCCCCTGCGCGCCAGCCTCTTCGTATCCGGATGTGCCATTGATCTGCCCCGCAAGAAACAGCCCGTCCACTCGCTTTGTTTCTAGCGTTGGATGGAGCTCGGTTGGCTGCACAAAATCGTATTCGACTGCATAGCCTGGGCGAATCATGACAGCATTTTCGAGACCTGGAGTCGCATGAACAATCTCGGCCTGAAGGTCGCGAGGAAGACTCATTGAAAATCCGTTGATATACGTCTCGTGAACATCCCGGCCCTCTGGTTCAAGGAAGATCTGGTGGCGCTCACGCTCGGGAAAGCGCATGACTTTGTCTTCGAGCGACGGACAGTAGCGGGGTCCGATCCCTTTAATTTGGCCGTTGTACAGTGGCGAATCCTTGATGTGTGACCTCACCAGCCGGTGAATTTCGTCAGTCGTGTGGATTAGATGACATAGCACTTGCGGTGTGTCGATACGGCCGGTCAGAAACGAGAACGGCACGGGTGGTTCATCCCCAGGGGACTCCTGGAAACGACTAAAGTCGATGCTACGCCGGTCGAGCCGAGGCGGGGTGCCAGTCTTAAGACGGCCCCACGTCAGACCCAGCGACTTGAGAGACTCCGACAAATCCCGCGAGGCCGGTTCACCGTGTCGTCCCGCGGACCGTTGCTCTGGTCCAATATGAATCAGCCCGTTGAGAAAAGTGCCGGTGGTCACAACCAGCGCCCGACAAGCGAAGACTTCGGCCGAGGATCCACCTTCCATGGCGAGACCGACGACGGAGCCGCCGCGTACCAGCACGGAACCAGCACGGCCGATGAGCCATTCGACTCCAGGCTCACGCTCGAGCTCCTTCTTTACCCATTCGCCGTATCTCCGCTTGTCAGCCTGAGCACGTGGAGACCAGACGGCAGGGCCGCGACTGCGATTCAGGAGCTTGAACTGGATACCTGTGGCATCGATGGCTCGGGCCATCAAGCCACCCAGAGCATCGATCTCTCGGACAAGATGCCCTTTGGCCGTGCCGCCCACGGCAGGATTGCACGGCATGTGGGCAACGGTGTCATTCGAGAGGGTACACAGTCCGACCTGGAGACCGATTCGCGCCGCCGCGTATGCAGCCTCGCAGCCGGCATGTCCGGCGCCGATCACGATGACGTCGTAGTGGGACATGAGTTTAAAATCGCCAGTCGTGGGTTAGGGGTCTAAGGTCACGAAACGTAGAGCGGTGTGGCTCTCGTGACTTTCTGCGAATAGTGACCGCCGCC
>Ga0315338_1001808_pt1 | contig 24080 bp, 24 predicted proteins | sample ASW8metaG_FD_204518 | JGI IMG/M metagenome (GOLD analysis project Ga0315338, IMG submission 204518) | Ammonia-oxidizing marine archaeal communities from Monterey Bay, California, United States - ASW #8 | ecosystem: Environmental > Aquatic > Marine > Coastal | place: USA: California | collected... | reverse complement strand
GTAGCATTCTGCGTAAGAAACGTACCGAAAATGGGAACAGGTTTGAATTCTGATCCGCTGCCTTAAAGGCGTAAAGGATCATGCGCGAAGCACGCCCTGGCGAAAACGGGTCAGCGTGCCGCCCTGCATCACCGAACCCGGCAGCGGGCGGCCGACGATGGTCTCCGCCAGACTGGCCGCCGCGATCATCCGGTCCAGGTCGATGCCGGTTTCGATGCCCATCTCGGCGCAGAGAAAAACCAGATCCTCGGTGCAGATGTTGCCCGCCGCGCCGGCATGGCCGGCGAAAGGGCAGCCGCCGAGACCGGCGACCGCGGAGTCGTAGCTGGCGACGCCCATCTCCAGCCCGGCATAGGCGTTGGCGATGGCCATGCCGCGCGTGTCGTGCAGATGCAGATGAATATCTTTGTCCGGATAGGCGTCGCGCACCGCGCCGACTGTGCGCTTTATGCGGTCCGGCGTCGCCCAGGCCATGGTGTCGGACAGGCGGATCTGACGCGGCGCGACATCGTGCGCGGTGGCGATTTCGAAGCATTGGCCGACCGCTTCCAAGACCCGGCCGACCGGGATATCGCCTTGGAAGTTGCAGCCGAACGCGGCGTTGACCCCAACGCTCTCCACCGGCACATCGGCCGCCTTGTATTGCGCGACGACCTCGTGCTGCATCCGGAGAAGCTGGTCGCGATCGGTGTTCTGATTGCGGATCGTAAACCCCTCCGACGCGCCAATGCTGATCTTTCCGGTGAGGGTGAGTTTGTCGCGATGGCGCAGCGCCCGCTGGAATCCCTTTGGGTTCAGCCACAGCGGTGCATAGTCGATGCCGGGCTTGTAGGTCTGGCCCTCGACAACGGCGTCGGCATCGGCCCAGCCGGGCACCCGCTTGGGGTTGACGAAGGACACCGTCTGGATGTGCGTCAGCCCGGTTTCCGACAGGGCCTCGATAAGGGCGATCTTCCGGTCCGTCGGGATAGGCGTTTTCTCGATTTGGAAGCCTTCGCGCGGGCCTTCCTCGTTGATCTGCACCTTCTTTGGTAAGTCCGACATGACGGGTTCCTCGTGCTCATCGTCAGGCAATATCGCCGGCGTCGCGCATTGCGGCGACTTCACCCGGGCTGAAACCGAGCTCGTCGAGCAATTCGTCGGTGTGCTCGCCGAACCGGGGCGACTGGCCGCTGGTCGTTTCGGTCACGCCCTTAAAGCTGACGCCGGGCCGCGGCAGTTTGGCGACGGCGCCGTTGGCGAAGCGGCTCGTCGACATCCGGTCTTCGAAGTTCATCTGCGGGTTGTCCTGCAGGTCGCGCGGTTGGCCGACCGGTGCGGCCGGCAGGCCCTTCGTTACCAGCATCTCGATCAGCGGTTCCGCGTCGTAGCCGAGGAAGATGTCCTGGCAGATCGCGTGCAGCGCGTCATGATTGGCGCGGCGCTTTTCGTTGGTATCGTATTTCGGATCGGCGAACAGCTCCGGCCGATCGTACATCTCGCAGAAGGCCTTCCATTGCTTGTCGCTGGTGATGCCGATGAAGAGGGTGGCGCCGTCGCGCGTCTCGAACGTCTCGTAGATGCCCCAGGAACGCGGCCGGACCGAGATCGGCGCCGGGATCTCGCCGGTATGCGCTTCGGACGCGATATGCTGGCCGACCAGAAAGGCGGAAGATTCGTATAGGGCGCTTTGCACATGCCGGCCGCGGCCGGTCAGGTCGCGTTGCAACAGCGCGGAGAGGATGCCGATCACGCCGAACATGCCGCCGGCGATATCGACGACCGACGACCCCGCCCGCAAGGGCCGGTCCGGCAGTCCGGTCATGAAGGCGAGCCCCGTGCTGTACTGCACCACTTCGTCCAGCGCCGTGTAGTTTTCATACGGCCCCGGCAGATAACCCTTCAGCGAACAGTAGACCAACCGCGGGTTGAGCCTGGAGACTTCCTCATAGCCGATCCCGAGCCGGTCGGCGGTACCCGGCGCGAAGTTTTCGGTCAGCACATCGGCGTCCTGCAGCAGGCGGTGCGCGACGGCCCGTCCGCCTTCGGTCTTCAAATTCAGACCGATGTCGCGCTTGCTGCGGTTGAAGTACACGAAGGATCCGGCGACATGGCCCTCGAGATGGCGCGTCCGGTCGCCCGCCGGTGCCGGCTCGACCTTGATCACATCCGCGCCGAGCTCCGCCAGAATCAGGCCGCAGCTCGGCCCCATGACCACATGGCAAAACTCGATGACCTTCCTGCCCTTCAACGGAAGATCGGCCATGTCCCCCTGCGAATTGCCGGGCGCAGCGTCCGGACCGTTCATCTTGCCTCTCTTTCAGAACTCAAAATCGATCCGTTCCCGGCGCTACTCCATCGCCTCGGCCAGCAGCTCGAAGGAGCGCACGCGCGCCTTGTGGTCCCAGATCGCGCCGGCGACCATCAGCTCGTCGGCGCCGGTTGCCTCGATCAGCGGCGCGAGTTTCCCCGCGATCGTCTGCGGTGAGCCGTAGAAGGAGCAGGCCTGCATCGACGATACCTGCGCCTTTTCCATTGGCGACCAGTAGCTCTCGATGTCGTCTATCGGCGGCGGCAGCTGGCCGCGCGTGCCGCGCACCATGCGGGTGGAATTTTGCTGCGGCGAGGTAAACAGCCGCTTCGCTTCGTCCTCGCTGTCGGCGACGACGGCATTGCAGCCGACCATCACATAGGGCTTGTCGAGATGCGCCGACGGCTCGAACCGCTCGCGATAGACCGCAATAGCCTGCATCAGCGCCTGCGGCGCGAAGTGCGAGGCGAAGGCGTAGGGCAATCCCAGCATGGCGGCGAGCTGGGCGCCGAACAGGCTGGAGCCGAGGATCCACAGCGGTACGTTGGTGTCCTCGCCGGGAATCGCGTGTATCACCTGGTTCTCCTGCGGCGGGCCGAGCAGGGCTTGCAGCTCGACCACGTCCTGCGGGAAGTTTTCCGACGCCTGATAGTCGCGCCGCAGCGCCTGCCAGGTGCGCTGATCGGTGCCCGGCGCACGTCCCAGACCCAGATCGATGCGGTCCGGAAATAATGTCGCCAAGGTGCCGAACTGCTCGGCGATCACCATCGGGGAATGGTTCGGCAGCATGATGCCGCCGGCGCCGACCCGGATCGATGAAGTGCCTCCGGCGACGTGGCAGATGCACACCGCGGTGGCCGCGCTGGCGATGCCGGCCAGATTGTGATGTTCCGCCAGCCAGAAGCGCGTATAGCCGGACGCTTCGGCATGCTGGGCCAGGTCCAGCGCGTTGCGAAGTGCGTCTGCCGGGGTGAAGCCTTCGCCGATATTGGCGAGGTCGAGTACGGAGAGTTTTACCATGGTGTCACTCTAGCGCATGCGGGCGGTCGTGCCAGCCGTCTAACCGTCAAGATAGTTTTGGATGCGTCCCGCGACATGCGTGGCATCGGGACCGACGCCGTAGACGATGCCGGACCGTCGCGTGTGCAGAAAGTTGAGCCCCATAAAATAGAGGCCGGGTGCTGCGGTCTCGCCCCGGCTTGTCACGGGATAGCCATAGCCGTCGAAAATATCGGCGTCGATCCAGGAGAAATCGAACCCGAACCCGGTCGCCCAGATGACCGACGCGATGCCTTCTTCCGTCAAATTGAGCGTTCTGGGTTCCGGGACTGACTCCAAATCGTCGAGCGGATCATGTGCGGGATCGTCGCCTGCATCTGCGGGGTGGGTTTCGCCATGACGTTCGATGAAACTGTCGATGTTGCGGCAGATTTGCGCCGAAGTTCGGTCGGCCGCGGCGATGTTCTGGCGCAGATCCGCCGCCAGATGAAGGGCGCCGCCGTCGATACCGTCCAACCGGCTGAGCAGGCGGACGCCGTCGCGGTGGAATTTCTGCAGGCTGATCGTATGCCCGCCGCGCCAGCCGGTGTATTGCGGCTGGCCGCCGAAGATCTGGCGCGGGTCGTCGAGCTCACTCGCCCGCCGGTCCATCAACCCGATTCGTTCGTACCAGTAGATAATGTCGTGGCCGCGGTAGCGCCGCGGTATGCGGGAGACCTTCCCGGTGGACAGGAAAATTTCGCGGCCGGCTTCCTGCAAATCCTCCGTGATCTGCATGCCCGATTGCGCCGCGCCGACGATCAGGATTTTGCCGTCCGGCAGGTTGCCCGGATTCCGATAGTCCGCCGCGCTGATCGATAGGATGGATTTGTCGAGGGAATGGGCCAATTGCGGCATGATCGGCGTTTGATGGGTCGATGTGGCGACGATGATGGCCCGTGCCCGCAGCGGCCCGGCGGAAGTCTCCAGCCGCCAGCCCTTATCCGTCGGCGCCGCGCCGCGCGCCTCGACGCCGTGCCGAACCGGAACCTTGAAGTCCTTTGCATAGCCTTCCAGGAGATCGATGAAACCGTCCCGCGCCATGAATCCGTCGGGGTCGCCGCCGGCATAGTCGCGGCCGGGCAGGTTGAGCGTCCAGTTCGGCGTGTTGAAGCAGAAATTGTCCCAGCGTTGCCGTTTCCAGCTCGCACCGATCTCGTCTTTCTCCAGGACGACATGGTCGATCCCGAGGCGGGACAAGCAGACGCTGGCGGCGAGACCGGCTTGGCCCGCGCCGACGATGACGACGTCGGTCATGAATCCGGCGTGGTGATCAGCGAGCGGTCCATGTGCATGCGGAAATCGATATAGCCCAACGATGGCGGCTTTGCGCCGGTCTGGCTCACCATGTTATGGACTTGGCCGCGATGGTGTGCCTGATGCTGGGAGAGATTGGTGAAATAGATGTGCTTCGGCACCTCGCGCCGGTCCCGGTTGTCGAGCCCCAGGGTCCAGAAGATGAAGGGTTCGTCCAGGCGGGTCTCGTCGACATCCTGTGTCAACGCAATCCAATGTTGGTCTTCCTCCGCCTGATGCGCGGAGAGCGCGGCCAAATCCTCGTGCAGCGTGTCGTCCAGCCCGCCGAAGGTCGAATCGATGCCTTCGATGCGCTCGCGGTAGAGAATATCGACCAGCAAGATATGATTCAGCGTGCCGAGAATAGATCCGAAGAAGGCGCTGCGGTCTTGCGCGACGGCGTCGCCCGGCAGTTCGGCGCAGATGCCATGCAGGCGGCCATTGGCCCAGGCGTTGTATTGGGCCGCAATATTCGGATGTGCCAGCATGCCTTCGTTCCCTTGCGACGCTTTCGAATGTCTTCAAAGAGGATGGGATATCGCCGCCCGAGCGGTCAATCGCGTTCTTCCGGCAGCATCCGGGCCGCTCCTTCGCCGATCTTTACGGTGGACAGCTGCTCCGTAAATTCCGCCGACACGGAAAAGGCGGGTCCGGGTTCCGCGATCCGACTGTAGCGGGTTAAACTCCCATACAATTGCGCGCATTCGGATTTCGGAAAAAGCTTTGCCTGACACGACCGATCCTTCGACCCCATCCACCCAAACCGCGGCGGCGGACTGGCTGGGTGGCGGCGGGTCGTCGCCGGCGCGGCAAGCGTTGAAGCGGCGCTATCCCACGGCTCTGGACCTGCGCGCGCGGGCGCGCCGCAGGCTACCCCGTTTTGCGTTCGAATATCTGGATGGCGGCGCGGGGGCCGATACCGGGATCGCGCGCAACTGGGCGGCCTTCGATGCCATCGAGATGATTCCGCGATACGGCAGGGTCGTGTCGCCGCCGCCGACAGGCACCGCTTTGTTCGGCCAGCCCTATGCCGCACCCATCGGCATTTCCCCAATCGGCGGTCCGGGCACGGCGTTTCCGGGGGCGGAAACCTATCTGGCGCAAGCCGCGCAGGCGGCGCGCGTCCCCTACACAATCGGCGTGCTGTCCGCCATTACGATCGAGCAGGCGGCCGCGTTGGCGCCGGATGTCCTGTGGCTGCAGCTTTACCGCTTCGCCCGCAACGATCATGAAATCGGTCTCGACCTAGTGCGCCGCGCCGCGGCGTCCGGTGTCCAGGCGCTCGTGCTGACCTGGGATACGCCGGTCCGCACGACCCGGCCGCGTGAAACCAAGAGCGGCATCGTGAACCCGTTCCGCCTGACCAACCGGCTGCGGTTCGACGCACTGACCTCGCCCGCATGGCTGCTGTCGATGCTGCGCAACGGCATTCCCCGTTTCGTCAGCCTGCGGCCTTATATGGACGGTAAGACCAGCTTTGCGGACGCCGCCAGTTTTATGCGGCGGGAGAGCGGCGGCGCCTTCACCTGGGACGAAGTTGCCCGCTATCGCGATGCCTGGAAGGGACCGCTGTTGCTGAAAGGGATTTTGCATCCCACCGATGCCGAACGGGCGGTGGCGCTCGGTATCGACGGCCTGCACGTGAGCAACCATGGCGGTCGGCAGATCGAGGCGCTACCGGCGTCCGTCGATGCGCTGCCGGCGATCGCGGCTCAGGTCGGCGGCAAGGCCACGATCATCGTCGACAGCGGTGTGCGCTCCGGCGTCGATGTCGCCCGTGCGGTGGCACTGGGCGCCGATGCGGCTTTTGCCGGCAAGGCCCTCCTGTGGAGCCTCGGCGCGTTGGGCGCGCACGGCCCCGCCCATCTGATCGACCTGTTCACCGAGGAGCTCAGCGCGACCCTGGGTCAGCTCGGTTGCGCCACGGTCGAAGACCTCCGCGCCGTCACGGTGCGCCACGTGAACGCCTACCGGTTGGAGGATTTCCAGGATGATGTTCCGGGGGATGCCATTCGTGATATTCTAATCTGAGGTTTCCAAGACCTCATTGATATGCCCAGCCTTCAAGAAACCGATCTCTATCAGCCCGTCAAAGCCTTCCTGGAAGGGCAGGGCTATCGCGTCAAAAGCGAAATATCGAATTGCGATGTGGTCGCGGTGCGGGGCGAGGACGAACTCGTCATCGTCGAGTTGAAGACGTCGTTCACGCTGCCGCTAATTTTGCAGGGTATCCGGCGCCAAACGGTGACCGACCATGTCTACCTCGCCTTTGCGACGCAAGCGGACCGCTCGGGCGTATCCCTGTGGCGCCGTCATTATCGCGACGTCTTGAAGCTGTGCCGCATGCTCGGCCTCGGCCTAATGACGGTCCGGTTTGCCGAACTGGGTTCGACGGATATTGAAGTCCATCTCGATCCCGCCCCCTACACGCCGCGCAAGAACAAGCGGCGGCGCGACATGCTGCTGCGTGAATTTCAGCGCCGTGTGGGGGATCCCAATCAAGGGGGGGCGAGCCGGCGACCGATCGTGACCGCGTACCGCCAGGATGCCTTGCGCTGCGCCGCATTCCTCGATCGCGCCGGGCCGACTCGGGCGGCCACGGTGAAAGCAAGAACGGGTGTATCGCGCGCGCCGCAAATTCTTCAGAAAGACCATTACGGCTGGTTTCATCGTGTCGAGCGGGGCGTCTACGCGTTGACGCCGAACGGTGCGCGTGCGCTCGAGTCCTATGCAGACGTCGTCGCCACGCTCAAACCAGAGCCGCCCTAATCTAGAGCAAATCGGGGTTACGCCGCCGGAACGCCCGTTTCGACATAGTCCCGGATTTGCTCGGGGGACAGGCCGGCGAGGCCGAGCCGTTCTAGCGTGAGTCCGCCCTGCCAGGAGTTGGTTCCCAGCAAGGCATCGACGATATCGACGAAGCCGCGATGCAGGGGCACGCTTACGCCGGCGCTCTCGGCCAATTGGACGAACGGGACGTGGGCGAGCGGGACGTCGTCGGCCATCCAGGATCGCCAGATGTCGGATGGCAGGGAACTGGAATTCTTATAAACGGGTGATTCCTTCACGGCGTCGTGCACCGTGTCTCCGGCGCCGCCATAGAGGCGGTGGATATGCTCGACCAGCGACCGGAACCGGACGCCATAGGCCGCGCAGACCGCTGGACGTTCCGCGTCGAGTGCCTCCGCCAGCCGCCCCGCGTTCACGGTGTTCCCGGTGCCGTAGAAACTGACCGTTTCGCCAGCCGCTTCCGCGCGATCGAAATAACCGACATTGAGCAGCGCCATCGCCGGGTGCACCAACAGATTTATGTTTTCGAGATTGGTTTCGACGACATCGCGGCACAGCTCCGCCGACGCGAACATCAGGGAGAGGAAGCGGTCCATTTGCGGGGCGCGGTTGGCGGGAAACACGGCGACGGGAACATTGCGCCGCAGGAAGTAATTCGTGACCTCCGCGCCCGTCCGTTTGGCGGATATATTGGGCGCCATGCCTTCGATCACGGTCACGCCGGCTTTGTCGGCCGCGCGCAGCGCCGACGCCAGCCGCAAGGCCGGCCAGTATCCGTGCGTGTTGACATACAGCGCCTGGCCGTTTTCGAGATGCGGAATGATCGCCGCCGCCCGCGCCTCGACATCGCTCGCTTCGACATCCAAGACCACCAGATCGGCGCCCGCGACCGTTTCGACGAGATCGTCCGTCAGGATACGCGGTACGCCTTTCCCGTTGCGGCCGGACAGGGTCTGGTCCGCCGGCACCGACAAGGTCACGCCGCCCGCCGCCCGGACGGCCTCCAGAATGTCCCGCTCATCGCCCTCCAGCGCCAGCCGCACATCGTGCCCGCCAAGCGCTAAATCACCCGCCATGGCGGCGCCTACATTGCGTTGCGAATTTCCGATAATCGCGATGCTGATAGTCATGCCGCCTCCGTTGGAAAAAATTTTGCGCGTCGCGCGTCCGCGCGAATTGTCCACACGGAATCGACGAGGAGTCAACGACTTGCCATGCCACGCGATCACCCTTCACAATCGAAACCCAGGCCCCAATATTCCAACACGCCGCCAAACCTACTCGAAAGGCGTTCGCATTATGAAAAGACTCCGCGTCAACGATTACGACATGGCTTACCTCGATATCGGCGAAGGGCCGCCGCTGGTGTGCGTTCACGGCTCGCTGAACGATTTTCGCGCCTGGGCGGCGGTGCTCAGCCCGTTGTCGGCGAACTATCGGCTGATCGTGCCCAGCTTGCGGCACTACTTTCCGGAGCGTTGGGACGGGCAGGGCGGCCAGTTCAGCATGGCGCAGCATGTCGATGACGTTATTGCCTTTATCGAGGGGCTGGGGCTCGGTCCCGTCGATCTGATCGGCCATTCCCGGGGCGGGCATCTCGCCTTTCGGCTGGCATCGAAACGGCCGGATCTGATCGGCAAGCTGGTGCTGGCGGAGCCGGGCGGCACGCTGGAGGACGCACTGATCCCGCAGGGTGCGGCGGGCGATGGACCCGCCGCGGGATCGAAGGCGCATGTGTCGGCGGCCTCGGAAAAGATCGCCGCGGGCGATTTGGAGGGGGGCTTACGGGTGTTTATCGACGGCATTAACGGCCCCGGCGCTTGGGATGCGTTGCCGCTGGCCGACCGGCAGATGCGCGAAGACAACGCCTATACCCTGATCGCCCAGGTGAACGAAGGCCGCCAACCCTTTACCAAGGCGGAAGCGAAGGCGCTAAAGCCGCCGACCCTGTTCGTCGGTGGTGCGGATACGCCCGGTATGCTGCCTATCGTCCTGCGGGCGCTCGCCACGCATGTGCCTGGGGCCAGGACGGCGATCATTGCAAATGCCGGGCACAGCATGTTCCGCCAGCAGCCGAAGTCCTTCTGCGAGGCGGTGCTGCCTTTCCTCGAATGAAGCCGTTTTGCGGTGGCCAGATAGCAAAGGGGCCGGCAATGGATACCGGCCCCTTAAATTTGGATAATCAGCTGAGGATCAGGCGGGACTGCGACGCCGCCTGAGTAGGCCCAAGCCCGCGAGACCGATGCCGAAGAGAGCAAGGGCGCCTGGTTCCGGAACGCCGGTCCCGCCACCCTGGTTCGAAGTCTCAAACGAATTATCGAAGATGCCGGCCGAAACGCTGTTTACCGTAAAGCCATCGGGGAGGTTGAAGGGAATATCCGCCAACCCGAGGAAGCCATTGCCTCCTTCCGATCCATCAGGATTGCTGTCGGTTATCCGCAAATCGGCGACCGCCTCGAACGTTATGGGCACGTCGAGAAGAACCGATGTCGACGATGTCGTGACGTTCGTGTTAATTGGATTCTCGAGAAATTCGCTCAGTTCGGACGTCCCGCCACCGATGTTCGCCCGGACGATAAACCGGTCGCCGGCGGCGTTTGGATCGCCTGTCGTCCAGTTAAAAGTGAGATTCGCGCTGACGCTGATCGATCCGCCGGCGCCGGGATTGTCGATACTGGAAAAGACAAAATCGTCGAAGATATATTGGCCGAATGAATCGATGGCCGCGACCGTGCCTCCACCGGTGGAACCGCTGCCGCTGACGGAGATATTGGCGCCGGTGATACTTGCGCTGCCGCAAATGAATCCGTTGTTCGGTCCAGCGAAACCCGTGTCGCAGCCACTTGCGGAAGTCGTTCCGGAGTCAACGACAGTTCCGAGAATACTGTGTTCGAGGTTGGTGTTGAATATAGGCAGAGCCGTCGCGGGCAGGCTGGCGAACATTGAGAATGCGAGCGCGGCCGCCGTTGCGGACGTTTTATGAATACCGGAAATCGGCACAAAAGAAGTCAGTTTGTTTCGAGCGTTCATGGTCGGGCCCCTCCTGAAGAAGTTCCTAGTTCACAGCCCCAAAAAAGAGTTCCCAATTTTCGGCCCGACACACCTACTTCGTTAATGAGCAGGCTTTTAATTGACATGCCGACGCCGAACGCAGAATCGACTGGACCACTTCCTCATATTCGCAAGGGTTTCCCTGCCTTGCTTGCAATTAACGTGCAATTAACTTGCAATTTTCTGTATATTTTGCGTTTCGACCGAGTGTCCGATGAAAAGTAAGCGAAGGGTGACCGCAAAGTTCTCGCGCGCGAGATGTGAGAACCCGGGCGGCTCCGGGGGGAGGTATGCAAAATTACAATCGCCTTTTGAACCAAAGGTGAACTGAAAATGCGGGTGGCATTTGGCGATTGCGAGCTCGATTTGGAGCGGCGCGAGCTATATCTGAATGGCATGATCGTGCACACGCGCGCCAAGGTCTTCGATATCCTCAGCTATTTGATAGTCAATCGAGACCGGGTCTTGAGCCGAGACGAATTGTTGTCCCATGGCTGGCCCAACCTGACCGTCAGCGATGCGACCTTAAGCACTTGTATTTTGAGTGTAAGGCGCGCCATCGGCGAGGATATGCGGCAGCCTCGCTATATAAAGACGATACGTGGCAAGGGCTTTCGGTTTATTGCGGACGTCACGCAATTTGTGCCTGCAATTCGGGCGATTGATAGTGAAGTTAAATCATTCGCCCGAGACGAGGGTATCTCCATCGCGGTTTTGCCATTTGTAAATTTGAACAAGGATCCGAAGCTGGACTATCTCGCCGACGGGTTGGCGGAAGATATCATCACGGAGTTGTCGCGCTTCAAGGGGTTCACGGTGATAGCCCGCAATTCGAGCTTCCAATACGGTGGGCTGTCTAACGATATCAAACAAATCGGCTCCGAGCTCGGCGTTGATTATGTCCTCGAAGGGAGCGTGCGATACGCCGGTGACGTGTTCCGCGCCACCGCACAGCTAAATCATGCATCCACGACCGAGCATATCTGGGCTGAAAATTACGACGGAAATATCGAAAATCTTTTAGCCTTGCAGGACGACATATCGCGGCAAATCGTGACGAACATGGCGCCGGAAATCGATCAGGTGGAAATGCGCCGCGCCTCGGGGTCTTACGCGAGTGATTTGCGGGCCCAGGAATTGGCGTGGCAGGCCCGGGCGTTGCTCGACAAAGCGCGGTCGGAGGGCAATGCCGCGCTGTACGGTGACAGCTTGGCGTTGGCGGAGGCCGCTGTCGCGCAGGACGCGAATTGCCGCCAGGGATGGTGGACGATCACCGTTGTCAATTTTCTCATTGCATTTGCACGCCAAGGCAAGGATCCGGAGGCCTGGCTCGCGCGGTCCCGGGAAGCCGCGGAAAAACTGCGCGCGCTCGACCGAAACGACCACAGCGCCTATATGGCCTTGGGGTGGATCAGCTTTATCGAGCGGGATCTCGACCGCGCCCTGACGAACTTGATCCATGCGCGCGGGCTTAATCCCAATTGCACCATGACCCTGATGTTATTGGGCGCCGTTGTGACGTCGGTGGGCAAGGCGCAAGAGGGTTTCGATCATCTTTCCCGGGCGATGCGCTTGAGTCCGCGCGATTTCTGGCTTGGCTTCATGCTTGCGGCCCAGGGTTTGGCATGTTTCGCATTGGAAAAATACGAGGAAGGCATAGACCTTGCGCGCCGCGCTATTGAGCGAGAGCCTTATGCGCCGGCCAACCATGTCATCCTCGCGGGTTGTCTGGCCGAGTTGGGGGACATGGAGGGTGCTGGCGCGGCAATTCGACGTCAGCGCAAGGTCAATGACGCCTTTCTGCAGGAGTACCTTGAGGGTAAACGATTGCCGTTCGTGGACCCGGAAATTGCCGACCGCTACGCCGCCGCCTTGAACCGTGCTGCGAGTGCCGCCGAAATCGCCACCGGAACATAGTGGGGAAAGCTGGTCCCCTAGTTTCCAACACTCGGCAAGCTTGCCCGGGGCCGCCGCCGCAACGAAGCGGACTCTAATCCGCCGCGTCGCTGACGTGATTTGGCGCCAGCGCGCGCCAGTCGCCGCCGGGCGGCAGGTCGGCATCTGCGACGCCGGTGATTTTCGTGACGCTCGGCAGCGGCTTCGGCGCCTTGCCCGCCTGCATGTCGCGCGCGGCGTCCTCCTGTTCGAGGCCCTGGAAACCACCCCATTTCGTCGCCATGGCGGCGCGATCCTGGCCGAACCTGTTGTCCCACGACCCCAGCCACTCGAACGTCTCTTCGGAATAGAGCCCCGGTTTGCCGATGCCGCTGATGCCCCGATTGCGGTCCCGTGACATCTCGTTCGTTTCGCTGTGGATCACGTCGCCGCCGAGTCTGACACAACCCGGTAGCGGCGGCGCTGTCCGGTAGACACCTCCGATTACCCTCCATAAACTGATCGTCGCGAGCTTTGCCCGGGATGGGGAACATGGTCGAGCAGAACGGGCTACGTCGACTGGCCGCGACCTTGGCGGGCGACATGGTCGGGTATTCCCAGCCCCTGGAAGCCGGCGAGCGGGGTAGGGTGCTGGCATCCACATTCAAAACGCGGTGCCTGAAAAGTCCCGCTCTATTGGCGATGGGGGTTCTTATGGTGATGGCAACCCTGCTGGGGCAATCGTCTCACGCTCTGGGCGAAGATCTATCGGGGTTCCGGCGCGTAGCAACGCAGTTCATCGCGGCGCTGGGTGATCCGGGAGCGACCTCCGGGAGTGGCGCGGAGTCGTGGGGTTTGTGGCGCCTAGACCCGGGTCCGAGAGGGGTGCGGCTGGCCAATTATAAGCAATTGAAGGCCGCAGGCGGGGTCGCCCCGGCACATTGGCAATTCGACCATACAGATTGGTGGTTGGAAGAAAACGGCCTGATCATGGAGCCACCGGACTTTTCAGTCCCCGCGGGTAGATACGTCGTCACAGGTAACCGCGAGGTGGTGACCGTTTTAACCATTCACCCCGCTGACGAGCACGGTGCTCAGCGCTGGGAACTTGGCGATGGCGCGACGCTTTACGATGTGACGCATCTGCGCTGCCGCTCCGCGCGCTATACATCGAGCGCAAGCGATGGCTCGTGTTCGCCCGCCAACGCGCAGATAACGGCATTTCCAGTCACGCCAGGAGGCCCGATGCCCCCCGTCGCGGGCTGCAACAAGCAAGATTATACAGTTCTCTTCCTCGTCGGTGTCGCCGTGGACAACTGATCGCCCCTAATTTGTGCTGCACTACTACAGCGCCCTTTATGATATTTTGAACCATCAAATTCGTTCCTACGAAACGTCTGCTCAAGGCTACAAGCGCCTGTCAGGCTCGCAGAAAGTTACGTTCGCAGCTCCCTCAACAGGCGCCATCAGCGCGGCGATGTAGACTTTCATCGGTGTTACGTTTGAACTTTCCCGGTGAGGGACGTGACGCGCTCAGGGTAGACCGGCGTTCGCCAAGGGCCAGGCAATCCCCCGACAAAATCTGTACGGTGGCGGACCCTTCCGGTCAGTTCATGCCGTAAAAGCCGAGTGCGCCGCCGGCCATCACCTGATGCGCCGCCTCGCTGGACAAGGGTTCCAGCCGATCGCGCATCATCTGTGGCGCGCCGGGGAAGAACCCGTCCTGATGGGGGTAGTCGGTCGCCCACATGATTTTGTGCGGACCGATATAGTCGGCCAGCACCGCGATGCTGTTCTCCACCGGCTCGAAAGAGATCCAGCAATTCCGCTTGAACAGCTCGCTCGGACGCATGCTCGGTGCGAATTCGTTAAACCCTTTGTCGTCGAAATGCCGGTCCATGCGGTCGAGCCAGGGCGCGATCCAGCCGCCGCCGGATTCGAGGAAGGCGATGCGCAATTTCGGATGGCGGTCCACCACGCCGCCCCAGATTACGCTCAGCGCCACCAGCATCATCTCCATGGTGTGGGAGACCATATGCCGCGCCGCTCGATCGTCCTCGAACCGATCGACACCGACGGTCGGCATGGCGTTGGTCGAGCCCTCGTGGAAGCCGATGGAGAAATCGAGTTCCTCGGCCAGATTCCAGAACGGTGCGTACATCGGATCGCTCATCATCTTCTTGCCGTGATAGGGGTTCGGCCGCAAAAACCCGCCGCACATCCCAAGCGTCTCCCGCGCGAAGCGCATCTCCGCCATCGCGCCCTCGACCGATTGCATCGGCAGCATCGCGACGCCGAACAGCCTGTCGGGATAGGGTTTGCAGTAATCCGTCAGCCACCGGTTGTAGGCGCGGCACATCGCGGCGGACAGATCGGGGGCCTCGACGGCGCCGGTGAACAGGCCGAGGCTGGGATAGAGGAAAGCGGCGTCGATCCCGTCCGCATCCATATCGACGATCCGTGTGTGCGGATCGAAGCCGCCCTTGCGGCCCTCGGCATATTTCAGCGTGTTGACGTCAACGTCGCCCTGCCGCACGCCGATGGAGCCGAGGCTGCCGATGCCGCGGGGGTTGCCCAGCAGCATGCCCTCGACCTTGATCCGCTCCTTGCCGTTGTCGTCGATGACGAACCGCGGCCGGCGTTCGCGAAACGCGGGGTCGATATAATCGTCCCACATCGTAAGGGGTTCGAGAATGTGACCGTCGGCGTCGACGGTCTCGTAGGTCCGTGTCATCGCTATGACCTCCGCGCTAGTGGATCCCAGGGTACGATAGCGCGAAGTCCGTCGCGCGGCGAATCGACCATTCCGTAGATGTTAAGCGGCGTGTTCAATGCCTTGAATTTCATGACCTACACCTCCGCCGTCCCCCCATCGCCCCCCAGCCGCAGGATCGCCGTCAACCGTTGCGCGCGCTCGACATCGCTCATTGCGATGGGTTCGGCGTTGTCGTCTGTACCGGACTGTGAGAAGAGGCCGAACAGTTTGCATAACTTGTCGAGCGCCGACAGCTTGTCGTGCAACGCGACGCGGACGGTGCCGCCATGCGCGGTTTTGCTGATCGAGAGTCGCGCCAAGGTGCGGCGTTGCGCCGGCGGCAATTCCTCGAGCCGCTTGAGCGTGAGTCCGTCCGGCCCCCACGTCACGAAATCGCAAAGGTCAGAGAAGGCGATAAGGGCCAGCTCTTCGACGATCTGGTCCTTTCGATGCATATGGCGCGCTAAAGATTTCGCTTTTAGCGCTTTCAGATAGGCCAAGCAGTGCGGCCGGCTGCGTACGTTCCAGACATGGTGCTGCGCCGTCCGGTCGGACGCTTTCGATTGCGGCCGGACCTCACGGTACGCGTCCTGATCGGTTTGACCGTTGTCCACGGCGTGGCAGATGTCCCGTTCGAAATCCGTCAGCCCGTCCGGGCCCCTTCGGTTAGACGACATGCGTTTCTCCCATAAAAAAGCCCGCCGCGGCGGGGCCGGGCGGGCGTGATTCGAACTGATAGCGTGTTTCTACGAAATCGCAGTCGATTAAACAACAACATGGATGGAAGAAAGGCTCTAGATCGCACCCGCGTCCTTCAAGGCCTGAATATCTTCCTGTGACAGATCGAGAAGCTCGGCGAATACCGTTTCGTTATGCTGACCCGGTTCCGGCGGCGCGGCGCCGGGTTTGCCCGGCGTTCCCGACAGCTTGAAGGGGAGGCCCAGCAGATCGACGGTGGAGCCGTCGGGGCGGGCGGCGGGGACGACCATGTCGTTGGCCAGCACCTGTTCGTCCTGCAGCACCTGATCCAACCGGTTCATGGGGGCCGTCGCGACGCCAGCCGCCTCGAACCGGTCCGTCCAGGTCTTGACGTCCTCGGTTTGGAGAACCGCCTCCATGTCGCGCCGCAAGGCATGGTCGTGCTGGCAGCGGGATTCGTTGGAGGCGTATCGCGGATCATGGATCAATTCAGGTGCGTCCAAGACGCCGCACGCCTTCACCCACATTTCTTTCGTTGGCGCGCCGACCAGCAGCTCGCCGTCCCGGGCCCGGTACACGCCATAGGGCGATATCTTCGAAAATCCCGCGCCTTCGCGTTCGACCAGGACGCCCCCGGCGGTCCACGCGACGCCTTGGTAGCCCAGCAAGGTGACGCCCGTTTCCAGCAGGGACACATCGACGCGCTGACCGCCGGCCCCGCGGTCCCGGGCCAGAAGCGCGCTGACGATGCCGCTATAGGCCAGCATCCCGGTGGACATATCAATCGCCGCGACGCCGAGCCGCACCGGCGGCCGGTCGGGTTCCCCCGTCAGGGCGAAAAGGCCGGCATAGGCGGCGACCATGGTGTCGTATCCTGCTTTGTTGCGCAGCGGCCCCTTCGCGCCATAACCGGAAATCGAGCAGTAGACGAGATCCGGGTTCAGCCCGCGCAGACGGTCATAGCCAACGCCGAGCTTCTCGGCCGTGTCGGGCAGGAAGCTTTGGATCACCACATCCACCTTGCCGATCAGCGCATCCAGCAGTTCCCGTGCCCGGGGCGATTTCAGATTGAGCGTGATGTCCTTCTTGCCCCGGTTGACGGCGAGCCAGTTGGAGGTCTGGCCATCGCCGACGGGATAGGGGAAGGCGCGGTTCAGATCACCGCCCGGCGCTTCGACCTTGATGACCGCCGCGCCATTGTCGGCGAGCATCTGCCCGCAAAACGGCCCGGCCAGAACGCGGCTCAGGTCGAGAACTTTAATGCCGTCGAGGGCGCCCATGGCGTCGTCTCCTATACGGTTGACATGTGGTATCAACCGAAGACGATACCCGGTAGCGATGATATGCCATGGGCCCGGACGAATAAAATCGTAGCCGATCAGCGAGGACGCGTTGTGACAAACGATATCGAATTGGAGATTTCCGAAACGACGGGTTTCGCCGATGGATATGCCTTCGGAGACGTCGGCCCCTACCAGCGGCGTCGCGGCATCGCACGATTTTCGGTCGACCCGGCGGCGCCCGCGCAGGCCGGTGTCGTGGATATCGCGCACGCCCCGTTGAACGATGCCGGCAAGGTCGAATTTTCGGCCGAGTTCTACATTTTCCAACCAGCCGACCTGGCACGCGGGAACCGCCGCATCTTCTTCGATTGGGGTAATCGCGGCAATCTGCGCGCCCTGCAGTATTTTAACGACAGTCCGCACTCGAACGATCCGGTCAGTTTGGCGCAGGCGGGAAACGGGTTTCTGTTTCGGCGCGGCTACAGCGTGGTGTGGGCGGCGTGGCAGGGCGACCTGCTTCCCGGCGACGGCCGCCTGACGATGGCGTTGCCGGTGGCGACGGATAACGGCGCGCCGATTACCGGGCCGGTGCGCCAGGAGTTCATACCCATCAACCCGACGGTTTGCTTCCCGCTCTCCGGACGGATCGACAACCGCAGCCATCCGGCGGCAACGCGCGATACGTCCCAAGCGCGGCTGACGAAGCGCCGCTATCCGCAATCCGAACCGATTGCGATCCCGTCCGATGCGTGGTCCTTCGCTCAGGCGACGCGCGGCCTCGACACCGACAGTCAGGTCGCGGCACGCGGCGGCGGCGCGCTCGCGTTCCTGCCGTCCGACGCGTTCATTTATATGCCGGAAGGGTTCCAGCCGGGTTGGATTTACGAACTGGTCTATACCGGCCGCGATCCGCTGGTGATGGGCCTGGGGCATGTCGCGGTGCGCGACCTGGTGAGCTATCTGAAATACGGCGATCACGATCGCGCCGGGACCCCCAACCCGCTGCCGGGTATCGAAAAGGCCTACGGCTTCGGCCGCTCGCAGACCGGGCGCTGTCTGCGCGATTTCCTCTATCGGGGCTATAACGCCGATGCACGGGGACGGCGCGTGTTCGACGGCGTCATCCCGCATGTCGCGGGCGCCGGTAAGATGTGGCTGAACCACCGCTTTGCCAACGCGGTATCGATGGCGGGCCAGCAATATGAAGACCATGAGAATATCGCCGACGCCTTTCCGTTTTCATACGCCGAATCGACCGACCATCTGAGCGGAGAGACGGACGCGATATTGAAGCGGCCGGAGACCGACCCGTTGGTCATGCATACGCAAAGCGCGACAGAATACTGGCAGCGGCGCGCCTCGCTTTCGCATACGGATACACGGGGCAACGACCTCGAACAGCCGGACGGCGTGCGGATCTATTTCTGGGCGAGTTCGCAGCACACCTCCAGCCCGCGCGACGTGACGCCATCGAAAGGCGTGTGCGAGAACTACAACAACGTCGTTGCCGCCTCGCCGCTGTTTCGGGCGTTGCTGGACGCGCTCGACGCTTGGGCGACGGCGGGCACGGCGCCGCCAGCGTCGTGCGTGCCGCGGCGCGACGACGGTACGGCCGTGACCTACGCGGAATGGCGCGCGCAGTTCCCCGCTATCCCCGGCGTTCGCGCGACAGCGGGCCCGGCGGAATTGTCGCGGCTTGATTTCGGTCCGGACGCGGCGCGCGGCATCCTGGAAAAGCAGCCGCCGGACGTGCTCGACGAACACGCCTATTCGATACTCGTGCCGGCGGTCGACGCGGACGGCAACGACATCGCCGGCATTCGTGTGCCCATGGTGCAGGCGCCGCTGGGCACCTATACGGGTTGGAACACGCGCGGCCAGGGCTATGGCACGGGCGCAAACTACGAATTTAGCGGCAGCTATATCCCCTTCATGGATACGCCGGAAGAACGCGTATTTACCGACGATCCCCGGCCCTCGGTGCTGGAACGCTACGGATCGGCGCAGGGCTATGTGGACGCGATCACCGCCGCCGCGCGCCGCCTGGTCGCCGAGGGCTTTCTCCTGGAAGAGGATGTCGAGCGCGCGGCCGCGGAAGCCCGCGATTGGGGCCGGCCCCGGCACGGCGTCCGTCTGTAGTTTTCGATCACCGTGGCAGCCGCCGCGCAACCTTTCCAGTGACCGCAACGTCGGGTTCTCATAGGCTGAAGGCTGGATTACAGTCGGTCGGTTCGTCTTTTGGAAAAATACAAACCGGTTTCGCGCCGATTTCGAGGCGATCTGCGATTGCGGCGGACGGATGGCAGGGACGGGGTGGAAACAAAAGGGGTCGCGTTGAGCATTAACACATATACGTCACCGTTTCGGGACAAGGATGGATCTTCATTAGGAACAGCGGCAAAATTTTTAGTATTGTGGCATTGCAAGACGCGACCCCCATACTTCCCATGTCGTCGTCTCCTGATTGGCAAGCGGTATTGACCGAAGACGATACAAAGCGGCGACGCGTTGTCACAGGGGCGGGTGGAATTAAAGCGCCGCGGCCCACCGATCCAGCATCGGTAGAATCGCGTCGGCGGGCTCCGAAGGCAGACTGAGAACGACCCGCTCTATCCCCGCGTCTTCATAAGCGCGCCAGGATTCCGGATCATGCTCGACGCCATAGGCGGTGATGGGAATTGTGCGGCCGGCGGCCTTCTCCATCTCGCGGAATTCGTCCATTCTGTCCAGCAGGCGATAGGTCGGACGCGTGGCGTTCGGCAGCCAGCCGTCGCCGTAGGCCAGCGCGCGCCGCGCCCCGAAGGGAACGCCGCCGCCGACAAGCACCGGGGGGGTCCGGACGGGTTTCGGCCACGTCATCATCGGGTCGAAATCGACATACTTGCCATGGAATTCCGGCTTGGTCTGGGTCCAGATCTCACGCATCGCCGCGATCTTTTCGGCCATGACATCGTTACGGGTGTTGAAGACGACGCCGTGATTTTCCATTTCGTCCCGGTTCCAGCCCGGTCCGATCCCGAACAGAAACCGGCCATTCGAAACCTGATCGACGGATGCTACGGCCTTCGCCGTTTGTATCGCGTCGCGCTGCGCGACAAGGCAAATGCCGGTGGCGAGGTTCAATTCCTTGGTGACCGCCGCCGCCGCGCCCAGCGCGACGAAGGGATCCATCACGTCGTAATATTTCTTCGGCAAGTCGCCGCCGCGCGGAAAGGGAGAGACGCGGGACAGGGGGATGTGACTGTGCTCCGGCAGCCACAGCGATTCGAAACCCCGTTCTTCCAGCGCCACTGCCAGGTCGGCTGGCGGCATGGCGTAATCGGTGCAGAACATAGCGGCCCCGACTTTCATGGTAGCTCCCTTCGTATGTTTCTCGGCGGTTTGGCGTTTAACGTCTGCTGCTGCCGACACGGTAGTTCGACTGTCTGGCTTTGATCAAATTTAAGCCGTTCTCACAATGTGTATAGCGTCAAAACGCGGCGTATCCGGGGCATGCCGCTAGCCAGCCGGAACCGCTCCCCGATATACTCGGCCACCGGATCAACAGGGAGGACATGGACCATGGCTGTCATCGGCATCGAAGAGATTTTCCTCAAAGTCAAAAACATGGAAAAGGCGCTCGACTTCTATCACGGCATCCTCGGCATTCCGGTCGACAAGCAGGACGGCGAGAAGACCTATCTGCAGATGGAGCGTGGGCATCTCGTGCTGCAGATCGAAAACCATACCGGCCTGCATCAGGGCGGCGGGCCGCTGCATTACGCCATGACCGTGACGGAGGAAACCTTCGACGAGATCCTCGCCAAGTTCGAGGGCAGCCGGCACTTCACGCGCGGGCCGTATGGCGAGCGCGGCGAACGTCGGGCGCTGTTCATGATGGACCCGGACGGCAACGAGACCGAGGTCAATACGCGTTATCTCTACGGCGTGCCGCAGCGCGACTGACGGAGATAGCGCATGTCCCGAGAGTATCCCGACCGGCCGATGGTCGGCGTCGGCGTCGTGGTCTGGCGCGGTCCGGAACTCCTGCTGATTCAGCGCGGCAAGTCGCCGCGCCGGGGAAGTTGGAGCCTGCCGGGCGGCAAGCAAGAGCTGGGCGAGACGGTGCGCGAGACGGCGGTGCGCGAAGTGCGCGAGGAGACCGCCGTGGAAATCCATGTGACCCATTTGATCGATGTGGTCGACACGATCACCCGCGACGATGACGGCCGGGTCCGGATGCAATACACCCTGGTCGATTTCGCCGCCGAATGGCGCTCCGGCGAGCCGGTTGCCGGCGACGACGCCATGGGCGCGCGGTGGATCCATCCCGACAATCTGGGCCCGCTCAAGCTGTGGTCGGAAACCTTGCGGATTATTGAGATGTCGGCGGCAAAGCGGTAGGGCGCGCGTATGAACTTGGTAATCTTCGATTGCGATGGGGTGCTGGTCGACAGCGAGATGCTGTACGGCCGCATCTCGGCGGAGCAGTTCACGGCGTGCGGGTATCCGATCGATACCGAAAGCTGCATCGCGCGTTTCACCGGGCTCAGCACGCCCAGCATGCTGGCGATCGTCGAGGCGGAAAGCGGCCTCGTCATGCCGGTGGATTTCGCGGAACGCTGCCGGGCCAAGGCCAATACGGTGTTCGATACGGATTTGCAGGCCGTCAACGGCATCGACGATGTGCTGGCGCGGCACGCGCCGCGCCGCTGCGTCGCGTCCTCCTCCTCGCCAACCCGCATTCGCCGGTCCTTGAAGTCGACCGGTCTGTACGGGCATTTCGAAGACGAGCGGATCTTCAGCGCCGCGATGGTCGCGCGCGGCAAACCGGCGCCGGATTTATTCCTGCACGCCGCCGCCACGCTGGAGGCCCAGCCCGGGGATTGCGTGGTGATCGAGGACAGTTTGCCCGGTGTCCAGGCGGCGGTTGCCGCGGGGATGACGGTCTTCGGCTTCACCGGCGGCAGCCACATCCGTGACGGCCACGCGGACCGGCTGCGAGAGATCGGCGTCAACCGGATTTTCGAGTCGATGGCGGAACTGCCGGCGCTGCTGGATGCGGTGGGATAGAGTCGGCCAGATTGTGTCCGCCGGTGAATAATAGTCCCGATCCACTCCCGTTCCCCGGCCCTCAATCTAGGACGCAATGAATCACCGGTGGCGTGGCGGAGAACGATTCATGGCAATTCCTTCAAAACTTGGGCGCTGCCTGGTCGTCGCGATTTTGTTCGTGATTTCGCCGCTGAGTGTTTACGCGGGTGAAGTGTTGGACACGCCACCCGCCCAGCCGGACTCGTCGGCAAAGTACCTGTTCTATATGCACGGCCGACACGTCGAGAGACAGGGTGCCGACGGAGATTACGAGTACGCGGGTATACTCGATGCGCTGGCTAAAAAGGGATTGGTGGTGATCGGTGAGGTCCGCTCGGCCACCGACCCCCGTGCCTATTCCAAAGATATTGCGAGCCAGGTCAGGGGGCTTCTCGAGGCTGGGGTGCCGGCGAAAAACATTACTGTGGCGGGGCACTCGAAAGGCGGCTTCATGTCGATGTTGAGCGCCAGCCAAATCCAGAACGAAGCTATTAAGTATGGCATCCTGGCAGGCTGCGGCGTTGAAGGTTCCGCGTTCCGGCGGTCCTATATGAAGTTCTCCAAGCGCAGCGCAAAACGCATGCGCGGCCATTTCCTCGTCGCTTGGGATGCCGATGACGACGTTACGCGTGAATGCGACTTGGCGATGGGAAAGGCCGGCGTCGATTTTCGCAACCTCGTGTTCGAAACCGGTAGCGGTCATCGGCTGTTCTATAAACCCAAGCCGGTTTGGATCGATCCGTTGGCGGAATTTGCGCTTTCCGAGTGACGTTATGACCTCCCCCCATTCGAGAGGTGAGGCATACGAAAACGGCAGCCCGAAGCACGACAACAGATAAGGGCACTTTCTTCGCGCAGCGGGGCGAACCGGCAGCCAAAGACTGCCTACCCTTATCGCGCGGGGCCGTGCATCTGGATGAATTTCCGCACCCGGTCGATCGTCCGTTCCTTCAGGTCGGCCGGAGACTTCCAGGGGAAGACGGTGATCTCGGCGTTCGGCGCCAGCGAGGCAACGTCGACGGATGACTGGTGCGGGTGTGCCGGTATGTCGTCCGGTAGCACGAGGATCGGTGTCTGGCAGTTCCGCATGAAGTCGCGCGACACGCTGTATAGGAAGTCGGGGTTCGCCCGGTACAAATTGTGCAGATACGGCTCGATCTGGTCTTCGTTCAAGTCGGGCCGCGCAGCCAGCAGCTTGGGTGCCCACCCCTCCCGGCCAGACCGGTACATGACGTCGGGGTCTTCCGGGTAGTGCCCGACCGTCTGGCAGAATACCGCGGCGGCGACACGCTCGGGCGCGCGCTCCAGGAGCGTTCCGGCGAAGCAGCCGCCGATGCAGTACCCCATGAAGGCGAATTCGGTTATGCCCAGATGATCCATCAGCCCGAGCTGGTCGTCGGCGAAGCCGCCCCACGGATCGTTGACGGCGATCGGCCCTGTGCTCTCACCGCCATTGGCGTTGCGCTGATCCATCGTGATACAGCGGAAGTCGTTCTTGAATTCCGCCATCGCGTTGATGACCGCCCTCGGCCAATTGCTCATTCGGGAGTCGAGGCCACCGCCGGGGATGACCAGCAGCGGAAAGCCGCTTCCGACCTCCTCGTAACGGATGCGGACGTCGTCTTTCTCGTAAAACGGCATGGTTGTCTCCTCCTTGGCCGGTGGTACGCGGACACGGTTCGGATGCGTCACGCTTCGGGCGCTCGGTTCTATTCTACAGCCCGTTCACCCTCGAGGGTCAATCCGCGCGGCCCGTGAAGCGCTGGCGGCGCGCCCGTTCGCATCGTGCAGTTACATGCCGCGCGGTGAACGTGATGGAATCAAGGGTCATTACCGCGATCTCTACCGATCGCCCGCGAGCAGGCGTCCAAATCTATAGAACTGAGCGCCGGAACCTATCTCGCGAGGCTGTTGCCGGAATCACCCCAAC
>Ga0315338_1001807_pt1 | contig 24083 bp, 19 predicted proteins | sample ASW8metaG_FD_204518 | JGI IMG/M metagenome (GOLD analysis project Ga0315338, IMG submission 204518) | Ammonia-oxidizing marine archaeal communities from Monterey Bay, California, United States - ASW #8 | ecosystem: Environmental > Aquatic > Marine > Coastal | place: USA: California | collected... | reverse complement strand
ACGCGGGAACGAATCAGAAAAAAAAGTCCTGTCGCTGCGGCAAACAGAACCGACCAGAACACCACGTATATTAAAAGCCCCGTATTGCCATGCAGCCCAAGCCCCAGGATATCGTACGGGGCCGGGCCCCGACTCTCCGCAATCGCCCCTAAAATCCAAATCAAAAAACCGACAATGACAATCGCCGCAGTGAACTGGATCGCCGGCCAGATGAGCCCGGCTAAAAAGACGCGGCGCAAACGTACGCTATGCTCGTAGTGGTCGGCCAGCCGCCTAAAGACGGTCGGCAATTTTCCGGTCTCTTCGCCCAGGACCACAAGCGCAACGGCGAGCGGGGGAAAGAAACCTTCGCTCTTCCGTACCGCATCGCCGATTGAATCGCCCCTGGCAAGTGCCGCAGCAATCGCGCCAAATACGACGGCAGATGGACCCCGAGCAGCCTCGGCTTCCCGTTGCCAGATTTTTCGCTCGTCGATCCCCGACTCCAGGGCCACGCTAACGCGGCGGGCAAGGATGCTCAGTTGCTTTTTTGAGATCTGTGACATCGGTGAGTAGACCTTCATTCCCCAAACGCGGCGCGGTTGTCGGGGATCATTCTAATGCGAACAGCTACGAGAAAACACTCAGCAAGGCGATCCCTCCGGCCGATCGGAGCGGTGTCACCGACAAAGGCGAGCCGATATGGTAGCATGGCGGGCTCGAGTGGTTCTTTCCTTTGCCCGATTCCATGACCGCCAAACCCGTTTTCAAAAACATCGCCCTCCTGGGTGTCGGCCTGATCGGTGGCTCGATCGGGGAGGCGATCTGTGCGCGGTCTCTGGCCGAAGAGGTGGTGGGGATCGATCGCGAGGCGAAAAATCTGCGTGCCGCCAAGCGGCGAGGAGCGATCGTGCGGGGAACCCGCGATCTTGCGCGGGGCGTTGCCGAAGCGGATCTGGTCATCATCTGCACGCCCGTAGAGACGATCGTCGAATTGGTGGGCAAGGTCGCCGACGCGACCGGTCCACATTGCCTCTTCACCGATGTGGGCAGTACCAAGGCGCGGATTGTGGCGGAGATAGAACGGAACAAAGCGGCCGCCGCTCGATTTGTGGGAAGCCACCCGCTGGCCGGCAGCGAACGGAAGGGGCCGGGAAACTCCGACAAGCATCTGCTCGAAAGCCAGAGCGTGATCCTCACACCGACCAAAAAAACCGATCCGACGACCCTGAGGCGGCTCAAACGGTTTTGGACCTCCCTGGGGGCCCGAACGGTCACGATGCGTCCGGCGGAGCACGACCGCTGCATCGCTACTGTGAGCCACCTGCCACATCTCGTTGCCGCGGCCCTGACCGCCAGTACCCCCGACCATGCATTGGCACAGGCCGCATCCGGCTGGCTGGATACCACCCGCATCGCCGCAGGCGACGCAGAAATGTGGGCTAATATTCTGATAGACAATCGCAGCCACATCTTGAAGTCCGCTAGCCGGTTTGGGAAATTGGTGGCTTCCATGTGCCGCGCACTGGAAGCTGGAGACCGGGTAGCCCTGTGCAAGATTTTGCAGGATGCCCAAGAGAAACGGAATTCCGCTAGGTCTTCCGATACCTGAATGTCCGCAACGTGCCCCCGCGGCAGCTGAGAGTTTTTTTCCTTTCCGAACGGATTCACCATGCTCTGGGAAGTTGATATCTATCCCGCCAGCGGCCAGCCAGACTTGGTAGCCGAGGCGATGGCCGCTGAGGCGCACGATTTAGGCCTTGAAAGCCTGCAGCTCAAGGCGGGCCGCGGCTACCTGATTGAAGGCAAACTGGACCGCAGCCAGATCCAAACCATTGCCGAACAGTTGCTGGCCGACCGGGTAGTGGAAACCACCGTGGTTGCCGAAGTGGGTGCTACGGAACTCCATGCGCCCCCGCAGGACAACATGCAAGCGGTCCACGTGCTGCCCAAGCCGGGCGTGATGGATCCGGTTGCCGAGAGCGCCCTGAGAGCAATCGCCGATTTCGACATCGAGGTGGAGGCGGTCCGTACGCTCAAGAAATATTGGCTGCCCGAATTGTCCGCCGAACAACTCGACCTCGTCAGCAAAAAGCTCCTGGCGAATGACGCCATCGAACAGGTGATCGCAGGACCATTGGATTTCGATCGCCTGCAAGTGGGCGATGCCTACACGTTCGAACTGCAGCACATCGCAATCCGCAATTTAGACGACATGCAGCTTGCAGATCTTAGCCGAACGGGCCAGCTCTACCTGCAACTGGCAGAGATGCAGACTATCCAAAATTACTTTCGCGAACTCGGTCGCGATCCGACCGATATCGAACTGGAAACGTTGGCGCAGACCTGGAGCGAACACTGCAGTCACAAAACACTTGCCGGACGGATCGCCTATGAGGGACCGGTCGATCCCGATGGTACGGTGGGAACACGACAGTTCGAAAACATGCTCAAGGAAACCATCTTCGCCGCCACGGTCGCCATCCGCAAAAAACTGGGCGCTGCCGATTGGTGCGTGAGTGTGTTCGAGGATAATGCCGGCATCGTGCGGTTCGATGAGCAGGACAACATCGTCTTCAAGGTGGAGACCCACAATCACCCGTCCGCTCTGGAACCGTATGGCGGGGCCAACACCGGAATCGGCGGGGTGATTCGCGATCCGCTCGGGACCGGACTCGGCGCCCGACCGGTCTGCAATACCGATGTGTTTTGTTTTGCACCTCCGGACACACCGGCCGACACGTTGCCGGCGGGCGTGCTGCATCCACGACGAGTGATGAAGGGAGTCGTTTCGGGAGTGCGGGATTATGGCAACCGGATGGGTATCCCGACAGTCAACGGAGCGATCTACTTCGACCCGCGGTATCTCGGCAACCCGCTGGTCTACTGTGGCACTGTCGGTATTCTGCCGCGGGATAAGTCGTTCGGTGCCGCACAGGCGGACGATTATATTGTGGCAGTCGGGGGCAGGACTGGCCGCGATGGGATTCATGGCGCGACTTTCAGTTCGGCCGAACTGACCGAACAGAGCGAATCGCTCTCCGGTGGGGCGGTCCAAATTGGCAATGCGATCACTGAAAAAATGGTACTCGATGTGGTCCTCGCCGCGCGGGATCGGGGACTGTACAACGCGATCACCGATTGCGGGGCCGGCGGGTTTTCCAGTGCGGTCGGAGAGATGGGCGAAAAAATCGGGGCGGAGGTCTGGCTCGAGCGGGCTCCGGTTAAATACGAGGGGCTCTCTTACACGGAGATCTGGATCTCCGAAGCCCAGGAACGGATGGTCCTCTCGGTACCGCCCGAGCAGTGGGAAGCGCTCTCGGCACTCTGCGCTTCGGAAGATGTTGAGGCGACGATCATTGGCCGTTTCGTCCCCAGCGGAGAACTCACACTCAAGTACCACAAGGAGCAGGTTGGCCGGTTGCCGATGGAGTTTCTGCACGATGGCCGTCCGCCTGTCATCCGGCAGGCTCGCTACGCACCGCGTCCGGCAGAGACTATGGCCCTGCCCGCTCTGGCCGATGCGTATCACGAAGAATTGCTCGCGATCCTCGGTTCGCTCAATGTCGCCAGTAAAGAGTGGGTTATCCGCCAGTACGATCATGAAGTACAGGCGGGTAGCGTGATTAAACCGCTGGTCGGTGCGGCCAACGACGGGCCGGGAGATGCCGCCGTGGTACGGCCAAAACTCACCTCGCGACGGGGCATCGCCGTCTCCTGCGGCATGAACCCGTATTATGGCGACCTCAATACCTACCACATGGCGGCCAGCAGTATCGACGAAGCGATGCGAAATTGTGTCGCCGTCGGCGCAAACCCGCGGAAGATTGCGATTCTGGACAATTTCTGTTGGGGCGATTGTGAAAATCCCGAGACCCTCGGTTCGCTGGTGCGGGCCGCACTCGCCTGCTACGACCTCGCCGTAGAATTGGAAACTCCCTTCATCAGCGGCAAAGACAGCCTGAACAACGAATTCAGTTACGTTACTGCCGATGGTGAAAAACAGACCATTGCCATCCCCGCGACACTGCTGATCAGTGCGATGGGACAGGTGGAGTCGGTCGATCAGTGCGTCACGATGGATCTGAAACAAGCGGGCAGCGTACTGTACTTAGTCGGCATCACCCGTGATGAATTGGGTGGATCGCACTACGCCGTTACCCGGGGACTTACGGGCGGCCGGGTGCCGCAGGTGCATGTCGCCACAGCCAAAGCGACTTTCCTGGCGATGCACGATGCGATCAAAGCCAATCTGGTACGGGCCTGTCACGACCTGAGCGAGGGCGGTTTGGCGGTTGCCGCGGCCGAAATGGCATTTGCCGGCTCCCTCGGAGCGACGTTGCACCTTGCGCGGGTGCCGCACGACGATTCGGTCTCGCACCCGGTCTCGCTCCTATTCGGCGAATCGAACAGCCGCTTCCTCTGTGAAGTGGCACCCGATCGCGCGGCCGACTTCGAGGCCCTATTCGAAACGATTGCCGAAAACGCACCGCTGCTGGCCAACATCGGCGAAGTGACGGCGACGAGTCGACTGCAAATCTTGACAAGCGAAAACAATCCGTTGATCGATGTGGAAACCGAGCGTCTCAAAGCCGCCTGGCAAAAACCACTCGCCTGGTAATGTATATTTTCATAAGGAATTGAAACCGAGTTTTATGTCGAAGCCACGCGTACTGATCCTGAGAGCGCCCGGAACCAACTGCGATGTGGAGACGGCCTTTGCCTTCGAAATGGCAGGCGCCGCACCGCAGGTGGTGCATATCAATCGCGTGCTCGAAAATGCGCAACTTTTTGCCGAGTCGCAGATCCTCTGCCTGCCCGGAGGGTTTAGCTACGGAGACGATGTGGCTGCCGGGCGCATTCTGGCCAATCAGATCCACCATCACCTCACCGACGCGTTGCAGCAATTTCGGTCCGATGGGAAACTGATCCTGGGAATTTGCAACGGGTTTCAGATCCTGATCAAAGCGGGCATGCTGCTCGATGGTGGCAATCCGGAAGCGGGCCCGCTCGGACCCCGAGCAACACTTACCTGGAATGACACCGGTCTCTTCGAGGACCGCTGGGTGCATCTGGCGGCCAGCGGCGACAAATCGCCGCTGCTGCGTGGCATCGATTCGATGTATCTGCCGGTCGCCCATGCCGAAGGCAAGTTCGTCACCAGCAGTCCAGCGGTACTGGACCAATTGGAAGAGGCTGGCCAACTCGTCTTGCGTTACACCGATCCCGCATCGCCGGAGAACCGGGATGTCGACTATCCGCACAACCCCAACGGCTCGTATCAGGCGGTCGCGGGCATCTGCGATGCAACCGGCAGGGTACTCGGACTGATGCCCCACCCGGAACGGTTTATCGACCACACCCAGCATCCGCGCTGGACACGGGGTGAAGCGGCAGACGTGGGAGACGGTCTGGCGATGTTTAAAAATGCGGTCGCTTATTTCGGCTAACCGATGCCCGCCCCAAAACCGTCCTTACCGGTCTCAGCCTTGGACGATTGCGATGGTGACCTGGCAGAGGATGAGCGGTCCTTAAAATGCGGTTCCGGCGGGTCGAAGTCGATATGATCGTAGCGCGAGACGTATCCCGGTTTCTTGGCCCGTTGCAGTTCCAGCCCATATTCTTCAACCACCCGGCGCTGGATCATCTCCCGGCATTCGGTATTAATCGGATGCGCGATGTCCGCATAGAGCTTGGTTCGGCCACCCCCATCTTTAGGGCTATGATTTGTTTGCATGCTCTGCCCACACTGATTACAAAAACCGGAACGCAGATGATTCTTGTAGCCACATTCCATGCAGTGCATGGTTAATTTGCGACTCGGCATGGCAACAAAGGCGCCATTTGTGCCCTCGATTATTTTTAAATCGCGAATCACAAAGCAATGATCGAAAGTGATCGAGCAAAATGCTTTGAGCCGATCACTACCACCTTCGATCAGTTTTATGCGAACTTCCGTGACTTCCACAAACCACCCCCTGCGGAAAAACGTTCTTGTTCAATAGGCCCGCCGTACAGTAAATACTTGTCCTAGATTGCGGCCTCGCAGTCGGGCCGCCATCTGATTTGCCTGCCGCGCGTGGCGACAGATTCCAAAATAACCGCTCCCGCTCCCTGTCATCTGATGCGCCAGACAATGCACAGATTGAAATTCTTTGCGAAGTTGGCCAATCCAGGGAGAGATGCGGGTCGCCGCCTCCTCGAGCCGATTATGAAGTGCCCCTTTGATCAGCCCGAGTGATCCTGACGGCAACGCGGTCAGGAACGATTTGATCGTTCGCGGATTCTCCGGCACACAACTGGCGCCGTAGACAGCCGCCGTCGAGAGCCCCTCCGGGGGACGCACAATCACCGCATGAAGATCGCCCATGTGCCGCATCGGCACAAGCTGCTCGCCCCGCCCGCGGGCAACTGCCGGCGTCTGCCCGATGAAGAAGGGGATGTCGCACCCCAACGCACCGGCCAACTCCGCCAAGCGATCTCGTGACCAATCAATGCCCCAGAGTCGGTTGGCCACCAAAAGAGCCGCAGCAGCATCACTCGAACCGCCGCCCAATCCAGCCTGAGTAGGAATCCGCTTGAGCAACCCGACATGAGCCCCATCTTTTGCACCACTTTTTTGCCGCAGCAGCCTTAGCGCGCGCACGACCAGATTGGCCTCCCCATCGGGAACAGCCGCTCGCGACTCGGCGCCCATACGATCACACCAGCGAAAACTAAAATCGATGGGCGCTACATCCCCCGAAGACGGGGGCGGGATTGTTTGGAAAGAAAGCGTATCATAGAGCGAAACCGGAACCATCAACGTTTCAATGTCGTGATAGCCATCGCGGCATCGTGCGAGAAGTTCAAAATAGAGATTGAGTTTGGCGGGCGCGTGGATCACTGCACCCGTGTCCCCCGAAGTAACCAACATCGAATCCCTGCTTCATTGCCAGGAGTCTAGTCAAACGTGCTTATTGGAATAACTTTCCGGAAATGAATTCCGGGAAATGAAATACGTGAAAAGAAAGGAGGTTCGACTCCAACAGATGACCCGAATTGTACTAATTCAGGAGGGTCAGTCAAGTTTTTTCCTATCCCTATGCAGTTTATCTATTTAGCCGCGGTGACATCCGGTGCAAAAATTTTCCAGCGTGCTTTTTGATGGCAAATCTCCCTTTGCGCGGATTGCTGTGGAACAGAATTCCTCACTTACTCTACGATCTATCCGATGACAAAAAAACAAAACGGCTGGAAAAAGGATGGGGCAAATTGCATCCGCGGACTGCTGATGGGTGGTGCGGATATCATTCCCGGTGTCTCGGGAGGGACCGTAGCACTGATTTTGGGAATTTATACCCGTCTGATCACTGCCATCAGCCACGTTGACAGCCAACTTCTTGCGCATCTTCGCGACCGAGAATGGCGCCGGGCGGCAAGACATGTTGACTTGCGATTTCTGATCGCACTCGGGATCGGTATCGGTGCGGGCATTGTGAGCCTCGGTAGCTTGATGCACCTGCTTCTAGAGGACTATCGCCCACAAACGCTCTCGCTGTTTTTTGGACTGATTGTCGCCTCGAGCCTGATCGTCGCCCGCCTCGTGCAACGCTGGAGTTGGGCCGTTATCCTCCTGGCGATGTTTGGAGTCTTCGTCGCCTACGCCGTTACAGGGGGCAGAGAGTTCGACAACCCGGCAGGCCCGCTTGCACTTTTCTTCTGCGGTATGCTTGCAATCTCGGCGATGATCCTGCCCGGAATCAGCGGGGCGTTTATCATGCTGCTTCTGGGAGTCTACAAGCAGATTACCGGAATCCTCAAAGATCTTCCCAAAGGTGACCTCTCGGGTGAAGGGTTGCTGGCGCTGATCGCCTTTGCCGCTGGCTGTGTGGTCGGCCTTTTGAGTTTTAGCAAAATCCTTCGCTGGCTCCTCTCCCAATACCACGACGCCACCATGGCCCTGCTCTGCGGATTTATGGTCGGCTCGCTCCGTAAGCTCTGGCCTTTTGACAACAGTTTTTCGCAAAAGAGCGAACCGCTGAGTGAACGTTTGCCTGAGTGGCTGACCCGATCGCTGCCTGATTGCCTGATTCCCGACGAACTTTTCATTCCCGACTCGTTCACTGCCCAGGTAGGGCTCTGCCTGCTGCTTGCCCTAGCTGCGGCCGCATTCGTCTTAGTGCTCGAATGGCTCTCGAGGGGCCCTGAGGAACAAAAACCTCTTGAAGAATGATGCGAGGGGACCCATTCTCATCGACGGTCGCCTACTGGCGGCCGGTTACTGGCGGTCAGCTACTGCCGCGTGAGTGCGTGGAACCGTTCGATCAGATCCCGCGTGACCGGTCCCGGCTTGCCATCCCCGATGGGGCGGCTATCGACCTCGATCACCGGGATCACCTCGGCGGCAGTGCCTGTCAGAAAGCATTCATCCGCCGCAAACACATCGTGACAGGTTAGCGGGATCTGGTGGACCGGAATCCCCGATTCACTCCCCAACTCACAAACCGCCTGACGGGTGATACCGTCGAGAATGCCGGCCTCTCGAGGCGGAGTGAGCAGTTCTCCCCGACGGACCAGAAAAATGTTGTCGCCAGTACACTCGGCAACCTCGCCCTTATGGTTGAGCATCAGCGCTTCAATACACCCGGCCTGTTTGCCTTCTACTTTGGCCAGAATATTGTTTAGGTAATTGAGCGATTTGATACCCGGACTGAGAGCCGCCGGATGGTTCCGAACCGTACTGACGGTGACGATTTTTAATCCGTCGGTGTAAAACTCGTCGGGATATAACGTAACCCGGTCTGCAATGATGATCACCTGCGGATCACTCGTCTGATCCGGATCGAGACCGAGTGTGCCCACGCCGCGCGTGATGACCAGACGCACATAGCCATCTTCGATTTCGTTGACCTGTAGCGATTCGTTGACCGCCGCCGCCATCTCCTCGAGCGTCATCGGGATCTCCAGATGGATCGCCTCGGCCGATTCCCACAACCGCTTGAGATGCTCCTGCAGGCGAAAAATTTTCCCCCCGTAGCTCCGCAAGCCTTCAAAAACTCCGTCTCCGTAGAGCAGACCGTGATCAAAAACGCTCACCCGGGCGTTTTCTTTATCGAAAAACGTGCCGTTAATGTAGATTTTTTGCGCCACGTTCATCCTCTACATGATCTTGCGCCCCAATTTTACTCTAAACGCCCCTCGATGAGACGCACCGTTCGATCCGCCTGGGCAGCAATGCCTTCGTCGTGGGTCACCATGACTATAGTGAGATTTTTATTCACGTTCAAGTTTCGAAGAATATTGAGAATCTCCTGGCCTGCTTTGCGGTCGAGATTGCCGGTTGGCTCATCGGCCAACAGTACCCGGGGGCCGTTGATCAGCGCCCGGGCAATCGCGGTGCGCTGCATTTCCCCACCCGAGAGCTCGCGCGGTTTGTGGTTGAGGCGGTGGCTAAGGCCCACCATCGAGAGCAACTCGACGGCCCGGCTGCGGAACTTTTTCCGGTTGCTCAAATAACCAAACAATCCGTGGCCGATCATCAATGGCAACAACACATTGCCAAGTGCTGTAAGCTCCGGGAGCAAGTGGTAAAATTGAAATACAAATCCAAAGGTTTCGTTGCGCAACTGGTCACGTTTTTTTGACGCTATGTTGTCGACCCGCGATCCGGAAAAGTGAATCTCTCCGGTGTCGGGGTGGTCCAGAGTTCCGAGAAGATGCAGCAAAGTGCTTTTCCCACAACCGCTCTGTCCGATGATGGAAATAAATTCTCCTTCGCGAATATCGACATCCAGGCCTCTGAGTACCGGAATAATATTCTGTCCCTTGTGGTAGTTCTTCCGGACATCACGTGCTGCAAGAATTGCGACCGGGCTTTCTGAAGCCTGCACTGTGTCGGGTGCAGCGTCATGGGCGTGCCCAGGCAGAGAACCCGCCTGTTGCGATTTGCTCTGTTGTTGCTGCCGGACAGCAGGGGAGACGTTACTCATAGCGCAATGCCTCCACAGGGTGTAAGCGAGCAGCCCGCAACGCGGGCAACACGCTGGCAATAACGGCGATTGCAATCGCACCGACGATGACCCAGGTAATCATGAGCGGTTGAATCAAGGTCGGAATCTCTTGGAAGTAGTAGATGGAAGGATCGAAAACAGGCTGGCCGGTCAAGACCTCCACCCAGTGGCGAATGTTATCGATGTGCCGCACAAACAACAGACCCAACAAAACCCCAGCACCCGAGCCGACCGTTCCCAGAGAGAGACCGTACGTCAGGAAAATACTCATCACCCCGCCCCCGGATGCCCCGAGCGATTTGAGAATCCCGATATCCTTGGTCTTCTCCACAACAATCATGAAAAAGATAGCTAGGATTCCGAACCCTGCTACGGCAATGATCAAAAACAGGAGGATGTTCAAGATAGCGGTTTCCATCTGAACCGCCGCCAGGAGAGGGCCCTGCTTGTCCCGCCATGTAGAAATCCCGTACATCTCGGGAGGGAAAGAGGCTCGCAACTTGTCGCGTACTGCCACCAGATCAGCACCGGCCCGCAGTTTGATCTGGATCGAGTTTACATTGCCAAGACCGGTGGACGGATCGATCATGCCGCGCATTTGCTGGATTTTTTGAATCGGAGCAAAGATAAAAGCCGAATCGTACTCACTCATCTTGCTCTGATAGAAATCGACGACGGTAAAACTGCCACTGACTGCCTTGGGAGGCGTTCCGGCGGCAGGAAACGTGAGTTGGACATCGTCCCCCGGCAAGACCATGAAATAGTGATCGCCATCGCGCCCCATAATTTGCGAAAGGGCATAGCCGACGATGATCCCGGTCTCCTGCTCAACCGCCTTGTTATAGATACGGTCCTCGGTGAGCGGACCCCACTGTTGGGCGACACCTTGATCGCTTTCGGCGGCAAGTTGCGGAGTCTCGATACCAGAAAAAGGATCGGACTTGCCAACTTTTTCAGGCACGGCCAGTTCGGGTGTGTTTTTTTTCTGAGCCACGAGCCAGGCTTTTTCCTGCGCTGCGACCCATTGGCGGTGCGGCCAACCTGCGACTTCCATGCCATGACGGTATGGTGACTCCTCGCCCAGAACGTGGTCATAGACGTCGTAGCCGCCATTACGAAGTTTGAAGCTGGGCTGTTTGCGATTTTCCGGATGCTGGAGATAGGCCGTGCAATCGCTCACCGTGGCATACGTCTCTGGATCAATACCGATAAAATTCACCTGGCGGTGTACCCAGCGGCCTTGCACCCGATAGTTGAGCATCGCCGGAACGTGAACCGTTGGCGTCATCGCCTCAATGTCATCACCGGCAACTTCTCGTATCCGTTGCATGTGCCATGCGGCGTCGGAGAATCCTTCTAGCCCATGCCCGTCGAAAACAATATCGGACAAGATCCCATGAATGCGGTGCTGCATCTCATAGGTAAATCCCGACATCACACTGTTGACGACAATCAGAGTTGAGACACCCAGCGTCACGCTGATCACCGAAGCGAGCGCAATGTAGCGGGTATGCAAATAACGCCAACAAAGAATTATCTTGTACATGGCCAATCCTTCGGCTCTATAGGGCAACTCGCCTTGAAGATCCTGCCTTCATACATCATCTCTCTTACGACTCTTGTTCGGGACGTAGCAGGGGAAACAAAATTACCTCTCGAATCGACTCGCTGCCGGTGAGCAGCATGACCAGGCGATCGATCCCGATGCCAAGCCCACCGGCCGGTGGCATTCCGTGCCGCAGTGCCCGGACAAAATCATGATCCATCTTGGCCATCGAGTCCTCTTCTTTTTGGCCACCCAATTGGGTACGGAAAAGCTCTTCCTGCAGATCCGGATCATTCAGTTCGGTATAGGCGTTAGCCACTTCCATGCCCTGAACAAACAATTCGAACCTTTCGGCAATCTCGGGATGATCGGCTTTGCGCTTGGTCAGCGGACAGATGCTCGCCGGGTAATCGATCACGAAGACCGGTCCAATGAGGGCATCCTCGACCTTCTCCTCAAAAACCTCGTTTTTGATCACATCTGGATGCTTGTCGGTCGTTTCAAAACCGATTGAGTCGGCCAGCGCACGGACCGCGTCTGGATCTGCCGGGTCGATGCCCGTGTGTTCCGCAAAGAGTTCGTCGTACGTCTTGCGGACAAACGGGATTGAAAAATCGATTGTGGCGTCTCCCCAATCCAACTGGGTTTGCTGCCCCGTTGCTTCGATTGCATCGCTGATAATTTTCTCGGTCAAGTCCATCATGGACTCGTAATTACCATACGCCTGATAGACCTCCAGCATCGTGAACTCAGGATTATGCTTGGGGCTGATCCCCTCGTTGCGATAGACGCGGCCCAACTCATACACCCGCTCGATCCCTCCGACCAACAGACGTTTGAGGTGCAACTCGAGTGCAATCCGCATGAAGAGCGGTATGTCGAGGGCATTGTGGTGTGTCGTAAAGGGACGTGCTGCAGCGCCGCCGGCAATCGAGTGGAGTGTGGGTCCTTCGATTTCTACAAAATCCTCGCCATCGAGCGTGTTGCGGATGGAACGTACAATCCGAGTGCGGTTTAAAAACCGATCGCTGACCCCCTCCGTGTGGATCAGATCCAGGTAGCGCATCCGCTGCCGCAACTCCGGATCGGTCATACCGTGATGTTTTTCCGGTGGTGGGAGCAGGGACTTGGTAAGAAAGTAGAGCTGCTCGACAAAAATGGTCAGCTCGCCAGTCCGTGTTCGCTTCAGTTCGCCATCCACGCCGATGAGGTCACTCAAATCCAAAAGCTGCGCCAATTCCCAGTGGGCCTCACCGACTTGATTTTTGCCGATAAAGAGCTGGATTTTTCCAGTCCAGTCCTGGATGTCGGCAAATACCAGTTTGCCCTTGCGCCGCTGGAGAATGATCCGACCTGCGGCCCGTACCTTCGGGCCGTGCCGTTCTGTTTTGCGCTCGTCGCCATCGGGTGACGGTTCGGTAACGATCTCACTTTCCAGATCACGGATGCTTGCGATTGACTTGTGGTCGTCGAACCGCCCGCCCCAGGGATCGATGCCGAGGCCACGAATTTTTTCGAGCTTCTCGCGACGGGCCGCTTCGTGCATCCCGGGGTCGCGAATCTCTTGTTTGTCGTCGGCCATGGGTGCAGTGGACATCTCGGGGCAACTCGGGACAAAACAGCTGTCACGCGGCGACTGCCACCAGCGCGATAGAAGAATATTAAGGCCCACAGAACAACGCAGGCATGTTAAAATGCGGGATCGCAACATTTTAGTCAAACCTCGAGAACCGTCAATGTCAGCTACCGCCGTGGCCGAGAACTGCTGCTTGCTAGCTATAGTGGCACCCACACCAAAGGTACTTTGAGGCGGTCCCCGAGAGACATCCAAAGGATTACAATATTTTTTTCGACCCCATTGCCGGGTCGCGCTTTCGCACCCTGACCAAAATGAGGTTAACCATGCGTTGCCTATCTGCGGGCGGTCTTCTGACGCTTATTCTCTCAACGGCCCTCGTGGCCGAATCGGCCGATTGGTCGGCATCTCAGATCAACAAACTTCCCTCAAGCGAAACACCGGTCCACCTTTTCAACGGCAAAGACTTTGCCGGCTGGCAGGGCCAGATCGGCAAGTACTGGAGCATTGCCGATGGCACGGTCATCGGCCGCAACACCGCCGAAAATGCGCCTCAGGCGAGTACCTATCTACTGACCGAAAAGAAGTACCATAATTTCCGACTCATCTTTGAAGGGCGTCTTGTCAAAAGTGAAATGCATACTGGCATCGCGATCTGGGGCAAACGGGTTGAGCGGCAGGGAGATCCCGACTCCTACCTGGGACACTTGGTAATGTTCCCCTCCGGGTATGGTTTTTGGGACCTTTATCGCCGGAACCTGATCTACCAGGACACCGGGGGGGTCGCCAAGAAGGCGGGCAAGCAGCACGCGTGGAATCGGATCGAGATTCTGGCAATCGGCAATCGCATCCAGCTTGCCATCAACGGCCAGCTTGTGGCGGACTGGAATGACCCGAAACCGGAATATTGTCAGGCCGGTCCTATCGGACTCCAACTCCACTCCAATAGCGTCCCCCAGGAAGTGCAGTTTCGCGGCCTGATCCTGACAGAAAATCCAGAAGACAAACTGGTAACGCTGACCGAAAACGGTAATTAGCCGTTCGCTAAAGCGATAGCCGATAAAAACGCTCGGCCGTACCGCCAAGGATTGCCTCGCGCTCCACCTGACTGAGAGCACCAAGTAGTTCCAACAGCGCCTCGTGTACCTGCCGGTAGCTGGCCGCCAACTCACAGACGGGCCAGTCGGAGCCGAACATCAAACGATCGGGACCAAACAGTTCCAGGGCCGCATCGACGTACGGCTTTAAGTCGGCGCTCTTCCAGTCCTGCCAGTCCGCCTCGGTCACCATGCCCGAAAGTTTGCAATAGATATTAGGGCAAGCGGCCGCACCGCGCAATGCCTCGAGCCAATCGTCGCGCCGTTGGTTTTTGATCTCCGGCTTGGCCAGGTGGTCGATCACCATCGGCAACTCCGGAAGTTCCCGGCCAAGCCGTGCCGCGTGGTGGAGATGCTTGACAAAAAACAAAAGATCGAATGGGACGGAGTGCCGCTCGAGTACCTTCAGACCGCGCACAATGTCCGGGCGGATAATAAAATCATCATCCGCTTCATCCTGCGTGATGTGCCGCACACCGACAAATTTTGGATTGTGTTGAAATTCCAGCACCTGCTCTTCGCACTGCTCGCTTGCCAAATCGATCCATCCGACAACGCCGGCAATGAAGGGATGCTCTTCGGCCAACTGCAATATCCAGCGATTCTCTTCCAAGTTGTGCTGCGTCTGCACAAAAATCGTATGGTCGATCCCGGAGGCGGTGAGTTGCGGTTGCAAATCCTCCGGAAGAAAGGTGCGGCAGATGGCCGCCTTATCCGGTTCGTTCAGCCATCGGTAATCAAACCGGTCGGCAAGCGACAGATCCCAGAAGTGCTGGTGGGCGTCGATCGAAAGGGCCATCCTCTTACGGCTCCTCGGGATTGATACACAGGTACGGATGCCATCGCACTCAGGATACCTCGATCATTGCCTTGAGTGCACAGGTGTCACGGCAAAGGACTTCTTCAAACCGATCTGCGACCGCATCAAACGGCAGGCGATGGGTAATCCAGCGGTCGGTATCGATTTTTCCCTGCTCAATAAAGGAAATGATTTGCCTAAAATCTTCCGGCAGCGCGTTGCGACTGCAGAGCAAAGTCCCTTCCGGTTTATGGAATGTCGGATGCCGAAACGTTACCTCGTCCGTCGAGAGACCCACAAACACCACCCGACCGGTCGGCGCGACGTACGAAAAACTGGCCGACATCGAACCATTGTGACCCGTGGCATCGATGACCACCTCCGGAAGTTGTCCATCGTTCAGATCCCGCAACTGCTGCTCGACATCCGCCCCAGGCATGATGGCCGTCTCAATCCCCATCGCGTCCCGGCAAAATGCCAGCCGCTCGGCACTCAGGTCCATCACCAACGGTCGCCCGCCCTCGATTGCGATAAATTCCAAGGTTGCCAGCCCGATCGGACCAGCACCGATGACCAGGCAGTTTTCTCCCGCACGCACGCCCCCGCGCTGCACTGCATGGCGGCCAATGGCAAGTGTCTCGACCAGGGCGAGCTGTTCGAACGAGAGTGTTTTTGACCGATGCAACTTACGCGCGGGCAGAAGCAATCGTGGGCGCAGGCCGCCATCGATCATCACACCAAGTACTTTGATGTTTTCGCAACAATTGCCCGCCCCTTTACGGCAGGCATAGCAGTGTCCGCAGTTGATGTATGGTTCGACGCTGCAGCGATCTCCGATCCCCAGATCGGTCACCCCTTCACCCACCTTGAGGACTTCCACTCCCAACTCATGTCCCGGAATCCGCGGATACTCAAAAAAAGGCATCTTTCCCAGGTATCCGCTGATATCGGTGCCGCAAACACCACAGCGATGTGTTTGGACGAGGACTTCACCCGGACCCGGGTCTGCCGGTTCTGGAATTTCGATCCCGCGAAATTTTTTCGGAGCTGTCAGTTCAATCGCCTGCATCGACCGACTCCGAGTGTTGTACCAGTGGATCGTTGTTTTCCTCGCGGCCTTCAAGATAGAACCAATTATGGATCGGGGCAAGAATATCAAGCACTTCACTGAGAAGTTGCTCGTCGATCGGTTGGGCTGCCCAGCGGCACCACTGAGCAACCCGCTCCGGATTGGCCGATCCGGTGATGCAGGTTGTCAAATCTGGATGGGCGATCGAAAACTGCAGCGCAAGCTGCGCGATATCCACTCCCTGACTCCTGGCGTGTGCGGCGGCATTTGCGGCAATCCTGCGGACGCGATCGGTCGCTTTGTGCCAGGCGGGCAGGGGAGCTTCGCTCAGCAATCGGGCACTAAAGGGGGCGGCGTTCATGACACCCACCCCTTTTTGCTGGCAGAGCGGAAGGATATCGAGCAACATCGTATTCTGGAGTGTGTAGTGGTTGTAGGAGAGGATCACGTCCAGTTCGACCTGATGGATCATGTCGGAAAATACCTTTATCGGATAACCGGAGACACCGATAAAACGGACCTTCCCCTCTCCGCGTAAGCGTTCCATTGCCGGGAGCGTCTCCTCAACGATCTGGCGCAGATCGACAAATTCAATGTCGTGGCAGAGAAGCACATCAAGGTACTCGACCTTCATCCGCTGCAGGCTCACCTCGACACTTTCGCAGACCCGCCGGGCAGAAAAATCAAAATGTTCGGGGCTGTACCGTCCCAGTTTGGTGCCGAGATAATACGCATCCCGCGGCAAATCAGGTAGGACCAATCCGAGCAGGACCTCGCTCATGCCGCGGCCATAATAGGGCGAGGTGTCAATGAAATTCATCCCCGAGTCGATCGCCACATGCACTGCGCGGAGCGCTTCGGCAATATCGATTTTTCGAAATTCCGCGCCGAGGGATGAGGCGCCGAAACTGAGCGGCGAGAGCTTGATCCCGGTCTGGCCGAGCAGACGGTTTTCCATTCTGTATTCCTCACAAGCGCGCAATGCCGCGGCAGGGTCATCCCGCATGTGAGGCGGCTTGACCCCACACCGGGTGGAGTCATTATAAGAGATTCCCTTTGATGGAACACTGCCGGAGGACCCATTTGTGGCGGACGCATTCCCCAAACCTGTTTGCCTCGGACTTGCGCCGAGTTTTGGATTTGGCGATCGCATCGGCCTGGCGACTCCCGGCCATGTGGAGGCAATGCGGAGAGCGGGCGCGGGCATTGCCCCGATGTACCCACAGCAATCGATCCGTGAAATGACCCGCACTGGCCGCTCACCGGGAGAGGTGATGGCCGATGCCCTGCGGGGCATGCTCGAGGCGGGCAGCACCGGACCGACCGGCGCCGATGCCGATCATCTGAAAACGCCCCAGGATGTGGCGCAGACAGCCGCTGCCGGTTTTTGTTTCTTTACGATCGACCCTTCAGATCATGTCGATGTCCGGGCGGACGATTACCGCGAAGCGGCCCTGCGCGAGAAGTTTGCCGCCATTGCAGCGGACGCACCCTGGTTCGACACCTATTGCGGTGAGTCGATCTCGCTTGCCGGCGGGGTGCAGATTGACCTGAATGAAGAGGTCTGCATGCGGGCGGCGGTCAAGTATGGTCTTGCGATCAAAGAAGCGATTGCGCTTTCAAAATGCATCCACCAGACAAACGAAGCGTCGGGACAGGAGTATGAAATCGAACTCTCGGTCGATGAGACGCCGCAGCCGACCACATTGGGAGAGCACTATATCATTGCCCGGGAGTGTTTGGAGAGCGGGATGCGACTGGTCAGCCTCGCGCCGCGGTTGATTGGCGATTTTGAAAAAGGAATCGATTACAAAGGGGACCTTGTGGCCTTGGAGCACTCTCTGAAAAAACATGCCGCCATTGCCAACGCGCTTGGCCCCTACAAACTGAGCCTGCATTCCGGATCGGATAAGCTCTCGATGTACGCGGCCCTGGCCCGCACAACACAGGGGTGTTGGCACGTCAAGACTGCCGGCACCTCGTACCTGGAAGCGTTGCGGGTGGCGGCACGCCACGACGGATCGCTGTTTCGGCAGATCATCGATTTTTCTCGGGCTCGCTACGAGACCGACAAGGCAACGTACCATGTTTCAGCAACGCTCGAAGATGCCCCGGCTGCTGACGATGTCGGGCAGATCGAGCAACTAGAACGCGCGTATCTCGAACTTTGGTCGGAAGTCCCACAGGGTGTTGGGTTCACCCGCCCGGGTCGCCAGATCCTGCACTGTACGTTTGGCTCAGTCCTGAGCGATCCAACGCTCGGCCGGGCACTGCAGGACCTGCTCAAGACGCATCAGGATACGTACACCGGGGTGTTGGCCGAGCATTTCCAGCGGCACTTAGACGCGCTGCGGGCCGGAATGTAAAGGGCGAGCGCGGGCTAAAAGTATTTTCGAAACGTTGCCATCGTCTCTGAGGCGGCCTGCTCGGAATTCGGCAGCGGTAGGGCCTCGGCCGAGAGATACCCGCTGTACCCGATTTGTTTCAGTGCCGCAGCAATCGGCTCATACTCGAGGTGTCCTAGGCCGGCGGCATGTCGGTTGGAATCGACAAAGTGGATGTGGCCGATTTTTGCAGCAGCAGCAATCAGGGCGGAGGCGATATCCTGCTCTTCAATATTCATATGAAACAGGTCGGCCAACAAGCGGACGTTGTCGCTCGCCATGGAGTCGAGCAAATCACCCGCATCGCCAAGCGTATGGAGCAGATTGGTCTCATACCGGTTGAGCGGTTCGAAAAGCAACGGGACCCCATATTGTCCGGCATGATCGCCGAGGCGATCTAGCGATTCAGCAAGATACGCAAGCGCGGCGGTGCGGTCCACTTCGTCTCCAAAGTGACCCTGCATTGAGCCGATGATGGCCATGGCACCAAACTCGCCCGCTTTGTCGATAATCGCGCGGATAAATGCTTCCGCCTCGCGCCGCTCGGCAGCCTGTGGACTCACCAGATGTCGTCGATGCAACACCCAGCCCGCGCCGGTTCCAAGCGCGGCCAGTTTCAGGCCCTCCGCTTCGAGCAATCTGGCGAGTGGAAACTGGGCGAGCGATTCGGCAGAAGGGGCAAAAATCTCGACGGCATCGAACTGAGCCTGCTTTGCGGCACGGCAGGCGATCTCAAGATCGCCCCAAAAAACAAAGGGACCCCCTCGGGCCTGCTCGACGAGACTGATCGTAACGCACGCTTGGATCATGGCAGAGCTAGTCGATGCGGACACCGATGGTAAGCAGCAAATTGGCAAAGCGCTGCTGGTCGGCGGTCTGGATGGTGAGGGCAAGATCGGGGGTGCTGGCTGCAGGATAAAAATCCCACTTGTCGATCGGCTCAAGCTCAATGTTCAGCTCTGCGTTCTGAAGGACACCGCGGTACTCCGCCCAAACTGGTGGATCGACATCGAGCGCGTAGGGGCCTGTTGTCTCGTACATCATCGTTTCTGCCGCTTCGATCGGAATCGTTGCCACGAGCGCCCGCAGTACCTGTGTGACGGTAACAACGCCCGGGGAGAGATTGAGACTTACCAGTTCCGCATTGGGCCCCAATGTGGTCGAAGCGGGATAATTCCCATCGGCGATCAAAACTTTGGCGTGGTGTCCCGCGCGGGCCAACACCTGGTTGATTTGGGGATGGAGCAAAGGTTGCAACAGCATGGTCTCATTCCCGGTCGGAGTGATCGGAGGGTGCTGGGGAAAACACCGTTATAACAGTGCCCTTTGGCGCTGTCAGGGGCGGCGGGCCACGGGCGGTTTACTGCTGGGGACTTGCGCGGCGGCTGCAGATCGATTTTATCTCCCCCGAGAGCCAGGGAAGTGCCGCCAGCGTAGCTGCAAGAAACAGTCCCATTGCATTGGCAAGATAATCATTCCAGTCAAAACCGCGGCCAAACATCGGTTGCGTCACCTCGTCGATAAAGCCCCAAAGCAACAGCGCGCTGAAAATCAGCCAGCCACTTGCGCAAAAGAGTCCCAGAGTTGTTCGATTTCTTTGGCGACCATAACTGGCCGCGGCCCAGAAGGCCAAAAGGCCAAGCAACAGATACGCGCAAAAGTGGAACCATTTGTCCGGGCTTTGCAATTGCATGCCGTGACCAAAACGAACGAGACCCATAAAAAGATTGTCGAGCCAGCCAACATCATCTGCCGCCGCAGCGTGGATGAGCGGGATGTGGGTGGTCAAAAACATGAGGGCCATATACCCGATCAGAACCAGTCGCCGGGCAGAAAACGAAACCCGCCACAACGTCCGCCGGGAACGATCGTCGACTACCTGAACCGTTTGCTTCTCACCCATATCAACGCCTCACAGAGAAGAGCGGCCATCGGGCAACGCTGCCGAGCAACCGCTGAATGAATTATTCTTTTTTCGGCTGCTGCTGCAAACGACGCATAATGTCCCGCATCAAGTCTGCCGCACGGGGCGATTCGGGGGCCAGTTGCAGTAGCTCCCTGGCCCGCGATTCCGCTTCGGCCAGGTTGCCGATCTCTATGAAGAATATGCTCAATCCATACAAATAGTCAAAATTATTTGGCTCTAATGTATGGGCCTGCGTAAGGGCCTGCTCCGCTTCTTTGAAGTGGCCCATCCGTCCCAAATTCAGTCCCAGCCGGTACCAGGGCAAGCTGGCTGCAGGATCCTGCTCGGTAAGTCGCCTAAATTCGGCAGCGGCTAATTTGTCCTGTCTAGTCCGACTGTAGAGCATGCCCAGGTTAAAACGGGCCCGAAAGAAGAGGGGATCGATCTTGAGCGCTTGCCTGTATTGGTCTGCAGCCCGCGGTGACTGCGCCAGATCGAGCGAAAAATTCCCCAGGTTGTAGTGGGCAGAGGCGAGGTCGTCATCGGCCCGCTGAGCCGTTTTGAGCTCCTCGGCTGCCCGCTCAAATGCGCGGCGAATATTGGGCACAAGTGAACGGCTCAGGGGTGCTAGCACCTGTGCTGCACTGCTGCGGACCATCCGCACAGGATCGCTAAGCAGTGGAGCCACGGCTGCGATGAGCGCATCGGCGGCCTCGGCATCCGGCTGCAAATTCCTGATGGACACCCCGCGGACGAGAGGATTTTCATCGGCAAGACCGGCAACCACCAACGCCCGGCTGCTGGGGCTGTTGATCTGTGCGAGGTGTTCGATGGCGGTCGCCTTCACAATCGGAGGGGTCTCTTTGTTTTGTAACAACCGGGTGAGCATCTCTTCCGCCTCCGGTTTGCCCTTGCGGGCCGCGTCGAAGGCCCAGGCATAGTGGGGCACCTTCTCTTCCGCCTTTCCGTACCACTTTTCGGTCGCTGTAAGCATTTCCGAATCGATCCGGTCAATGGTCTTCTCGGCCGCGCCATCTCCGGCGTTGGCGGCTGCCAGCAGATCGGCATAGCGAGGGCCAGTGCCACGGTTTTCAATATCTAGATGACACTGCGTGCAGGCATTGGGTACCCCGAGAGCAACCGAAAGATCGGGCCTCGGGTTACGGATGCTGTGGTCGCGCCGCGGATCAACAAGCATGTAGTGCGTTTCGGGCATATGGCACGCGACGCACTCTGCGCCGGGCGAACCGGGCTGGTGGTGGTGGTGTGCCGGAACGTCGTATTTGCCCGCAGGGTGCTGGTGGCAGGAGGTGCAGAGCTGGTTGCCTTCGTGCTTCAGTCGCGTTGAATGCGGATCGTGGCAATCGGTGCAGCGGATCCCCTTTGCGTGCATCTTGCTCTGCAGGAACGATCCGTAGACATACACTTCATCCTGGATCTGACCATCAGCGTGATAGAGTCCCTCGCGCAACAGCGCCGGTTCGTAGTAGTCGAGCAACTCACCCCCGGGCCGGAAATCTGCGCCAACGCGGTGCCGCCGCGCGTGACACGGCGCGCACGATTCGATTTCTATTTTGGCATTTTTGCTCTTGAGATTCGGTAGTCCGTATCCGTGATGGCGATCCCAGAACAAGCTGTGTGACTCGGCCAGCTCGACATGCAAACTACCCGGTCCGTGACACGTTTCGCAGCTGACATCAATTTCAGTAAAGGTCGTTTTATAGCAGGCGAGTTCCGGGTCGTAATTTTTTTGCACATTGGTCGAATGGCATTCTGCGCACATCTGCTGCCAGTTCGACATCCGACCAGTCCAGTGCAGCCGATCGTCAGGTGCCAGTTTTTCATCGCGGACATCGGGCGGATAGTGGTAGAACCATTTGTTTTGTTTGCTATCCCAACTCACTCGCAGCACCTGCACGCGTCCGTCAGGAAACTCAACCATATACTGTTGCAGCGGATCGAAGCCGAAGACGTACTTCACTTCAAAATCCGCCATTTCCCCATCGGGACCTTCGGTGTGGATCATGTAACGATCCCCGTCGCGAAACATCCGCGAAGTGATGCCCTGATAGGTGAGTCTGGCATCTTCAAAATCGCCGAGCACGGTTTCACTGGTGGCCATATCCATTGCCCGATCATGTGGTGACCCATGCCACCGGTCGAAAGATTGCTGATGGCATTGAGCACACGTGGCGCTGCCGACGTACGTAGCCGTTGTATCAACCGGCAGGGCGAGCAAATAATCGATCAAAACGCCGACGATGCTAAAGAGTACAACCGCCAGGAAAATCAGTAGAAGTACTTTTTTCATCGGACCTTCAGACGTAAGGGATGGACACTCCCATTATATCGCCTGGTGTGAGCGATGGGATGTGTGTGCAAGCGGCAGAGGGCGCCCCGTTTGACAGGCCGGCGAAGGGGGCGTTAGAGTCAATCGTTCCAGGCACCTCCGAAAGGTGCCGAAACGGATGGGTGGCCGAGTGGACTAAGGCGGCAGTCTTGAAAACTGCTGTACGGGTGACCGTACCGGGGGTTCGAATCCCTCCCCATCCGCTCGTTGTATCTCTGCCTGACAGACCGATTAGAGTTTCTCGATCTCACCCGGTCGCCACGACTTGTCAAACCATGGTTTTAGCGGACCGTAGAGCCGCAGGCAGAGAAACCACCCTTTGCCCGGTACGGTTTGGATCCAGTTCGATTCCTTCCCCGACGGGGGCTTCGGACCAAAATAAATATCGACCGAACCGTCTTCATTCACGGCCATCTGGTCGCGCCGGCTGTTGCGACTCGGAAAAGGCTGATCGGTCTGTAATTCAGAGCGGGTCTGCGGATCGTAAACGACGATGGACCAAAAATCTTTGGCCGGAACATCCTTGGGAATGTTCAATTTGTAGTTTTTACTCCCTTCCAAATATGCACCCTCCGTATCGAGTGCGTTGAGAGCGTACTGTGAACCGACACCAATCATCTCTTTCACCATCGCCGGCGTATTCACCGTGGCGATGTAGAAAAAGAAGGTGCGGGCGTCGAGATTTCGGCCACCCTTGCCATCCTCAATCAGCCAGCGGTAGTCGCCACCATCAAAGGCCGTGTACCAGGTGCTGTCATCGTAGATGTAAGTCGTCTCGGAGCGCGGTCTAAAACTGAGTGCTCTTGCCGTCGCATTCCCCACGGCCACTGCCTCGGAAAGAATTTTTTGCATCCGTGCATCTGGAGCGAAGGGTTTGTCCTTCTGGATTCCGATACTGGTGAGCAATCCCCGAAGTTCCGGGTCGATAAAATCGACAGGCTCCCTTTGGATCACACGATGGATCTCTTCGAAGAATTTGTAGTTGTTCGCATGGATCGTATTGAAGGGAATTTTTGAACCTTCAATAAACTCCATCCTCGGTGGATTGTTCTTTTGGCTTAGGGGGTAGACTTTGAGACCTTCGCGAAAGTTCTTTGCAGCCGCATCGGGCTTCCCGTCCTTGAGCATGCCGCGAAGAATCAACCAATTCACCGACGAGGGGGAAGTCGCGGTAAAATAACCCTCCGGTAGATCGCCTTGGTAGCCCTCGGGAACGATCAAGTATTTTCCTCCTTCGCCGCGGTCTGGACCGGGCGCACCCATATCGATCACAAAGCGGAAGAAGGCATCGTTGACCGTACCGGGGCCGCAACCAGGAGGAATCTCCACCACGGTCGGTCCATCCCGTTCCAGGTCGAGAAAGCTCATCGCATAGACCGTATCGG
>Ga0315338_1001806_pt1 | contig 24124 bp, 25 predicted proteins | sample ASW8metaG_FD_204518 | JGI IMG/M metagenome (GOLD analysis project Ga0315338, IMG submission 204518) | Ammonia-oxidizing marine archaeal communities from Monterey Bay, California, United States - ASW #8 | ecosystem: Environmental > Aquatic > Marine > Coastal | place: USA: California | collected... | reverse complement strand
CGCGCCGCCGACGTGAATCGCGATGAACTTACTCGCGCCCTCACCATCGCGCACGATCTGATGGGCGAGGTCGGTCATGACGGCGCCGAGTTTGGCCTTGAAATCGGCCAGCCGGCGATCGGTGTGCGCGGCGATCGGCACGTGTTCCGGCCCACGTCCAGTCGAGAACAGCAACACGGTGTCGCTGGTCGAGGTGTCGCTGTCCACCGTGATGCAGTTGAAACTGGTCGCGTTGGCCGTGGCGAGCAGCGGTTGGAGGACCGCCGCCGGCAGCCGTGCATCGGTGAATAGGTAGGCATGCATCGTCGCCATGTCCGGCGCTATCATGCCCGAACCCTTGCAGATGCCGCTGATGACCACGGGGACGCCAGCGATGTCGGCCACGGCCCCCGCGCCCTTGGCGTAGGTATCGGTGGTGCGGATGGCCTCGGCCGCCTCCCGCCAACGGCCCGGCGCAAGGTCCCTGGCCATATCGGGGAGCGCCCCGGTGACGCGCTCGTAGGGCAGCTTGACCCCGATGACCCCGGTCGAGGCGACGAACACCTCATGGGGCGCACAACCGAGCGCGTGGGCGCCGGCCTCGGCGGTCGCGCCCACGGCCACCGCCCCGTCGCGCCCCGTGAAGACGTTGGCGTTGCCGGCGTTGACCACCAGTCCGCGCGCACCGCCGCCGCCGCCGAGTATGCGCCGACACCAGGCAACCGGCGCCGCCGAGGTCCGCGAGGTGGTAAAAACCCCAGCGACGCTGGTGCCGGGATCGAGCGCAGCCATCATCACATCGGTCCGCCCACGATAGTGGACGCCCACGGCCGCAGTCGCCACGCGAACCCCAGCGATCGGCGCGAGCGCCGGGAACGCGGCCGGAGCAAACGGCGAAACGCGGGCATCAGGCATGGCGATCACTTGTGAGTTAGGGGCAACGCGGCCGAGCCGCCAAGGCGGGCGGATGTTACACGCCGCGCGGAGGTGGCCTCAACGTCTCAATTCCCTCCACGCTTGACTGACAGAGCAATGGCGCTCCACCATCGCTGCCCGGCTCGTTTGGCCGAGAGGACGCGCGTGAGGCCAGAGAGTTAGTATCGATCCTGCGGGAGCGCGGATTGGTGCTCATCAGGTAGGAAAGCAGCCCCCATCGGCACCAGGGAAGCGTTGGTGGGCGAATTCGGCTGGTGACCGTGCCCTATACACGGGGCGGCAACGATCTCCGGCCCGGCACCTCGGCGTCGATGATCCGCCAGTCTGGCCTGCCGAAGAAGCTGTTCCGCCGCTAGGCGGGGCAGGACATCTCGAACTGGCCTCGTTCTCGCGGCCCTTGATGGTCTCGACCTCGCCCCAGCAGCGACCAGATTAAGCGGGCCGCGGATCCAAACTGGACCAACCACGGAGTGCTGCGCGCCAATAGTTGAGCTCGGTCGGCCGCCAGCAGCGCGTCAACGTCTTCCACGTATGCGGTGACCGCCTCGCGCAGGGCGAGGTGGACATCGCCGAAGCTCTCACCCTGGACGGCGATATCAAAGTAGAGGCAGACGGCCTCCCACTGGCTCTCGCGCCCTTCCGCATAGCAAAGCACTCGCCTTGACGCCATCGTGCCATCCCTCCGCCAAAAATACGGCACTGCACTCGCGGGTACGTAACGATGCGCGCCGCGTATCGCCAGAACCGAAGCCGCCCGCCGCACGGGCGCGTTGACAGAACCGCCGTCGCGTCTTACATCGAGTTGTCCCCCGCAATCGGTCGCGAGCCTCACCTCAGCGCATGTTGCAACAGATCGCCAAGCGCATGTTCGGCACTACGAACCAGCGCGTTCTCAAGGGCATGGAGAAGACGCTCAAGGCGATCAACGACCTTGAGCCGGACCTCGAACGCCTCGCCGACGGCGATATCCGGGCGCGCACCGGCCAGCTCCGCGACCGGCTGAGCAACGGCGAAACCCTCGACGATATCCTGCCCGAAGCCTTCGCGACCGTGCGCGAAGCCGGCAAACGTACCCTCGGCCAACGCCACTTCGATGTGCAGTTGGTGGGTGGCATCGTCCTCCACCAGGGCAACATCGCGGAAATGAAGACCGGTGAGGGCAAGACCCTGGCGGCGACCTTGCCGGTGTACCTCAATGCGCTCGAAGGCAATGGCGTTCACGTCGTCACGGTGAACGACTATCTCGCCCGGCGCGACGCCGAGTGGATGGGTGCGATCTACGGTTTTCTCGGCCTCGGATCCAGTTGCATCGTGCATGGCCTCAGCGACGACGAGCGGCGCGCGGCCTACGCCACGGACGTGACCTACGCCACAAACAACGAACTCGGCTTCGATTACCTACGTGACAACATGAAGTACCGGCTCGACTCGATGGTGCAGCGGCCATTTAACTACGCGATCGTCGATGAGGTCGATTCGATCCTGGTCGACGAGGCGCGCACGCCGCTCATCATCTCCGGCCCGACCGAAGATAAATCCGAGCTCTATAAGACCTGCAACCAATTCATCCCGAAGCTTGCCGCGAGCGACTACGAAAGGGACGAGAAGAGCCGGACGGTAGCCTTAACCGATACCGGCGTCGAGACTATCGAGACGCGGTTGCGCGAGGCCGGGCTGCTGACGAGCGAGAGCCTCTACGACATCGACAACGTTTCGCTGGTCCACCACATCAACCAGGCGCTGCGCGCTCATTTCATGTTCACTGCCGACGTCGACTACATCGTCAAGGACGACAAGGTCGTCATCATCGATGAGTTCACGGGTCGGATGATGGAGGGCCGGCGTTATTCCGAGGGCCTGCACCAGGCGCTCGAGGCGAAGGAAGGTGTGACCGTCCAGAACGAGAACCAGACGCTCGCTTCGATCACGTTCCAGAACTATTTCCGGCTCTACCCCAAGCTCGCCGGGATGACCGGCACGGCCGCGACCGAGGCGTCCGAGTTCATCGACACCTACGGGCTCGAAGTCACCGATGTCCCGACCAATCTGCCGATGATCCGGGTCGACAACGACGATGAGGTCTATCGGACCAAACGCGAGAAATACGACGCGATCATGACCGAGATCCGCGATTGCCGGAAACGCGGGCAGCCGGTGCTGGTCGGCACTGTCAGCATCGAGAAGTCCGAGGATCTGGCCGCGCTGCTCAAGAAGGACAAGGTCCCGCACAACGTGCTCAATGCCCGCTATCACGAGCAGGAAGCGTCGATCATCTCCCAGGCCGGGCGGCTCGGCGGGGTGACCATTGCCACCAACATGGCGGGACGCGGCACCGACATCCAGCTCGGCGGCAACGCCGAGATGCGGGCCCGGGTCGAGCTCGAGGATGTCACCGATGAGCGCATCCGCGCCCAACGCACGGCGGAGATCGAGGCCGAGGTGGCCGCGGAGAAGGCCAAGGTGGTCGGCGCCGGCGGGCTCTACATCGTTGGCACCGAACGCCACGAGAGCCGGCGCATAGACAACCAGCTGCGCGGTCGCTCAGGCCGGCAGGGCGATCCCGGCGCGTCGAAGTTTTTCCTCTCGCTCGAGGATGATCTGATGCGCATCTTCGGCTCCGAGCGCATGGACACGATGCTGCGGAAGCTCGGCCTGCAGGACGGTGAGGCGATCGTCCACACCTGGATCAACAAAGCGATCGAGAAGGCCCAGTCGAAGGTCGAGGCGCGCAACTTCGAGATTCGCAAGAACCTGCTGAAGTTTGACAACGTGATGAATGATCAGCGCAAGGTGATCTATGCCCAGCGCATCGAGCTGATGAGCGTCGACGATGTGTCGGAGACTATCACCGACATGCGCTACGAGATCATCGACGAACTGGTCGGCCGCCACATGCCGGAAAAAGCCTATGCCGAGCAGTGGGATACGGACGGATTGAAAACCGAGGTCCTGCGTGTGCTCGGTCTCGACCTGCCGATCGCCGACTGGGCCAGGGAAGAGGGCATCGCCGACGAGGAAGTGCGCCAACGCCTGCGCGACGCGGGCGATCGCAAGATGGCCGAGAAGGGCGCCAACTACGGCCCGGAGGTCCTGCGTATGGTCGAAAAGAGCTTGCTGCTGCAGCTCCTCGACCAGCATTGGAAGGACCATCTGTTGCAGCTCGACCACCTGCGGTCCGGCATCGGGCTCAGGGCTTATGGCCAGCGCGACCCGCTGCGCGAGTATCAAACCGAGGCCTTCACCATGTTCGAGACGATGCTCGTGTCGCTGCGCGAGCAGGTGACGAACGTGCTGTGTCACCTGCAGCTGCAAGTCGACCGGGGACCGACACAGGAGCTGCCACGCGGACCGGCGCAGCCGATGAGCGAATCCCACGTCGATCCGCTAACCGGTGAGAATAACGCGGCGCCGCCCGCGCCAGCGCGATCGCCTGGCCGCCGCGCCGCGGCGACGCTCGATCCCAAGGACCCCGCGACCTGGGGCAAGGTGCCGCGCAACGCCCCCTGCCCGTGCGGAACCGGCAAGAAGTACAAACACTGCCACGGGGCCGCATAGGCCAGGGCCGGCTCCAATCGTTCGAGACGCGGCCCTTTAGGCCGCTCCTCAGGATGAGGAAGAGTTCTACATTAATTAATACTTAACCTCATGCTGAGGAGGCGCAAAGCACCGCCTCTAAGCAGGGGGCTATAGGCCCCTGCCTATGTCGAGAAATTTTTTGCGCCGCCCGGCGCGGCGATCGATGGTTGCGCCCTCGTCCTCCAGCGCCGTGAGGTGGCGGCCGATCGAGTCGCCGGCCGCGGTGATGGTCTCGGTGGGAAAGCGATGGGCGCCGCCGACCGGCTCGGCCACCGCCTCGTCGATGATCTTAAGCTCAAGCATGTCCTGGGCGGTCATGCGCAGCATCTCGGCGGCATCGCGGGTGCGCTCCGAGCTGCGCCACAGGATCGATGCGCAACCCTCGGGCGAGATAACCGAATAGATTGCGTATTCCAGCATCAAGATTCGGTCGCCGATGCCGAGCGCGATCGCGCCGCCCGAGCCGCCCTCGCCGATAATGACGCTGATCACCGGCACCCGAAGGTCGAGGCAGGTTTGAATCGAGCGGGCGATAGCCTCGGCCTGACCGCGCTCCTCTGCTTCGATGCCGGGATAGGCGCCGGGCGTGTCGATGAAGGTGAGCACCGGCGCGCCAAAGCGGTCGGCGAGTTCGAACAGGCGGACCGCCTTGCGATACCCTTCGGGGTGGGCCATGCCGAAGTTGCGCTCAACGCGACCCTCGGTGCCGGCGCCCTTCTCAGTGCCGATCGCCACCACCGTGCGCCCGCGAAAGCGGCCGAGGCCGCCGATGATGGCGTGATCGTCGGCGAACGCCCGGTCGCCGGCGAGCGGCGTGAAATCCGTCAACAGGGTGCGCACGTAGTCGCTGAAATGCGGGCGCTCGGGGTGGCGAGCGACCTGCGCCTTTTGCCACGCGCTGAGCTTGCCGTAGGTCTGGCGCAGCAGTTGCTCGGCCTTGGCTTCGAGGCGCACGACTTCCCCGGCGATGTTGACATCGCCGCTGTCGGCGACATGCCGCAACTCTTTGATCTTCCCCTCGAGTTCGGCGATCGGCTTTTCGAAGTCGAGGAAGTGGTCCATTCCTTGTGGTCGTTCTCCGGGTGCGCGCCTAGCCTCGCGTGCCTGTTTGGCGGCCAGCTTGCGCTGGGTGAGCTACTTGCGCGGGGCGGCCCCTTTGCTCTTCCTGCCGCGACCCGAGATCAGCTTCGCCTTGGTCACCATCACCTCGGCCTGGCGCACCGAAGCGATGTCGATCAGCCGCCCGTCGAGCGCGACCGCGCCTTTGCCCTCGCGCAGCGCCTGCTTCATCGCGGCGATGATGCGCTTCGCCTTGGTGGTCTCCTCCTTAGTGGGAGTGAAGACTTCGTTGGCGAGGCTGACCTGGTTGGGATGGATCGCCCATTTGCCTTCGATCCCGAGCGCCGCCGCCCGCCGCGCCGCGGCGCGGTAGCCGTCAGGATCAGAGAAATCGCCGAACGGACCATCGATCGGCCTGAGGCCGTTGGCGCGTGCCGCGACGACCATGCGGGCGATCGCGTAGTGCCACATGTCGCCCCAATGAACCTCGCGCTCGCCAGCTCTGTCGGGGTCGGTGAGGACCGAGTAGTCGGGGTTGACGCCGCCGATGTTGGTGGTGCGCGCCCTGGTCGAGGCGGCGTAGTCGGCAACGCCAAAGTGCAGCGATTCGTTGCGTGGGCTGGCCGCCGCGATCTCGTGCACATTCTGCATGCCAAGCGCCGTCTCGATGATGTGCTCGAAGCCGATGCGCTTCTTGTAGCTCTTCGCGTCTTCGATTTGGGTGACCATCATGTCGACGGCATAGATATCGGCGGCGGTGCCGACCTTGGGAATCATGATCATGTCCAGGCGCTCGCCGGCCTGCTCGACGACATCGACAACGTCTCGGTACATGAAATGGGTATCGAGGCCGTTGATGCGCACCGACATCGTCTTGTCGCCCCAATCGATCTCGTTGAGCGCTTTGATGACGTTCTTGCGGGCCTGCTCCTTGTCGTCGGGCGCGACCGCGTCCTCAAGGTCGAGGAAGACAACGTCGGCGTCCGAACTCGCGGCACGCTCAAAGAAACGTGGCTCGCTTCCGGGCACGGCAAGTTCCGAGCGGTTCAGGCGCGCGCGCGCCTGTTCGATGATCTTGAAGCTCATGGTGGTGTCGTCTCCTGGGTCGTCGACCGTGGTTCCTCCCGGCCGCCGGCGAACATGGCAATGGGGTGGGGCCCTGTCAATGTCAGCGCTCGGTCGGGGCGGCGCCCGGCGCTGGCCGGGTCGCCAGCGGGTGATGGTCGTGGACCAGACGTTTGAGGCGCTCGTCGAGCACATGGGTGTAAATCTGGGTGGTCGAGATGTCGGCGTGGCCGAGCATCGCCTGTACGGCGCGGAGATCGGCGCCGTGGGCGAGCAGGTGGGTGGCGAACGCATGCCGCAGGGCGTGGGGTGAAACCCGCGCTGCGTCGAGGCCAGCCGCGCCGGCCAACATCTTCAACAGTTGGCCCAGGCGTTGGCGGGTGAGGTGGCCACCGACCCGGGCGCCCGGGAACAGCCACTTGCTCTCGAAACCGCTGGCCAGAAACTCGGCCCGAACCTCGAGATAATCGTCCAGCGCCTGGCGTGCGAACTCGCCCATCGGGACAATCCTCTCGCGACCGCCCTTGCCGGTGACAGCCAGGAACGCAGCCGTCGGGTCTATGGCGGTGCGCGGCAATCCAACCAGCTCGGAGACCCGGAGGCCAGTGGCGTAGAGGATCTCGACGATGGCTTGCAGCCGGACGCCCTCCGCGCCCGGCCGGTCACGCGCTGCATCCAGCAATGCCCCGACATCGGCTTCGCCGAGAATCCGGGGCAACGCGCGAGTGCGACGCGGAGCTACGAGATCGACGGTCGGGTCGTCGGTGCGCATGCTCTCTGCCTGGAGAAAGCGATAGAATTGGCGCAGCGCCGATCGCCGTCGCGCCAACGTCGAACCGGTAAAACCGCGACCGCTCAGACCCGCTAGGTAGCCGCGCAAGCGCTTGGCGTCAGCCCCCTCCACGGCGACGCCACGGGCGGCGAGATAGTCCGCGAGATCATTCAGGTCGCGGCCATAGGCCTCTAGAGTCGCTGCCGCCGCGCCGCGCTCAGCCGCCAGCATCTCGATAAACGCCTCGATGTGATGGTGCGCGTGCCGGGCCACCGCCGCTAGAGTCCTTTGGCGAGGGCCGCTTCCAAGGCGAGGGCGCGGGCCTCGGACTCAAGGCCGATGCGCCGGAGGGCGGTAATAACCGCACCGAGCGCGGCCGAGTGGACGCCCGCCGGGCCCTCCTCGCCGAGTGCGATGAGCGCTAGCGCAACGGTTGCGCCGGTGCGTTCGTCGGCGGACGCCTGGGCGAGACCGCGCCAGACTGCGGCGGCCGGCATGGCCTCGATTTCCACGCCGCCAACCGTCAGGAGCGCGTCCCAGTCCGCCGCCGGCACCTCGTCGCCCAGCGCCTCTAGTACCGTCAACAAGACCCCGCCCAGGGCTTGGCGCCCCGGTTCGGTGGCAGGCACCCAGGCGCGCCACCATCGACCGATCATCGCGGGTTCCCACGCGATCACGTCCTTGGCGGCGATGTGGATCAGCGGCCGCAGGGCATCGGCGGCGACCGTGTCGGTCTCGGCGAGGACCTTGAACCAGGCGACGGCCTCGGTCGTCGCGCCCGCAGTCAGTAGCGCGCGGACCAGTTCAGGCGCCAGCGCACTCCGCCCCAGACTGGGGGGGAGATTCAACATGGCCGGCAAGCTGACCCGGGCGGCCGTCGCATAGCGGTGCTGGGCGCGACCCAGAACAAGCCCCAGTTCGAGCGCGCGGGCGCGGGCGCGGGCTACGGTCTTCATCTGGCTAAGTTGATAGAGCAGCGCTTGGGTCCGCGGACCGCCGTCGGCGTCAATCATCGCCTCGGGCGCGCCGCGTTCGTCGGCCTCGAAGATGAGGCTGGCGTAAATCCGGCCAAGCGCTCTGGCGTCGAGCACTCCGACCGCCTCGGCTCGAGTCGCGGCGGTCACGCGCACCGGCCCGGGCGTACTGGGAGCGGTCGCGATGCCGCGCAGAATGGCGGGCGGCGCCCCCTCAAGCGCATCGGGTGGAATGCCAAGATTCGCCGCCCGCATCATCGCGAGGTGAAGCGCGGTCGGTTCGGGCAGGCTCTCGATCGGCTCGGCTTGGCCCCCCGTAAGGATCGAGAATAACCGGTAGAACGACGGGTCTCCCGCCGCTCCAAATTCGTGCAAAAGACCGACCGCCAGCATTGCCTTGGCCTCTTCACCACGCAGTGCACGGCAGAACGCGACCGCTTTCAGCCAGTAGGGATCGTCGCTGCCGCCCACCATGCCGTCGGCGCGCGCGCAGGCGCCCGCGTAATCGCCGCTCAGATAAAGCGCGTCGACTTCGATGCGGGCGAGGCGCGCTTCGACGGCATCGGCGGGCGCGATCCGCAGCAGCTCGCTGATGGCGTCGATCTGGCCGCCGGCCGCTAGTCTTTCGACCCGCCGCCACAGCAAGTCGATGGCATCGTCCTCACCCAGCGGAACCCGAGCTTCCGACAACAGCAGACGGCGCGACAGGTCCTGCATGACCCGCGATGAGGTACCCATCGGCAAGCGCGATACCAGCGTGGCGACGACCGCGCGGCTTGACCCTTGCCACATGTCGAGGCCAAAACCGCCCTCGCTGGTAGCGAGCAGGCCGATCGAGCCCGGATCGATGCGGTTAAGCGTGTCGACGACGATGCCCGTTTCGGCCAAAGCGTTCGCCGCGGGTGGCGGCTCGATGGCGACGGGCGCGGGGGCCGGTGTCACCTCGACCTCGAGCGGCGCCGCCGGATCCCCGCCCGAGACATCGCTCGACCCGTCGCCCTGCTCTTCGTCGAATAGCTTGACGGGTGGCCCCGTCGCCGCATCCTCCGGGGCCCGCGCCGGGCCCACGGCAAGCAGCAGCCCGAGGAGCACCAGCAACAGTCCCGAGCTAATCCTGGAAACGGTCATTCGGAACGATCTTCTCGATGATGCGGGTGGGTGGCGGGATGTCCCAGGTGAGCAGGAATACGGCGCCGCCCGCGATGGCAACCACTAAGATCAGCAACACGACGACCGTCAATCTCGACATCTGTGGCGGCTAGCCGCTCCGGTTTTGGGGCTACTGAGACAGTAGGGCGCTAGGACAGGTCTCAGCCACCTATGGTAGACTGCGATTATGGCGAAGATGCGGCAGTTTATCCCTTGGCGACCGGGCCATCAATGTAGCTTCGGCGCTGGTCCGAGCCGGCGCGCGGGGGCGGGCACCGCCGCCCTGGATGTCTGAACCTCACGGCGCCATCGCCGACAAGACGGTGGTCCTGATCGGCCTAATGGGGGCCGGCAAGAGCACCGTCGGGCGCCGCCTCGCGGCACGGCTTGGGCGGCCCTTCAAGGACGCCGACGGTGAGATCGAGAAAGCAGCCGGATGCTCAATCGAGGACATTTTCTCTGGCCGTGGCGAAGCCGCGTTCCGCGACGGCGAGCGGCGCGTCATCGCCCGCCTGCTCGAGGAGCCACCGCACGTCCTGGCGACCGGCGGCGGCGCCTTCATGGATTCTTATACGCGCGCGCGTATTCGCGCGAAGGGAATATCAATATGGTTGCGGGCGGAGCTCGATGTCCTGCTCGCGCGAGTCGCCCGGCGCGACAACAGGCCGCTCCTCAAGGCGGGCGATCCGCGCGAAATCCTCGGACGCCTGATCGATGAGCGCTATCCGGTGTATGCCGAGGCAGACGTGACCGTGATGTCCGGAGCCGCCCCACCCCTCTGCGTGGTCGATGACGTCTGTCGCCGGCTGGACGAACTGGCGCCGCCGGGTCACCACGACTTGAAGCGAGACTCGTGAACGCCGGGTACGCCGGGCCGACGACGGTCCGGGTCCAGCTCGCCCGCGGCGCCTACGATGTCGTTGTCGGCGGCGGGCTGCTGGCCGAGGCGGGCGTTCGACTCATGTCACATCTGGGCCGCCCGCGCACGGTCGTGGTTAGCGACGAGACCGTGGCCGCGCTGCACGGCCAGACTCTCGCTGAGGCCCTAGATCACGCGGGCATCGACCACCAAGCCATCACCCTGCCGGCGGGGGAGGGGACCAAGGATTTCGCACATCTGGCGGAGCTGCTAGACCGGCTGTTAGACGCGCGGGTCGAGCGCGGCGAGACCATCATCGCGCTCGGCGGCGGCGTCGTCGGCGATCTCGCCGGCTTTGCTGCGAGCATCCTACGCCGAGGCGTCGGCATCATTCAGTTCCCCACCACGCTGCTCGCCCAGGTCGACAGTGCGGTTGGCGGCAAGACCGGCATCAATACCCGGCACGGCAAGAACCTGGTCGGCAGCTTTCACCAGCCGCGCCTGGTGCTGGCCGATGTCGCGGTGCTGGCGACCCTGACGCGGCGCGACCTCAAGGCGGGCTACGCCGAAGTGGTGAAGTACGGCGCGCTCGGCGACCGGGACTTTTTCGACTGGCTCGAACGCTACGGCGACAAAATCGTTGGTGGCGATGCCGTCGCGCTCGAACGGGCGGTGGTCGAGAGCGTTCGCGCCAAGGCGAGGATCGTCGCTCGCGATGAGCGCGAGGCTGGCGAGCGCGAGCTCCTCAACCTCGGACACACTTTCGCCCACGCGTTGGAGGCTGCTGCCGGTTACGGCGATAGCTTGCGGCACGGCGAGGCGGTCGCCATCGGCCAGGTCTTGGCCTTCGACCTTTCCGTCCGGCTCGGCCATTGCGCATCCGACGAGCACGCGCGCCTCAAGCGCCATCTCGCGGCCGTCGGCCTGCCCGTCACGATTGGCGAGGTCGCGGGCCCAGAGTGGTCGGCGCGCGGCCTGATCGAGCGCATGGGCCAGGACAAGAAGACCCGGCTCGGCCGTTTGCGGCTAGTGCTGGCGCGCGCGCTCGGCGATGCCTTCATGTGCGAGGATATCGAGCCCGAGCCGCTGGCCGAGGTGATCGAACAATCGCTCAACGTGGCCACGACCGCACTACGGCCCGTACAAAGCGCCGACGTCTAGGCCTACGTACTTGGACCACGACTACCCGCCATGATGGGCGAGCTGTTCGCCGTCATCGCGCCGGTCTTCGCCTGTGCCGCAGTCGGGGTCGGTTGGTCGCGTTGGGGGCCGCCCTACGAAACCCGGTTCGTCACCGCGCTTGTCGTCAACGTCGGCACGCCGTGCCTCATCCTCGCCACCCTGACGAAGTACGAAATTGATGTCGGAACGTTCGGCGAAATGGCGCTCGCCGCCGGGATTGCCATCGCGTGCTTCGCGGCGATCGGGGTGATTGCTCTTCGGTTTACCGGCCTGCCGCCGCGGGCCTATCTGCCTTCGCTCATGTTCGGCAACTGCGGGAACATGGGCCTGCCACTCAGCCTGTTCGCGTTCGGAGAGGTCGGGCTCAGCCTCGCCATCGCCTTCTTCACCGTCGCCGCCTTGGCCAACTTCACGATCGGCAGCGGCATTTCGTCGGGCCGGGTTGGGCGTCGCGAACTGCTGACCGCACCATTGAACTACGCGGTTTTGCTATCGATCATCCTCATGATCGGCGGCGTCGAGATTCCGCTGTGGATAGCCAACCCGCTGCAACTGATCGGCCAGCTGACGGTACCGTTGATGCTCATCACCCTCGGCGTCTCCCTGGCGCGCTTACGCGTCGCCGGTATCGGCCGGGCGCTGTCGCTGTCGCTGCTGCGGCTGGGGATGGGCTTCGCGGTCGGCTACGGCCTCGCGACGCTAATGGGATTCGAGGGTGCGGCGCGGGGTATCCTCATCATCCAGAGCGCCATGCCGGTGGCCATCTTCAATTATTTGTTCGCTCAGCGCGACGGGCGTCGACCCGACGAGATCGCCGGGCTGGTGGTGATGTCCACCATCATCTCGTTCTTAACATTGCCGGCGCTCTTGTTCGTTGTGCTGTGACCGCACGTGGCGCCACCGCCGGCTCATATCCGACGCCGATCTGCACGCACGGCCGCAGCGCCGCTACGGCCGTGCGGTAGTGCTCGATGATGAACACCCGCAAGGTGGAGGTGAAACTGGACCTGCCGCCCCCGCGCTCGCCTTGGGCGCACAGCTTGCCGACGTCCACGCCCTCGCGGACGCAGATCTCGGCGAGTGCGTCCCACATCGCGACCTCCAGCTTGACGCCGGTGCGCCGACCCTCGATTCGAACGTTGCCACTAATCAGGGTGCTGATTTCTACATACATTGCCTTAGGGAGGAGAAGGCTTCCTTTAAGGATTTCACTAGATGCAATACATGGCTTACAAGCCAACAAATTACTCTCATGAGTAGCATACGCGTGCAACCAGGCAAGTCTCACCATACGCCAGGCCGGCGCCAGGGGCCGGGCTTGCGTGGCCATCCCTTCTGCTCTCATAATCTTGGCCATGCGCCGGGTGATTCCCCCTCCTCTCGAGCCGGAACCGGCGCCACGGGGTTGCGATTACCCAGCGTGCGCGGCTCCCGGACACCACCGCGCGCCACGGTCGCGCGACAGTCACGCCGGCCACTATTGGTTCTGCCTCGACCACGTCCGCGACTACAACGCGTCGTGGGATTTTTTCGAGGGCATGAGCCAGCATGACATCGAAGCCTACCAACAGAGCGCGACGACCTGGCACCGACCGACGTGGCGGATGAACACGAACGGGGTGAAGCAGGGGGCCACCTTCTTCGCCGACGAGTTCAATTTTCTTGGCAGCGGCGCGCCTGAGCCGGAGGGGCCACGGGTGCGCCCCGTGAGCGGGCCGGTCCGCAACGCGCTCGCGGTGCTCGATCTCCAGCCGGGGGCAAGCTTGCAGGAGGTGAAGAGTCGGTATAAGACGCTGGCCAAACGCCTGCATCCTGACGCCAATGGCGGTCGCCGCGATTCCGAGGAACGGCTCAAGACCGTCAACCAAGCCTACACTCTTCTGCTCACCAGCGGCTACGCGTGAGGGCGCGCCGTTTGCCGCGACCAGTGCCGGAAATTCGTTCATGACTGCGACAAATCCCCGCGATGGTACGGCCTTCGCCGACGCCGTTCCCGACATCAAGGTGTCGGTACATCAGCTTTTTGGCATCGACAGCAAACTTCAGGTCCCGGCCTTTTCGCAAACCAGCGAGCTGGTGCCCGACGTCGACGAGGCCTACCAGTTCGACCGCAATACGACCCTCGCTATCCTCTCGGGGTTTGCCTACAACCGGCGCGTCATCATCCAGGGCTATCACGGCACCGGAAAATCCACCCACATCGAGCAGATCGCCGCTCGGCTGAACTGGCCCTGCGTGCGGGTCAATCTCGACAGCCATATCAGCCGCATCGATCTCATCGGCAAGGATGCCATCGTCATCAAGGACGGCCACCAGATCACCGAGTTTCGCGAGGGGATCTTGCCGTGGGCGCTGCAGATGCCGACAGCGCTGGTGTTCGACGAGTACGATGTCGGGCGACCCGACGTCATGTTCGTGATCCAGCGGGTTCTGGAATCGGAAGGTAAGCTCACTCTACTCGACCAGAACCGCGTGATTCATCCCCATCCGGCTTTTCGCCTGTTCGCGACCACCAACACAGTCGGCCTGGGCGATACCACGGGCCTCTACCACGGCACCCAGCAACTCAATCAGGGCCAGATGGACCGCTGGAACATTGTCGCCACCCTCAACTACTTGCCGCACGCCGACGAGGTCGGCATCGTTCTGGCGAAGGTGCCGACGATGGAGAGCAAAGCGGGCCGTAAGACGGTCAACGCCATGGTCGAGCTCGCTAACCTGACGCGTTCGGCCTTCGTTGCCGGTGATCTTTCGACCGTCATGTCGCCGCGCACGGTCATCACCTGGGCGGAGAACGCGCGCATCTTCGACGAGGTCGGTTTCGCGTTCCGCCTCACCTTCCTCAACAAATGCGACGAATTCGAGCGGGCCAGCGTCGCGGAGCTCTACCAGCGCTGTTTTGGTGACGAGCTTCCGGAATCGGCGGTCGAACTCGACATGACCTGAGGCCGCCTTGGCCGACAAGGAAAGCCCCGTCGACATCTTCAAGCGGGCGCTGACGGCGTCGTCGCGCGCGGTCGCACATGACAAGGAATTGAGCATCACCTTCGGCGCCGACGTGCCGACGATGCAGGCCGGGCGCGTGCGCTTACCGCTGCCGGCGCGCGAGCTGCCCGCCCAGGCGGTCGCGCGCGCGCGCGGCGCCGCCGACGGCTTTGCCTTGCGCCTGCGCCACCACGACCAACGCATCCACAGCGCGCTGATGCCCGGCGGCGGCCCGGCCCGCGCGGTGTACGAAGCCACCGAACAAGTGCGCGTGGAGGCCCTCGGCGCACTACGCATGGCCGGCATGGCGATGAATCTCGATGCCGCCCTAGAGGACTACTGCGATCGGCGCGGCTATGCCCGCGTCAAAGCCATGTCCGATGCGCCCATCGCCGAAGTCATCCGGCTGATCCTGCGCGAGCGCTTAACCGGCGCGCCAACGCCTGAATCGGCGCGGTCCATGGTCGACATGTGGCGCAAATCGGTACAGGACAAGGCGGGCGCTGACATTGATGCGCTGGTCGGGAGTGTCGACGATCAGGAACAGTTCGGCCGGCGTGCGCGGCAACTGATCGCCAGCCTCGATATTTGGGAAGACGACGGCGACTCGCCCGATATGGAGACTGGCGAGGACGACCAGGATGCCGCCGAGGACGATGGCGACGGTTCGTCGCAGGACGGCGCCGACGCCGGCGCCGAGATGAAGGCAGACGACGATCAGAATCTCGCCGAGTCGCTCTCCGATGAGGACGCCGCATCCCAAGATGGCCTCGACAGCGACCAGCAGCCGCTCGGGGCTGGCGATGAGGACGAGCCTGGCGGGGCCAAACGTCCGTGGTGGCCCGACGGGTTGTCCGACGGCGCTTCCGGCGATCCGCCCTATCGCGCCTTCACCGCCGATTTCGACGAAGTGGTGGAGGCGAGCGACCTGTGCGACGCCGATGAGTTGGCCCAGCTGCGCAATCATCTCGACCAGCAGATCCAGCATCTGCATGGTGTGGTCGCACGGCTCGCCAACCGTCTGCAGCGCCGCCTGCTTGCCCGCCAAAGCCGATCGTGGGAGTTCGACCTCGACGAGGGCATCCTCGACGCGGGACGACTCTCGCGCATCGTCACCAATCCGTTGCAGCCGCTCTCCTACAAGATCGAACAAGAGATCGAGTACCGTGACACCGTCGTCACGTTGCTCCTCGACAATTCCGGTTCGATGCGCGGGCGGCCGATCAGCGTCGCCGCCATGTGTGCCGATATTCTCGCCCGGACCCTCGAACGCTGCGGCGTGCGGGTCGAAATTCTCGGCTTCACCACGCGGGCCTGGAAGGGTGGACAATCGCGCGAGAAATGGATTGCCGCCGGCAAGCCCGCCAATCCCGGCCGCCTCAACGACCTCCGCCATATCATTTACAAAACCGCCGACGCGCCATGGCGGCGCACGCGCAGAAACCTCGGCCTGATGATGCGTGAGGGGCTGCTCAAGGAAAACATCGACGGCGAGGCGTTGTTGTGGGCCCATCAGCGACTGCTTGCCCGGCGTGAGCAGCGGCGCATCATGATGGTCATTTCGGACGGTGCGCCGGTCGATGACAGCACGCTGTCGGTCAATCGTGGCAACTATCTCGACCGTCACCTGCACGCCGTCATCCACTGGATCGAGACCCGTTCGGAAGTCGAACTGATAGCGGTCGGCATCGGCCACGACGTTGCCCGCTACTACCGCCGCGCCGTGACTATCGTCGACGTCGAGCAGCTTGGCGGGGCCATGATAGATCAGCTCGCCGAACTGTTTGAAGAGGACCAGGGGCACAACCTGCAGGCGCCGCAGCCCGCCGGCAAGACCGCCCGCGGCCACCTCCGGGCCAGCACCGCCCGGCAGTGAGGGCTCAGTCCGCGAGCGCGCTGGCGAACGCCTCGGTCTCGTCGTCGGCCGAAAAGGAGCTCTCGACATGGAGATACTGCAGCGTGATATCTTGCGCCGTCCCGAAGGTCGTGATGGTGGTAAACCACGAGCTGCGGACACCGTTTTTGACGAAGTTTAGGGCGAGAACCGGCGGCGGATCCTCATTGATCGGCGCCACGGCGTGGCCGGGAGCACTGGGGTAGGCAACGGCCTCAGCGATCAGAGCCGCCATGCGCGCCGTTCGGCCCTTCGCGCTGGGCCTGGGCGATCAGCACTTGGGCGGCCGTCTCCTAGTCTTCGATCCAGGGGCGCAGGAGATCGGGATGAAGCAGCGGTCGCAGCACGTTGGGCGGCTCGGTGGGCGCAATCGCCGGCGAGTCGAGGAGGAAGGCCAGAAGCCGGTGGGCGGCGCGCTCCTAGCGGTGACGGAGGACGCGAAACTCGGCGCGACGCGGGTGCGGGGTCGGCTGGTCGACGCCGACCGGGCCATGGCACTCAGCTACGTGCGGAGTGGCCGATTCAAGCCGACCGATTTCGCCGTCTCGCCCTCGGGCGATGTGATCGCGTTCGAACGCTGATTCGTTCCGCCGCTCAGCATCGCCGCTCGTCTGCGGACTATCCCAGCGCGCGCGATTGGTCCGGGTGCGACCCTGGACGGTCGCGAAATCGCACGCCTCGCACGCCCGTTCACGGTCGACAATCTGGAGGGCATCGCGCTGATCTATTTGGTATCAGACGACAACTTCAACCCGCTGCAGAACACCATTACTACTGATGTTGCGCCTGAGGCCCTAGGCAGCGGGTGTGGTGGCCTTGGCCTCGATCGACTTCGCGATCGCCCGTTTGAGGCGCCGCGCGTTCAACGACAGCACTGCCTCGTCAGCCTTGGCGAGATAGGCATCGAGACCGCCACGGTGTTCGACGGTACGCAACGCTTTCGTCGTCACGCGCAAGCGGACCGCCCGTCCGAGCGCTTCGCTCATCAGCGTCGCCTGCTGCAGGTTGGGCAGAAAACGCCGCCGCGTCCGATTGTGGGCATGGCTTACGTTGTTGCCGGCGAGAACGCCCTTGCCGGTCAATTCACAGCGGCGCGACATGCTGGTCCTCTCTCGTTCGCGGTCCTGGTAGCGAAGCCGCGCTTGTAGGGCAGCGGATAGTTCGCTGTCAACCGGCGTGCCGGCGCGCGCGATACTGGTCGAGCAGCCGGCGCGCAGCCACCGTCGGTAGAATACGCCCGACGACGACGTCGGCCTCTAGGGCCGCTATCGCCCTCGCAAATCCGGGATCGTGGGTGAGATCCGCGATCAGCTGCTCGCGGATCTCGCGCCACAGCCATTCTCGGGCCTGTTCGGCACGGCCCCGCTCGATATCCCCACTGCTACCGAGTTCGGCGCGATATTGTTGCGCCACCGCCCACGCCTCGGCGATGCCGCGGCGCTCCAGCGCCGAGCACAGCTGGACGTCGGGCCGCCAGTTGCCACGCCGCGGCCGGAGGATGCCGAGGGCGGAGCGGTAATCGGCGGCAAGCGCCTGCGCACTCGCCACCAAGGCGCCATCGGCCTTGTTAACCAGGACCAGATCGGCGAGTTCGACAATGCCGCGCTTCAGGCCCTGAAGCTCATCGCCGCCGCCCGGCGCTAACAACAGGACGAACATGTCGGTCAGCGAGGCGGCGGTCGTCTCGGATTGCCCTACCCCGACCGTCTCGACGATCACGGGATCGAAGCCGGCCGCCTCACACAGCAATATCGCTTCGCGCGTGCGCCTAGAGACGCCGCCGAGGGCGCCACTGGACGGCGAGGGCCGAATGAAGGCGCGGTCGTGGCGCGAGAGCTCCTCCATGCGTGTCTTGTCACCCAACAGCGATCCACCTGAACGGGCCGAGCTGGGATCGATGGCCAATACGGCGGGGCGATGGCCGGCCGCCACGAGGTGAAGGCCGAGCGCCTCGATGAAAGTAGACTTGCCGACCCCTGGGGCGCCGGTAATGGCGAGGCGCAAGGCTCGGCCGGAGTCACCGAGCAGATCCCCGAGCAGCGCGTCGGCACGGGTCTGATGATCGGCGCGCCGAGATTCGATTAACGTGATGGCGCGGGCGAGCGCCCGACGGTCGCCCGAGCGCACCCGCGGCGCCAGCGCCGCGATGTCGAGATCGTCAGTCGCCGGGGTGTCGGCCATCACGGGCTGGCGCGCTCGCGCGGCCGTCCGTGTCCGCGGCGTTTGGCTTGGGCTCGCCGGGGGAACCGGTCGCGGGGGGCGACGGCCAATCCATGACTCCCTCAACGACGGCGCGCTGCTTCTCATGGAGGATGGGATCAACCTTTTCCAGTATGGCCTGACGAGCTTGCATCAGGCCATCGATCAGGATGCGGCGCTCAAGCGTCATCGGCAGCTCGGGCGCCGGCCTCGCCTCGGCCGATTGTTCGGAGTTCTCGGCCTGGGCCAGGAACAAATTATCGGCGCCGCTGATCAGCCGTTTGTTCATACGTGGTCATCTTGGCGATGCATCTCGAGGCGACGCCCATTATGGGACGGAAGACTGCGGCGCGCCACATCGGCGACGATTAGCCCATGGACTACGATGCCCTAATGGCCCGGCTCGAAGGGCTAGGCAGCGCAGCCAACTGGACCAGGATGGCGCGCTACGGAATCAACACCGCGCGCGTCTCCGGCATCTTGGCCCCCGAGCTCAAGGCCGTCGCCCAAAACGTGGGCCGCTACCACGCCCTGGTCGGGCGCCTGTGGGCTTCGGGTATCAACGAAGTGCGCATGCTGGCGACGCACATCGATGAACCCGCCAAGGTTAATGTGGCGCAGATGGAAGCGTGGGTAGCTGACTTCGATTCGTAGGACCTGTGCGATGGTGCTTGCGGCAAAGTGGTCGAATGGACGGCGCGCGAGCCGGAGTTCGTGCGCCGCGCCGAGTTCGCGTTGGTCGCGTGGCTGGCAGTCCATGACCAAAAAGGCGGGCAATGCCGACTTTGTCGGCTTCCTGCGGCTGGTCGAGGCCAACGCCGACGATGAGAGGAACTTCGTGAAGAAGGCCGTCAGCTGGGCGCCGCGCCAGATCAGCAAATGCAATAGCGCGCTGAACGCCGCCGCCGTCGCGTGCGCGTAGCGCCTCGCCCAACGTGAGGCGCGCGCGGCCCATTGGTCGGCAAGGACGCGCTGCACGAATTGGGTTCTGACAAGGTGTGCGAGCGGCTTGGCCTCACGCCGGCTGGCGGCGATCGCGCAGAAGGGTGATGATTTCAGCCGCCGCCTGGGGGATGTTCGAGCCCGGACCGTAGATGGCGCTGACCCCGAGGTTGAGAAGATATTCGTAATCTTGGGGCGGCACCACGCCGCCGCATACCACGAGAATGTCGCCGCCGCCCTCGCGCCGGAGCTGTTCCATGAGCTGCGGCACCAGCGTCTTGTGGGCGGCCGCCTGGCTCGACACGCCGACCACGTGGACATCGTTTTCAATCGCCTGACGACCAGCCTCCTCCGGGGTCTGGAACAGCGGCCCGACATCTACGTCGAGGCCGATATCGGCGAAGGCCGAGGCGATCACCTTGGCGCCGCGATCGTGGCCGTCCTGGCCTAGCTTGACCACCAACATGCGGGGTCGGCGGCCCTCGCTCTCGGCGAACGCAGCAACCTCGGCGCGGACGCGGTCGAAGGCCTCTTCGCCGGCGAGGGCGGACCCGTAGATACCCGAGACGCTGCGGATCACCGCGCGATGGCGGGTGAAGACCGATTCCAGCGCGTCCGATATCTCGCCGACGGAGGCCCGGGCGCGCACCGCCTCGATCGCCAGGGCGAGCAGGTTGGCGTCGCCCCGTGCACCCTCTACAAGCGCCGTGAGGGTGGTCTGGCAGGCCTTCTCGTCGCGACCGCGACGCAGCTCGGCCAGGCGTGCGATCTGGCGATCGCGCACGGCTTCGTTGTCGATCGAGCGGATGTCGACATCTCCCGTCTCGCCGTCGGCCAGGCGATAGCGGTTGACCCCGACGATCGCCTCCTCATCGCGATCGATCCGCGCCTGGCGGCGGGCCGCGCTCTCCTCAATGCGAAATTTGGGGATACCCTCCTCGACCGCCCGCGTCATCCCGCCGAGCGCTTCGACTTCTTCGATCAGCGCTCCGGCCGCCTCGACCAGGCCATGGGTCAGCGCCTCGACGTAGTAGCTGCCGCCGAGCGGATCGATGACGCGGGCGATGCCGGTTTCGGTGGCGAGGATCAACTGGGTGTTGCGGGCGATCCGCGCCGAGGCCTCGCTCGGCAGCGCCATCGCCTCGTCGAAGGCGTTGGTGTGCAACGATTGGGTGCCGCCGAGCGTCGCCGCCATCGCCTCGTAGGCGGTGCGTACGACGTTGTTGTAGGGGTCTTGCTGGGTCAGCGAGACGCCCGAGGTCTGGCAATGGGTGCGCAGCATCAGCGAGCGCGGGTCAGCCGGCTCGAAGCGTCGCATCAGGCGCGCCCACAACACGCGCGCGGCTCTCAGCTTGGCGACCTCCATGAAGAAATTCATGCCGATGGCGAAGAAAAATGACAGCCGCGGCGCAAAGGCGTCGATCTCGAGACCGCGCGCGAGTGCGACACGGACATATTCGAGGCCGTCGGCGAGGGTGAAGCCAAGCTCTTGGACCGCCGTCGCGCCGGCTTCATGCATGTGATAGCCGGAGATCGAGATCGAGTTGAAGCGCGGCATCTGCGCCGCCGTGTAAGCGATAATGTCGCCGACGATGCGCACGCTCGGTGCGGGCGGATAGATGTAGGTATTGCGGACCATGAACTCCTTCAGGATGTCGTTCTGGATCGTGCCGGCAAGCTTTTCGGGGCTCACGCCCTGCTCCTCGGCGGCGACGATGTAGCCGGCCAGGACCGGTAGCACCGCGCCATTCATGGTCATCGACACGCTCATGCGGTCGAGCGGAATCGAATCGAACAGAATTTTCATGTCCTCGATTGAATCGACCGGCACGCCGGCGTTGCCGACGTCGCCCACGACCCGCGGGTGATCGGAGTCGTAGCCGCGGTGAGTGGCGAGATCGAACGCGACTGACAAACCGGTCTGCCCGGCGCTAAGCGCCTGGCGGAAGAAAGCGTTCGATTCCTCGGCGGTCGAGAAGCCCGCGTACTGGCGGATCGTCCACGGCCGCCCCGCGTACATGGTGGCGCGGGGGCCGCGCAGGAACGGCGGGAAGCCTGGCAGCCCGTCGAGCTCGATGCCCTCAAGATCGGCAGCGGTATAGAGCGGCTTGACGGCGATGCCCTCGGGCGTCGGCCACATCAGCGATTCAGGCTCGGCGCCGGCCAGCTCCTCGCCAGCGAGCGCACGCCAATCGGCGAGCCTGCGTTTGCGAAACCCGCTCATCGTCATTAACTATGGGCGGGCGAGAGACGGGAAGTCAAACCCGCCCGGCCTGCGTCGGCCAGGGCCGTTAGCGGCTTCCAGCTTGCTACCCTCGCCGGGGCCGGGTTCGATAGTGGCGCCCTCGGCGAGATGGTATTCGACGTCAGGCAAGGTAACCTCGCAACGTGACGTCGCTCCTCCTGGATCGGACCTTGCGTCGGCTCTTAGTAGCCCAGATCGCCGCACTCGGCGGCACCAGCCTATCGACCATCGCGCTCGCTCTTCTGGCCTGCGATCTGGTCGGTGGCTACGCCGGCGTCGTTCTTGGCACCGTGCTGGCCCTCAAGATGGTGGCGTACGTGGGCATCGCGCCGGTGGTGGGCAGTTTGGCGCATCGGTTGCCCCACCGTCCCCTGTTGGTCGGGCTCGACCTTGGACGAGCGGTGTCGGTCGCGTGCCTGCCGTTCGTCACCGAGGTGTGGCAGGTCTATGTGTTGATCTTCGTGATGAACGCCTGCTCGGCAGGCTTCATGCCGACCTTCCAGGCGACGATCTCCGACGTGTTGCCAGACGAGGCTAGGTACACGCGCGCTTTCGCTGTCCCGGCTCGCCTACGATCTGGAGAATCTGTGTAGCCCGATGCTCGCCGCCGCGGCGCGCGTGGTGCTGACCTACGACGCGCTGTTCGCCGCCAACGCGTTCGCCTTCCTGACCTCGGCCGCCCTGGTCTTTTAGGTGCGACTGCCACAGGCCCCGCTCACGAGCGGGGCCTGTGGCACAAATGTCGGCTTCGGCATCCGAGTCTATGTCAAGACGCCGCGGCTGCGCAGACTACTGGCCCTTTCCATGGCGGCGGCGTGCGCCGGCGCCATGGTCATCGTCAACACGGTGATTTATGTGCGCGACTGCCTCGGTGGCACGGTTAGCGACACCGCCCTCGCGCTGCCGCGTCTGTTGGCGCGATGGCCCGACCGCTCGCTCATGCGGGCCGGTGGCGCGGTCCTGACGGCAGGCCTCGTGCTTGGGTTGACAGCGCCCGGCCTGCTGGCGCTGCTCGCGGTATGGTTCATCCTCGGCGCCGGCTCATCGCTAATCCAAACGCCCATCGGCCGTCTGCTCCGGCGCTCCGCCCACGACGGCGACCGGCCGGCCATCTACGCAGCGCAGTTCGCGCTGTCGGATCTGTGCTGGCTGGTCGCCTACTCACTCGCTGGAACCCTCGGCGTCACGCTGAGTGTGACGGCGGCCTTCGCGATACTTGCCGCCGTGGCATTAGCATCGACGCTCGTGGCGCTGACCTTATCGCCGGCGCACGATCCCGGCGAGCTGGACCACCTGCATACGGCCATGGAACATCAACACCTGCATATTCACGACGAGCACCATCAGCACCACCACGAGGGCTGGGAAGGGCCGGAGCCGCACCGCCATCCGCACTGGCACGGCGCGCTGAAACACAAATACGCCTACATGATCGACCTCCTTCATCCGAAGTGGCTGGCGGCCTAGTGGGGGCGGCGATGTCTTGAAAAGTGGCGGGTGAACGTCGATGGTGAGGGCATGAGCGTTCTGGCTTCGGGGCCGCGACGCGACCGCGTCACTGCGGTGCTCGGGCCCACCAACACGGGCAAGACCCACCTCGCCGTCGAGCGCATGCTCGGCCATCGCAGCGGCACCATGGGCCTGCCGCTGCGGCTATTGGCGCGCGAGGTCTACGATCGGGTGGTGCGCCTGCGCGGCGCGCGGGCGGTCGCGCTGATCACGGGCGAGGAGCGCATCGTGCCGGTCGCGCCAGCCTACGTCGTGTGCACCGTGGAATCGATGCCGATCGATCGTCGCCCCGCCTTCGTGGCCGTCGACGAAATCCAGCTGGCGGCAGACTCCGAGCGCGGCCACGTCTTCACCGATCGCATTCTGCGCGCTCGCGGCAGCGAAGAAACCCTGTTCCTTGGTGCCAGCACTATCGCGCCGCATCTCAGGCGATTGGCGCCCGGCATCGAGTTCGTGACACGCCCACGCTTCTCGACGCTGTCTTACACCGGGTCGCACAAGCTGCGTCGCTTGCCGCCGCGCAGCGCCATCATCGCCTTCTCGGCGGCTGACGTTTATGCGCTGGCCGAGCTGGTCCGCCGTCAGCGCGGCGGCACCGCGGTGGTGCTGGGGGGGCTAAGCCCGCGCTCGCGCAACGCCCAGGTCGCCATGTTCGAAGCCGGCGAGGTCGACTACATCGTCGCCACGGACGCGATCGGCATGGGCCTCAATCTCGATCTCGATCACGTTGCCTTCGCGGGAACCCGTAAGTTTGACGGCCAGGCGGTGCGCGACCTGTCGGCGGCCGAACTGGCTCAGA
>Ga0315338_1001805_pt1 | contig 24126 bp, 24 predicted proteins | sample ASW8metaG_FD_204518 | JGI IMG/M metagenome (GOLD analysis project Ga0315338, IMG submission 204518) | Ammonia-oxidizing marine archaeal communities from Monterey Bay, California, United States - ASW #8 | ecosystem: Environmental > Aquatic > Marine > Coastal | place: USA: California | collected... | reverse complement strand
TTGACCGCGCGCAGGATGCGGAACTGGTGGCTCCGATCGCCCTCGAAGTAGAGGACGGTGTCGACCATGTGCTCCAGTACCCGGGGGCCGGCGATCTGGCCATCCTTGGTCACATGGCCCACCAGCACGGCGATGGAACCGCTCTCCTTGGCGAACTGGATCAGCGCCTGGGCGCTTGCCCGCACCTGTCCGACCGAACCCGGCGCTGATTCCAGGTTGTCGATGAACATGGTCTGGATCGAGTCGATCACGAACACCGCGGGCGGGTTGGCCCGCAACGTCGTGAGGATGTCGCGCACACTGGTCGCGGCGGCGATCTCCAGCGCGGCATCGGCAACCGCCAGTCGGCGCGCCCGGCCGCGGATCTGATCGACGGCCTCCTCGCCCGAGACATAGACGCAGCGGTGCCCCTCGCGGCCGAGTCCGGCGAGCGCCTGGAGTAGCAGCGTCGACTTGCCAATGCCCGGATCGCCCCCCACGAGCAGTGCCGAACTGGGGACCAAGCCGCCGCCGCACACCCGATCGAGTTCGCCGATGGGGCACCGCAGCCGGGCCGTGGCGCGGCTTTGCCCGCCCAGGCCGACCAACTCGACCAGGTGACCCTTGGCGCGGCTCAGGCCCTTCGGGGGTGAGGGCGCCACGACCTCTTCGGCGATCGCGTTCCAGGCCCCGCAATCGTCGCAGCGGCCGGCCCATTTGCTCGCCATGGCGCCGCATTGCTGGCAGACGAATCGTTCGGCGGCGAGCGCCACTTATGCGGATGCTCCCCGCTGGTGCGGCGCGCGGTTCACGGCGCCAGCACCTCCATCTGAATGGGTCCTTCGGCGAGGCCGTTCACGAACTGATGGACGTGGGCGTTGGTGGTCTCGTCGATTTCGGCCACGTGTCCTTGCCAGATGATGTGACCCTTGTGGATCATCGCCACCCGGTCGGCGATCTTGCGCGCGCTCGCCATGTCGTGGGTAATCGACAACGCCGTCGCGCCCAGTTCACGCACGCATTTAATGATCAGGTCGTTGATGACATCGCCCATGATCGGATCGAGCCCGGTGGTGGGTTCGTCGAAGAAGATGATCTCCGGATCGGTCGCGATGGCGCGCGCCAGTGCCACGCGCTTTTGCATACCACCCGACAGGGCGGCGGGGTTCAGTTCGCCGACTTCCGCCCCCAGACCGACCTGCGCCAACTTCGCCACGGCGATTTCCTTGGCCTGTGGCCGAGGTAGGTGCTGCGCCTGGATCAGCCCGAAGGCAACGTTCTCCCACACCGTCAGGCTATCGAACAGCGCCGAGCCCTGGAACAGCATGCCGATTCGGCGCATCATCTTCTCGCGCTCGCTCGTGGCCATGCCCATCGTCTCCACGCCCTCGACCTTGACGCTGCCCCGCTCCGGCGCGATCAGCCCCAGGATGCACTTGAGCATCACCGACTTGCCGGTGCCCGACCCGCCGATCACGACAACCGACTCGCCGTCACCGATGTCGAGGTCGATGCCGTCGAGGACGACCTTGTCGCCGAATGACTTGTGCACGTCGCGCAGGCTGATCTTCGGGGACTCGCTCATTTGGCGAAGAAGAGCTCGGTAATAACGTAGTCGAAGGCGAGGATCAGCACCGAGGCCGAGACGACCGCGCTCGTCGTTGCGCGACCTACGCCTTGCGCGCCGCCGCGACTGTTGTAGCCGTGATAACAGCCCATCAGCGATACGATGAAGCCGAATGCGCAGGCCTTGACGAGACCGGAGACCACGTCGACGGTCTGGAGGAAGTCGAAGGTATTCTTAAGATAGGTGCTGGAGTTGAAGCCGAGCTTGGTAGTGCCGATTAGATAACCGCCGAAGACGCCGATGATGTCGCCGACGAAAACCAGGAGCGGCAACATCGTCGCGCCGGCCAGCAATCGCGGCGCTATCAGGTATTTGAACGGGTTGGTCGACAACGTGGTCAGTGCGTCGATTTGCTCGGTCACCCGCATGGTGCCGATCTCGGCGGCCATGGCGGCGCCGACCCGGCCCGCCACCATCAGCCCCGCGAGCACAGGGCCGAGTTCGCGGGTGATGCCGATGACGACGATGGTAGCGACCGCGCCCTCGGCGTTGAAGCGCGAGCTGCCGCTGTGGATTTGCAGGGCCAGGACCATGCCGGTGAACAGGGCGGTCAGGCCCACCACGGGCAGCGAGTAGTAGCCGATGCTCATCATCTGCCGCGCGACCAAGCGCGGATAGATCGGCGGCTGCACGCAGTGGCGCACGGCGTGGGCGGTGAACAGCGAAAGCCGGCCCGTGGCGGCGAAAAATCCGAGGACGACCCGGCCAACGGCGGTGACGAAGTTCAACTCGTGCTCGCCAGCTCGACCGGCCGGTACATCCGCTCATAGCGGTGTCCCAGCCGGGTCAGGATTTCGTTGGCGATGGTCCCGGCCTCGGCGGCGACAACTTCGAGGGGGCGGGGACCGCCGATGACCGTAACCAGATCGCCCGACTGGCAGGTTTCCGAACCCAGTTCGCCGACATCAATGGCGCTCATGTCCATGGAGACGCGCCCGATCACCGGGACCGTCGTATCGCCGAGTGCCACTTGCCCCCGATTGCTGAGAGATCGCGGGAAACCGTCTGCATAACCCATTGAAATAGTGGCAATTCTACGGGGTGACGAAACAGGATACGTGGCACCATAGCCAACGGTCTGAGGTGAGTCAACGTCGCGGACCTGCAGTACCCGCGCCTGAAGGTTCACCACCTCGCGCATCGGATTCGGCCGCCCAGGTGTGGGGTTAGCGCCGTAGAGCGCCACCCCGGGGCGGCCCAGTTGGAAATGATAGTCGGAACCCAAGAATATGCCCGACGAGTTGGCGAGGCTCGCCGGCGCCGCCGGCAGACCCGCTAGGCAGCGGCCGAAGCGAGCAAGCTGGTCACGACTGAGCGGGTGGTCGGGCTCCTCGGCGCAGGCCAGATGGCTCATGATCGTGCGCACTTCGATGCCGGCCAGGCGTCCGGGTTTGGCAGCGAGCGCATCCACTTCGCTCCCCTCGAGCCCGAGTCGGTTCATGCCAGTGTCGCAGTGGAGGATGGCCGGTTGGCTCAAACCCGACGTGCGCGCGGAGGCGGCGAACTCATCGATCTCGGCTAGGCTATTCAGGACGGGTAACAAACGATGGTGGCGGTAGTCGTCGGCCGCGCCCGGGGGTAGTCCGTTGAGAACGGCGATCTCGATCTCAGCGTCGACGATGCCACGCAGCTCCACACCCTCATCGAAGGTGGCAACAAAGAAATGCCGGCAGCCCGCACGCTCCAGAACCGGCGCGACGTGGGCCACGCCGAGCCCATAGGCGTCGGCCTTGACCACGGCGGCGCACTCGACCCCAGCGAGCTCCGATTGAAGCCGCCGGTAGTTGGCGACGATCGCACCGAGATCGATGGTCAAGGTTGCTCCCGCGTGGCGTTTGCTCACGGGTCGCTCAGGAAGGCCGGACCAGCTCCGGAACAATAAAACGAAGCCCGCCGTAACCGCGCTCGAACCGCGCACAGCGGGCTACGACAGGACGACGTAGCGGCGCCAACGATCATTGACCGCTCTAAGACGCCGAATCGGCGGGCAGGTGAGATGCGGCCGCGTAATTGCTGAATTTGGTGGTTTCGCCGACGAACTGGAGCTTGATGGCGCCGATCGGTCCATGGCGCTGCTTGCCGATGATGACCTCGGCAAGACCGTGGACGCTCTCCATCCGTTCTTGCCACCGTAGGTGCTCGTCGGTGCCCATCTCCGGCTGCCTGCCGACCAGATAGTACTCCTCGCGGTAGATGAACATCACGACGTCCGCGTCCTGTTCGATAGCCCCCGATTCGCGCAGGTCGGAGAGCAGCGGGCGTTTGTCCTCGCGTTGTTCGACCGCGCGGCTGAGCTGCGAGAGCGCCAGCACCGGCACGTCGAGGTCCTTGGCGAGCGCCTTTAACCCCCGCGTCACCTCGGCGATCTCCAGCACCCGGTTGTCGTGGCGACCCACCGCCCGCATCAGCTGGAGGTAGTCGACGATGATCAGCCCCAAGCCGTGGCGCCGCATGAGGCGGCGCGCGCGGGTGCGCAACGCCGCGATGGTAAGCGCTGGGGTGTCGTCGATGAAGAATGGGATCTGCTCCAGTCGTTGGGCCGCCGGCACCAATTTGACGAAGTCATCGTCGGATATCGCGCCGCGTCGCATCGCATCGGCCGGTACATTGGAGGCCTCGGCGAGGATCCGCGTCGCGATCTGCTCGGCCGCCATCTCGAGCGAAAAGAACCCCACCGCCGCGCCATCGACTACACGCTCCTTGTCGTTCTCGTCTTTTTCCGTCCGATAGGCCAGCGCGGCGTTGAGGGCGATATTGGTGGCGAGCGCGGTTTTCCCCATCGACGGACGACCGGCCAGGATAATGAGATCCGAACGATGCAGACCACCAAGCTTGGCGTCGAGGTCCTTGAACCCGGTTCCGACCCCCACGGTGCGACCGTCGCGGCGGTGCGCCGATTCAGCCATGTCGATCGCTGCGCTGAGGGCGGTGTGAAAGCTCACGAAACCGCCCTCTTGCTGGCCGTGTTCAACCAGATTGAAGAGCCGCTGCTCGCTGCGCTCGATCTGCTCTAGGGCCTGATCATCGACCGTCGAATCATAGGCGGTGTTGACCATTTCTTCGCCGACGCCGATCAGCTCCCGGCGCAACGCCAGATCGTGGATGACGCGGCCGTAATCCGCGGCGTTGATGATGGTCACGGCCGCACCGGCCAACCGCGCGAGATACTGGGTACCGCCTACGTCGGCTAGGGCGTCGTCATTCTCAAAGTATTGCTTCAGGGTGACCGGTGTTGCGACGTGGTTGCGTTCGATCAATTTGGCAGCCGCGTCGTATATGCGCCCGTGCACTGGCTCGAAGAAGTGCTCAACCAACAGGAAGTCGGCGGTGCGGTGAAAGGCCTCGTTGTTGATTAGGATAGCGCCGAGGAGCGCCTGTTCGGCCTCGGTATTGTGGGGCAGATTGCGGTAGAGCGTTGTCTCGGCGTCACGGTCGTGTACCAGGCTCGGGGTGGCGCGCGCGGGGTCAACGACCATGGCGGCGAGAGTAACACAGCCACTGCTGGGGCCGCGCACCTGAACTTTCGTGGCGCGCGAGTTGGCGGTGGACAACCGGGCGCCTCATGGCCACGGCCCATTCCCGGCATTCCGAGGTGTGAACCCTCAGCATGTTGTGGGGTATGGCGTGCCGCGCCGCCACATAGCGTGGGGATAACTCACACTCGGCCGCCTGTGAAGATCGGGGAAAGTTGGTCGGCTCAGGCGGCGCGCGATGAACCGGCGGCGTGGGTGCGCTCCCAATCGACGATGTAGTCGCGGGTCAGCGGCACTGCGTCGAGGCGCTTGGTCAACTGAATCTGGTACACCACAATGCCGCCATGGCGGAAGTTCGCCTCGCACCCGGCCAGGTAGAATTCCCACATGCGGCAGAAGCGCGCGTCGTACAGCGCCTCGATCTGCGCGCGATTGGCGTGGAAGCGCTGACGCCAGTGCCTGATCGTCTCGGCGTAGTGCAACCTGAGCGTCTCGACATCGGTGACATACATGTGGGCCCGCTCGATCACCGGCAGGATCTCCGATAGCGCCGGTGAGTATCCGCCGGGGAAGATGTACTTGCTCAGCCACGGGTTGGTAGCGCCCGGGCCGTCGCAACGCCCGATCGTGTGGAGCAGCATGACTCCGTCCTCGGCCAAGAGATCGTACGCCTTGGCGAAGAATTCGGTGAAGTGGCCCACCCCCACATGTTCGAACATGCCGACTGAGACAATACGGTCGAAGCGTCCCTCGACCTCACGATAATCGCGCAGTTGAAAGCGGACACGATCGTCGAGCCCAGCCTTGATCGCTCGTTCTTGGCTCACTTTGTGCTGCTCAGCCGACAAGGTAACGCCGGTTATGTCTGCCCCCGATATATCAGACAGATACATCGCGAGCCCCCCCCAACCCGAGCCGATGTCGAGAACTTTGTTCTCCGCCTCGAGCAGGAGTTTGGCGGCGATATGGCGTTTCTTGTTCTCTTGCGCGACCTCCAGGGACTCCTCGGCATCGGTGTAGTAGGCGCACGAATATTGCCGATCAGCATCGAGGAACAGATCGTAAAGCTCATCGGAGAGATCGTAGTGATGGGCGACATTGTGCCGGGCGGCGCCGACCGGATTGTATTGGGAGAGCCGCCGCGTCATCGCCCGCCAGCGGGTCGTCAGCGCCTGGAACCAATGACCCCGGCCCCAGCCGAGATTAAGGATTACGAGGGCGAGGACATCATAGATTTCGCCATCCTCGACCGTTAGCGTTCCGTCCATGAACGCTTCGCCAACTTTGAGATTAGGATCGAAGAAGAGTTGGTAATGCAACTTGGGATCGTGGAGGCGGAGAGTTACCGACGGTCCGGGGCCGCCGCCGCCCGAATAACGTCGGCCCCCGGCATCGATGATAGTCAGGGTGCCGGTCTTAATGACGCTCTTAAGCACATGGTCGAGCAGCATCAGAGATCTCGTTACCCGTCGGTCTCGGTCCGCGCTGGTTGCTCGTCGCTCGCGCGCGAGTCGTCTTCGTCCTCGGTCGAGGTTTGCGCTACTAGCACTTCCTCGGGATTGTCGAAAAATGCCTCCGCCGCTTCCGCCGCGACTGTGGGAGCACTGCCCGCCGCGGTGGCAAATTGAGACTCAGCCTCGGCCTCCGAGCGCGCTACATTGACAGCGACACTGACCGAGACCTCGGGGTGCAGACGTACGCGAACCCGGTGCAGCCCCAGAATCTTGATCGGTTGGCTCAAGATGACCTGTCGCCGGTTGATGGAAAAACCGGCCTTATGAACCGCTTCGGCGATGTCGCGCGCCGACACCGACCCGTACAGCTGCCCGCCATCGCTGGCCTGACGCAGGATCACGCAACTCTGGCCATCGAGGGTCGTGGAGATGCCCTCGGCCTCCTCGCGGCGTTCTAGATTCTGCGCCTCGAGATGGCTGCGACGATCCTCAAATGAAGTGACGTTGCCCTGGGTCGCTCGCAACGCCTTACCCTGGGGCAAGAGAAAATTGCGGGCGTAGCCATTCTTGACCTGGACAACCTCACCCATCTGTCCAAGCCGCTCGATCCGTTCGAGCAAGATAACTTCCATAACGCTCCGCCCCTATTCGTTGGTAGCTCACGACTCAAGTCGTGTCCGCACCCCGAACCATTGTTCCGCCACGCCCAATACGACGACCAGCGCGGCGGGCCACCCGGCCAAAATTGTCACGACATAGAGCACGCCCAGTCCCGCCCGCCGCAGTGGCCAGCCACGGGAAATGGTGTGAATGACGGCCAAGCCTAGAAAAAAATACGGGATCGCCAATATCGCTGCAAGTGTCGTGCCGAGAAAGCCTGGCGTGCCGGGAAACAACGCGACCACCACGGTAATGGCCAAGGGGAACACCAAGGCGCGCGGCAGGGTGATACTACGGAACGTCGGCGAGGGGCGTCGGTTGCGGCCGAGCCGCACGAGCACCCCTTGAGCCACGACCGCGTTGACGACGATCATGATGCTCCACGATGCGGCGACGATCACTGGCAGCGTGCGCGCCGAGGCCGCGATGAACGCGCCACCTTCGGCGCCACCCGTGTCCTCGACGACGACCCCCATCGCCGTGCGCAGAACCTCTTCTATCTGGCCGAGAAGACCTCCTTCGCTGCCAATGAAAATCACGAAGGCCGCCACAACGTACGCGCAGGCCAGCGCCGATAGCCACATCAACGCATGGCCGAGTGGGTACCATTCGACGGCCTCGCCCGCAATTCGCGACCGCAACAGTTGGCGCGCTAAAAGGCCCGACGGCAGTCCGTTGGACAGCAGGTAGGCGCCTCCGGCGAACAAGCCGTCGACCGCGCCGACCAACAGCAGACCGACTGCGATCGCCAACGTGGCCGAACTCGCGCCGTGGCCGAGTCCGATGAGCAGCAGCGGCAGCGACGAGAAATAGGCCAGCGCCATCGCCATCAGGCCAAGATGGCTCAAGCTTAGATATAGGGCACCGCTCAGCGCGCCGGCGGCCAGGACGTAGACGATACTTTCCCTGGTCATGGGCACCGATACGGGCACGGAACCGGGCATGGGCGCGGGCGCCCCGTCGCTCTACTTACCTCACGAGGTAGGGCAGCAGTGCAAGGTGGCGCGCCCGTTTGATCGCACGAGCTACTTTGCGCTGCTTCTTGGCAGACACCGCGGTGATGCGGCTCGGAACGATCTTGCCTCTCTCCGAAACGAACCGCTGGAGCAGCTTGACGTCTTTGTAGTCAATCTTGGGCGCACCTGCGCCCGACAACGGGCACGACTTGCGGCGTCTGAAGAAGGGGCGGCGGGCGGCACCGGCGCTCGCCGATCGATGCTGACGTGAATCGCTCATTTCTCACCCTCCTCGCCGTCGTCTTCGGCCGTCTCTGTTGAGGCTGCCGAAGGCGCGGCCTCTGTCGAGGCTGCCGAAGGCGCGGCCTCTGTTGAGGCTGCCGAAGGCGCGGCCTCTGTCGAGGCTGCCGAAGGCGCGGCCTCTGTTGAGGCTGCCGTTGGCGCGGCCGCTACGGGATTGGCAGGGGCTGACGCAGCCGTCCCCGCGGCGGCGTCAGCCCCTGACCTTTTTTTTGCCTCGGGACTATCGCCATCGGGACGGCGCTCGCCACGCCCGCCACGATCGCGACGCGGGCGGTCATCGCGTCCGCCCCGCGACTGCATCACCGCCGAAGGTCCGCTTTCGAGTTCGTCTACTCGCACAGTCAAATACCGCACCACGTCTTCGTCGATGCTCATGTTTCTTTTCAACTCGGCCATCGCCGGCGCGGGCGCATCGACGTTCATAAGGACGTAATGGCCTTTGCGATTCTTCTTGATGCGGTACGCAAGAGATCGCAGGCCCCAGTTTTCAGTTTTGGTCACCCGGCCGCCGTGCTCCCCCACGATGGTGGCGAAGCTCTCGGCCATGCCGTCGACGTGTTGACCCGAAACATCGGGCCGAACGATGAAAATGCTCTCGTATAACGGCACTCGGCCGTCCTCCTTATGGCTATTGTGATGCCTGGCTGGCGCCGCTGGTGGCGTTCGTCTCAGGCTAAGCCGGCGGCGCCGGCAAGGAGTCGTGTCGTGGCCGGACGTTATAGCGGAACGCGCGGCCTAGGCAAGCGCCGGCGGCGAATACTTGACACCGGGATCGTGCTCGCCCTTCTATGGACCGGCGCGCGATCCAGCGCGCCAGGCGGCGAAACCACCTGACAGCCATGGCACGCGCGTTCGTATTTCCCGGTCAAGGTTCCCAACGCGTTGGTATGGGACGTGAACTGGCTTTAGCGATGCCGGCCGCGCGCGCGGTTCTTCAAGAGGTCGATGATGCGCTCAAGCAGCATTTGACCCGCCTCGTGTTCGAGGGCCCCCAGGCCGATCTCACTCTCACCGAAAACGCCCAGCCTGCCCTGATGGCGGTTAGCATGGCGGTGGTTCGGGTGCTGGAGGAAGAGGGCGGAAGACCGCTCGGCGCCATGGTCAAGTTCGTGGCCGGCCATTCACTCGGGGAGTACTCTGCGCTGGCCGCGACCGGCGCCCTAACTGTGAGTGACGCGGCGCGGCTGTTGCGCATCCGAGGGGTTGCGATGCAGCGTGCGGTACCGGTGGGCGAGGGCGCGATGGCGGCTCTTATCGGGATGGATCGTGATGACGCGAGCGAGGTCGCGGCCGAAGCTGCCGGCAATGATGTCTGCACCCTGGCCAACGACAATGCGCCCGGCCAGATCGTGATTAGCGGCCATCGCGTCGCGGTCAAGCGCGCCACCGAGTTGGCGACCCAGCGTGGCGCTCGGCGCACAATCATGTTGCCGGTGAGCGCGCCGTTCCATTGTTCGCTGATGGTGCCGGCCGCCGAGGAAATGGAAGAGGCGCTCGAGATGGTGTCGATCGCCCCGCCGAGCGTGCCGCTCGTCGCCAATGTCACGGCGGGCGAGGAGAGCGACCCGAACACCATCCGCCACCATCTGGTCGAGCAAGTAACCGCGATGGTGCGCTGGCGCGAAAGCGTCCTTTACATGCGAGATAGTGGGATCGATGCCCTGATCGAGCTCGGCAGCGGGCGCACGCTGACCGGTATCAATCGCCGCATCGACCGCGACTTTAGTGTCTCGTCGGCCGAGACACCGGATGAAGTGGAGGCGGTCCTCAAGCTGCTCTAGACGGCCCCGACGCGCTGACGAGACGGGAACAGACATGTTCGACCTTTCGGGAAAATTCGCGCTGGTCACGGGCGCGTCTGGCGGTATCGGCGGTAGCATCGCGCGGGCGCTGCATGGCAGCGGCGCGACCGTGGCGGTGAGCGGGACGCGCGGCGGTGCGCTTGCACGCTTGGCGGACGAGCTGGGCGAACGGGTACATGTCCTGCCTTGCGACCTGGCGGACGCCGAAGCGACCGCCGCTCTCGCCAAGGACGCGGACGGGGCGATGGGGCGGGTTGACATCCTGGTCAACAACGCGGGGGTTAGCCGCGACCAGCTTGCCCTGCGATTGAGCGATGATGACTGGCAGCGGGTCATCGAGACCGATCTGAGCGCCGCGTTTCGCCTCTCTCGCGCGATCTTGCGCGGGATGACGCGGCGTCGCTGGGGTCGCCTGGTGAACATTTCCTCGATCGTCGGTGTGACCGGCAATCGCGGCCAAGCCAACTACGCCGCCGCCAAGGCGGGCATGATCGGCATGTCCAAGTCGATCGCCCAGGAAGTTGCCTCGCGCGGCATCACCGTCAACTGCATCGCGCCCGGATTCATCGTTTCGCCGATGACCGAGGCCCTCGGCGAGGCGCAGCGCGAACGCTTGCTCAGCGCCATTCCCGCCGGCCGCCTAGGGAGCGCCGCCGACGTGGCCGCCGGCGTAGTCTATCTTGCGAGCGACGAGGCCGTCTACGTGACAGGCCAGACCCTTCACGTCAACGGCGGCATGGCAATGATCTAGGAGTTGCCCATGGATAGGCTGTCGGTCGGTAACGTTAGGCTCGCGCGAATCCATGAAATGGTTGACACGAGCTTCACCCCTACCGCGTTCTTCCCGGACTACGACGCCGCTACCTTCGAGTCGCATTTGGACTGGCTTGCCCCGCTGCACTACGACGTGAGGGGGGGGAGGCTCATTCTCAGCGTGCACAGTTGGCTGGTTAGGACCGCGCGGCACACGGTTCTGATCGACGCGTGCGTTGGCAACGACAAGGATCGGCTCCCGCGAGCGCATTGGCATCGGCTCGATACGCCGTTCTTGGGGCGGCTACGCGAGGCCGGCGCCGAGCCCGAGGACATCGATTATGTTATGTGCACCCACATGCATGCCGACCACGTGGGCTGGAACACGATGCTATCCGATGGCCGCTGGGTCCCCACTTTCCCTAACGCCCGCTACCTGTTCGGGCGCATCGAATACGAGCATTGGCTCAACCACCCAACGTTCAGCCCGCTCCGCCGCAACGCCTTCGAGGACAGCGTTTTGCCGATCGTGGCAGCCCATCAGGCCGAAATGATCGAGGACGGCCACCAGCTCGACGATGACTTCACGGTCCAACTGGCGCCGGGGCACACGCCGGGTAATCTGGGCATTTTCTTGACCTCGGCAGGCGCCGAGGCCGTGTTCGTCGGCGATACCATTCACCATCCCGTACAGATCTACGAACCGGCATGGAGCACGTTCGCCTGCACCGCTCCGAACGCCGCCGTCGCCAGCCGACGCCGAGTTCTGGAGCATTGTTCGGAACGTTCGAGCCTGATGCTGCCGGCCCATTTTCGCCCCCCGCACGCCGGCCATGTGCGCCCCAAGGGCGATGGTTTCACGTTCGAATGGCTTTCGTCGTGAGGCTCGGCGACCCGCTTTGAGCTTGTCTGGCCAACGTCAGGAAAGTGTGTTACACCGCCGCCGACTGGCTGTTTTACGTCTTTTTAAGGCGTAAAACAGCCAGCTCCGCCAATGAATTCATAGGGACGTGCGATGAGCGATAGTGACACCGCCGAGCGAGTTAAGAAGATTGTCGTTGAACACCTTGGTGTTGAGCAAGACAAGGTGACCGAGTCGTCCAGTTTCATTGACGACTTGGGGGCTGACAGCCTCGACACCGTAGAGCTCGTGATGGCGTTTGAGGAAGAGTTCGGGTGCGAGATACCGGACGAGGCGGCGGAGAAAATTGCCACCGTAAAGGACGCCATTACCTATATCGACTCGCATATCAGCCAGTAGGCCCGCCGGTCAGCGCAGAAGCGCCAACGCTCCACCTTGACCTACTTGGCTTCCCTGTTGGCCTCCTTCATTCCATGAGACGCGCGATCTTTACCCGATGAGACGCGTGGTCGTTACGGGTATGGGCCTTGTCACGCCCTTGGGCTGCGGCGTCGAAGCGACCTGGCAGCGCTTGATCTCCGGCGAGTCGGGGGCGGGTCCGATCGAGAGCTTCGATGTCACGGACTTGAGCGCTCGGATCGCCTGTCAGGTACCGCGCGGCGGTGGCCCCAACCAATTTCGAGCCGAGGATTATGTCGGCACCAAGGACCGCAAGAAGATGGATGAATTCATCATCTTCGGTATAGCGGCGGCGGTGCAGGCGGTCGAAGACGCCGGCTGGCAGCCTGACGACCGGGACCAACTCAACCGCACCGGGGTGCTGATCGGTTCGGGCATCGGCGGGTTGCCGCTGATCGAAAAAGGCGCCATTCAGGTCCACGAACATGGCCCTCGGCACCTCAGCCCGTTTCTGATCCCGGCCAGCCTGATCAACCTGATTTCTGGCCATGTATCGATCCGATATGGCTTCCGTGGACCTAATCACGCCGTGGTAACGGCCTGCTCGACCGGCGCCCATGCAATCGGCGATGCCTCGCGAATGATCCAGTTTGGCGATGCCGACGTGATGCTCGCGGGCGGCGCCGAGGCGGCCATCTGTCGACTTGGCGTTGCCGGCTTCGCTGCCGCCCGCGCGTTGTCGACCGATTTCAACGATCAGCCGACGCGCGCCTCACGCCCGTGGGACCGCGACCGTGACGGATTCGTCATGGGGGAGGGCGCGGGCGTTCTCGTCCTCGAGGAATTCGAGCACGCGAAGGCGCGCGGCGCAAAAATCTACGCCGAGATCAAGGGCTATGGGTTGTCGGGCGATGCTCACCACATCACGGCTCCGGATCCGAACGGCGACGGCGCTGCTCGCTCGATGCGCACGGCCCTCGACAGAGCCGAGCTCGACGTCTCCGACATCGACTACATCAATGCCCACGGCACCTCGACGCCGCGCGGCGATGAGATTGAGCACGGTGCGGTGAAACGTTTGTTCGGCGGCGCGGCCTACAAACTTTGCATGTCATCGACGAAGTCGGCGATCGGGCACCTACTCGGCGCCGCCGGCAGCGTGGAAGCCATCTTCTCTATTCTAACGATCGAGCGGGGCATCGTGCCGCCCACGCTCAACCTCGACAATCCGTCGGATGATTGCGACCTCGACCTGGTTCCCCACGAGGCAAAGCACCGCGAGGTGCGGCACGCGCTGTCGAACTCGTTTGGCTTCGGTGGCACCAACGCCAGTCTGGTGTTCTCCCAGGTGTCCTAAGATCTATGGGGCGTGCCGTCGTCCGCTACACGCTTCTGATTGTCGCGTTTCTTGGCGTCCTGGCGCTCGCGGTTATCGGCTGGGCGAGCAACGACCTTCACGCCCCCGGTCCCTCCATCACCGAAACCGCGCTCGTGTTGACGCGCGGCAGTTCTGTCGAGGACATTGCGCGCAAGCTCGCCGAGGCCGGCGTCGTCCGCCAACCTCTGGTATTTTCACTAGCGGCTCGGCTCAGCGGCAAAGCGCGCCGGCTGCGGGCCGGCGAATATGCCTTCCCAGCGGCCATCAGCGCGTTTGACGCCCTGACCAGGATCGCGCGCGGCGACATTGTCATTCGGCGCCTGACCATCGCCGAAGGTCTGACTAGCGCTCAAGTGACCGCTCTTGTCGCCGAAGCCGCTGGACTGGTGGGCGATACGGTTGCCGCCGCTGAAGGCTCGCTTCTGCCCGAGACCTACCACTATGTATACGGCGACGCGCGCCAGCACATGGTCACGCGTATGCGGGTCGGAATGGAAGAGCTTCTTGCCGAGTTGTGGGTGGGACGAGCGTCGGACCTACCACTGGAAACCGCGGAGCAAGCGCTGGTGCTCGCGTCGATCGTCGAAAAGGAGACGGGCCGTGCCGATGAGCGCGCGCGTATCGCCGGCATCTTCATCAATCGGCTGCGCCGTGGCATGCGCTTGCAATCCGATCCCACGGTCGCCTACGCCATCAGCGGCGGGACCGAATCGTTGGGGAGGGCGCTGACGCGGGCCGATCTCGAAGTGGAGAGCCCCTTCAACACCTACCGGACAAGCGGTCTGCCGCCGTCGCCGATCGCCAATCCGGGTCGCGCGGCCATCACCGCCGTACTCAATCCGCTCGCCACCGAGGATCTGTACTTCGTCGCCGATGGCGCGGGCGGGCATCTCTTCGCTCGCACTCTAGCCGAGCACAATCGCAACGTCCGCCGCTACCGCCAACGCGACTGAACCGCGGCCGGCGCTGGCCGTTCAGCTGGCGTGATCGGTCAATCGTTCAGCGAGGTCGCTAATACCCGCCGCGTTCTCGAGCGCGCCGCGCTATTTGACGGACAATGCGCCGGCGCCGAGATAAGCGCTCGGTAGGGCGCCCGCCATCGCCCCGGCCGCGGCGTTCTATCTGCCGATGGCGCGGGAGGGCAAGGGATGGCTGAAAAGGCGTCCCAACATCGTGCGGTGGCAAGACGGCATGGCGAAGCTTGAGAGCTTCATAAAATCATGCCCGTCGTTCCCCAGGCGCAGGCGGTGCAGTAGCCGCCCGACCACGGGAGTTCAACGCGAGGGGGTACGGCCTGGTCGCGCGACCTTCTCTTGTATGACGTCTCCCGAACCGCAACCGAAAGAATGCGGACTTTTCATGCGCATCCGAGACGTTCTCAAATATGTCTTCGGCTGCCCTTCACCAAGCCATATTGTCTTCGGTAGCAACACTAGCTTTATGTAGCTCTCGCTCGGTGGCGATCGGATCATCTTCGACGCCGGCGCCGGCATCCGCAATATCCCGACTACGAAGACCTGCTCATGGAGGGCTTAGGGACCGAAGCGCGCGCCATGTGGATGGGCGCCTTCGTCGCGCGCGAGCATTATGCGTTTCAATCTCAAGTGAGTGGGTCGGCTCTAACTCCCATCGGATCGTGCGGTCGTCCGCGTTCTCACCGGATTGTGTCGCCTAATACCGCACGGCGCTTGTTCGCATCACGAGAGGATTGTATTAACTGGGCACCTCACCGCAGCCCGTCTTCGACGGTACGGATAGGGACTGAGGCAGGAAACTGAGGACCAACGTCGTGTCAGTTTCGAGTGCAAGCGCGGTGGTCTCTCCCGAGATAGTTGGCGCCCGCGAGGAGCTAGAGTCGGTAGTGGTCCGCTTCGCGGGCGATTCCGGCGATGGCATGCAGCTCACCGGCAGCCAGTTCACGCTGACCACCGCGGTCGCGGGCAACGACCTCGTGACTTTTCCGGATTTCCCGGCTGAGATCAGGGCGCCGGTCGGCACTACCTTCGGTGTCTCGGCGTTCCAGATCAACTTCGGGTCGCGCCGTATCAAGACGGCTGGCGACGCTCTCGACGCGCTGGTGGCGATGAATCCCGCCGCCCTCAAGGTCGAGGTTGGCAATCTGAAGGCAGGCGGTCTGTTGATCGTCGATTCGGGGACGTTCGGACCGCGCAATTTGCATAAGGCGGGCTATCAGGATAGTCCGTTGGAAGACGGCAGCCTGGATGCGTTCCGGGTTATTGGGCTCGATATGTCCAAATCGACGCTGGCCGCGCTCGACGCTTCGGGGCTGAGCAAGAAGGAAGCGCTGCGCTGTAAGAACCTGTGGGCGCTCGGCTTCGTTTACTGGATCTATGGCCGCGATCGTCAGCCAACGGCCGAGTGGTTGAAGCGAAAGTTCGCCGCCCACGAGGGCCTGGCGGAAGCCAACATTGCAGCAATGAACGCCGGGTATACGGTGGCCGAGGCTTCGGAGATTGCGGCTGATTTCCCGAGCTATTGGGTGCCGCCGACGGAGGCGGAGCCCGGGCTCTACCGGACCGTGACCGGTGGCGAGGCGTTGTCGTGGGGACTGGTGGTCGGCAGTCGACTTGCCGGCCTCAAGCTCGTCTTCGGTTCGTATCCCATCACACCGGCGTCGCCGCTTCTTCACATACTCGCGGGCCTCAAGCAGTACGGCGTCGTGACCTTTCAGGCCGAGGACGAGATATCAGCCGCCTGCGCCGCGATCGGCGCATCCTACGCCGGTAGTCTTGGCGTCACGTCGAGTTCGGGTCCGGGGATCGCGCTCAAGATGGAGGCGATCGGTCTGGCAATTAGCGCCGAGTTACCGCTGATCGTTGTCAACTCGCAGAGGGCTGGCCCTTCGACCGGACTCCCGACCAAGACTGAGCAATCGGATCTTTATCAGGCGGTATTTGGCCGCAACGGCGACAGCCCATTGGCCGTGCTCGCCGCCCATTCATCGGCCGATTGCTTCGAGGTTGCTATCGAAGCGGTTCGCATTGCGACGACGTACATGACGCCGGTTATGCTGCTTAGCGACGGTTACATCGCCAATGCTGCGGAACCTTGGCTCATTCCCGACGTGGCCGCATTGGCCCCGTTCCCGGTCGAATTCCCGACCGAGGTCGAGGGCTTCCACCCGTTCTTGCGTGATCCCGAGAGCTTGGCGCGACCGTGGGCCACGCCGGGGACACCTGGCCTCGAACACCGGATCGGCGGACTTGAGAAAGCATACGACAGCGGGCACATCTCGTACGATCCCGACAATCACCACGAGATGACCGAGGTGCGCCGCGCCAAGATCGCCGGCATCGCCAGAGACATCGAGCGCCAGGCTGTCTTACGAGGCCCTGAGCGCGGCCGGCTGGTCGTGGTGGGCTGGGGGTCGACCTTTGGCCCGATCAGTCGCGCGGTCGATAACATGCTAGAGCGGGGCGTCGAGGTGTCTCACGTTCATGTTCGCCACCTGTGGCCGCTGCCGAGCAACCTTGGTCAGGTCTTGAGGAACTTCGAGCACGTGCTGGTGCCCGAGATGAATACGGGTCAACTGCTGACGCTGCTGCGGAGCGAGTATCTGGTGCCTGCCCGCGGCCTCAACAAAGTATCTGGTCAGCCGTTCAAGATCGCCGAGGTAGAGATGGCTATCACGGCAGAGGTGGAGGCATGCGGGTCATAGGATGAACGTCGTGACACCGGGGGAGCACTTGAGCCCAAAGGACTTCGCGACCGACCAAGAGGTGCGATGGTGCCCTGGATGCGGTGACTACGCGATCCTCAAGGCCATGCAAAAGACTCTGGCCGAGATCGGTGCCAGGCCCGAGAACACGGTGTTCGTATCAGGGATCGGCTGCGCGGCGCGCTTTCCCTACTACATGGCGACATACGGATTTCATACCATCCACGGCCGTGCGCCTGCGGTCGCGACCGGCGTGAAGCTGGGCAACCCGGCTCTTGATGTGTGGGTGGTGACCGGCGATGGCGATGGCCTATCGATCGGTGGCAACCACATGCTTCACGTTCTGCGTCGCAATGTCGATTTGCAGGTTCTGCTGTTCAACAACGAGATTTATGGCTTGACCAAGGGTCAATACTCACCGACGTCGCGCCTGGGCACTCGTTCGCCCTCGACGCCTACCGGCTCGTTTGAGAATCCAGTCTCGGCGGCGGCGTTCGCCCTTGGTGCAGGGAGCCGTTTCGTGGCTCGCTCGGTCGATACCCTTCAGGATCATTTGTCCCTGATGTTGAAGCGTGCTCATGAGCACCGCGGCGCGTCGTTGATCGAGATTTTTCAGAACTGCATTGTTTACAACGACGCTGTGTTCGATAACTTCACCCATCGCGACGTCGCGGCCGACGCGCAGGTGCATGTCGAACACGGCCAACCGTTGCTGTTCGGCAAGGCCGGCGATCACGGCCTGAAGCTTAACCCGCGGACCTTGCGCCTGGAGGCGATAAGGCTGGGCGAGAACGGCGTCACCGAGGCCGACGTCATGGTTCACGACGAGTCGAACCGGATCTTGGCCACAATGCTGGCCGACATGGAGCCGCCCGAGCTTCCGGTCGCTCTGGGTGTGCTGTATTGCGATCCGGCGCCGTCCTATGAGGATGGGCTCGCTGCGCAAGTCGAGATAGCTAGCGCTGGCGGCGATTTTAACGATCTCTTGCGGCAGGGCCACACATGGTCCGTCGAACCGTGAAGCGTCGGCCCTCGCGCGCCTAGTCGATGTCGATCAGCGTAGCGATTGTCGGCTCCGGCCCGGCCGGTTTCTACGTCGCCGCCGCTCTGCTCAAGGAGGGCCGAGATACTGAAATTGACATTCTGGAACGGCTCCCCGCGCCGTTCGGGCTGATTGGATACGGCGTCGCGCCGGACCATCAGACGACCAAGAAAATCGCTCGGATCTTCGGCCAGACGGCGGCGGGCGAGCATGTCCGGTATTTCGGCAATGTCGAGGTCGGCCGCGACATCGGCCTCGCCGAGCTGCGCGACCTGTACGATGCCGTTATCTTGGCGGTGGGCGCGCCTCGCGACCAGGTGTTGCCCATTCCCGGCATCGACAAGCAAGGGGTGATCGGGGCCGCCGCCTTCGTTGGCTGGTACAACGGGCACCCCGACTTCCAGGCTCTCGATCCCGATCTCGACGTATCGTCGGTGGCCGTGATCGGCAACGGCAATGTCGCTATCGACGTGGCGCGCGTTCTTGTCAAAACGCCGGCCGAGATGGTCGCGTCCGACCTTCCCGCCTATGCCGCGCGGGTGATCCACGGCTCGCCGCTTCGCGATGTTCACATATTTGGACGGCGGGGGCCGGTCCAAGCCAACTTCACCAACGTCGAATTGCGTGAAATGGGCAACCTCGAAGCCTGCGTGCCGATCGTCGACCCAGCCCAGATTCCCCAAGCCGTACCCGACGGCATGGCCGAGCGCGATCGCCGTCTCAAGGAAAGGAACTTGGCGACGCTGCGTGATTTCGGAGGTCGTGACCCGGCGAGCCGATCCAAGCGTGTGCACTTCCAGTTCTTCGCCGCGCCGCGAGAGGTGTTGGGGAACGGGCGGGTCCGTGGTCTCAGGCTCGAACGTACCCGGGTAGAAGAGGGCCGGGCCGTCGGCACGGGCGCGTTTTTTGCTGTGTGCTGTGGACTTGTTGTCTACGCCATCGGCAATGCCGCTAGCCCTCTCGACGACGCTCCCTTTGATGCCGATCGGGCCATCATCGCCAATGTCGATGGTCGTGTCGGCGACGGGCTCTATGCGGTCGGCTGGGCAATGCGCGATCCGGCTGGGGTGATTTCGACCAATCGGCGGGACGCGGTCATGGTCGCCAAGGCCATCGCCGCAGATATCAGCCCCGGAAACAAGCCGGGCCGTCCCGCGCTCGAGCAGCTGCTGGCGGCGCGCGGCGTGCGCCGGATCGACTTCGCGGAGTGGGGCAAGATTGGGGCAGCCGAGATCGCTAACGCGGCCCCCGGCGCGCCGCGCCGTAAGTTCCTCAGCCTTCAAGACATGCTCGATGTTCTGTAGGGGGAGGCGCGCTTGCTGCCGATCGAAGCCCGGTGCTAGGGTCCGCCGGGCCAGTGGCCAGGGCGACGCGCACTGATAGGGAATAGGGTCGGGGCAATGCTGGCACGTCGTTCTCAGCCTTTTGGCTAGCGGTGCCGGCGCGGTGTGGACCGCTACAATCGTGGGGTTTTACGGGTTTTGTCGACGACGACGACCCCTTCATGCTGCGGATGTTGTCGTCTGTGCTCTTCACCCTGAGGGTGGGCAACGTCGTCACGGCGAGCGACGGTGGCCAGGCCACCGACACGCTGAAACTGATGGGCGACAATCTCATAAAGGCGGGCATGGTGTCGTTCGACGCCGTAATGTTGAATTGGATGATGTTGCGAGTCGATGGTCTGACGCTGTTCAAGTGGCTGCGCGAGGAAAAGACCTCACCCGACCGTTTCATGCCGTTCGTGATGGTGAGCGATGCCGCTGATGTTGACAAGATCACCGCTGCCCGCGCCGCCGGCGTGACCGAGTGCTTGGCCAAGCCATATTCGATCACCGGGTTGATCTCGGGCATGGTGGCGGTCATCGATAATCTCCGCCAGTTCGTACTCGTGCCGCAGTACTTTGGGCCGGATCGGCGGCGCGAGAGGTTGCCCCATTCGGGACCCGAGCGACGTTTTTTTGGCGACGACGACGCGGAGGTGGTCTATGACGAAAACGCTGCCTGATGATCCCAACACACCGACGCGGGAAGCAGTGCCCAAGATGCACTACTTAAGCATGGACAACAGCCTCAGAGAGAAGGCTGGCCGCGGCACGCCGGGCCCGCGTGGCAAGATTCCCGATGAGCTGCGGCGCCGCGCGAGCGCCGAGCTCGACAAAATGGCCGAGCAATATCCCGACTTCGTCGCCGATTCGATCGCGGCCTTGTATGCGGCTCATGGCAAGGCCGCCGCCGCGTCGATAGAGGGCCGTCACGTCCACTTCGCGGAACTGAATGTGCTCGCCCACGAGATGAAGGGGCAGGGAGGCACCTTCGGCTACCCGCTCATCACCACGTTCGGTGGCCTGCTGTTCGACTTCACTTCGGGCGGCGCGGCGCGCACCGACTACCATACCGAGATCGTTAAGGCGATCATCGACGCCATCCGGGCGGTGATCGACAATCGTATCGGCGGCGATGGCGGACAGGTCGGTCGTGACCTCCAAGCGGCGCTCAAGGGACTCATCGCCAAGCACCTGCGGGCGGCGGGCGGGGGCGATAAATGACGATGGTCGAAACCGCGAGCGCGTCTCACGAACTTCAGGCGGCGCTGGTCGAAGCGTTTCCGGTTCGACCCGTCGCTCTTCACATTGACGAACTACCCACCGGCCTCGTCATCATCGACGAGGTCAACGGGTTCGCGACTACCGGCGCGGGCAATCTGGCGCCACGAGCCGAGAACCCGCAGGTCGAGGAAATGGTGCGCGAGACCGATCGGCTGGCCCGCGCGTTCACCAACCGGGGCCGACCGATTCTTGCGTTTCTCGACAGCCACGAACCCGGCAAGCCCGAGCCGCCCTATCCGCCCCATTGCGAGATCGGCACGGGCGAGGAGGAACTAGTGGCGCGCTTGCGCTGGCTTGCGGACGACCCCCACTCGACCCTGATCGACAAAGACTGCATCAACGGATTCATCGGCGCCATCGCCGCCGACGGTCGTAACCGGTTCGTCGAGTGGGTGATGGAGCATCAGCTGCGGGCCCTGCTGGTGGTCGGCATCTGCACCGATGTCTGCGTCATGGATTTCGTCCTGACGGCGCTCTCGGCTCGTAACCACGGGCTTATGCCGGGTCTGCGCGATATCGTCGTCCAGGCGCCCGGTTGCGCAACCTACGACCTGCCCCGCGAGGTCGCCGAACAGAGCGGTCTCGGTCCCACGGCTGCCCATCCCCAAGCTGCCACCCATCATCTTGGCCTTTACTTCATGGCCTCACGCGGTGCCCAAATCGTCGATCAGGTGAGTTTCGCCGACTAGCTACGCGACGACAGCGAAATCCACAGGGCCGCCTCTGATTCGAGCTCGCCGCAATTCGAGCAAGATGGCGGCAGTCTTGGCCAACGCTTGCGCGCACCCATGGCACCGTGATCGCCGGCGATATCGACGGTCAGACGGAAGGCTGCCAGCGCCGTCGCGATCGTCGGCGAGCGCGATATCGGATAGGACTCATACCCCGTCGAGCGGGCTGGATCTGGTGTCAACCAGCGCGTCGCGCGGCGTGTGAACCGTGCCGCCTGAGCGGTCTCGCCGACCCGCACATACGCGGCCGCGATGCGCGCCAGAAGGTGGGTCCGCAGGCTAGCGTTGGCGATGTTGTCAGTGGCCGTGCTGGCGGCGGTGTAGTCGCCGACAACGAGCCATGCCGCCGCGATCCGGCTCCAGGCGTAGCTCACGGCGCAACAGCGCTCGGGTTTGATGAGCCCGCAGCTGCGACGGCCCTTACCATGGTGGCTCGCGCCGTCACTGCCCGTCCGCGCCTCGACCGACACGATGTCGCTCAATGCGACGACCCGGTAGCGTGCCTGGTCGATGTCTAGTACGACGTCCAGAGCCGCGCCGAGGTTACCGGACTGAGTGAACGTGCTGGCCGCAGCCAACAAAGTCGCCCGCCGACTGCGATGGTTCGCTGTCTCTTCGAGCAGGGAGACGGGGCGACCGGGTTGGCCCAGTTGGGCGAGCGCTGTAGCAACCTAACCGATCGCGTGGGCGCGGGAGCTGGCGGCCTCGGCGGCGGTGCTCGGCGCGCTGACGGTCGACAAACCGACTGCCGTGGCCGGCACAACGGCGTTCGCCAGGAAGACGTACAGTGGCACGGCCGCCGCCCGGTCGAGGGGCTTGTTCGTGTCCGCGCGCCTCCGCTCAAGCCCCGCCCGAGTGGTATTGGCTAGTCTTGATAGAGTACTGGATTTAGGTTGAGTGTGCCCTGAGACGAGGGCGCGCGTACGAAAGCCTTGACGTGGCCAACAGCATCCCTCACGAGACGGACCCCTCGGCAATGAGCATGGGGTCGAGAGCAGCGGCGACGCTTTCGATCGTGATCCCGGCCCACGACGAAGCCGAGAGCTTGCCCGGCCTCTTGGCCGAAATTGCCGCCGCGATGGTGCCCGCCCCTGAGGTGGTGGTTGTCGACGATGCTAGCGGCGACGGGACGTGGCCGGTATTGATCGAGGCGGCCGAGACGTACTCGTGGCTCCATCCGGTTCGCCACCGCACGCGCGCGGGTCAGAGCGCCGCACTGCTGAGCGGGGTGAGGGCGGCGGCCGGCGAGTGGGTCGCGACCCTCGACGGTGACGGCCAGAACGATCCGCGCGATATCGCCGCGCTTGTGGCGGTCCGCGATGGTATGGCGGACTGGCGCCAGCCTCTTTTGATCGCCGGCGAGCGCCGCGACCGCCACGACAGCTGGTCGCGGCGTGTTTCGTCGTTGATCGCCAATCGCGTGCGTGGCTGGCTGCTGGGCGACGCCACGCCCGATACCGGATGCGGCCTTAAATTGTTTCCACGTGCGGCATTCCTTGAATTGCCGTGGTTCGATCATGGCCACCGTTTCATGCCCGCGCTGTTCATACGCTCGGGCAGTCGAGTGGTCTCCGTGCCGGTGAGTCATCGCCCTCGTCGCGAAGGGCGCTCACACTATGGGGTGAACAATCGCCTGTGGGTGGGCCTGGTCGATCTCCTCGGCGTGATGTGGCTCAAGCGGCGATGGCGGCACCCCGAGGTCTACGATCCGCGCCTGCAACCGAGTGATGAATAGCCTCTGGCGATGGAAGGGCTGGGCGACGAAGAGGCCCGGACGATGAAAGGAAACGAGTGATGGAAACGCCCCAACTTTGGTACATCGTCGGCTTCGCCGGCCAGGCGCTATTCGCCTCGCGCTTTCTGGTGCAATGGCTGACCAGCGAGCGTGCAGGGCGTAGCACGGTGCCGGTGGTTTTCTGGTATCTCAGCCTGGGCGGTGGGGTTGTTCTGCTGGCCTACGCCCTTTTTCGCGAGGACCCCGTGTTCATCGTCGGCCAGGCGGGCGGTTTGTTCATCTACCTTCGTAATCTGCACATGATCATGCGCGAGCGCCGTGCGGCGACCGCCGACAGCTAAGGCGGCCAGTCATGGAACCCCGGCCGCGAACCGCGACGAAGCATCTCCCCCGACTTCGATGACGCGACGCGTCTCGCCTTCGACTACGACCGGGCGCTCAGACTTCGGGCGCGCGCGCGATGTGCTCGGCTGGGTCGTGCTATGGCTCGTGTTGATTATCGTAGCGCTGGCGACGCGGCCGCTTTTGCCGTTGATCGAGACGCGGTCGCTGGCCGTTGCTTGGGAGATGTGGCGGACAGGCGAATTTCTGGTCCCGCATCTCAACGGCGAGCCCTACAGCCACAAACCGCCGCTCTTGTTCTGGCTGATCCACCTTGGCTGGTGGCTGCTCGGCGTCAACGAGTGG
>Ga0315338_1001804_pt1 | contig 24134 bp, 22 predicted proteins | sample ASW8metaG_FD_204518 | JGI IMG/M metagenome (GOLD analysis project Ga0315338, IMG submission 204518) | Ammonia-oxidizing marine archaeal communities from Monterey Bay, California, United States - ASW #8 | ecosystem: Environmental > Aquatic > Marine > Coastal | place: USA: California | collected... | reverse complement strand
TACGAAAGCGACGGTACTCCTAAACACGCAAATTTTTTTAATATCTACAGCGAAAAATATGTGACCGGGATTATTGAAGGTCTTCCTGGTGTAGCGAATTTTTCAATTGAACCGGACCTGGATTTTTCGAGCGATGCCATTCAAAGAGACGATGAGTCTTTAAAGGATCCGGCTTATTATCGAACGACGATGCAGGGCGGTATGCAAGTAAATGAATATATTCTCAGTCCTTGGCATTTCATTTCGATAGCGAAGAGCGGGTAGGCAGTCTCCAGTTCGGCAAATTGTTTTGCCTCAGAGAGTTGAGCGAATTGAAAATGGTTCGGAACCGCTCGCGCGCAATTTGAGTCGGATGTTGACTTCTTGTTCAATGTGTGAACATCTAGGGGTGCTTTTAGGCGCGTTAATGCGGGGTTTCGATTCACCCGGCGTGCGGTAGCTGTCCTAAAGCAAGACAATCAAAATATTGGCGCAACGCCCTTCCGAAATTCTCGCCTGTGTCATGTTGCGATCAAATCTGTCTGGCCGGTAAACCGGGCAGACAAGGAACAGGGTCATTCCCCGGCGCGGGGAAGCCTTCTTCGATCACACCACATCCGGCGCAATTTCTCCGCTCATATCCGACTGACCTAAAAAGCAGATCATAGATCTCATGGAAAACGGCGCGGCTACAATTAGGCCGATTCCTCTTTCGGTGCCCGATTTACGCGGTAACGAGAAAGAATATCTTGCGCGTTGCGTCACCGATAACTGGGTGTCGTCGGCGGGGCCCTTTGTGACCGAATTTGAAATGAAAATTGCCGAGCTAACCAGCCGCCGCCATGCCGTTTCGACAGTAAATGGCACGGCCGCGTTACAACTGGCCTTGAGCGCGGCAGAAGCAGGAACCGGCGACCTTGTTATCGTACCGGACTGGACTTTTGCAGCCACCGCGAATGCTGTCGTGCATGCGGGTGCCACACCATACTTCGTCGATATCGCCGCAGATTCATTTACACTGGATCCAGACTTGGTCGCAAGGGCGCTGAAAGCTGTGCCGCAGGGTCGACGCGTTACTGCCGTCGTTCCGGTTCATGCCGCTGGGCATCCGCCGGATATGGACGGGATCATGGAGGTGTGCAGCAAATACGAGATTGCCGTTATTGAAGACGCTGCCGGGGCCATCGGCGCGACATATAAAGGTCGACCCGCGGGCGGTCTGGGTGACGCTGCAATATTCAGTTTCAATGGCAACAAGCTGGTCACCGCAGGCGGCGGCGGGATGGTCTTGACCGACCGTGAGGACTGGGCTCAACGCGCCAAGCACCTCAGCACGCAGGCGAGAGTCGGCGACGAATACGAGCATGATGCCATTGGCGCCAACCTCCGCATGACGAACTTGAACGCCGCCGTCGGAATGGCACAGCTTGAGCGTCTCGGCGAAATGCTCGCGGCGCGCAAGCGGATTGCGCAGCGCTATGACGATGCGATTGCCGAACGCAACAACCTTTCGACAATGCCGCGCGCGCCCTGGGCCACAGGCAACAGCTGGATGTACACGGTGCAAACCGCAAGCGAGGAGCAAGCGCGAAAACTCCTAGCTCATTTCTCGGAGCGAAAGATAGGCGCCCGGCCCTTCTGGCGGTCCTTGTCGGCGCAGGCGCCCTACGCTGGAATGCCGAAACTGTTGACCGGCGTAACCGCCGCGGTTTCGGGACGAACGGTGTCTCTGCCATGCAGCAGCAATTTGACCGAAGATGAGCAGAGCCGGGTCATCGAAGCGCTGGACTGTTGGTCCGACATTGGAGCGGCGGCGGGATGATCGCTTCGCTGCTCATCATTGCCGAAGCGGGGGTCAATCATAACGGCGATATGACTCGGGCCTTCGCGCTGGTCGACGCCGCGGTCGAGGCCGGTGCGGACGTTGTGAAGTTCCAGGCTTTCCGCGCCGACAGCCTTGTAACCCAGTCAGCTGGAACGGCTGTCTATCAAGCTTCGAATACTGGTCAGAATAATCAAGCGGAACTTTTACGAGCGCTCGAATTATCGAAGGATGATTTCGCAAAAATTTCGGAATACTGTGCGAAGTCTGGAATTGAATTCCTGTGCACACCTTTCGATGTCTCAATGACAGCCGATTTGGTAGCGATGGGGATGAAGCGCATCAAGGTCGCTTCAGGCGAATTGACCAACACGCCGGCGCTGCGCCAATTCACCGAATTCGATCTTCCCATAATTCTGTCCACTGGCATGGCGACGCTTGCGGAAGTCGGCTTGGCGCTCGACAACCTGCAGGCCGCAGCCGGAAATGTCACCTGCCTGCATTGCACGTCGCTTTATCCGGCACCGATGGCGACGTTGAACCTTAAGGCCATGGCGACAATGGCTACCACCTTCGGCGTTCCCGTAGGTTATTCCGACCATAGCTTGGGCGATCATGCGGCAATCGCCGCCGTGGCGCTGGGTGCCGGCGTGATAGAGAAACATTTCACGCTCGACCGCTCGCTACCCGGTCCGGACCACCGAGCGTCGCTGGAACCACAGGAATTGCGGGCGATGGTAACCCGTCTGCGCGAAACTGCGGTTGCGCTGGGAGACGGCATCAAGGAACCGATAGCCGATGAACGGGACACGGCGGCCCTGGTTCGGCGGTCGTGGCACGCCCGGCATTCGATGCCTTGCAATCACACTGTTAGGGCAGACGACGTAACCTTGAAACGACCTGCGGACGGGTTGCCGCCCGCGCAATCGCCGGTCGGAAGACAGCTGACTCGAGACCTGACCGCGGACCAGCCGATCCGCGAGACGGATTTCGCATGACCCGCATCCTAAGTGTTTCCTCCAGTCGCGCGGACGTTGGCATTCTCATGCCTGTCTGGCGGTCGCTGGTATCCCGCTCGGACGTCGAGCTGCATTTATTCCTGACGGGAATGCATCAGGCCGCCGGTGCGCCGACCGTCGCCGGCCTGCCGGACCAAGCCCTGGTGCATCGCGGTGGTGCGGACCTTGGCGGCACGTCGGGAAGCGCCGCGGCCGAGGCGATGGCGTCGATCGCGGCGGCTGCAGGCGACGTCATTGCCGCGATACGGCCATTGGTAATACTGGTCGTTGGCGACCGGCTGGACATGTTGCCCTCGGCGACCGCAAGCCTGCCCTTCAGCCTTCCGCTGGTGCATCTGCATGGCGGGGAAATTACCGAAGGGGCGATCGACAACCGAATTCGCCATGCCATCAGCAAGCTGGCACACTGGCACTGCGTTGCGACCGTCGGCGCGCGAGAGCGTTTGATCGGGATGGGGGAACTCGCCGAAACAATCGAAGTGACCGGCGCGCCGGGCCTGGATACGCTGCGGGCGACGCCAGTACTTTCAAGAGCGGAATTTCTCAACCGGGTCGCGTTGCCGGTTGCGCCGGCGTTTCGACTTATCACGGTCCATTCCGAAACGAATGCGACCGACCCGCTTGCGCCGGTCAATGCCACGCTGGAGGCGCTCGCAGCGCGGCCCGCGCCAACGCTTTTCACCGCGCCGAACAGCGACCCCGGCGGCGCAGAAGTGCGGCGCCGGATCGAAAGCTTCTGCAGGGCTCATGAAAGCTCGTTTTTCGTCGATACGCTTGGCTCGATTCTATATCCAAATGCGTTGCGTCATGCGTCGGTAATGCTTGGCAATTCGTCTAGCGGGGTGATCGAGGCCGGCATGTTCGGCTTGCCGGTAATTAATGTCGGCGACCGGCAAAAGGGTCGCGAACGCGGTGCGAACGTTATAGACGTCTCGAATGACCCTGCTGCCGTTCTCGGCGCGCTCGACCGCGTCACCGCCGATGGCGTTCGTGTCGCGCGGGGCACGCCGTATGGCGACGGTGCGGCGGCGCCGCGCGTTGCGGCCATTCTGCGTGAAGTGACTAGTACCCGGGGCGTGTCGACCAATTCGGCACAAGCTGCCAATGCCTGAGCACGGCACGACAGTCCTCCTATTGGCGCACTCTCAGTATCTCGGCGTCTATACCGGCATTGCGAAAAAGTTGAGGGAACAACACGATGCCAAAGTGCACCTGTACACGTCGACGATACAGGAAGCCGACTATTACCGGGACCGGCATGGCGACACTTTCGCTTCGATCACGGTCGCCGGCGCCCTCTACGCTGCTTGCCGCGAACCGGTAGAGGATGAGGCTGCCGTTATCGATGCCGCGCGGTGCAACGAAGCGGAACTCGGTGTTGCCATCAATCAGTTAGCGGTCAGCGATCGCCACCTTGGTCGTGGCTACGCGCTTGGCGGGTTCAAACATCCGCGCTCTCGCATCTCGGAGGAAACCAGCTATATCCAGATGCTGAACGGCTACAACACAATCATCGATTTTTGGCGCCGCGAACTAGACGAAAAGCAACCGGCGCTGCTGTTGAACGCGTCCAAGGTTCTGTGCGTTCTCGCGCGTACGCGCGACATACCCGTGCGGATACTGACCGGTTCGCGTTATAAGAACTATTATTACTGGGCGGTGAATGAATTCTTGGAGACAGGCGTCTCGCTTGAAAACCGCATGGCCGGCGCTACCATTACCGACCTCCCCTTCGATGAACCTGTCGCTGGCTATACGGCCTTTCGCAAGAAGTTCGACTCCGAGAAGGAATTCTTACGAACAGCCCGCAGGACCGCCTATATGGTTTTGCGGCAGGTTTATTGGAGTCTTCGCGGTTTCGAGAAGGCTCGCGGCTACTACCTTACGGAAAATATCCGATATTTGTGGCGGCAGTATCGCGATTCAGCGCGTATGACCGATCCGAATTTGCCGGTGCTGAACGACCTAATAGGCAAGCCCTTTGTCTTCTTTACGCTGGCGACGGAACCAGAAATCGCGCTTCAGCAACTATCGCCGGAGTACCTGTCGCAACTTTCCTGCATACAAGGCATCTGTAGATGCTTGCCTGCGAATTACACACTCGTGGTGAAAGAGCATCATACGGCGCTTGGTCGGCGACCGACCGATTTCTATCGGCAAATTGCCGAATTTAAGAACGCGACTTTCATGAACATGAGCGAACCAGGGTTCAACGTTGTTAAGGAAGCCGCTGCGGTCGTAACCATAACCGGCACTGCCGGCTTTGAAGCGGCGGTAATGGGTAAACCCGCGATTGTTTTTGGGCGGCATGTCATTTATCAGGAACTGCCGCATGTATTGCAGATTCGAGACGAAGGGGCACTCGCGGAAGCACTTGACGCGGCCTTGAATCAGACCTGGGATCAGGCACCGCGAAACGGAAAGCGGTTCCTTGCCGCGCTGGTCGACTTTTCATTCGACCTCGGGTCGTATTCGCAATGGACGCCGGAAGTTGTGGAGCAGGACACGATTGACCGTGCGCTGAACAATCTGAACGAAAACCTGTCCACCCTTCCTTCGCACTTGACCGCGGCGACGCGCCGTCAGGCTTTGTGAGACGCCAGAACCACCGCAACCGGTCATGATCGAAAGACCGCCACCCAAAATAGACCCGGTCGATACCCGCAGCTTGGTGACGCGCAGCACTCTGGTACGGGACCTGCGCAAGCTCGGCGTCGCCGAGGCTGATAAAGTAATGGTCCACGCATCGATTTCGAGCTTCGGATTCATCGTTGGCGGCGGGCGCACCTTGATCGATGCTCTGCTGGAGGTCGTCGGCGATAGCGGTACCGTCGCGATGCCGACATTTTCGGGCGAAAACTCTGACCCTGCGGAATGGCGGAGGCCCCCGGTGCCGCCGGAATGGATCGACATCATTCGCGAAGAGACACCGGCTTACGACCCGCTAATGACACCGGCGCGGGACATGGGCAGTCTGCCGGAACTGTTCCGACACTATCCCGGTGCGCGCCGTAGCCCGCATCCGCAAAGTTCGTTCACGGCCGTCGGCCGGGACGCAGATGCGTTGGTCAGGGAACACTCTCTGAATGAACGGTTTGGTCCAAACTCGCCCTTGGGAAAATTTTACGAACTCGAGGGAAAGTCCCTTTTACTGGGCGCGTCGCCGCGTAAATGCTCGCTTTTCTATTTAAGCGAACACCGCGTTGGAATAGCACCCACAATTCGCAAATCAGCACCGATGATGCGTGACGGCCGAAAGGAGTGGGTCGAATATATGGATTGCCCGTATACGGCCTACTGGTTCATTCAAGTGACCGATTACCTTCTGCGGGAAGGTCTCATTTCAAAGCTGCGGATTGGCGATGCCGATTGCATTTGCCTGCCCGCCAGGCCGACGGTCGACGCAATTACGCGTTGGCGTTTGAAAAACAACATCTAAACGAGTTGCAAAGGAATCATCACCTAATGACGTCGCAAAACCCAATGGTCTCCAGCCAAGAAGCCTGGTGGCAGAGCTGGGCTCGCCTGAGCCAGCTCACTGAGGGCAAGAAGGTAATCCTGTGGGGTCGGTCCGAAGACTGGGTGCCGAAGACGGTCAGCCGATTGCCGTACAAAGTTGGATATATCGTTGATCGTAATGAAGGCTATACGGGTGAGGTCTTTCTTGACCTGGAAGTGAAACTTCCAACGGCTATCGAGAGCGAGGATCGCGACGCCAGCTACATCGTCATTACCGCCGGGCCATACGAGGGCATCGTAGCCACGTTATTGGATCGCGGTTACGAGCCTGGGCGACACTTCTGTTGCTGTCCCGAGTTCAAGGATTATCAATTGCTCGAGGCGATGCGCAACTATGACCAGCAAATACTTGTGTCATGTTCAGATTATCTCGACGACACCAAGGCACGCTACAGTCCCGCCGGCGGTGGTCTTTATCGCTATCACATCGGCCCGAACGAAGTGGAACGCGTGGCTGCTGGATGCTACCGGCAGGTTCAAATTTACGATGACCACTATTTCGCTGTGGAATACGTTGAAATGAATGTCCATGTTTTGGACAAAAATTTCGAAGTCGTAGAAAAAAAGCCGCTTGATCTTCCGAACTATTGTGGATTGGCGGTCGATCCGAAGCGTAAAGTCTTCGTTATTATCAACGCAGCCTACGACACAATCTCTGTGCATGACTGCGATAGCTTCAAGCTTGTCGAGCGATTCGAATATTCCGACAAATACAAACACGGGGTGACAAGCAATCATCACCTGAATGATTGCTGCCTCGATGGGGACTATTTGTACGTTTCCTATTTTTCCCGCAGCGGCACCTGGAAGAAGGGCAATCACGACGGCGGCATCAGCGAATTTCACATGGATGCGATCAGCCAGGGCGGACGGGAAATGGTAACCGGTTTATGGAAACCGCACAGTCCGCAAATCATCGATGGCAATCTGTGCTATCTCGACTCGATGCGCGGCAGGCTGCATACCGACAATCAGTTTTGCGCCGGGGGGTTCTCCGGCTTCGCGCGCGGTTTGACACATGACGGCCGATTCTATTACGTCGGCCAAAGTGAAGATATGTACATGAGCCGCGTTTTCGGCAGCCGCGACAGCATCATGCTGAATGCTGGCTTCTACATGTTTGATGCCGAAACGAAGGCGAGCCGATTTTATCCGATGCTCGACAATATGAACATTCACGATCTGCTGCTGCCAATCCGCGCCGCTTAGATCGATTCCGACAGCCGGGAATACAGTATAATGAATCTCGACCTCACCTTTCCTCCGCTCGAAATCGGATTGGAGCCATCGCTCGACAAGATTGACGTGCCTAAGCGCTATAATCTGCCGCTGGAGGTGCAGTACTGCAAACGTTGCGTCATATCGAACCAGCGTCCACGCATCGTCTTTGACGCAGACGGCATCTGCAATGCCTGCCGCTTTGCCGAGCGCAAGCACACCCAAATCGATTGGGCGGAACGGGAACGCGAGCTGCGCGATCTTTGCGACAGGTTCCGTCGTAAGGACGGGCGACACGATATCATCGTGCCGTCCAGTGGCGGCAAGGATAGCGTCGTCGTCGCACACAAGCTCAAATACGAGTACGGGATGAACCCGCTGACCATTACGTGGGCGCCACATTATTATACGGAAATTGGCTGGCACAATTTTCAGGGCCTGATCCATTCCGGTCTCGATAATGTGTTGGCGACACCGAACGGTGACGTTCACCGCAAGCTCACTCGCCTCGCCTTCGCGGAAATGGGCGAGCCCTTCCAGCCTTTCATCTACGGTCTGGTCTCCTATCCGCTGCAACTCGCGGTTCGCCACGGTATTCCGCTAATCATGGATGGTGAAAACGGAGAGGCGGAATATGGCGGTGACAGCGGTACTGAGGACAAGCCCGGCTTTTCGGCAGAGGATGCCGAGAAATATTGGTTTTCCGGACGAAGCCTCGACAGTTGGCAGAAATACGGACTGGCTGACGCCGATCTGCAGATGTACATGAACCCGCGTATCGATGAGCTTGTCGATCTTGGCGTGGAGCGGCATTTCTGGAGCTACTACACGAAGTGGATCCCGCAAGAACATTTCTACTACGCGGCGGAGAACACGGGATTCAAGGCCAACCCAGATGGCCGGTCGGAAGGCACCTATTCGAAATATGCCAGCCTAGACGATCGCCTTGACGGATTTCACTACTATCTGATGCTGCTGAAATTCGGAATCGGCCGCACTACTTCCGATGCGGCGCATGAAATCCGCGATGGCCATATCGCCCGAGAGGAGGGCGCTGCCCTGGTCCGCCGCTACGACGCCGAGTTTCCAGAAAAACACTACCGCGACTTCCTCGCCTATTGCCAAATCTCCGAAGAGTATTTCTGGGAGGTCTGTGAGCGCTGGCGCAACGAAAACATTTGGGAAAAACAAGGCAACGAATGGCAGCTGAAGCAACAAGTCTCGTAACGCCTGGTCACGAACGCAAATGAAACCACCTATCCGTCTCATCGCGCGGCTCGATATCAAAGGGCCGAACGTGGTCAAGGGCATCCATCTGGAAGGCCTTCGTGTGGTCGGCCAGCCCGGGCCTCTCGCGCAGCGCTATTACGACGACGGTGTCGATGAAATAATCTACATGGATACCGTTGCCTCGCTCTATGGCCGGAACAACATCCTTCCTGTCATCGAAAATGCTGCGCGCGAGATTTTCGTGCCGCTGACAGTTGGTGGGGGGATTCGGACGATAGACGATATTGTCGGGGCGCTTCGGGCCGGCGCCGACAAGGTGGCGATCAACACCGCGGCGATTGCGCGTCCGGCCTTCCTAAAGGAAGCGGCAAATGCATTCGGCAGCCAATGCGTCGTGCTGTCCGTCGAGGCGAAGCGACGTGGCCCCGGCCACTGGGAAGTGCTCACGGATAACGGCCGAGAGCGAACCGGAGTCGATGTCCTGCAATGGGTCGAGGAAGCCGAGAGCCTCGGCGCGGGAGAAGTCCTGGTCACATCGGTCGATGCAGAAGGCACCCGGCGCGGCTTCGACCACGAACTATTCAAGGCAGTACGAGAGAAAGTGAGCGTTCCGCTGATTGGCTGCGGCGGCGCCGGAAACGCCGATCATGTCATCGATGCGATCACGGGGGACGGGCTTGATGCCGTCGCCTGCGCCAGCGTATTCCACTATACCCAATGGCCTGTACCCGATCTCAAATCCGCCCTTGCGGAGGCGGACATTCCGGTCCGCCCGGAGGCGGCCCAATGATCGTCATCGTCGACTACGGTCGTGGAAACCTGTTCTCGATCGGCCAAGCGTTGCGGCAACTGGGGTTTGAGTATCGCATTTCCGGCAGGCCGGAAGACCTGTCCGCCGCCGATCGCATCCTGTTTCCGGGTGTCGGCGCGTTCGGCGATGCTATGCGCGGCCTCCACGACCGCGAACTCGTCGAACCCCTGCGCGAAGCCGCACGTTCCGGCAAACCCTTCCTTGGCATCTGTGTGGGCTGCCAGCTGTTGCTGACCAGCGGCGAAGAGTTCGGGACGCATGAAGGGCTTGATTTGATTCCAGGTACCGTTTCTCGCTTGCCGCCGGCTCGGCCGGACGATTCTGACGCGATACGCATTCCCAATGTGGGATGGCGCCCGCTCGAAGTATTACGGAACACGTCGTTTCTGGGCCAGTTGGCGCCGAACGACTGGATGTATTTTGTGCATTCCTACGCGCCGATGGTGGATGACCGAGCCAACGTGGCCGCTACCATCGCGATCAATGGCGAAGACGTTCCCGTGGCGATACGCCGCGACAACATCATGGGTGTGCAGTTTCATCCCGAAAAAAGTGGACCCGCGGGCCTTCGCTTGCTCGCGCATTTCTTGGAAACCGAATGACGCGAAGCGACGACACAACGATGCGTACCGTCGAGAAGGACGGCAAATATTATATCGATGACCCGGTCGAGGGGCTGCTGGAAGTAAAATACGGATTGCCCCCAGCGGTGGCGTTTTGCCGGCGTTGCGTCATTTCCAACCAGCGTCCGTCTTCGTCGGTCGAGTTCAAGCACACCGCGGAGTCCAAAAAGACGACGATTCACTTCGACGGTGAAGGAATCTGCGATGCCTGCCGGTATGCCGAGCAGAAGCATCACAGCGTTGACTGGGAGGCGCGCCGGGCCAGCTTGACGGAATTGTGCGATCGATACCGGTCGCGCAACGGTTCATATGACTGCCTGGTGCCCGGCTCGGGTGGCAAGGATTCCGTCTATGCGGCGATGATCTTGAAGAATGAATTCGACATGCATCCGCTGACCGTCACCTGGGCTCCGCATCTTTATACCGATGTCGGTTGGCACAACTTTCAGGCCTGGCTCCATACCGGCGGTTTCGACAATTATCTGTTCACGCCAGATGGTCAAGTCCATCGCAAACTGACGCAGTTGGCCTTTCGTAACCTGTTGCATCCGTTCCAGCCCTTCATTTTCGGGCAAAAGAACTACGCCCCGAAAATGGCCCTCAAGATGGGTATCCCGCTGGTGTTCTACGGTGAGAACGAAGCCGAATACGGCAACGCGGTGAAAGATAATGCCAGCGCCACGCGCGACCGTTCCTATTTCGCGAAGACCTCGATGAGCAACGAGGCGCTGTATTTCGGTGGAATCCCCATGACCGAGCTGCCGTCACACGGCATCCTGCCCGGCCAGATGGATCCCTATTTGCCGGCCGATTCCGATGCTTTGAATGCAGCGGAAGTCGATGTCCACTATCTGGGCTATTACCTGAAATGGGTGCCGCAGGAGTGTTACTATTATTCGTCGGAGCATATCGGGTTCCTGGCGAATGAAGATCGGACCGAGGGCACTTACTCGAAGTACAATTCGATCGACGACAAGACCGACCCGTACCATTACTGGACGACCCTGGTAAAATTCGGCATCGGTCGCGCGACCTACGATGCGAGCCAGGAAATCCGCAACGAGCATATTACGCGCGGAGAAGGCGTCGCGCTGGTTCATCGCTACGAAGAAGAGTTTCCGCGGAAGTATTTCCCGGAATTCCTCGCCTATCTCGACATGTGCGAGGACGAGTTCTTCGAAATTAGCGACAAGTTTCGCTCCCCGCATCTGTGGGAGAAGACGGCGGATGGTTGGCGGTTACGGTACCGGGTCGAAAATAACGGAGACGCGGACCTCTGACGCCAATGGCCGATATCCTTATCGTCGTCCCGGCCCGTGGTGGCTCGAAACGGTTACCCGGAAAGAACATCCGGCCGCTTGCGGGACGTTCCCTAATCGCGCACACGGCGGAGGCCATAGCCGACTCCAAACTCGTGGCGCCAGTGCTTTTGACGACGGATGACGAGGCAATTGCCGAGGAGGGTCGCCGGTACAATATGCAGGTACCATTCCTGCGGCCGGCCCACCTGGCCGGCGATGCCGCGCCAACGGCTGATACGGTACTGCATGCACTGGACTGGTTCCGTGACGACACGGGCGCCGATCCGGAAATGGTAATGGTGCTGCAACCGACTTCGCCATTGCGCGGTGGTGACTGCCTGCGAACCTCGGTCGAGCTACTGGCACAGCAACCGAATGCTAACAGCATTATCGCCATGACAATCCTGCACCTTTCCCCGTTAGCGCTTTTCCAAGAGGACGGCGCTGGCTTTTTGAAGCCCCTGTCGGACGATAATTGCCGGCCCGTATATGCTCCAAACGGCGCGCTGTACCTGACCCGGACTGCCGGCTTGCGGGCCGAGCATAGCGTCTATGCCGATCCGATTGTGCCGCTGGTCATGGATCCCCAACGGTCCATTGACATCGATACTCCTGCGGATTGGGATTTGGCATTGGCGCTGCTGGCTGCGGGACCTTCAGATGCGCCTGCAAAGAAGGCCGACAGCGGTTCGGCACCCTCGTTCAGGAATTCCGTCGTATGATCGCAATTACCAATTTTGCCGCCTATGTCTGCAGCCGCGCGATGCCGATCCGTGAGGTCCTAACCCGCCTCGATAGTACGCCGTACCTGTTCCAGATCGTCTTGGACGATGACAATTGCCTTCTCGGCACCATCACCGATGGCGATATCCGGCGCGCCATGCTGCACGGCATCGGCCTCGACGCAGCGGCCACGGATTGCATGCAAATTCGGCCAAAAATAGGCGTTGCCGGGGATTCGGACGGTAACCGTATAAAATTGGCCGAAGTTAACAGCAGCCGTGCATTTCTTCCGATCCTGGATGAAAGCGGCGTCGTCGTCGAATTGCTGGTGCATATGGCGGGGGAGGTTGGGGTTTCCCGAGCCTTGGTCATGGCCGGCGGTTTTGGCACACGCCTTGGCGAAAAAACGCGCGAGGTGCCCAAGCCGCTGCTTCAGGTCGGCGACCGGCCAATTCTCGAGCATGTGCTGAGTGGATTGGAAAAGGCCGGAGTCCGTACCGTCCACGTGTCGGTACATTACCGGGCCGAGCAGATCGCAGCCTTCCTGTCGGCTCGAGATAACCGGATGACTGTCGGACTTATCGAGGAAACCGAACCGCTTGGGACTGCCGGTGCGCTGGGGCGGCTGAACGCTTTGGGCCGCGAAAAACTGCTCGTTGTGAACGGCGACGTGATTACCGACATCGATTATGCGGCTCTTCACGATTTTCATCTGCGCCACGGAGTGGACGCGACCATCGGGGTTGCCCGGTACGATATCGACGTCCCCTTTGGCGTGGTGCGTTACGGTGAAGACGGTCTATTTGCCGGTATCGACGAAAAGCCGCGGATCAGCAAATTCATTGCCGCAGGCGTTTATTATCTCTCGTCGGAATTTGTTGCATTAGTTCCGGATGACAGACCGATGGACATGCCGGAATTGCTGAACCAGGGGCGGAAAATAGGCTTGAAAATCGGGATTTTCCCAATCCATGAATACTGGATCGACGTAGGACGGCCGGACGATCTTCGCAACGCCGAGCGAGACCATTGCTCGAGTAACGTTGGAGTGGGTTGTTAAATGGCGTCGATGATGACTCCCAGAGAGTATTTCCGGGTTTCCCGCGATTTCGGGTTTGGAGCTCGTCAGGAAGTTACTCTGCTGGGGCTATTGCTCGGCGCGACGGCTTTTGAAGGCATTGGTCTCGGAATGCTTTTGCCTATCATCGAAATCATTCAGACAGACGGCGATGCGATGGCGCTTCGCAGCGAATCGGCCATGTGGGACACTTTGCTCTCCGTCTTCGGCAGCATCGGCGCACCCGTAACGCTCGCAACCCTAATCGCGGCAAGTTTTTGCGCCATCGTCGGGCGGCAGGTTTTTTCATATGTCCGGCAAATATATTTGACCGCCGTTCGGCAGAAATTGAATTACGACGTTCGCAACGTCACCTTCGAGCGCTATCTGCGCGCGGATGCGAGCTATCATGACGAAGAAAGGCCGGGGCAACTGGTCAACAATCTGATGACGGAATTGACACTGTCTGTCGAGGCAATCCTCGCACCGGTACAGATCGTCAATTACGCGGTCATGGCCATTTTCTACACCAGCATCTTACTTGTGCTCTCGGGGCCGGTGACGTTCGCGGCGCTCGCCGTCATCGGCGTCGCCGGCGCCACGATGTTGAGCATGCTTCGAAAAACGAATGCAAGCGGCAAGGCGGTATCATCCGCCAATGAAAAAATGTCGACTTTCCTTGTCGAGCGGTTGCGTCTCGTCCGGTTGATTCGTTTGTCGGGCGCAGAAGCGGCGGAATTGTCCGAAATGGAGAAGCTGACTCGTGGTCAAAGAGCCAGCATGGTTCAAATGTATGAGTCTCTGGCGCGGGTTAACCTAATGATCGAGCCTGTGGCTATCGGTGTCGGTTTCCTTGGCCTCTATCTTGGGCATAAGGTTTTCGATCTGGACTTCGCGGCCATAGCGCTGTTCGGTGTCGTCGCGGTAATGCGGTTGTTGCCTGCGATCAAAGAACTTATAGGCTCTTGGCAGGCGTCGCTCGGTTACTACGCCAGTCTGCAGAACCTGTTGTCCCGGCTTGCGGTGATGGAAAACGCCGAAGAGACTCGCGGCGGTAATCTGCCGTTCGTGCCGCTCGCGCAAGGCATCAAGTTTGACGATGTCCATTTCGAGTACGCGACGCGGCGTGATCAGCACGCCCTCAAAGCGGTCACTCTCGAAATCCCCGCGAACCGTGTGACGGCGATTGTCGGGCCGTCCGGTGCGGGTAAGTCGACATTGATTGACCTGCTGCCGCGGCTTCGCGAGCCTACGCGCGGCGCGATTACCTTCGATGAAGAGCCGTTGGAAAATTTTTTGGTATCCAGTCTGCGAAAGGGTATCGCATTCGTACCGCAGACGCCCCTGGTGTTCGATACGACCGTTGCCGGCCAGATTCGCTACGGCGCGTCCGATGCTAGCGACCATGAGGTCGAGGAAGCGGCGCGCCTGGCGGGAGCTCACGATTTCATCTCCGATTTGCCAGCAGGGTATGGCACGCGGCTCGGCAACGAGGGCGTATCCCTTTCGGGCGGGCAACGGCAACGGCTCGAACTGGCCCGCGCCTTGGCGCAACGGGCCTCCATACTAATTTTGGACGAGCCGACAAGCAACCTCGACGCGGATGCCGAAGAACGATTCCGACAGGTGCTGATGCGCATCCGAAATTTGGAAGGCATGACGATTATCGTGATCGCGCACCGGCTTTCGACGATCATTAACGCCGACCAGATCGTCGTGTTGAACGATGGGCGAGTGGATGCCGCCGGTACGCATGAAGAGGTTTGCGCGCAAAGCGGCTGGTATGTAGGCGCGCTCGAAAAACAAAATGCGCGCGGTCCTCACCGTAATTCGAAGGTTACGGCCGCTGTTCGTTGAGCGACTCGGTTTTTTAACGGGCGATGACGGCGCTTACACCATACTCAAAGGAAAGCATATTTCGTGGAACAGTTTGATTTTTCCGATCTCGATTTGAACGACAAGGACGTTCTGGTCACCGGTGGTACCGGATCCTTCGGTCGCGCCTTCGTTCGCATGGTCCTAAAGCATTACAAGCCTCGTCGGCTGATCGTCTATTCGCGCGACGAGGCAAAGCAGTACGATATGGCGCGCGAATTCGGGTACGTTCTTGGCCAGGCAGGCGGTGTGCCGCTACGTTTTCTGATCGGCGACGTGCGCGACAAGGAGCGGCTCGAATTGGCGATGCACGATGTGGATTACGTCGTCCACGCCGCGGCGCTAAAGCATGTACCCGTCGCCGAATACAATCCGATGGAATGCATCAAGACCAATGTACAGGGTGCTGAGAATGTGGTCTCCGCAGCGCTTGCCTGCAATGTTCGCCGCGTGATTGCGCTTTCGACGGACAAGGCGGCAAATCCGATTAACTTGTACGGCGCCAGCAAACTCGCCGCGGATAAGATATTCATCGCCGCCAATCATTTGGTCGGCCGCCGTGAGACGCGCTTCGCGGTCGTCCGCTACGGCAATGTGTTGGGTTCCCGCGGCAGTGTCGTGCCGTTGTTCCGAGAGCTGATCGCGAACAAAGTGGCCGCTTTGCCAATCACCGATCCGCGCATGACCCGTTTCTGGATTACCTTGCCGCGGGGCGCGAGTTTCGTGCTGTCCTGCCTGGCGACAATGCAGGGCGGTGAAATATTCGTCCCGAAAATTCCCAGCATGAAGATTGTTGATCTGGCTGCGGCTATGGCGCCGGACCTGCCGACCGACAATATCGGCATTCGGCCTGGCGAGAAGTTGCACGAGGTAATGGTCACAAAGGACGAGGCCAGAAACACTTATGATCTCCACGATCGCTACGTGATCGCACCGGCTTTCGCCTTCTGGAAGGCCGAATACTCGCTCGGACCCGACGCGGTTCCGGTCGGTGAGGAATTCGAATATGCCAGCGAAAAGAACGATTACTGGCTGACGCCGGATTCGATGATGGATATCCTCGAAGACCTGTAGTGGCTGCGACCGATGTCTGACAACGCCAAGAAGTTCATGCCATACGGTCGGCAGCAGATCGACGACGCGGATATTGAAGCCGTTGTTGCCGTTCTGCGCAGTGATTTCCTGACCACCGGCCCGGTCGTCGACGCGTTCGAAGCGGCATTCGCCGAAGCCGTCGATGCGCGCCATGCCGTCGCGGTCAGCAGTGGGACGGCTGCGTTGCATTTGACCGCGCTTGCCGCCGGCCTTGGCGAAGGCGATGTCGCGATCGTTCCGGCGGTCACGTTCCTGGCGACGGCAAATGCGGTGCGTTACGCGGGGGCGGAAGTGGTGTTTTCCGACGTCGATCCGGATACCGGGTTGATGACACCGCAGACCTTCCAGGAGGCCATCGCCCGCGCGAAGGGCCAGAACCTGCGGGCTGTGGTTCCGGTGCACCTTAACGGCCAGAGCGCGGACATGCGGGCCATTGCGGATATCGCGGAACGTCACGGCATGCGCGTGATCGAGGATGCCTGCCACGCGCTCGGCGCCTGGTATGAGTCGGCGGGCGGCAACGCGCCGCGCAAGGTTGGCGCCTGCAGCCATAGCGATATGGCGATGTTTTCCGGCCATCCGATCAAGGCCGTGGCGATGAGTGAGGGTGGTATCATCACCACCAATGACGATGCGCTGGACGGCCGCCTTCGGGTGTCGCGGAATCATGGCATGCAGCGTGATCCAGACGTCTTTACCGAAACCGACCGGGCCTTCGACGCAAACGGCGCCGCCAATCCCTGGTACTACGAGATGCATGAGATCGGTTTCAACTTCCGGGCCAGCGACGTGCATTGCGCGCTCGGATTGAGTCAGCTCAAGAAGCTCGACAGGTTCATCGAGAAGCGAGTCGCGCTGGTCGATCATTATCGTGCCGCGTTGCGCCGATTGGCGCCGGTTGTCGAACCGCTGACGCTGGCCGATCATGGCGCGCCGGCTTGGCATGTCGCTGTTGCGCTCATCGATTTCGAGGCTGCCGGTGTGGAACGGGCCGCGGTGATGACCCGCCTGCGGGCCCAAGGCATCGGCACGCAAGTCCTCTACATCCCCTTGTACCACCAGCCCTATTATCGAAAGCGCTACGGCGCGATGAGCCTGCCCGGTACGGAACGGTACTACGCGCGGTCGCTCAGCCTGCCTTTATTCGTCGATATGGAGCTAGCCGATGTCGACCAAGTCGTTGATGAATTGGCACGGGCGCTCGAGCTTTAAACGGTGCAGTTTGTCGTTCTCGGACTAGGTTCCATCGGTCGGCGTCATGCCGGAAACCTTCTGGCATTGGGGAAGCAAGTTGCCGGCTTCGACGTTTGCGCGGCCGGCCGTATGGCGTTCGAGGCGCTTGGCGGGGAAACCTTCTCAGACCGCGACGCGGCGCTGAACTTGGCGGCCGACGGTGGCGCCGTCATCGTTGCATCGCCGAACGGACAGCATCGCGCAGATTTCTTGGACGCGTTAGCGGCCGGCAGCCATGTGTTCGTCGAGAAGCCGTTTGCGCACCGTCTCGACGGGTTGACGGACGCTGTAACGGTGGCGCAGCGCCATGGGCAGACCGTCTTCGCCGCGCACAATTTGCGCTACCACCCCGCGGTGGAGACGGCGCGAAGCCTCCTCGACGACGCGGCGCTGGGCGACATTGTCTGGGCGCGGGCAATCTGTGCCAGCTACTTGCCGGACTGGCGTCCGCAGCAGGACTACCGGAAAGGATATGCCGCGAATCCGGCAACGGGCGGTGTGATATTCGACGTGATCCACGAGTTCGATCTGTGCGCCCATCTGCTCGGCCCGTTTCGGTCCGCCGCCGCTTCGGCGCAGCATTCGGGGCATCTCGAAATGGCGTCGGAGGATATCGCCGATATCAGGTTGGAGCATGCGTGTGGGGCGGCGACGAGCCTGCATTTCGATTACCTCACCCGTCCGCCGGTTCGTATCATGGACATCGCCGGTACGGCGGGTCGCCTCGCGCTCGATATTGTCGGGCGGCGTGTGACACACTGGGATATCGACGGTGCGGTCCTTCTGGACGAGACGGCGTCATCGGTGCATGAGGACGATTACCGGGTCGAGATGAAGCATTTCATCGACTGTATCGCCGGCAAGACGGCACCGCGGTGTGACGGCCAGGAGGCAATTGCGGTCCTGGAGGAAGTTGTTGCGGCCCGCGCGATCGCGGGGTTGCCCGCGCATGACTGAACCATCGGATGCACGATTATGACCGATAACGACGACGCCCAGAGCAATCCGTACGAGGTGTTCCTGTCCGGCGAGACAATCGACCTCGTCATTCCGAACGAGCATGCGATCGAGGTCGACGGATGGCACCGCTGGTTCAACGACCCCAATGTAACGCGCTACAGCGACCATGGGGCGTTTCCGAATACGATCGAGAACCAGCGGCGTATCCTTACTTCCTTCACCGCGCCGGACAGCCGACTGCTAGCCCTGTTGATCCAGCCGAAAGGGCAACAAAACGTCGTCGGCATCGTCTCCCTATCGAACATAAGCACCCTTCACCGGTCGGCCGAAACGGCCGTCATCGTGAATAACCGGACGGGTGGCACGGGCCGTTTGTTCTACGGGCTCGAAGCTAAGGCGAGGATTACCGAGCACGCCTTCGAAACGATGGGGCTTGAGCGCGTCAGCGGGGCGCAGGCACGGCCTCTCGCTGCCTGGCAGTGCTATCAGGTGCTCTTTGGCTTCAGGCCGGAAGGCATCAAGCGTGACGCTTTTCGGCGCGGCTATCATGTGGAAGACAGCATCCTCAGTTCCTGCACATTGGCCGATTACCTGAAAGTGAAAGAAGCGCGCGGCGGCGCCTATTGGCCGGGGCGCGAGAAGCTGCTCGAGCTGGCGCGGAACCTGCCCAAGCAATCCATCGCGGATCAGGTTGCCGCCGCGATCGATGGCGCGGTTGCCGATTATCTCAAGGACGTAAAGTATGACTGACGGAACGCCGGAACGTTTCCGGTATCCGACGGCGTTCACGGTTTATGACGGCCGGCAGCACGTGCTGGGGGCGTCAATGCTGTCGGACATCGATGCGCATCTGCGGGCGTCCTGGCCGGACGGTGCGAAGACGCCCTGTGCGGTCAAACGGGCCAAGTTCCTGCACAAGACCGGTTGCGACGGCGAGATCACCGTGCAGCGCGGCGGCGGAATTCGCGACCTGCCGAAGGACGCGGCCTGCTCGGTTACCGGGCAGTATGGAAGCGGGCCCTTTCTGGCTTGGTTTGTCCCCGATACGGGTGCGCCGGTGACGCGAAATGTGCAGTCCGGTCACATGATCGAGGCGGTCGATCCGGCGGGCGACTTTGCCGGCCGATGCCGCATTGCGAATGACCGGTTGGATAAGTTTTTGCTGCAGATCGTCGATGCCAACAAACATGTCCAGCTTGCGAGTGCGCCTTTGCGTGATCGAAAATGGGTCAGCGAGCTGGTATCGATCGAGAACTTTGCGATGTGTCCGGCGCTGTGCCCTGTCGATTCGGTGCTTGAGATCGAAAATCTCGCAAATCGGACCGCGGCCGATCGCATCTTCACTTTGAACCGGCTTCGTTTCGCAGATCGTGAGGGGGCGCCAGTGACACTCGATATGGGCTTTTCGTTTTTTCCAGAGCAATCATCATGACAATTGGGATCCAAAATATCGCTTTTCACCTGCCGGCGAACCGGCAGGACAATGCGGCCATCTGCGCGGCGCATGAATTCGACGAGGCGTTTATCGCGGATAAGCTTGGCATCAACGCCCGCTACATCGCGGGACCGGACGAATCGACGGCCGATCTGGCGACGGCGGCGGCGCGGGCACTACTCGACGCGAGCGGCGTTTCCGCTGACAAGATCGGGCTGCTGATGGTCGTGACGCAGACACCAGACTATTGTCTGCCGCACACCTCCGCACTGGTTCATGCTGCGCTGGGTCTTGCGAAGTCGGTTGCCGCATTTGATGTCAATCTGGGCTGTTCCGGGTTCGTTTACGGTCTCAGCACGGCCATTGGGTTTATGGAGGCGAACGGGATCGATTTCGGCATCCTCGTCACCGCCGAAGAGTACAGCAAGGTGATGGATCCGGCGGATCGCGCCACCGCACCGCTTTTCGGCGATGGCGCGGCGGCGACCTTGTTGAGCCGAACGCCGCAATACGCGATTGGCCGTACGACCTTCGGAACCGATGGTTCGCGGCACGAAGCGCTGATCGTGCCCGGCAGCGGGACGCGCGCGGGTGACGCGTCGCCGCTGGCGATGGAAGGCCGCGCGATTTTCAATTTCATGATGTCGGAAGTCCCCGGCGACGTATCGACATGCCTGGAGCGGAATGGCCTCGGTATCGACGATATCGACGCCTGGGTTTTTCATCAGGCCAGCAAGTTCATGCTACAATCGGTCGCAAAGCGGATTGGCATCGCGCAGGATAAGGTGGTGATCGATCTCGAAGATGGCGGGAATACGACATCATCGACCATACCGATTGCGCTGGCGCGCAAGGTCTTCGCCTTGGAGGCGCCGCCGCGTCGGATTTTTCTTTCCGGCTTCGGTGTCGGGTTGTCCTGGGCGAGTACGGTAATAACAATGAGTGAGACGCCGGAATCATGAGCGACGCCAACAATGACGACATCCTCACGGTGCTTCGAAACGAAATTTCGGAGGTCAAGGGGGAGGCGGTCGAAGCGCCAGACGAAGCGTTTCGCGAGATGCATATGATCGAGGATATCGGTCTCGACTCACTCGACTTGATGACGATTTTGTTCCAGGTCGAGCAGCATTTCGATATCAGTATCCCGGAGCCAGATATCGATGCGCATGATCTGGCGCGGGTCGGTAACATGGCCGACTACGTGAAGCGGGCAAAAGCTTAGCGCAACGATCCGAACCGGCGAGGAAATGAGTATGACCTACGCAAAGGACGGGTACGAAATCTGCAATCGTCTCGTCGATACCGGCCGGATTGAGGCCATTCGGCAAAAGATGATCGCGATAATGGCGCCGCATTGCGACTGCCCCGCTGATCAGCCTGATTCTCTCGACCAGTGTTTCTACGCCATCGCCGCGCAGGGTCAGGATCTGAAGACGAATGTCTACCGGCTGTTCGGGCGGCTTGCCGACGTACCTTTGTTGCTGGGGGATTTGGGTGTTAGCGGAAAGGTCGCGGCATATGGGTTCACCAACTACACGATCCAGGCCTATTCGGTTTTCTGCCTGGAGCCCGGCAACACGAAGCACATGTTCCTGCCGCACCAGGATCTGCGTGATCGAACCAGCAGAAAATCTCTGATTATCTGGGTGCCGCTCTCCGTCGGTGCGAACCGCGGGGGCCTCGCGCTGTATCCCGGTACACACCGTAAGGGCCCGTTGAAACACGACCTGTCGCCGGGCGGACAATTGTTACTCGGCGAAAACGCTTTTGCCGATAGCGCGCGCCGCGACATCACTGAATTTGAATTCGGCGATTGCGTGTTCGTCGATCCGTATCTGATTCATGAATCGATCGAAAATCAGGGCGACGGCATCCGCTGGACCGCCGTTATCAAAATCGACGATGCGTCCGGGCAGGCTCATGTTCGCGACAGCATCCATCCGTTCGATATCGATGACTATATCGATTCCCGTTCGAACGCAGAACGCTTGAACTGAAACGTTTTTCAGGCGCTTTGCGCCACAAGAAATACCGACAATTGTGAGTACGATGTTTCAAGACATCCCCTTCGATCTGGCCGCGGCCGATCGGATGGAGGATTGGCGCGATGGGTTCGCCTGGCCGCTGCCGCATGACGCCATCTACCGTATGGGAATGGCAGTCTCGCGGGATTTCGTCGGCCTGCTCGACGTGCTGGACGATCCGATGCTGAAGGATGTCTTCACGCTGATCGGGCCGCTGCAAATGGCGACCCTGCTGACTCTGTTGGAATCGGCTCTTTGGATTCAGCATTCGGAGGAAACCGGGCTGCGATTTTCCGGTGGCCCAAAAGAAATTTACATGTTGCGCGGCGTGACAGCGCCGATTAATCCGGAATTTACCGAGCCGTCGACGGCCTACGCACCGCCGCTGCGGCACGAGACGCTCCGCCGATTGGTCCGGACGGCAAGCTGGACCCCGTGGTATCGGATGCCGGGAGCCCTTTTGGCACCGACCGCAACGGCGATTAGCCACAATAATTTGCTCCGATCGCACGCCAGCGATGGCGCCGAGAGGCTGACGTTTCGACATGCCGACACGATCCTCGCCCAAGGCCGCCGACGCATGGGGCATCCGGCACGCCCCGATTATGATGGATTGTTCGAGCGGATCGGAGAAATCGTCGAACGGCGCGCCGGCCTCGGCCCGCATCTGGTCGCGCGGGTCATGGAATTGTTTACGGCCGCAGCGCGTCCTGTATTCGATGTCGGGCATGAACTGGTGTGTGCTGCACGGTCGGTACCCCGCCTCCCCATGCGGCTTTGGGCCGGGACGGGAGGCTACCGGCCCGCGCGCGCGCTGCGCATAGAAGCGCGCCGCCGAGGCGGATCGGTGACAGGTTTCGACCATAGCGGATCGTCTGGGTTCATTCGCGAGATCGAGGGACTCGCCATCACGGAATTCACGGTATCGGATCGTTTCTTCGCGACAACACCGCGCATGGCGGAAATTATTGAAGAGTCCGGCGCTCATTGCCTATTGGGCGGCCACACCGAAATAGTCGGCGCGTGCGGCGACCCCTCCTTTGCCGGCCAACTCACGCAGCCCTGGACCGGTCCGCACAATCCGCCCCGGGTGTTATACGTGTCGGGTGCCTATATCGGTTTCCGGCAACGTTTCCCGTCGCGCATTCCCGACATCCTGAAGCTCGATTGGCAGCTACGATTTGCAGCACAGTTGAAAAATATACCGATCGACCTGCTGGCGCAGATGCACCCCGGCGGGCTTATGCGCGGCAAGGTGCACCCGGTCGGTCAAGTGGCGCAACTGAGCAATCAAAATTTCGAAACCGTTGCCGATTGGGCCGATGTCTTTCTGTTTGACGTCGTGCAGTCGACGACATTCACGCTGGCGCTTTGCACAGATCGACCGATTGTTCTGATCGATCATGGCATGAATAAATTCAGCGGTGCGATCCTGGAAATGCTGCAGCGCCGCTGCACAATACTCAAGGTCGGACATGATGACCGGAACCTGCCGCAGATCGATGCGGCGGCGCTGGAAGATGCGCTGTGCGGCAGCCTGGAGCGGGCCGACCCGACCGAATGCCGCGCCCTGTTTGCGGGCGAATACTCCTGACCGTTTGCCGGAGAGCAAGATGAGCACGATTTCCGACGTCAATGACGACGCGATGTGGGAGACGTTCAATCGTTTCCACTATCTGTGCGATACGCACCGATATCAAAAATTATTGGCCCGGGCCGACCTGGTCCGACAGGTTGCGGACCTGCCCGGCGACGTCGTTGATGCGGGTACGTTCAAAGGGGTCAGCACGATTCAGTTCGCGCAGTTCCTGGAGATCTACCAAGCGAACGGGGCGGGGCGCGTCGTCAGTTTCGATACGTTCGATTCGGTGTTTCCACGGGTGCGCGACGATGAAAAACAAAGTGCAGTTGATCATGGTGCCTTGTTCGAAGAGAGCGCCTTCGAGCAGATCAACGAGGCGGTCGGGCGGCTCGGCCTGGGTGGCCGGGTCGAGATCGTGAAAGGTGATATCACCGAAACCTTCCCCGAGTATCTCGCAAAACATCCGGGCTTTCGCATCAACATGTTGCATTGCGATCTCGACGTTTATCCGGCGACCAAGGCGCTGCTCGAAGCGGCCTGGCCGCGCATCGTGCCGAACGGCATTGTCGTGTTTGATCAATACGCGGTCCGCAACTGGGGCGAATCCGATGCGGCGGATGAGTTT
>Ga0315338_1001802_pt1 | contig 24181 bp, 23 predicted proteins | sample ASW8metaG_FD_204518 | JGI IMG/M metagenome (GOLD analysis project Ga0315338, IMG submission 204518) | Ammonia-oxidizing marine archaeal communities from Monterey Bay, California, United States - ASW #8 | ecosystem: Environmental > Aquatic > Marine > Coastal | place: USA: California | collected... | reverse complement strand
TGCTATACCAACTTCACCCGCAATGTAGTTAGCTACTATTTTATTGCTGAAGTATTTATGGTATTTATGGTAACCTTTTTTTGCTATTTTAGATCTTAACTTATCATTTTTGCTATAAAATATTATTTTTTTAACTAAGTCTTTTCTATTATTGTAATAAACAATTTCTTTTTTATTCAGAAATTTATTCATTTTAGTTTTATTATTTGTAAAAACTAAAAGACCGTTACCGAGTAAAGATGATATTCTATCGCTAGAATATAAGTTTTGATATGCTCCCCTACTAATGTTTAAGGACATTTTAGATTTTGATAGATAATGAAAATAATTATCACCCCATATTGGCTCAACTCCATTATATCCAAATTCAGCAAATTTAATTTTGGGTAAATTTTTTGATAAATAATTTAGTAATTTTTCTCTGTCATCAATTTTCCCTTTTTTTAATAACCCCCTATTTTGACCATGGCTAATAGCTACAAATAAGTCATATTCTAAATTTGAATTCTCAAAGTTTTTATAAGTATCAATGAGATCATCACAAGGATTGGGTATATATTTAATTTTTTTATAATTTTTAATTTTCTTAAATATAATTGGAGAAGATGTAATAAAATACTTATCAACCCTTTTAAGATTATTCATAAATAGTTTTCTTTTATTTATGTTAAAAAATTCTTTTGATATTGAGTCGATAAACCAAGCAGCGGTCTTAATATTATTTGTTTTACAATAATCAAAAATTTTATCACTTATATTAAAAACATGCCCAATTAATAGTAAGTTAGGTGAAAAATTTTTTAAGTAATTTAATATTTTTTGGTTAAATAAATCAGTATTACCAGTTGGATCAAATAAAGATTTATTATTTTTTAAAAAGTATCTATCGCTAAATGGTAATACTAAATTATTATTTCTTAAAAAACCGTTATTTAATTTATTTGCGAATGAATAGTAAAGCCTACCTTCTGAAAGCTCGTTAAAATTAGCAATATGAAGTATTTTAAAATTTTTTGAATATTTTGGGAGACTTAAATCATTTAAAATATTTTCTCTTATAGTATCGATTTTCTTTATTGTTGATTGAATAGAAAATGTATTATTCTTGTAAAATTTGTTTTGCAATTTTTTACGAAGTGCTGTTTTTTTAGTTAATTTTAGTAATGTTTTAGAAAGTTCAACTGAATTATTATTTTTTAGAACATAGGCAATAGATTTAGATTCCTTTAAACCAGCAACATTAGAAATGATGGGTAAACATTTTCTACTACTAGACTCCATAGCGATTCTACCTAATGGTTCATTCCATACAGAGTTACCAACACTTATTTCAGAATTTTTGTATAAATTTAAGACATATTTATTACTTTTATAACCAATTTCGTTAACAATATCTTTTGGGGGGAATATATTTTTTCTTGGTTCATTACCTACTGCGATAAAATTCCAACTTTTGTCTATAGCTTTAAATTTTTTTGCAGCATCTACAAAAATTCTATAACCTTTTGCATCATTTAGTTTTCCCACAAATAAAATATTTTTTTTTTTATTCAATTTTTTTAATTTTGGAATACTAACACCACAATATACAATATTAGTTTTAATATAATTTGAATTTTTTAATCCAGTAAAAAATCTTTGTTGAATCCACCTGCTGACAAATATTATATTTGCACATTCATTAATTAAATATTCACGTTCCTTCAAATATCTAGATTGTCTTAAATTTAGTGGGTCATTATGAAATGTAAGTGTTACTTTACTATTTGGAAAATATTTTTTTATATAATAAACATATTCAGGTCTATTATGTATCTCAAATAAATTTATTTTTGAATTTTTATGAATTTTACAAAAATCTTCAATATAATTTTTATTTGTAAAAAATTTCTTTTTATGCAAATTTCCAGATGATATTATTTTAATATTTTTTTTATATTTAGAATAAGTTATATTTTCAGTGACATATAAAGATACTGCTCCAGCTGTATTCACGTCTAAACTTTCTTTATAAGGAAGAATTATATAAATTTTATTATACATTGCTTAAAAATTCTTTTTTAATCTTTTTTCTTAATATATAGTTTTTTTTGAGTTTGTATTCTTCTTTCATGGCTTTAGATTTATTTAAAAATTCTTTGGAATAAATTAAAATCCATTTTTTACCTCTTGTAAACTTTGCACCTTTTGAACTATTATGTTTTTTTAATCTTTCTTTAAGATTATTCGTATATCCAACATAAGATGTATTATTTTTATTTAAAATTAAATATACAAAAAATTTATTTTCCATGGCGGTCCCTAGGGGAATCGAACCCCTCTTTCATGGATGAAAACCATGTGTCCTAACCGATAGACGAAGGGACCAGATCGAGTTCTTTTATTGTAAAAATAAGTGTATATCAAGATCATTTACTATAAAATTAAGTCTAAAATCTTTTTTTGAGACTGATATCATACAATTATTTCTTCACTTCTTTGAATTATTTTTTTAAGATTTGAATTTTTGTGAGTGACCAAAGTTTCTGAAGTATAAATATTATCTTTAATAATAATTCCATTAACTAATTCTCCAGTGGTTATTCCAGTTGCACAAAAAATTGAGTCTCCTGATACTATTTCATTCAACTTATATTTTTTATTTAAATTTTGAATCCCCATTCTTTTTGCTCTCAAAATTTCATTTTCTTCTTTAAAAATAAACCTACCTTGAAAATGGCAATTGTAAGCATCTAAAGCAGAAGCAGCTAATACACCCTCCGGCCCACCTCCTATTCCTAAAAAAATATCCACATTATATTTTTCATCTGTTACCAATAAGGCTCCCGCTACATCACCGTCAGATATTAATTTTAAATTAACTTTTAATTTTTTAAGTTCATCAATTATTTGTTTATGTCGAGGCCTATCTAAAATACATGCTGTTATATCCGAAATATTTTTATTTTTACAGTCAGCTAAATTTTTAATATTTTTTTCTAATTTATAATCTAAATCTATAGCATCATTAGGAATTTTATTTCCAACTGCAATTTTATCCATATATGTCTCAGGTGAATGAAATAGATTATTTTTTTCAGAAATTGCAATTACAGATAAAGCTCCAGGAAGATTGTTTGCTGCAAAGTTGGTTCCTTCTAGAGGATCTACAGCAATATCAATTTCAATACCTTTGCCTGTACCAACTTCTTCACCTATATATAGCATTGGAGATTTGTCTAATTCGCCCTCCCCAATTACAATTTTTCCTTTAATGTCAACTTTATTTATTAAGCTTCTCATTGAATCAACTGCAGCTTTATCTGCTGCTATTTTATCTTTTTTTCCAACTAATTTGTAGGATGCTAAAGCTGCTTTAGATGTAATATTTTCAAATATTGAAATTAAATTTTTATCTAAAGACATTATGATGTCTCAGTATATATATCAGATTTATTACTTTCGAGTTTTGACTCAAATTCTTTTAGCCTTTTCCATACAGAAATGAATTCAACTATAATGGACCAACTTTTTACTAAATATTGCAATGATCCTTCTACTCTTCCAAAGGCCCTTGTGATTTGTTGAACAAAACCTAAAGTAATTGCTCCAGTTACTATTGTTGGGGCTAATGCTAAATAAGGAACAATAACCATACCTTGAAAATAACTCCACTTAACTGTGTTAAAATATAAATAATGGAAATAAGATTTATAATGTATTCCTCTAACTCTATTATATAATTGACCAATAGTCGGAGGTGCAGCCCTTATTGGATCGTCTTCACCGTGAACTAGTTCTTTTCTGTAACCAGCTTCTTCTTTTTGTATGTCATATTCAATACCTGGCAACTTTATTCCAACAGCAGCTAATAATAAAGTTCCACCTAAAGCTGAAATTATAGCAACCCATACTAAAGCATGATTTACTTCTCCTATCCAAGGTAAAACATCAATTTGTTTAGATAAACCCCATAATATTGGTGTGAAAGCAATTAAAGTCATTATACTGTCTAATAATCCAGTCCCAAGACCTTCCAATATTCTTGCAAACTTTAAAGTATCTTCTTGAACTCTTTGTGAAGCTCCTTCTGTTAAACGAGCTTTTAGCCATTGTTCATGATAATGATTTGCCATTGATGTTCTCCAACGAAAAACCCAATGACTCGTAAAAAAACCAGTAAAGACAGCAATTAAAATCCATAAAGCTGCTATTTTTGCAAAAGTAAATAAATATCCAATAAATTCAGTTTCTGTAACTGAGTTTGGCGTTGTTAATGCTTTTTGAAGAGTGTCATAAAATTCTCCAAACCATTCATTAATTTTTACATCTAGTTGAACTTGATACCAAGTAGAAATCAAAATAAAAACTGATCCTAATATACTCCATAGAAACCATTGTTTTTGTGTAAAAAATTTAAACATTAATATTATTTTATAAAATTATCAGCATAAGACTTTTTAGTTATTTTTCTTATCTTGGAATCTATAATTTCAAAGTTTATCTTATTTTTTTTAGCATATTCTATAGCTAATGCTTTTGTTGAAAATTCTAATTTTAATTCTGTCAATGTATCAGTTGAACTTTCCCAACCCATCAAAGGGTTAATGCCAGGTTTCTCAGTAATATATTCAATTATCCATTTGTTATATTTTTTTGTACCTGATTGCATAGCAGTTTTTGAAGGTTTATATATTTTAGCTTTTTTCATAATGGTCGGGGCGGCAGGATTTGAACCTGCGACCCTCTGGTCCCAAACCAGATGCGCTACCAGGCTGCGCTACGCCCCGAATGAGATACTAATACAGTACATAATGTGAATTTCAAAGCATAAACAATGTCAAAATTAAAGGAAATTGGTAAGAATCTGCTATATAATAAGTCATGCATATAAAATGTACAAATTGCCAGAAAACATTCCAAATTGACGAAAAATTAATACCTGATAGTGGCAGATTACTAAAGTGCGGTAAATGCGATCATCAATGGTTTTTTAATAAAGAAAAATTAGAAAAAATAATTGATAAACAAGAAGATAATTTAAAACCAAGAGATAATGAAGACATTAAATTAAAAAAACAAATTGAATCAGAGATTGTAATAAAACCAGAGCAAGATGAAAATGATGAAACAATTACACATAAACATAGAAAACAAAATAATAATTTTTTAAATACTTTTTTAGTATTGATTATAACCTTTATTGCTTTTGTATTAATTGTTGATACTTTCAAAATTCAAATCAAAACATTTTATCCCCAAATTGATGATCTGCTTAATAGTCTTTACCAAACATTAACAGATATAAACTTATTTTTTAAAGACTTGATAAAGTAAATCATGTTAAAATATTTATCAGCACCTTTTAAATGGTTTTTTAAATTAGAAGCAGCTAGTGGTCTTATTTTGCTAATTAGCGCAATAATAGCATTAATAATAAGTAATTCATCATATTCAGATTTTTATTTTCACATACTTCATGAATATATTTTTATAGGAATTAATAATTTTGGTCTTAAATTAAGTATATTGCATTGGATAAACGATGCATTAATGGCAGTATTTTTCTTTTTTGTAACTTTAGAAATTAAAAGAGAATTTATTCAAGGAGAACTATCTTCACGCAAGCAAGCAATTTTACCCATAATTGGAGCAATAGGAGGAATGTTGGTGCCTGCATTAATTTATATTTTTATAAATTTTGGTAACTCTGAAACATTGAATGGTTGGGCTATACCTTCTGCAACAGATATAGCTTTTTCAATTGGAATATTATCATTATTAGGATCAAGAGTTCCAATATCTTTAAAAGTTTTTTTAACAGCATTAGCAATAATTGATGATTTGGGGGCTATAGTAATTATAGCTTTCTTTTATTCTGGTGATTTAAGCTTAAAATATCTTGGATTAGTGTTGTTAACTTTTATTTTACTATTACTTTTAAACAAAGGTAATATAAAAAAAACTTTTCCTTATCTAATTCTTGGATTATTTTTATGGTTTTTTACACATGAATCTGGAATTCATGCAACAATAGCGGGAGTATTACTTGCTTGCTGTATACCTCATAGAAAAAAAGAACACGATTTTTCATTGCTAATTAAAATGGAACACGCAATTAGTCCATATGTAGCATTCTTTATCATGCCATTATTCGCTTTTGCTAATGCAGGAGTTTCTTTAGAAAGTTTAACTTTATCTAGTTTATTATTACCTGTACCACTAGGAATATTATTAGGTTTATTCATAGGAAAACAAATAGGAGTATTCATTTTTTCTTATTTAGCTATAAAATTCGGTTTTGCTCAAATGCCAAGCAATTCCAATTGGTTAAATTTTTATGGTGTTGGAATTTTAACAGGAATTGGATTTACAATGAGTTTATTTGTAGGAAATCTTGCTTTTGTTGAAAATGTACAATACATGGATGGTGTTAAAATAGGTGTTCTGACTGGGTCATTATTATCAACTGTATTTGGATATTTTTTGCTATTATTTACTAGCAAAAAATGAAAATTTTAATTAAAAAAAATTCAATTTTTTTATGGATTATATCAATACTCTTTACTCTTATGTTTGCAAATAATAGTGAAAGCAAATATGAAAAGATTTTTTTTGATCATTCAATTAAATCTATAGATGGAAAAACTTTAGATTTAAATAAGTTTCATGGTAAAGTAATTTTATTAGTGAATGTGGCTAGCAATTGTGGTTTTACAAAACAATATGCAGATTTACAAAAACTATGGGACACTTATAGAAATATAGGGCTTGTAGTTATAGGTGTTCCATCAAATCAATTTGGTGGCCAAGAACCAGGAACAAATAATGAAATAAAAGAATTTTGTGAAGTTAATTTTAATATTAACTTTCTAATTACTGATAAAATCGATGTAAAAGGAGAAAATGCTCATGAAATATATACGTGGGCTAAAAAAAATTATGGAAAAGCGGCAGTTCCTAAATGGAATTTTCATAAAATTTTAATTGATAGAAATGGGAAAGTAGTTGATACATACGCTTCATTTACTAACCCTATGTCAAAAAAAATTACATCTAAAATTGAACAAATTTTAAATTAAAAGACTTAAACCGTCATAAGCAGGTATAACATTTTTAGGTAATTTTTTTTTAATAGCTAAATAATCAATTTCATTATTTAAATTTGTAATAATGGTTTTTTTAGGTTTAATAAGCTTAATGAGGTTAATAACACCTACAAGATTAAAATGTGAAGGATGAGGATCATATCTAAGGCAGTCAATTACTAAATATTTTAAATTTTTAAAATGCATTAAATCTTTTGGATAAATTTTATTTATATCGGGTGCGTAAGCACATTTATTATTTATAATATAACAAATGCTACTAATCTTCCCATGCTGCACAGGGATACTTTTTATTAATATTTTTTCTTTACCATATTTATAGGTATGTAATTTTTTAACTCTATTCATTTTTAAAGTTGCAGGGTAAGAAGTTGAATTCTTGAAACAGTAACTGAATGTATTAATTAGATAATTTTTTGTTCTTTTATCAGCATATACAGGTACTTTTTTTTTATTTTTTAAATAAAAAAATCTCAAATCGTTAATACCATGTGTTTGATCAGCATGAAAATGGGTATAAAAAACTCTATCAATATTTTTAATTTTATTGGAAATGAGTTGAGATTTAATATCAGGAGAAGTATCAATTAAAATATTTGATTTATGAGAACTGATTAAAGCAGAACATCTAGTTCTGTAATTCTTTTTGTTTTTGGGATCACATTTACCAAAGCTACCATCTATTCTAGGAATACCTAATGAACTACCGCATCCTAAAATAGTAAATTTAACTGACATTTAAAAAAATAATCTATTAAAATTATCAGTTGTTATATTGTCTAAATTTTCAATATTAAGATTTTTTAACTTTGCTAATTTTTCAAGTGTGAATTTAATATATGATGGTTCGTTCTTTTTTCCTCTCATAGGCTCTGGAGATAAAAATGGACTATCAGTTTCAATAAGCAATTTTTCTTCAGGTATCATCCCAAATGTTTTTTGAAGATCAATACTATTTTTGAAAGTAATGATTCCACTTGCTGAAAAATAAGTATTAAATTTCATAAGCTTTTTAGCAAAATCAGAAGTTCCAGTAAAGCAATGCATAAGAATTTTTAAATTTTCTTTTTTATATTTATCCAAAATTTTAAAAGTTTCTGACTCTGCGTTTCTAGAATGAATAATTACTGGTACATTTAAAGCAGCAGATGCTTTTATGTGATTTTCAAAGCTTTTTATTTGATTAATTTTGTTACTATTATTATAGTAAAAATCTAACCCTGTTTCTCCAACACCAATAATTTTTTTATTTGATATAACATTTTGAATAATAGTTTCTTTTTTTACAAGTTCTAAATTAGTTTCATGTGGATGAATTCCAAAAGTTCCATATATCATAGGGTCAAAATTAATAATGTCTAAAATTTTAGCAAAAGAGCTTGTTGTTGTTGATATAGTCAATATTTTATCAAGACCTATATTTTTTGATCTAATAATAACTTGTTTTAAATTATCAACCAAGGGTTTGTGATCTAAATGACAATGTGAATCAATCATTTTTGATAATTTTTTTAAATAAAATAGAAGTTTTATTTATAACAGAATTTACTTTTAATATTTCGTGATTTTTAATTGAATTAAAATCAATTTCATCTTCCGATATATTAAATGTTTTAAGAGCTTTAATCGAACTTTCAGGAATTATTGGATATAGTAAAATTGAAATTTTTCTTATTAATTCTAAAGAAACATATAAAATAGAATTTAATCTTTCTTTATTAGATGTTTTTTTCCAAGGTTCTTGATCATTGAAATATTTATTTGCCGCAAAAAGTTGTTCTTGAATAAAATTAACATAATAATTAATGTTTTGATTATCAATAGAATTAATCAAATCTTTTATGTTAGAAGAATAAACTTCTAAAATTTGTTTATCATCTTTATTAAATTTATAATTATCTGGTACTTTTAAATTAAAATTTTTTTCATTAAATGTAATTACTCTTTGACAGAAATTTCCATAGTTGTTTGCTAAATCACTATTTATGCAATTTTCAAGTTTTTCTTTTGAAATATTTCCATCATTACCAAATGAAACTTCTTTAATTAGATAATATCTTAGTGGATCTAAACCATATCGTTCTATGATTTCAATTGGATCTAGAATATTTCCTTTTGATTTAGACATTTTTTCATCACCTGCTAGGATCCATCCATGACCATAAACTCTTTTAGGAGGGGGAATATCTGCAGCAAGTAAAAAAGCAGGCCAGTAAACAGCATGAAATCTCAAAATATCTTTCCCGATTAAATGAAGTGTAGCAGGCCAAAAATCTTTATATAATTTATCTTGAACATTTGGATAATTCAATGCACTTATATAATTTGTTAATGCATCAAGCCAAACATAAATTACGTGATCATTATTTGAAGGAACTTTTATCCCCCAAGAAAAAGATTTTCTACTAATCGAAAGATCTTTTAGACCACTTTTAACAAAACTAATTACTTCATTCTTTCTAGATTCAGGTAATATAAACTTTGGATTATCTGAATAAAATTTTAATAAAGGATCTTGCCATTTAGATAACCTGAAAAAATAAGACTCTTCTTCTACCCATTCGACTAAAGATCCAGATGTTTTTGACACATGAGTATCATTTTTTTTTTCAATTTCATCTTCAGAATAAAAAGCTTCGTCTGATACAGAATACCAACCAGAATATTTTGATAAATAAATTTCATTTTTTTTTTCAAGTATTTTCCATAAATTAGTAACTGATTTTTTATGTCTGCTTTCAGTCGTTCTTATAAAATCATCATTTGATAAGTTTAATGTCTTGGATAAATTAAAAAATGTTTTGCTAATTTCATCACAAAAAGATTTTGGATCCATTCCTTTATTTTCTGCTGCTCTTTGAATTTTTTGTCCATGTTCGTCGGTACCAGTTAAAAATAAAACATTACAGCCTTGGATTCTTTTAAATCTCGCAAAAAAATCTGAAATTATACTTGAGTAAGCATGACCCATATGTGGTTTTGCAGAAGGATAATAAATAGGTGTGGTTATATAAAAGTTTTTATCCATTGGTAAATTTTGAATTAAAATTAATTAAAAAACTTTCTATATCTAAATTATATTTTTTAACATCACTAAATTTATTTAAAAAAAAACTATATTGAGAATATATATTTTTTTTAGACTTTTGATTTTTGATTTTTTTTAAAAAAAATAACTCTATAAATTTTATTAAATTATCTTTAATATAACTACTTTTTTTAAATGAATTGTCATTAATAATTTTTTTAATAAACTCTTCAATACTAATATTTTTAATATTGATTTTAAGACTTGAAATATAATTGTATAAATTTACATACTCACCTGGAGTAGTATAATAATGCTTAAAATCATTATTTAAGTCATTATAAAATTTACTATTAATTAATGAATTTAGTATTTTATTATTTGTTTCTTTTTCTAAATAAACTTTAAACTGTATACATCTAGATTTTAGAGTATTAAATATTTCTATTTGATTATCGTGGATTAAAAAAAAAAGAACTTTACTATTAGGTTCCTCAATAACTTTTAACATCGCATTTGTTGAACTCGAATTTAAATATTCTAAATTGTCAATAACTATTATTTTGTGTTCATTATCAAAAGAAGATTTATTAGTAAAAGATATCATATCCCTGATTTGAGATATTTCGATATTTTTTTTTCCTTCCTTTAAATTTATTAAATAAAAATTAGGATGAGAATTATTGTTTATAAGAACATATGATTTGTTATTTTTATTAATTTCGAATTTTTGTAAATCATAGGAAAAATCTTCTTTTCTAGATAAAATGTAGTTAGTTAAGTGGTAAGATAATGTGCATTTTCCAATACCTTTTTGTCCTGAAAAAAGAATTTTATTTGGTAATTTGTTTTCATCAAAAAGATTTTTTAAAGTTAATAATAAATTATCATGTCCAATTAATTGTGTTTGATTAGAAGGAGTTAAAATCATTATTTAATTAATTCTATAACTTTATTTAATATAATCTCTTTGTTTGCAGATATTTTATTATTTGAGTCAACAATCATGTATTTATTTTTATTAGTAGCCAACTTTAAGAAACCTTTTTGAACTGTATTGTAAAAATTGTAGTCAAATTTATCATATCTATTTTTACTTTTTCTTTTATTTAATCTTATTTTTAAATTTCTTTTATTAACTATATTTAAAAAAGTGAAATCTGGTCTAATTTTTTTTAAAATAAATTTATTTAAATACATAATTAATTTTTTATCTATTCCCATTCCGTAATGTTGGTATGCAATTGTTGAGTCAGTAAATCTATCAATTAAAATAACTTTTTTCCTATAGTTTTTTTTAATTATTTTTTGAACATTTTCGCTTCTTGATGCTAAATATAATAAAAGATCAGTTAAACTGTTGAAATTAGATTTATTATTTAGAATAATCTTTCTAATTATTTCTGAATTGGCTGATCCACCTGGTTCTCTTAGTTTTACATATTTCTTTTTTGTTTTAATTAATAATTTTTCGATATAATTAATATGATAAGACTTTCCAGAACCTTCAATGCCCTCAAATACTATTATTGGCTGTTTATACATCGCCCCAGATTAAATAATTAATAGACCTAACAATTCTAGAAAAGACATTTATTCTTTTTATACTATTAAAAGCCAACAGGTCATATTCACCAATCAAATCATCTTTATAATAAACTTTTAACTTACCCAAAACATCATTTTTATTAATTGGAGCTTGTATAGGTCCATCATAAATAGCCACAACCTTCAAATATTTTTTTTTGGCCTTTTGAAATGTTTTATAAACATCATTTTTTACGTACGCGTTAATTTTATCCTTCTTGCCTTGCCAAACATCTAGTTCAATTACAGCAGAATCTTTTTTTGCAATCTCAATAGTGTCAAAATTTGTTAATCCCCATGTTAATAGTTTTAGTGATTCTTTAGATCGTGTACTACGTGTTTTAAAACCACTCGCAACAGCAACTAGTCTTCTTTCATCTCTTATTATAGTAGATGCTAATGAATATTTTTCTACTGTTAAAAAACCTGTTTTAATACCATCGGCTCCAACATTTTTATATAATAAAGGATTTCTGTTACCCTGTGTAATTGGATCACCTCCTGTTCGATTCCATGTAAACTCTAGTTCCTTAAAATATTCGTAAAAATCTGGATAATTTCTTATTAAATAATTAGACATTATTAAAATGTCTCTTACTGTTGAATAATTATCCGGATCACTTAACCCTGAAGAATTAGAAAAATTAGTATTGGTCATGCCTATTTCTTGAGCTTTTTCAGTCATCATAATTGCAAATTCTGATTCTGTGCCCGCTATACCTTCGGCCAAAGCTACACATGCATCATTTCCAGAAGCGACAATAATCCCTCTTAATAAGTTTTCGACTGATACTTCGTCACCAACCATAATGAACATAGATGAATAACCTGATTGGGATAGTCTCCATGCATTTTCAGAAATTAAAAATTTTTCATTTAATTTTATGTCACCTTTTTCAAGAAGATCAAAAGCAACGATAGAAGTCATAATTTTTGTCATTGAGGCAGGATAAATAGACATATCTGGTTCTTTTTCATAAAGAATTTCACCAGATAAATAATCCTGCAAAATAACAGTTTTTGCCTTTATTTTAAATTCAGCATTAACTGGACTAATTATAATAAAAAATAATAACAACTTAAATAAAACTAAAAATTTTTTCATGTTTTGATAATTTCGATATTTTCAAAATTGATTATTTTAATATCATTAAAAGCTTTTTTAAGAGATTTCAAATCTTTAAATGGGCCTAGATATACACGATAATTAGTATCAGACAATTTTAAAATATTAATACTTATTAATTTACTTTCAGATTTGATTCTTTTAATCATTAATTTTGCAGTATCTTCATAATAAAAATCAGCAATCTTTATAATATAACTAAAATTATTTTTTGCTTTTTTAATTGTTTTTTTTGCGCCAATATTTAAGCTTTTTATACTAATATCTTCAACCGGAGCTTTATCAGCTACATTTTTTTCTTCATCAAATGTTTTTGCTTTTTTAACTAAAAAAGTAGAATTTTCAGAGATTTCTACTACTTCTACATAAGGTTCATCTATATCAATTTCTAATTTATTATAAATTCTTTTTGAAATAACAGAATTATAAAATGAAGGATAATCGGATCTTGGACCAACTTTTGCAAGCATTGATTTATTGTTAATAAGATTTGTAATTTTAACTGTAGTGCCTTTTGCTAAATTTTTTTGAAAAATAATTAAAGACCTCTCTTCAATTTTTTTAGTAATAATTTTTTTTTTCTTTAATGTATCATTATAAATTAAAGTAAAACCTTTATTAGAAAAAGAATCTTTGAAAATTTTATCTTTACTTTTATCTTTACTTTTATTTATATTATTTGATGTGCAAGAACATAAAAAAAATATTAATAAAAGAAATTTATAATTCATTTTCAAATTTATTTTTTAGGTCACAAACTGCTAAAGCAAATCTTAAAGATCTATTCCATTTCAATATTAACTCATAATTGGAAAAAACTAAATAGGCAGGCTCCAACAATTTAGAATCGGCCACAATATCTTTATCTGGTGTAATTATACCTGCTAATAAATTATCATTTAAAGATAAATTTTCAGAATTATAAATAAATTTTTTAAAATATTTAATTTTTTTTTTATTTTTAATCTTTTTTGCAGATGTGTTTAATAATTTTTTTGGAATATCATCTTTTAAATTAATTTTTATATAACAAGGTTCATTTGGTAACCATCCTAATTTATTTATATAGTTAGCAGCTGAAGCGAAAGAATCATCAAAACTTTTTAGATCAATTTTTTTATTTGCATCATAATCAATAGCATAATTTTTAATTGTTGAAGGCATAAATTGAAAATTCCCAAAGGCGCCTGCCCAAGAACCATAGAGACTTTTGTAATTGATCACATCTTTTTCAATAAGTTGAAGAATTATAATTAATTCATTTGTAAAAAATTTACTTCTTCTTTTGTCAAAACTTAAAGTAGCTAAAGAAGATAAAATATCCATTTTTCCCAAATAGGTACCAAAATTTGTTTCAATACCCATCAATGCTAATAGCAATTCTTTTTCTATATTAAATTTTTTTTCTACTGAATTAATTAGATTTTTATTATTTTTATATAAATTAATACCTTTTTTGATTTTTTTTTTTGATGTTCTTTTTTTTATATATGTAAGGGTATCTTCGTAAAACTCAGGTTGATATCTGTCGTACTCAATTACTTTAGGTAAAAATTTTACATTACCCATTGAAATATCAAATGTTTTTTCTGATATATTATTTTCAAGTGCAATTTTTTTAAATGAATAAAGCCAATTTTCAAATTCAATTTTATTTGAATGTGAAGAAGTATTAAAAATAATAAAAAAACAAAAAAGTAAAAAATTAATTATTTTCATATAAATCTTTTAAATAAATTATTACTGCAATCCAAATTAAAATAAAACTAATAAGCTTTTCACTAGAAAATGCCTCATTATAATAAAGATAACCCAATAAAAAATGACAAGTTGGAACTATATAAAAAATCATTCCAGATGGTCCTAGCCCAGAAAGCTCAACACCTTTTATATGTAAGAATAAAGGTATTATTGTCATTGGGCCAGCTAATAATAAAAAAAACATTAAGGATGGATTGCTAAAAGCGAAATCATTAACATTATTTTCTACAATTAAGTAAAAACCAAACAAAGCGAAAGGAAGTATAAATAAGCTTTCAATTAATAATCCAATATCTGTATCGACTTTTATTGATTTTCTTAACAAATTATAAATACTCCAAGCAAGGCCGACTATTAGACCAACCCATGGGAAAGAATCATAATTAAACAAAAGATATATGATAGATGTAATTACTAATAATATAGTTAAAAATCTTTTTTTATTTAGTTTTTCTTGAAAAAATATAAATCCAAATAAAACACTTAATATGGGCATAATAAAATATCCAAAACTCGCATCTATAATTTGATTTGTTTTAACAGCATACAACCAAACTGACCAATTGGTAAAAATCAAAATTCCAGTAATAAAAAGTGTAAAAATTTGTTTTAAATTAGTAAAAACATTAAAAAATAATTTCCATTTTTTTAAAAAAAAAGTTGTTAACAAAAGTACTACTGCAGTCCAAATAGATCTATGAATTACTAGTTCAATATTTCCTATAAAAGAAAAGTACTTGAAGTAAAAAACACCCAATATACCCCACCATAGTGATCCTAAGGTTGTTGAAATGACACCTTTATTAAATTTTGTAATTTTCATAAATTGGAATTTTAAATAGGTTTATATGAGATATTAATTTTTTTAAATAAATTAAGTGCTTTTTTCAATCTTTCGCATATCAACTATATATATCGATATCATTTTTTGATTTATTTTAACTTTGGCAGCAAGTAATTCGTTATCGAATGCTCATACGGATATGCTCAAACGCATGGATTTTTGGCCTGGTTATTTTTGTTGAAATAATTGCTACACTTAAATTTTTTGTGTGTCCGTTATTTAAATTTGGTATAATATAAAAATAGTATACCTGAAAACTGAACTCCCCTTTTGGCTGCGACAAAAAGATTTCTTTTCCAGTTTTAAGAACACATTTTAAACAAAATTAGATTTTATGTAGCGTGACATGTATACATATAATACGTTCTTTGGATTTTATGCGATAAGCAATACTCCTATGTGGTTAGATTATGAAGAAAACAATCGAATAAACAAACATTAATATATGTTAAAAATTTTATTTTTTTCTTCTTGGTCTATAACTCTAGTTTTATTTACAATAGCTACAATTTTATCGTAAAATTCTGTCAGCGGATAACAGAAATCTCCATGAGTGCAAATCTGCAAGTATTTGCATTTTTTTTAATTTTAGAAGACTTCACAGTTCACTTCGCATTTACTTAAATTATTGTGATATACTTACATTATTGATTTAATGGGAGAAACAGAACGACACCCTCCTACTTATTTAATAATCCAATAAATGATATTTATTATATAAACTAAAATACTGTAAAACATAAACATTAGGATTTTTTCTTTTCCTGTTTTTTCTTTCCAATTCAATTTAAATAATACTGATGGAGTTGCTACTAAAAGGAGAACACCAATAACAATTATAAGTATTGATAAAATTATAAACACATTCATAAGTTTTCCTAACGTTATTATCTTAATTATAACTAATTTGAGACTGAATTAGAACAAAACAATTATTTAAAAATTACGAATGAGAATGCGTTTATTTTTTCTTGTTGTTTTACATGCATTAGTTATTTCGTTCCTTTCAATCACTCATCCTCAAGCAGAAGAGGATGAGTGGGATATAAATGATTACGGTGACTACGTTGTGGCTACAGTTCCTGGTCAGGTAATTTGGGGTGATAGGTTAAGATTTGTTTTTGAGAAAAAAGACAAATGTAAAACTATGGGTATTTGGTTTTCTATTCTTACCATGAAAGCTTCTGATGATATTTATGAACTGAAAGGAAAGAAAATTCCAATTAGAATAAACGATATACCAACAGTAGCTGCTGTAGAAATATTAACTATAAAACCAGCTTTTAACAATAATGCACACTTTGTAATGCTTGGTGCTCCAGGAAAAAAAAATGTAGATGAATTTACAACTATAATTATGGATATTTACAATGAAAATAATAGGTTTAACATAACGTTACTTAATGAAGATAATTTTGATCCAGATAAATATTTTAACATTTTAAATAACAACTGGAAACTTGATAAACTTCCGCAGAAAATTAAATTAGCTCAAGGATTGTGTACCCAAATTCTTCTTTAACAAATCCAGAAACACCATCCCTGAAGCCTTTTTCATATTTAATTTTCAGATTAATTAAAGTTTATAGTATATTCGTTATAATGGTGAAGGAATTTTAAAAGTGGTAATAAAAAAATCTGATACAGATTTTTTAACTTTTTTTGCTGCTTTTTTGTTGTACTTAAGTCTTTTTTTGCTGGCTGAAACACACGAGGTTTCGGATAAAAAAAATGCCATTGTTTCATAATATTCTGCTTGCTTTATTAATTGGTTTTCAAGGCTAGCCACAAGTGTTGGTAAATCAGTTATTGAAGAAGATGAAGTTTCTGAACTTGTTTTTTGTTCTACAGCCTCTTTGTCTCTTGCTTCATTGGCCGCTTTCAGTGCAGCTTGCGAATTTTTTTCACAAGCAGAAAATACTTTACTATAATCATCTAAAGCGTCTTGATTTGATATTTTTTCAAAAGCTTTTTCTGGACCATGTTCAGTAACAACTTCTTTTACTTCTTTAGACAAAGATGATGCATATCCAGCCATACATTGAATAAAACCAATTTCCCAATCGCTTTCACCCCATTCTTTTTTTATAAATTTTTCCACTGCTACCGCATACTTTTTGTCTGATTCTAATGTTATATTAGCTGCACTCTCTTCTGCTTCTTTTTTTTCTTTTTTTAAAATATTTTTTTCATCCTCTGAATCTTTTGTGGTTTTTTCAGTATCATGACTCATATTGCATAATTCTTCTTTCATATTGATTGTTCTGGTAAAATAATCATATGATTCAGCGCTATAAATATTACTTGTTTTTAATGACATGTAGGCATTCAAACGACATATTTTTTTTCTATTAGGATAAATTGAGGTACATTGGTTATATAAATTTTCCAATTCACTATTGTTATTGTCTTTATCCAAAACTACTAAATGATCATATTCTTTTTTTTCAACAAATTGACAATTAATCCGACTATTTTTACTAGGAATAGAACTTGGGGCTGTTGCATCTCCTTTGTGATCAAAATTATGATGTGCTCCTTGATAAATCGTGATTGTTATATCTTTTCCTGTTTCACTTAATCGATTAACATATTCTTTACAAGGTATTGGGGATGACCATTCATCCAATTCACCATAAAAAATTCTAATAGGCTTATCACTGATATCTCCGTCATTATTGAATGTAATATTGCATGCTGGATAAAATGGTACGTAGGCTGCAAATTCTAACCCAGGTTTTCCCCACATTTTTTGAAATCTCTTAACACTCGAATAAAGACTTGCTTTACCACCGACGGAAAATCCCATGACAGCTATACGAGCAGGATCTATTCGAGGATGTGTAGACAAAATTTCAAGTGCTCTATAAGCATCTACTATATTTGCCATACCTTGATTTAAAGAATAATTTTTACAAACACCTTTAGTTGATGCTGGACAGCCACGAGTTGAGTTACTATCAACTACAAAAGTAGCAATTCCAATATTTCTAAGTATCTTGCTCCAATATTTTTCACCAGCTCTGGGCCCTCCTCCTCCATGTAATAAAACAACTGCAGGTAAACGTTCAGCCCATTTCTTTTTAGGAAATTTTAGTATTCCTGAAATTTCTTTTGTCTTGTTTCCTGTTTCTCCTTTTAAAAATTGATTAAGAGTAATTGTAGAAATAGATTGAAATTTAATTTTTCCTTCTTGATTTTCTTTTAAAGATTCAACAGAAAACACATTATTACACCACAACAAACCCAGAATGATTATTGATAAAAGTTTTTTCATTAATTAAATCTTATCAAAAGGCTCTAGAATTGACCATATGATTTTTTATTATTTATACAAAGAGAAATTTAAAACATAATTAACAGCAAAAAGTAATATAAATGTTACTGATACAACTAAAATAACTTCACTTGTTTTTGGAATGATTTTTGTTTTTTTAATATTACTCGAAATTTGTAAATTTCTTTCTTTTTTAAATATAAAAAATGCTCTTATTAAAAAAACAATTAATAAAATATAAAGATAATAGTCAGATATATTTTTAGAAAATATAATTAAATCATAAAGTCCATGTAAACAAACAGGAAAAAATAATGCTAAAAATAAATAAAATTTTCTATTGTGTTTGTGGAAGATCGCGTCCATTAGAAAAAAACCCATAAAAACCCCAGCTAAAGCATGGAGAGGAACTGCTGTGAAAGACCTTATTAAAGCAACATCTTTTGCTACTTCTAAACCTTCTTTAGTTGCGCCTATTACATATTCCCAGTTTTCAATAACAGCAAAACCAAGTGAGGCAGCTACTCCGTAAACTAGCGCATCCATAGGTTCGTCAAAAACATCTAAGTGTAAACAGTAAAATATAAGTACAAAAAACTTCATTGTTTCTTCTAGAAAAGCAGCCCTTATGAATGACATAAAAAAATTGTTTGCTTCTAAGCCTAAGTTAAAGTTTTCAACAAAACCTTCAGTTGCAATAATTAATATTCCTAAAGGGAATGTTATTCCGATACCTAATAAGAATGTTATTAAAACAACACGAGGAGGTTCTGGAAATAAGTCTCTTTTATAAACATACCAAAATATTAATGCTACTGGTAAAATTGCATAAAATGATAAATTTAGAAAAATTTGACCTGTGCCAAACATTTTTATTTATTCTTTTTTTTTGAAGATCCTGTAAATAATTTACCTAGCCATAAGAATGGTAAAAATATTATAAACCAGAATTTTTTAAGAAGTAATAAAGCTGCCGCAATTATTCCAGGTTTTAATGCTTTAATTCCAAGAGTTGTTGCAAGAAGTGCACCTATACCTGCTGCTGCAACTTTATCCCCAGATTTCCAATCTTTATATTCTTTTGTTGCGTTAAATGTATGAATTTTAGATAAATTCAAAAGCATTTGTTCTTGATAGCCAGAATTTCCTGCTACGTATTGTGCCGTTGTATAACCTTCTCTACCTAAAATTATTGCTGTACCCTGAATAGTTGGGTTATTATCAGACCATTGAACACTTAAAGCATAGTAAACAGAATTATAATTATTATCTAAGTAAGGTTTTTTTTTCCACGAAACATTTGTAACTGTTGGTAAATTATTTTTCTTTCTTTCTTCATTGCCAGATTTATAGTTTTCTTTAATTTCTTTTAAAAATTTATTGGGATCAACATCTGTCCAATCATCAGTTTTAATATAACCAGAGTCAATATAAGAAAACATATATTGAGAACCTTCTTCCCAATCTGTTACATAAACCTTTATATTTTCAAACTGAGTACCATTTGACCAATATAGCCATTGATTAGCTTCCTCTTTTTCAAGAATTACAAAGTTTGACGCAATATTTATTTTGGAATTAGCTTCATTAAAATTTATTGTTTCAGGTCCTTCTTTCCAATTAAGAGAGCTTATAGCTTTTGCCCATTCTTCTTCTGTCGTTGGAATTTTTAAATCAATAGCTAAAACTTTAAAAGGAAATATTATCCAAAAAACTATAACCACGATCCCTAAAAGCTTTTTCATAATAGAATCTTATCTCAATATTCTAGGTTTTTGTAGGAAGAAACTAGCACTTAACTAGCACGTAAGGCAAAATCTTGAAAAAAAATAACTCTCTTTTTAGGTTGAATTAAATTATTATCGTTATAAACACTAGCAAACGGAGAGATGGCTGAGCGGTTGAAAGCACCGGTCTTGAAAGCCCAAGGATTGAGTATGCACTTTAGATCGAATTACATACTATTAAGGACATTGCTTATTTATTTAAATCTTAGATTTTAAAAAACACGCTATTCTTAGCTTGCCTAGGCTACGAAACTTGAACCAAACTTGAACCAAAAAAGATAGTTTTCATAACAAACCTAGAACCACGATCCCTAAAAGCTTTTTCACTATTTATCTTTATTTAATTACAGAATAAACAATTTTATCCCAATCATAATCATTATGTATTGCGTTGGTTACAACAATTTTCGATCTTTCAGGATCAATTACTATATTCTGACCTGCAAAACCATTCATTCCCAATATTGGTCTGTCGATACCAGGCATGCCTGTATGGAAAAATCCTCCATAACTTTCTGCTAAACCACTACCAAAATCACCTGCATAATTTCCATCCTTTGGAATTCTATTTTCATATATTGTTTTCAAATATTTTCCAACGCAAGTATCATTATTCCAATCATCCATCATTGCTTTTGCAATTCTAAGATAATCATATCTTGATGCTAAAAAACTATATCTTAAAGGACCTTCTTCAAGAATATCTAAATCAACAGGTTTACCTAGATTTTTACCAACAACTGTGTTGCTGTTCATTCTCATAAAGCTAACACTATTATTTTTAATTCCAGCTTTATCTTTAAAAATGTTATCTAAAATTTTTTGAAAATCACCGTTTGATTTATAATAAACATAATTCAAGACTATATTCGGTATAATATTGCTATAATTATATTTACTTTCACTTTTTTCAGAATTTTTAAAGTAACCGCTCATATAAAATTTAAGAGTATTATTGTTTGGGTTTTTATTTCTTTTTTTTCCTTTTTTATGCTTAAACAAATCTCCAGAACCTCCAACAAATTTTTGATCCCCAGCTGCCATATTTAATAAATTAATTAATTTTTGACCGTCATAGAGAGTATTTTTAATTAATGGCCAATCATTTATCTCAGAGTTAATACTATCAATATATCCACCACAAATTGCGTGACCAGTAACGTAAGAAGTTATGCTCTTTCCAACAGAAGCACTAGTCCATTTAGTTCCGTTATTAAATAAAATACGAAACCTATTTTTTGGTGTTATTTCATCAACGACTATTTTGCCATTTTCAAATAATAGATAGCTTAATAACCCTGTTGAATTTATTTCCTCTGTAACATCTTTATTTTCTCTTAAATCAAAATCAAATTCATATGGTTTTTTTGACCTCTCAACACTTACTTTACTTGAAAATTGGTCATCATATAGTTGGTAATGTCCGTAATATAATAATGTACCTAGATTTACTTTTTTGTTAGAGGTGGTGTCTCTTTTTATGTAGCCTTTGTAAAATTTAATTTTTAATTTATTTTTTACCTCAAAGGTACCACCTGGCCTATCATTACATTCGGCTTGTAACCATTTCTTGCTATTTTTTTTATGTACTTTGCAGACATTAATAACTTCTATTCCTTCAATTTTGTATTGAGCAAGTTTATGAGCATTATCTTCTAAAAAATCTTTGAAATCTCTTAGATGACCTTTGTCTGCATAAGCATTACTGCTTAAAAACAAACCCAGAACCACGATCCCTAAAAGTTTTTTTATAACGTACATTACATCATTTCATTGTGATGAAAAATACGTTTAAATAAAAATTTACCATAGCACTTAAAAAACTTAAAAAACATCTAAAAGTTCCATTTGATTTATCTCAATATTCTAGGATTTTGTAGGACGAAACTTGAACCAAACTTGAACCAAACGCAAAAATAACAAAAATTAAGTCTGTGTTTTTTAGTTGAATTTAATTATTATGGTTATAAACACTCACTAACGGAGAGATGGCTGAGCGGTTGAAAGCACCGGTCTTGAAAGCCCAAGGATTGAGTATGCACTTTAGGTCGAGATAGATACTTTTAAGGACATTGCTTATTTATTTAAATCTTAGATTTTAAAAAACACGCTATTCTTAGCTTGCCTAGGCTCTCAAACTATAAGCAAACTATAAGCAAAAAAGATAGTTTTCACAACAAACCCAGAACCACGATCCCTAAAAGTTTTTTCATTTGTAAATAATTCATTTTAAAACTTACCTAATGAGTAGATCTTTAAACCTTCTGCAGAAAGATTTTTCTCAAATATTTTACAATATTTGACGTTTTTTTTAATATTATTTGTATTCTTTTTTTTAAAAGGTACCCATGCAAAAGACTTACCTTTTTCTTTTTTCTTTAATCGCTTTTCATCTGTATTATAATTACACTTTGAGCTGTCAAGAACTTCTTCACAATTTTCACTGTAACTAAATTCCTTAATCGTTAATGAAGTAGGTTTCTTGCTTTTTTTATTTAACCACCTATATAACCCAAATTTAAATTTAGTACCTTCTCCCACAGCCACATTAGGACCATAAATTTCAATAATTTTTTCATCATTAAGCCACATAATATATTCACCATTTTTATCTCTAGATGGAATATATTTAAAAGCTATAGTATTAAAATTTTTGAACTGTTTTTGATATCCTAAGGTAAAATAATAAGTTGTTTTTTCAAAAAAAGAATTATCTTCATTGCACGGGTAAGCAACTTTATTTACCAAATGATAAGAAAGAACTATTCTTTTATCATCATCTTCTTCACTCCAATACGCTATTTGTGTTGAAGGCAATAGCGGGACACCTTTTTTATCTGTTCCAACAGTTTGCAGTATTGAACCTTCCGCTTTACTTTCATCATCAAGTTTAAAAGTGTATTTTGCATAAATAGGAATTCCGTGCTTAATATAATCTTCATTTTTAGTATCAAGCTCCCATCTTTGAGATCTTCCTCCAGTATTATTCCAGTCATCTTTATGACCTTTTAATTTTTTTGTTATTTTAATTTCAACTGCTTTTTCGCCATTTTCTTCTACAATTGATAAAACTTTTTTTGTTTTTTTTATTGCTCTTAAACTTTTTTCCATATTGGTTTGTGCATCGGCTCCTAGTATTTCGCTTTTTAAAAATTTAAGTGCTTTATTGTTATCGGCAGCTTCTGCTGGGATATTGAATAATAAAAATATATTAAAAATAATAAAAAGTTTTTTTATCATAAAATGCATCTTATGTTATAACCACGATCCCTAAAAGTTTTTTCACTTACCTTTTTTAATTGGATCAATTAAAAGTTTTTTCACACTATATTTAAATTTTTTATTATTATAGTGAAGTGAATTAAGAACCACTATTCTTGAATTTTCCATATCAATTAAAATGGCTTGTCCACCATAGCCACCCATACCAAATACAACTCTATCTTCTATACCTTTATAATCCATGTGAAATTGACCCCCATAGGATTTGGTACGATTAAATTCTGGTTCTTTTATATGTTCATTATAATTTTTAGGCACTCTTCTTTTGTGAATTTCTTTTAAGTATTTACCAACACATGTATCATTTTGATAGTCATCCATTATTGCTTTTGCAATCCTTAGCCAATCATATCTGCTTGCACTTATATTCGGATGTCTGTTTCCATCTTTTTCATATGAGT